>Ga0126381_100002127_pt1 | contig 21439 bp, 13 predicted proteins | sample PanSoiMetPlot_28_FD_96465 | JGI IMG/M metagenome (GOLD analysis project Ga0126381, IMG submission 96465) | Tropical forest soil microbial communities from Panama - MetaG Plot_28 | ecosystem: Environmental > Terrestrial > Soil > Tropical forest > Bulk soil | place: Panama | collected 2016-02-17
GTAGCGGTCGATTCCCACCACGAACGGCACGCGCGCGATCCCCGCGACCGTGCTGCCGACTCCTCCCGCGTTTCCGGCTGTAACCAGCACAGCGGCAAGGACTCCCAGGAACCCGAGCCGCAAGGCAACCGAGCCGACCGTGATTGCGCTGAACACTCCGCTCTGCGGATCGACGCTCGCGGCAGGCATCAGGGCAAGGAGTGCAAAGGTACCCGCGATGTACATCAGCGCGATGAGCGCGCCGGCGCCGAACACCGCGCGTGGCAAAGTGCGCCGCGGATCCCGGACTTCTTCGCTCATGGCGGAAACCAGCTCGAGGCCGGTAAATGCAAATGCGATCTGAGACCAGAAGTTCACCGTGTCCCAATCCCACTTCGGCAGCATGTTCTCGATCGTGAAGTGGGTGGCAGAGCCATGCCGGAAAACAACGGCGATGGCCACAAGTCCGAGAATCACGAGTGGCGTGTACGTACCAACCCCTCCCGCGTTCTGCAGCCATTTGCCGATGTTCAGGCCGATGATGTTCAACACAACAGCTACGAGCAGCAGACCGAGCGAGACACTTAGCAGAAACGTGCGGTTTTGAGCCAGTTCGGCTCCGCGGCCGCCGATAGTGTAGGCAGCCATCGACGCGCTGGCCAGCAAGAGACCAGGAAAATAGAAGACCGTGTAGATCCAGTACGTCCATCCGGCGATGAACCCGTGGAAGTCGCCGAAGGCTTCCTTGGACCAGGCGTACAGCCCGCCCTCCTCGGGGAATCTGGAAGAGAGCTCGTTGATGACCAGAGCTCCCGGCACGAAAAAGAAGACCGCCGCGATCACCCACAGACTGATCGACGAGGTGCCGTTGTGCCCTGCGGCTGCAATCCATCGAGGTCCCAGAACCGTGGCGATGTTGAACAGCAGCACGTCCCAGAAGCCCATCGTCTTGCGCAACTGCGACTTGGTGTCTTGCGATGGAGGCGCGAAGATCGTCATCGCGCCTCCTCAAAGTTCCGGCGGTCAGGTCCCTGCATAAACGACCATCATCATAGGTGCGCTTCGTTCCACTGCGCAAATGAACCTGTCGGCAGTGACCTGGCTATCTACCGGTCGACGATCGAAAAATGCTCGCGCACCTCGTAGTGCGAGCCTCGTGGACCGAGGATGGACTCGTAGAGCAGGAACTCCTGCGCAGTGAATGGCCTGAATCGCACATTCGGCTTGAAGTTGTTTTTCAGCTTCCTGAGCGCGTGCATCCGGTTGTCTCCCTTTGCCCGCGCCAGCGTGATATGAGGGTGAAACGGCCGCTCCTCAGCTGCGCAGCCGCACGTAGACGTCGCCGCAATTACGCTTCGCTGCAGTTGGCTTAGCTCCTCAGAGACATGCACATCGGCAAAGAACACACCTGCTCGATCGAAGACACCCAATTCCCCCACCTGGATCGAAAGAGGAGCCGAGACAACCTCGCGCAGTCTCGGCGCGAGGCATTTGTACCTCTCCTCGGATGTCTCGCCAAGGAATTGCAGCGTAATGTGCCACGAATCCACCGAGGTCCAACGCAACCGGTCGTCATCAGATCGCAGGCTGCGCGACAGGCGTTCAAGCCCGTCGATCACCTCGGCAGCCAGCGGAATTCCGATGAAGAGGCGCACGGTACTCCCGGTGAGGACCATCTTACCGGCGTTAGTCCTTCATTGCTCCCTCTCAAACACCTGCACATCCGGCTCGCTCCGCCCCGGAATATGCACCACAATCGTCAAGGTCTTCGCATCGTCCGATACGCTGATCTCTTCAGTAGCTCTTACCTTCCCGCTGATCTTGTCCGTTATCTCCACCTTGCCCTCGTTCACCCGTTGCGCACAGGCTGTCATGCCATCCACCACCGCGCCCACATTGGCATAATCCTTACCATCCAGCTTTACACTCTTCGTCCCGCCTCCGCCTTGCGTGATGAACGAAAGCCCGTCGCCCTCCCACGCTCGAACCTTCAGCACAACCACCGAGTTCACCTGCTCACTCGAGCTCACCCATGTGCCCGCGAAACCCGACCCGCCGCCCGTCCGCTTATACACATAATCCAGGCTGGTCGTACCCCCGTTCGGCCGCACCGACGTAAAGTGATCGTTTAGCGTGCTGCCGTCCTTTGACAGAGTCCAGACCCCCGTCACCAGCACCTTCCCGTCTTTCTTGCGTACCACCGTCCACTTATCGGGCGCGTCCGCGCTAACCGCGATCGTGATCCCGAAATGTCCCGGCTGATCTGTCCCGTCCGCCACCGCGATCTCCGGATCGCCGCCGCCAAAATCGAAGGAGTACTTTTTCCCGCCCAGACTCCCCACCTTCATCACGTCGGTCAGCTTGCTCTTCTTGGGATTCAGCTTCCAGTCGCCCACCATAGGGTCGTCTGCCGCCCACGCTGCGCTTCCGACCAGCCACGCCATCACCATCAACTGACAAACTCGCTTCAGCACACAGCCCTCCTTGCCTCCTTCACGGAGCACGTCGGCGGCCATCGCCTGCTCGAAGCCGCCATTCGCAGCCGCTTCGTCGATTCATCAGCTTGTTCCTTGGGTTCCCACGCGGCATTGCTTTTGCGGTCAGCTCCTGCACCTCAGCCTCGTGGGAGCCGATCGCGTCCGCAACCGAACAATTCACTCCGAAACCGGACACCCTCCCCCTGCGGCCCCGGCTGTCAAAGGTACTTTGCAAATGACTCGATCTGCTTCGCCTGGTAGTTTCGCCGCTCCACGGGCGAGGAGAGCACCGTCGATGTGGATGTGGCTCCAAGAGCAGACAGGCGGTCAATCAACACTTCGAGGTGCCGGATTGAGACGACGTCGGCTTCGATGATGAACGATTCGTCGCCGGTGATGCGATGGCAGCGGCTGATCTCGCTCAGCTCCTTCAGCGCAGACACCGTCCTGTTGATCTGCGCCTCGCCGCCAGGAATCGTCAGCCGCACCAGCACACGAATCGGCACGCCCAGTTTCGCGCTGTCGAGCGAGGCGTGGTACCCGGTAACGACTCCCGCCTCTTCAAGACGATGAACCCGCTCGGCGACCGCTGGCGTCGAGAGCCCGATCTTGCGGCCCAACTCGGCGAAGGACACGCGCGCGTTTTGCTGCAGTTCCTCCACGATCTTCCATGCAATCGCATCTAACTCGATCAGGTTGGGGAATGTCTTATGAGTCATCCACCAGCAATCCTTAGGCTGTTCCCTCATTATGCTTAATGCCCTTAAGTTTCGAGGGACGTTTTTTGGGGGAATCCCATTTTCACCCGACATTCGCCGGGCCTAGAGTAAATCCGTTGGCCGGGGGAGTTTTCCCCTTCAGTATTTCCCTGCTTTCCCGGCTCAGGAGGTTGCTTTATGAGCGCAAGCGTGCACAACGCCCCCGCGCACCTGGATTCGGAACACATCACACAGTCCACCGCCAAGGATTTCCTGCCGTTGAAGGGCACCGACCACGTCGAGTTCTATGTGGGCAATGCCCGCCAGGCCGCTTACTATTACCGGGCTGCCTTCGGCATGTCGCTGGTGGCCTACGCCGGACCGGAGACCGGCCAGCGCGATCGCGCATCGTACGTTCTCGAGCAGGGAAAGATCCGCTTTGTGTTTACCACGCCGGTGCGAGGTGGCAACGCAGTTGCGGAGCATGTGAACCGCCATGGCGACGGGGTCAAGGTGATTGCCCTCTGGGTGGATGACGCTCGGCGTGCCTGGCAGGAGACCACAAGCCGCGGAGCCAAAAGTGTTGCGCAGCCGTACGTTCTCGCCGATGAGAGCGGACAGGCGGTCCTGTCCAGCATCCGCGTCTACGGCGACACCATCCACACATTCGTCGAGCGGAACAATTACCTGGGCGCATTTCTTCCGGGTTTCCGCGCTGTGGAGAGTGATCCGGTGGCACGCCCCACTGGCCTGCTTCACATCGACCATATGGTGGGCAACGTGGGTTGGCACGAGATGGACGAGTGGGTTCAGTTCTATTCGGCCGTGATGGGCTTCTCGCTCTACCAGCACTTCGACGACAAGGACATCTCGACCGACTACTCTGCGCTCATGTCGAAGGTGATGGCCAACGGCAACGGATACGTGAAGTTCCCGATCAACGAGCCGGCGGAGGGAAAGAAGAAGTCGCAGATCGAGGAGTATCTCGAGTTCTACGGCGGGCCGGGGGTGCAACACATCGCGCTCGCGACCGACGACATTCTCGACACCGTGAGCAAGCTCAGCGCGCAGGGCGTCGAGTTCCTTCACGTACCTCACACCTATTACACCGAGCTGCAGAGCCGCGTCGGCAAGATCGACGAGCCTGTCGGTGAGTTGGAGAGGCTCGGGATCCTCGTCGACCGCGACGACGAAGGCTACATGCTGCAAATATTCACTCGCCCAGTGGAAGATCGGCCGACGCTGTTCTTCGAGATCATCCAGCGCAAAGGCAGCCGCAGCTTCGGCAAGGGCAACTTCAAGGCGCTGTTTGAGGCCATCGAGCGCGAGCAACAAGCGCGCGGCAACCTATAGAACCGCAGAGGAATATTCATGAAGACCGAGACTCTTTCCGTTGCTGCTCTTTACCTGATCGAACAGAACTACGCGGCCTATACCGATGAGCAGCACGCAATCTGGGCGGAACTGGTTGGCCGCGTGCTCCCGGAGCTCGAAAAGCATGCTTCACGTGCTTATCTCGACGGCTTTCAGATCATCGGCCTGCAGAAGAACCGGTTGCCACGGCTTGCGTCGATCAGTGCGCGCCTGGAGCCGAGAACCGGCTGGAACTCGACTCCGGTGAGCGGGTTCCTACCCGCACCCGCGTTTTTTGAGATGCTCGCGGCCCGCCGCTTTCCGACCACCACCTGGATTCGCAGCCGAAAATCGCTCGAATACACCCCTGAACCCGACATCTTCCACGATGTCTTCGGCCACGTCCCCATGCACGCGCATAAAGTCTTCGCGGATTTCCTCGAGCGTTACGGCCGTGTCTGTGCATCCATCGAAGATAAGCAGGTCCTGGAACGCCTGGGTCGGCTCTTCTGGTACACCGTCGAGTTCGGGCTGATCCGCGAGGGCAACGAAATCAAGCTCTACGGAAGCGGGCTGATGAGCTCTCACGGGGAATGCCTGAACGTGGTCCAGGGCCGCTGCTCCGTGCATGATTTTTCATTGGACGAGGTATTGGAAACTCCGGTAAAGGTAGACGAGTTCCAGAGGGTGCTGTTTGCCATCAGCAGCTTCGACCAGATGTACGAGGCGATGCACGAGGCCGAACGCCGCGTGATGCAAAACCGCTTGTGAAAGGTGAAACGCATGTCCGATGAGATCCGGTATCAGACCGGCTTTGGGAATGAATTTGCCACCGAGGCGGTTTCCGGCGGCCTGCCGCAAGGACAAAACGCCCCTCAGAAGCATCCGCTCGGCCTCTATACCGAGCAGTTCAGCGGAACACCATTCACCGCGCCGCGCGCAATCAATCGCCGCACCTGGACCTATCGCATCCGCCCATCCGTAACGCACCGGCCATACGAGGAGATTCCGGCAAAGCTGATCCGCAGCGGCCCGTTTCTCGAAGTTCCTACACCGCCCAATCAGCTTCGCTGGGATCCTTTGCCGATCCCGAGCGAGAAGACCGACTTTGTCGACGGCATGGTTACGATAGGCGGTAACGGCGATCCGGCGATGCAGACCGGCCTTGCAATCCATATCTACGCGGCCAATGCCTCGATGGAACACCGCTTCTTCTACTCGGCTGACGGAGAGCTTCTGATCGTCCCGCAACTAGGCTCTGTTCAATTCCGCACAGAACTGGGCATCCTCGAAGTTGCGCCCGGTGAGATATGCGTGATTCCGCGCGGCGTGAAGTTCCGAGTCGTGCTCGTCGAAAAACAGGCACGCGGATACGTCTGCGAGAACTACGGGCTCCCGTTTCGCCTTCCCGAACTCGGCCCCATTGGAGCCAACGGCCTGGCCAACTCACGCGATTTCAAAGCGCCCGCGGCTGCTTTTGAGGATCGCGAAGGCGAGTTCCACATTACCTCGAAATTCCTCGGCCGTCTCTGGTCCGCGGTGATCGACCACTCTCCGCTAGATGTCGTGGCCTGGCACGGCAACTATGCGCCCTACAAGTACGATCTCGCTCTGTTCAATTGCATCAACACGGTCTCGTTCGATCACCCGGACCCGTCGATCTACACCGTGCTGAGTGCTCCGTCGAGCACGCCCGGCACTTCAAACTGCGACTTCGCCATCTTTCCGCCGCGCTGGATGGTGGCCGAGCACACCTTCCGCCCGCCGTGGTTCCATCGCAACCTGATGAATGAATTCATGGGCCTGGTCTTCGGCTCCTACGACGCCAAAGCCGAAGGCTTCGTACCCGGCGGAGCCAGCCTGCACAACTGCATGGCCGGCCACGGCCCGGATGCCGAAACCTTCGAGCGAGCATCGGCCTCCGACCTCAAGCCGCAATTCCTCGGCAACACGCTTGCATTCATGTTCGAAACACAGCTCGTCGTGCGGCCTACAGAGTTCGCGATGAATAACCGCATCCTTCAGCACGAGTACTTCGAATGCTGGCAGGGCTTGAAGAGACACTTCGACCACAAAGCGCTCGCAACCGCGAAGAAATGACCCCGACCAAAACTTTGATCGAAACCCTGATCGAAGGCTTGTTCGACTATGCTGGCCTCTATCCGCCTGCGAGCCTCAGCCTGCTTTCGGCGATGAACAACTATCTCGAGTACAGCCGGAGCCAGCACGCCTCGGTCCTCGGCCGCTTCATCATCAATCTTGATCGGCTCGACGAACTCCGCTTGGTTATGGCCGATTCATTCGAGAAAATCACGCTGAGTGTGATCGCGACCGGGGACGTCGATCCGGATGCTCTTGCCGAACAGGTTCGCACTGCGCCAAACATCAATGCAGTCGAGATTAAGTGCAACAATGTCGAGGACGTAACGCGCATGGCGTCGCGAATTCCGCGCCCCCTGACAACCTACTTCGAAGTGCCGATGAATTCCGATGGCCGTGCAGCCCTCCAGGCCATCTCGGCCGCAGGTGCACGCGCAAAGATCAGGATGGGCGGCGTGGTGCCCGGGGCGATTCCGTCGATCCCCGAAGTTGCAGAGACGCTCAGGGAACTGGCTCAACTTCGGCTACCATTCAAGGCAACCGCCGGGTTGCATCATCCCGTGCGCTCGAACCGCCCATTAACCTATCAGCCGCAGGGCCCGTCCGGCACGATGCACGGATTCATCAACCTCGCATGCGCTGCGGCGATACTCTTCTTCGGTGGAGATTTGCGCATCGCGCAATCCGCGCTGGAAGAACAACACCCGACCGCTTGGACAATCACCGCCGACGCACTGCGCTGGCGAGACTTAAACTGGACCACAGATCAGCTCGCCACGCTTCGACGAGAATTCCTTATCAGCATCGGCAGCTGCTCCTTTGAGGAGCCAATTCACGACTTGCAGTCCCTGGGTGTCTATGAAGAGCTGGGTTGAGAGCGCCAATGCACCGGAGACAGATTTTCCGCTCGAGAATCTGCCGTTTGGCGTGTTTCATCACGCACACAGCACCCGCATCGGCATCGCCATCGGCGACGAGGTCCTTGATCTGCGCGCTTGCGCGACGGATGGGCTTCTCAAGCCCATCGGCAGCGAAATGGTTGATGCCTGCAAGGCAGATGTGCTCAATCCCTTGATGTCGTTGGGGCTGCGAGCAGCGTCGGCGGTGCGACGGGAAGTGACCGTTTTGCTTACAGACACTCAGCTGCGTGGTCGCGTAGAGCCGCGGCTGATTCCCGCGCGTGAGGTCCAGATGCAGCTGCCCGCGCACATCGGCGACTACACCGACTTCTATGCATCGATTCATCACGCTACGCGCGTCGGCAAGCTCTTCCGGCCCGATAATCCTCTGCTGCCCAACTACAAATACGTTCCGATCGGCTATCACGGCCGGGCCTCCTCCATCGTGATCGACGGATCCAATGTTCGTCGCCCCAAGGGACAAATCAAGCCTCCCGATGCGACCGAGCCGGTCTTCGGCCCTTCGCGCTCGCTCGACTATGAACTCGAAGCCGGCATCTTCATCGGTCACGGCAATCCACTGGGCCAGCCGATCCGGATCGCTGAAGCGGAACAGCACATCTTCGGCCTCTGCCTCGTCAACGACTGGTCCGCCCGCGATATTCAGTCGTGGGAGTATCAGCCCCTCGGCCCGTTTCTCGCCAAGAATTTCGCAACCACGATCTCACCCTGGATTGTCACGATGGAGGCGCTGGCTCCCTATCGAGTTGCTCCCGCGGTCCGGCCGCAGGGAGATCCGGAGCCGCTGCCCTACCTGATCGCCGGCTCGCCGGTCATCGGCGCTATCGATCTGACGCTAGAAGTGCTTCTTCAGTCAGAAAAGATGCGCCAGGCAGGAATTGCTCCGCAGCAACTAAGCAGCGGCAATCTGCGCGATCTCTACTGGACTCCTGCGCAACTCGTCACGCATCACGCCAGCAGCGGCTGTAACCTGCGCCCCGGCGACCTGCTCGCTACCGGTACCATCTCCGGGCCGGAGCAAGGCTCGGAAGGATGCCTCCTCGAGATGAAGCATCGCTCCGAACCCCTTCGCCTGCCCACTGGCGAGACGCGCACGTTCCTCGAAGACGGCGATGAAGTCATCTTTCGCGGCTTCTGCCAACGGACCGGCCTGCCCCGCATTGGGTTCGGCGGATGCACGGGAAGGATCGTCCCTGCCAGTCACGACAGTACGTAAGAAATCGACAATCCTCACTCACCTTTCGCATCCCCTCACTATTCGTCATCGTCCTCCTCAGGCGAGGGGTCCGCGCCTTTCGGCAACATGCGGGGATCGGGCAGGATCGTCACCGGTTGTGTAAGCGTCTGTCCATCGACGGTAAGTTTGACGATGTAATTGCCAGGCTCGAGACTGAGAGGCCCACGGCTCGCGCCCGGAGCGGGAGTTTCCGGCGTAGGTGGTTTCTCACCCGCGGGGTGGCACGCATCCACTGGTGGAACGGGCGGAGCGCCTCGGCCAAAGCCGAATCCGCGCTGAGCAACGTTGAGAGCAACACGATGCATGCCCGGTTCGGCCGAGGGCGGTGGTGTAGGCTCCATCCAGTAAGCCTGCACGTTGATGGCCTCGGTGTCGACCGGCTTCGTGGGAGTGTCGCTGGCGAAGCAGGCGGCGACACGATTCTTTGCGTCCACTAGCTCAATTTTGACGGGCGAGGTCGGCGCCGTCTTCAGCCAATAGTAGGCAAGCACGCCGGCCGGCGGGTTGGCTTCCTGCGGCTCTTCGTGGGGCAGAGGCGTTCCATTTTGGCTGCCCTGGTGAATTGCCCATGTCTCGCCGGGGATAAACAGCCACGACTTGGCCGGCTCAATCTCTTTTCCGCGCGCAGCGATCTGGCGCAGAGCAGACATCTGATCGAGCACCCAGAATCCGCGGCCATGCGTTGCAATTGCGAGATCGTCGCCGTGTACAACGATGTCGCGCACCGAAGTGACCGGCATATTCAGTTGGAGGGGCTGCCAATGCTCGCCGTCGTCGAAAGAAACGTATACGCGCAACTCGGTGGCGGCGTACAGCAGTCCTTTCTGTTTCGTATCTTCTTTGACTGAGTTGACGAACGCGCCATGGGGAATTCCATTCGCAACGTTGGTCCAGGTTTTGCCTCCGTCGTGGGTGCGATAGATATACGGCTGATCGTCCGCGAGACGATGACGATCGACCGAGGCGTAAGCCGTCTCCACATCGAAGTGGCCAGCCTCAATCTGCGAGACCTTGCTCCAGGCCGTCATCGGAGATGGAGTAACGTCGTTCCAGGTCGCGCCATCGTCGCGTGTTACATGGATCAAGCCGTCGTCGGTGCCGACCCAGACGGTCTTCGCATCGAGCGGCGACGGCCCGATGGTGTAGACCACGCCGAAGCGATCGGTCATCGTCTGATCAATATCCTTTACGGTCACCGAATCGAGGGTCTTCGGCACCTCGGGATTGACGCGCGTGAGATCGGGGCTGATCTTCGACCAGCTCTTGCCGCGATCACGCGAGCGAAACACGAACTGGTTGGAGTAGTAGAGGGCTTCGTCGGCGGGGGAGAAGACTTGCGGCAAAGTCCACGTTCTACGATCCGGATCAGCCGGATCCTGGGGCGGCAATTTGCCTCCAGCCGGAGCAGGCAAATTTAGTGCCTGATTGCAGCGCTGATCCCCATTGCCGTAGAGCAGGTTGCCGTCTTTGGGGTCCGGAACCACCGTAGCGCTTTCCCCTGCAAGACACGTCGGCTCCCAGTTGCGAAAACTCGCCGTGCCCATGCGCGACCACGTGCTTACGCCCACGGCGCCGGAGTCCTGCTGGGCTCCATAGAGCCAGTAAGGAAAGCGATTGTCGGCCGCGACGTGATAAATCTGGGCAGTCGGCTGGTTGTACCAGGTGCTCCATGTCTTTGCGCCGTCCACCGAAACCACCGTGCCCTGGTCGCTCGAAAGCACCATGCGATTGCCGTCTCTCGGGTTGATCCAAAGCTGGTGATAGTCGTCCCCGCCCGGCGCACCTTTTACCGGAACCCATGTCTTTCCGGCGTCGAGCGTCATGTAAGTTGCCGTATTCACGTCATACGCGCGATCAGGATTGGTGGGATCGACAGCCATCTGGCCGAAGTACCATCCGCGCCCCCACAGCCGCTGCTCGCTGTTCACCAGGCGCCATGTTGCGCCTCGATCGTCCGACAAGTAGATACCGCCGGATGGCTTCGGCGCATTCGGTCCTTTCGGTGCAACTGCACGGAAGGAGCGAGCGATAGCCGTGCCGAGGTCGTCCACAACCGCGTACACGCGGTTCGGATTGCTGGGCGCTACGGCCACGCCAATCTTGCCTACGAAATCATCTGAAGGCAGGCCGTTTGTGAGTTGATGCCACGTGTCGCCGCCATCGGTGGATTTGTAGAGCCCGCCGCCGGGCATGTTCGACGGAGCATACACGCCCCAGGGCGGCCGCCGCGTGGCCCACAGAGACGCATAGACCGTTGCCGGATGCTCCGGGTCGAGCGCCAGGTCCACGGCGCCTACATTATCCGGGTCCTTCGCCGACGCAAGGACCTTTTTCCAGTGAACTCCGCCATCCGTCGACCGGAAAACGCCACGCTCCGGATTCGCTTTATACACATGGCCAAGCGCCGCAACATACACGCGATCCGGGTCAGCGGGATCGATGACGATCTTGCTGATCTGGCGCGTTTCCGCCAGTCCGATGAAGTGCCACGTTTTCCCTGCGTCGGTGGATTTGAATAGTCCGATCCCGTAAGAGTGCTGGCTGCGGATATCCGGCTCACCAGTGCCAACATAAACAATGTCGGGATTCGACGGGGCGACCGCAATCGCGCCGATCGAGCCAATCGGGATGCCGGTTTTCGGATCGTCGGCGATCGGAAACCAGGTGCGGCCGGAGTTTTCGGTCTTCCACACGCCTCCGCCGGCGGAGCCCATGTAGAACGTATCGGGCTGGGCGGCATTGCCGGCAACCGCATAGGTGCGCCCTCCGCGCATCGGCCCCACATCGCGCCAGTGCAGGCCTGACAGCATCTCGGCAGGGAATTGCTGGGTTGATCCCGGGATTGCGAAAAGCAGTGCGAAAGAAGCGGCACAAATATGGCGTACTGCGTCCATCAGAACGCTCCGATATGTCAGGATTTTGTACGGCTGGAGAAGCTTTGGCTTGCATTGGATTGTAACGGATGCGCACAAGCACGACTCCCTCAGCGGCAGGCGGCCAACGAGGAACGTTGCCAACAAGACCAGCGTGACTGTGGTGATGCCCGCCAGGTCTATAGAGACTTGACTGCAATCAAGACGCTGCTATCCTTACGCGAGATGAATACTCCTCTGGCCTGGTTCGATTCGGATCGATCTGCCGAAATGAGGTATCGATAACGATGTAACCGGGCCCCCAACCTCCCCAATTCCTTCCCATATCTTCGGCCTTCGTTCTGGGTCGAGAACTCGCGCCTGACCAGTCGCTGCAAGCGCAAACGGCGATTTCCGTTCAGCCCTTTCCTGAATTCCTGATTCGCAGCTGCATTTTCCTTGCCTTGGAGATCTCATGTTCTCGCGAAGCGCTTTTCTGCGGCAGAGTGCCGTTAAATGCCTGTCCTTCCTTATCTACATTCTCGTTCCGGTCGTCTTTCCTGGGGCCGCGTGCAAGCTTCAGGCACAGAGCGTGCTCACGCCAGAGCAGTCAGGCTCCCTGCAAAGTCCGCTGCTTCCCTCGCAGGCGCCTGCCATGCAGCCTCATGGTGTGATGGTTAGACAGTTGAATCCTCCCAACTCCTCCAGTGCTATCCGAAGCTCTTCCATCCCATCAGGATGCGCTCCGCCCATTTATTACAAAGGTCCGGTGATTTCAAATGTGCAGGTTGTGCCGGTGTTTTGGGGCTCCTATCTGAATCCTCAAATCACGGCGAATATCGACCAGTTCTATTCCGATGTGGTTGTTAGTGACTGGTACGACCTTCTCAGCGAATACGCGAGCGTGGGAGGGACAAGCCAATCGATCGGCAGAGGCACGGCTCTGCCAGCGATCACAATCACGCCCTCACGGTGCGCGTCGTCTTCAAGCTGCACCCTCACCGATGCCCAGCTTCAGACCGAACTCAACAATCAGATCCAAAGTGGCGTCTTGCCGCTTCCCCAGCAAGACAGCACAGGCAATACCAAAACCCTTTATATGGTGTACTTCCCTCCCAACGTGACTTTGACCTCTGGGACGGACGTAAGCTGTCAGACCTTCTGCGCGTATCACAGCACCGCAACCCTGGGCAGCAGCGGCACCCCCTTGCTCTACGGAGCCATCATGGACACGTTCACGGCCGCGTGCAATCAAGGATGTGGCAGCAACGCAACACCGCTTGAAAACGAGACGAGTGTTTCGTCACACGAACTCGCTGAAGCGGTCACGGATGCAGATGTGGGACTCGCTACGACCTATGCGGCCCCGCTAGCGTGGTACGACCAATCGTGCGGCGAGATCGGTGATCTTTGCAACGCTCAGGCATCCACAATCACCGTTGGCGGGAGAAACTGGGTTGTGCAGCAAATGTGGTCGAACGGGCTGAATGCCTGCGTTGGAGTCGGATTACATCCGAATTACGTGGTTGCGGCATCTCCGACCACCCCGGCAGGCACGCCATTCAACTTCACGGTCACCATAAAGAATCCATCAGGCAATAAAGGCACTGATATTGCGTACGTGGGAACCGCACACTTCACCAGCAGCGATCCCGGCGCGGTTCTTCCTGCCGATTTTGCCTACATAACTGGAGATCAGGGCACCTCCATCTTCACTGCAACGCTGAATAGTTCCGGTTCGCAGACGATTACAGCAACAGATACCCTGAACGGCAGCATCGTTGGAACCAGCGGCCCGATCACCGTGAGTGCGGTTGTGGCGGGTGCGCCGATCATCGGATTGGCCTCGGCGGGCGACACGCAGGCCACGGTGAGCTTTACCGCTCCCTCATTCAACGGGGGCGCGACGATTACCGCTTATACGGCTGCGTCCTCCCCGGGCGGACTGACCGGAACCTGCGCAGCCTCTCCCTGTACAGTGACTGGGCTGACGAACGGCATTGCATATACCTTCACAGTGACGGCCATCAACTCCGCCGGCACAGGCCCCGCCTCGGCTGCCTCGAATTCCGTGACCCCACAGGCCAGCCAGACGATTACTTTCAACAATCCTGGCGCACAGGTCTTCGGAACCTCGCCTGCCTTGGCAGCAACGGCAAGCTCCAGCCTGCCTGTGGCTTTTAGTTCAGCCACCCCGGCTGTATGCACCGTCACCTCATCTGGCACGCTGAGTTTCGTTCGAACCGGGGCTTGCACCATCAATGCAAACCAGGCCGGTAACAACGCATATGCAGCTGCGCCACTGGTGTCCCAATCGTTCACCGTGAACAAGGGAACCGCGACCGTGACGCTGAGCAGTCTGAACCAGACATACACGGGAACTCCCCTGGCAGCGACTGCAGCGACGAACCCGGCCGGGCTGACGGTGAATCTGACCTACAACGGTTCGACGACGGTGCCGATCCCAGCAAACACTTACGCCGTCGTGGCTACGATCAGCGACGCAAACTATCAGGGCTCGGCCACCGCCACGCTGGTGATTGGCAAGGCCACGCCGACAGTAAATTGGACGGGGCCGGGATCGATCGCCTTCGGGACAGCGCTTTCGGCGGCGCAGCTGAATGCAGCCGCTTCAGTCCCAGGCAGCTTCACCTACACTCCGGCATCCGGTACGGTGCTGAGCTCCGGAACGCACACTCTGATGGCAAGCTTCACGCCCGCAGACACGAGCGACTACAACTCGCCGCAACCGGTCACCGTGAGTATCACCGTAACGCAAGCCATGCCGACGCTAAGCTGGACAGTGCCCGCTTCGATCAGTTACGGGACGCTGCTTTCGGCATCGCAGCTTAACGCAACGGCTTCGGTTCCCGGAACCTTTAACTACTCTCCTCCGCTTGGCACTCTGCTAAGCTCCGGAACGCACACTCTGGCTGCATACTTCGCTCCCGCAGACACGACCGACTACAGCAGTCCCCAGCCTGCAACTGTCGCGATCACAGTGACTCAGGCCGCCCTGAACATCACAGCGAACAATGCCTCTCGAACCTATGGCACCGCCAACCCGTCCTTTTCCGGTGCTGTCACTGGCGCTGTCAACGGAGATGCATTCTCCGAGGCCTTCTCCACCGCCGCAACGATCAACTCGAACGCTGGAACCTACTCAATCGTGCCTAGCGTAATTGGCGCGAACCTCGCCGATTATGCCGTTTCGATCCAGAACGGAACACTCTCCATCGCGCAAGCGGGAACTACTACCTCACTCAGCGTGAGCAGTGCTTCGATCACACCGGGCCAGAGCGCGACTCTCACCGCGCAGGTTGTGTCCACTACAAGCGGAACGCCAACCGGCTCGGTTAGCTTTTACGATGGCACTACGTTGCTCGGAACCCTGAACCTGACCGCCGGCTCTGCGGCATTCAATGCTCCGTCGCTCGCTGCCGGGGTCACGCATACGCTCACGGCTGTCTATGGCGGCGACGTCAACTTCCTTGCCAGCAGCACGTCGGCGGCGACATCGGTTGCCGTTGCGCCGTTGGACTTTACCCTCACGCTGGCCGGCGCAGCGAACCAGACCGTCATGCCCGGCGGGGCAGTCACCTATCAGGTCGTCGTCGATCCGCTCTACGGGAGCTACGCGGGTCCGGTGAGATTTGCTGTTAGCGGATTGCCAATCGGAGCCACCGCCAGCTTCACCCCCTCGACCATCGCAGCCACCGGCGGCCAGCAAACCGTGGCGCTGACCATTCAGACCGCGAACGTCGCATCCCTGCATGGCGCTCCGTCGATCGGAGGCAAACTAGCTCCGCTCTCCCTCGCGCTGCTGCTTCTGCCCCTGGCGGGAAGACGGCGACGCCGGTTCGCACGCCTGCTCGCTTTGCTGTTCCTGCTTGGAGGCGTCGTCGCGACAGCTACGCTTACGGGCTGCGGTGGAAGATCCTTACCGCCGCCACAGAGCTATGACGTCACCATTACCGCCTCGGCAGGGAATCTGCTGCACTCGACGACCGTCACAGTTGAAGTTCAGTGAGAAGGTACTGTGCGGCTGAGATTCTGGGGTCGTATTGAATCGTAAGGGGTAAGGACCGGCGCCCATGGGTTTAGAGACTCTGAGGCGCCGGTGCAGTCTAAACTTGCCTTATCCGGTTTGCTGCGAGTGTCCATGGCGCGATTCGAACTCCCCCTGCGTGCTTGGGCTGGCGGAAGGTAGACCGCAGTTTCCCCCATTACGTGTTCTGATGAGAAATCCGACGACGTTCGATTCCCTGGCACGACGGGTGATGCAATGCATCCTGGCCGTGATACTGTGCGCTGCCGGAGCGCCGGCGCAGACACCGAACGGCACATTGCGCGGCATCGTCCAGGACGCCCGCGGCGCCCGCGTTATTTCAGCGAATGTCGTTCTTCATCTGGGGGCAACTTCGCAGATACGGAATGCAGCCTCCGATGACCGCGGCGAATTTCGCATCGAAGGGCTCGCTCCCGGGACATGGGAGATTACGGTTTCGGCCCGTGGATTTGCTGAAGGCAAGGCCGACTTGCAGATTGCCGTGAGCGAAACTCGTGATGTGGTGGTGACGATGAAACCCGCTGCGGTCGCCGTGTCAGTGAGCGTCGAAGCGCGCGGATCTTCAATCTTCGCTCAGCCTATGGACGTTGCCAGCCAGGTTCATCAGGGAGTCGTCACCAGGCAGGATCTGGAAGGGCTGCCGCTGGCAGGGCGAAGCTTTGCGAACATCGCGTATCTTGTGCCGGGCACTGAACCCGTGGAACCTTCCGATCCCACCAAGGCCCGCATTACGGCCGTTTCCACTGGAGGCAGTTCCGGGCTGAACAACGAGCTATCCGTCGATGGCGCCGACAACTCCGACGATTACATCGGCGGATTTCTCCAGAGCTTCTCGCCATCTGCGATCCAGGAATTCTCCATGCGCACAGCCCAGCAAGACGCTGACACCGGAGGAACCACCGCCGGCTCCGTGGTGATCACGACGCGCAGCGGAACAAACCATTGGCACGGGGAGGCGGCGTTCTATGAGCGGGCAGCAGCACTGAATGCGCGCTTTCCCATCGAAAATCCGGCGCCCGGCCCGAAACAGCCTTTTTCCCGGCAGAACTATGCTGCGACGCTGGGCGGGCCGGTCAAACGGAATCGGCTGTGGTCTTTTGTCTCATATGAGCAGGTGCACGAAGATGCGAGCATCGCGTACAGTCCTGCCAGCCTGCGGCAGTTCGATGCGCTGGCGTCGTTGGCAGCTGGGGGTCTGATTCCCGGCGTCAATTCAATCGCCGTGCCCAATGTCGTTCCCATTCCATTCCGCGACTCCCTCGGCTCGGAGCGTCTCGATTGGACGCAGTCATCCCGCTCAGCGTGGTTCCTGCGTGGCTCGGTCGATTCGTACTTGACGCGCAACGGCCTGGTCCAGCAGGGAACGTTGCCTTCCACCGGCCTGCTGACGCACAACAACTATTTCAATGTGGTCGCCGGGAACCAGTACGTACTTTCGCCCGCGTGGCTGGTCGAGAGTGTGTTCGCCGCGGGTGGTTTGCATCTGACCGAGAGGCGCAATTCCAGTCTCGGGTTTGCACTGGCGTTCCCTTTTAGTTCGACGGCGCTCACCGTCTCTGGATTCGAGACATTCGGAGACAACCAGTTTGCGACGCCCATCACTTTCTTCCCTTCCGCTCGGGATCAGCAAAAATACCAGTTTCGGTCTGACGTCAGCGGAGCGCTGGCTGCCCACGCGCTGAAGTTTGGGGTGAACCTGATTCATGAGCCCGTGCTCAGCGGCGCGTTTCCGGGCAACACAGAAACGCTCTACACCTTTCCGCAGAATCCGACCTTTTACGTGGCCGATCCCGCGCAGTTCGCGTCCGATTGGGCGACCGGTGGTTCGACATCCACGCTCGGCGGAGATTTTTCCCAGAACATTCAGCGCCTGGCCTTGTACGCGCAGGACGCATGGCGCGTAACGCGTCGCCTGACACTGAATTACGGGCTGCGCTGGTCGGCAACAAGGGGTCTTTTCATCGCCTCCGGCCGTACCCAGGCGCAGAATCCCGGCCTCCTTACTCTGCAGGCTTTGCAGATACCTCTGGTGCCGGCCGTGCCGCACGACGATCGCCGGCAATTTGCGCCGCGTCTCGGCATCGCATGGTCACCGGGAGTGCGCGGAAACACGGTGGTGCGCGCGGGGTTCGGCCTTTTCTATAACGACCTTGCGCAGAATGGCTGGGTGACCGCATTTCAGGCGGTACATGCGGCACCCGGACCGTGCGACGATCCAGTCGAGAGTCCCGGCGGGGCCGAGAATGCGGGATGCGTGCGCGGCGACTCGGCAGGCGGAGCTGCCAACCTGATCGACTCCCATTACCGCACGCCTTACGCGTTGCATGTCTCTGCGGGCGTTCAACGGGCCATTGGAGAACACTGGCTGGTGAGCGCCGACTACAACCATGAGCAGGGAAACCACGGCTATCGCGCCTACAGTTACACCGGCGGCGCGAACCTCTTCACCCCGTTGCTGCCCGCGAATGATCCCGCACAGGCCGAAGTCGTTCCTGACGTGAATGTCTTCCACTCGGACAGCCGTTCCAGCTACAACGCCCTCATGTTGCACATCGAGGTCGACGTGGCTAACCGCCTCACCCTGGTGACCAACTATACATTTTCGAAGGCACAGACCTGGGGATGCGTCCTCGGTGAGTTGTTCGATTACGTTAACGGCGTCTGTGATCCGCTTCATCCTTTCGCGCAGGGTGACTATGGACCGTCGGGCGAAGATGTCCGGCACCGTGCTGTTCTCGCCGGTACCTGGCGCGTGCCCGGCAAGGTCGAATTGAGCACGTTGACGCAGGCGGAGAGCGCACGCCCTTTCACGATCACCACTGCGGATGGCTCCGGACGCATTGCGATCAACGGCGTGGCGACCGGTCTGGACCAGTTTCGCGGTAGACCGTACATCCAGGCCGATCTGCGCGCCAGCCGTCCTGTCACTCTCTCTGAGCACTGGACCATTACGCCTTTTGCTGAGTTCTTCAACATCTTCAATCGGAACAATCCAGGCGCGAATTACGTGACCAACATCGCAGCTCTGCCGGTTCCAGCGGCTGAGGCACAAGCCGGAAACGTCGCTGACATCTGCACCAGTGCCGACTGCACGACCACCGAGCCCATCAAGAGTCCCAATCAATTGCGCGTTCCCGGGGGCGCGCTTGGAGACTTTTTCGGCCCAGGCACGACCGTCGGCATTCCCTTTGCAACGCAAGTGGGCGTGCGAGTTAGCTTCTGAAAGTGCGCCGGTCATCGAGATCTCAGCAAGGGTGAGAAGAGCTTTGAGCAGGGCATAAGATGAAACGAATTCTTCTCTCTATTCCTCACATGAGCGGTGCTGAAACGGCCTATGTGCAGCAAGCGTTCGACTCAAACTGGTTGTCCACGGCGGGTCCGAACCTCTCCGCTTTTGAGGTGGAATTCGGGAACTATGTCGGCCTGCCCGCCGTGGCCCTGGCCAGTGGAACGGCGGCGATTCATCTCGGACTTCGACTTCTTGGCGTCGGTCAGGGCGACAAGGTTTTTTGTTCCACGCTAACCTTCGCTGCCAGCGCCAATCCCATCCGATATTTGGGTGCCGATCCAGTCTTCGTCGACAGCAACTACGAGACATGGAATATGGATCCGAGTCTGGTCGCTGAGGCGCTTCGACGCAGCGCAAGCGGCAAGCTGCCCAAAGCTGTGGTTGTGGTCGATCTATACGGTCAGTGCGCTGATCTTGAACCCATCCGTGAAATCTGCGGCCAATATGGTGTGCCGATCCTCGAAGATGCGGCAGAAGCCCTGGGAGCCAATTATCGAGGCAAGCCTGCTGGAACGCTGGGAGACGTTGGCGTTTTCTCCTTCAACGGAAACAAGATCATCACGACGACCGGCGGGGGCATGCTGGTCTCCGCGCGTGCGGCATGGGTCAACAAGGCGCGGTTCTGGTCGCAGCAGGCGCGGGATCCAGGCCTTGCATATCAGCATTCCGAGATCGGCTACAACTACAGCATGAGCAACGTGCTGGCCGGAATCGGCCGCGGTCAACTGGCGATTCTTGACCTGCGCGTGCGGCAGCGTCGTGCAATCGCTTTTCGTTACCGGCGGGCGTTCGAGGATCTGCCGGGGATCAAGCCGATGCCGCAGGCCTCCTACGGATTGCACACGAACTGGCTAAGTTGCTTTCTCGTGGAAGAGACCGAATTTGGGGTTTCTCGAGATGCTCTCATTGCTACCCTTGACGATGCGAACGTCGAGTCTCGCCCGGTGTGGAAGCCGATGCATCTGCAACCGCTCTATCGCGATTGTGAATGTTATGGCGGGTCGGTGGCAGCGGACCTGTTTCGAAAGGGAATCTGCCTTCCAAGTTCCAGCAGCCTTTCGTTAGAAGATCAGCTGCGTGTGATCAACGCGGTTCGGATGTTGGTTGGAGCGTCTCCGCTGAATCAGCTGGCTGATGCAGAATGTGCGCCCTGATCGAGCGAGAGATGCGTTTGTCTTTCCCGACCGTTTCGACCACGATTCCCTTTTTGGGGGCTCGGCCGGTCCTTGTTGCAACACTCCGCCAGATCCGGTGTTTCCTTGTGTACAGCCTGTTGACCGGTAGCACTCTGCCGTTGGCAGATGAAGCTGAACGGCGATAGGATTGCGCCTGAAGTCTCAGGGCCGGTATTGAATTCAAACAGGACCGAAAGGAGATTGTGCAAATGAATCTCAATTGGCTTCGTATTGCGGGTTTCACCGGATGCGCGGCATTCACACTGCTTGCTCTCCCTCGCTTACACGCCGCATCCCCGGGGGCTCTCCAGCAAGGCTACTATGGTCAGGATCGCGACTGGGATAGACCGCGGGAAGAGTGGAACGACGTTCAGCGTCGCGGCTTTCGTGACGGAATTGAGGGCGCTCGTCGCGACGTCGAAAACCACCGCCAGCCTGACGTCAATCGGCGCAAGGAGTACCGGGAGGCCGACGATGTGCCTCCACAGATGCGTGACGCCTACCGCGACGCATTCCGCCGCGGTTATGATGTCGGCATATCGCACTACATGGGTGCCCCGGGCGCGCAAATGTATTCCGGGCGTCCCGCGGAGGCGGCGCCGGAGTGGTTCAATGATGCGCAACGCCGCGGCTTTCAGGCCGGAATGGCCGGCGCACAAGATGATTACCAGGACCGTCGCCAACTCGACGTGAACAACCGCCGGGAATACCAAAGACCCGACATGCCGCCCGAACTCTGGGGCGCTTACCGCGAAGGTTTTCGTCGCGGGTACCAGGTCAGTGCGTCGCATCTGATGGGAACACCGCTCCCGGCTGCGATGCCATGGGACTACGTGCCGCCGGAGTACAACGAATTCCAACGTCGCGGTTTTCAGGACGGCCTGACCGGCGCACAGAAAGACTACGGGCATCACCGTCAGCCCAATGTGAACGACCGTAAAGAGTATCGTGATCCGGATAACATTCCTCCCGATATGAGAGAGGCGTATCGCGAGGGATTCCGGCGCGGATATGACGTGGGCTGGGACCACATCATGGGCAGGGATCACGACCGCTACTAGCAGAGTCAACGGGCAATACCCGGCAGGTCATCTGCCGGGTATTTTGTGTTCAGCTCCGATCAAAGCCATAGAAGTTACGCCTTGGGGACTGTCGCCTTCAGGCGAGAGCGGAAAAGGCGTGGGGTGCGAAGGGTCGCTCGCTTTGTGTTAGTTGAGCGGCACCTGTATGCTTGCCGCAAATGAGCGAACGATATAGGAAAAACAGCGGTTGCGTTTTCACGCTGAAGTA
>Ga0126381_100002128_pt1 | contig 21439 bp, 16 predicted proteins | sample PanSoiMetPlot_28_FD_96465 | JGI IMG/M metagenome (GOLD analysis project Ga0126381, IMG submission 96465) | Tropical forest soil microbial communities from Panama - MetaG Plot_28 | ecosystem: Environmental > Terrestrial > Soil > Tropical forest > Bulk soil | place: Panama | collected 2016-02-17
AGGATGCCATCCAAACCGCCGTGGGCGGGAACGCGCTGACGCAAGTCTTACAGGGCGAGGCTCGTTACGACCTGGTGATGCGCTATCTCCCGCAGTACCGCAACACCAGGGAAGCCGTGGAAGACATTCGGCTGCTCTCGCCTGGCGGCGAGCGCGTATCCCTCGCGCAGCTTTGCCATCTCCAGGAGCGCGACGGCGCGTCGGAAATCTACCGCGAAGCGAACCAGCGGTACATCGCTGTGAAATATAGCGTGCGCAACCGCGATCTGGGTGGCGCCGTGGAGGAAGCGATCGAAAAGGTAAGTCGCCAGGTGCAACTGCCGCGCGGCTATCACCTCGACTGGGAAGGCGAGTATGAGAGCGAAAAGCGCGCCGAGAAGCGGCTGCTGGTGATCGTGCCGCTGACCGTCCTGCTGATCTTTATCATTCTCTATACGATGTTCCGCTCCTTCAAGTGGGCGATCCTAATCCTTGTAAATGTGATGCTGGCACGCATCGGCGGCCTGCTGGCGCTTGTGATCACGCACACCAATTTCAGCGTTTCTTCCGGCGTCGGCTTTCTGGCGCTATTCGGAGTCTCCGTGCAGACCGGCGTCATTATGCTGGAGTACATCAACCAGAGGCGAGCGCGGGGCGCGACCATAGAAGAATCGGCGGTGGAAGGCGCGGTGCTGCGGCTCCGTCCGATTATGATGACGATGCTGGTCGCGACGCTGGGGTTGCTACCCGCGGCGTTATCACATGGCATCGGCTCGGATTCGCAGCGGCCGTTCGCGATCGTGATCGTCGGTGGATTGATATCCGATCTCGCGATGAGCATCTTCTTACTTCCCACGCTCTACTGCTGGATGGCACGCGATCGCGACGTGCTGCCGGAAGTCGACATGGAAGAAGAGTAGCTCGTTCGGGCTACGGGTGGCGGAGCCTCGACTTTACTTTCATTTACGTAACCCATTTCACCCCGGCGCTATCTATTAGGCAGGAGACAAAGAGATATGAAAACGAGCTTACTGGGACGCATCGCGATGGCCGCCGTGATGGTAGCCGGCGGCGCCCTCGCGGCCAACAAAACTAACGCTAACGTGCCCCAGACGGGTGAGCAGCTTGTTCAATCGGTGCGCCACGAAGTAGCGATGTACCCGTACTACAGCATCTTCGACGACGTCAGCTTCCATGTGATCAACGGCCAGGTGGAACTCGCAGGAGATGTAACTCAGCCGTTCAAGAAGAGCGACATTGGGAACATCGTCGCTAAGGTTCCAGGCGTAACCAGCGTTACGAACGATATTAAAGTGCTGCCTCTTTCCGATTTCGACAGCCGCTTGCGATTGCAGGTAGCACGCGCGATCTTCAGCGACCCAACGATGAGCCAGATCGCCACCGAGCCGGTGCCCTCGATTCACATCATCGTGGACAACGGGCACGTCACGCTCACCGGCGTGGTTTCGACCGAGATGCAGAAGACTGTCGCCGGGCTGCGGGCCAATGGCGCGGGATTGAGCTTCGGAACTGTCACCAATAACCTCGTAGTTGAGAATCCTGCCAAGAAGAGCTAACTTCAGGCGAACCTGCCAACCGGAAGCGGCCGCGAGGAGAGATCCTCACGGCCGCTTTTGCCTTTTAGACGTGAGCTTTGAGCTGTGAGCCTCACAACTCAGGGCTCGTGGCTCAAAGCTATAATCTACGTTCGTGCTTCGAACCGCTCTCATAACGGCAGCGACTCTCCTCTCGGCTGCCTGTTCTCAGCATCCGTGGTATCCGCCTCCGGCGCAAAGTCCATCAATGGGCGAAGCTCTGCTCGGAACCCTCGGTAATTACGTCTACATGAACCAGCCCGAGGCTGATACGTATATCGTCGGAGGCATGCGGGCGAAGAGTGAAGGTCCGTGGCGCTGGGCGCTCGACCGGCCGATGCTGCGGTTTTACGTCCCGGAAGCGGCGCGCCTGAAATTCCAGATGGACCTCACATTTCCGGAGAAGGAGTTCCATGAAACCGGCCCGGTCACGCTGACACTCGCCTTGAATGGACAGGTGTTCGACCGCGTGAAAGTCGATAAGGCGGGTTCCGAGCGCTATAGCAATAGCGTTCCGGGCGAATTGCTACGTGCCAACGCAGTGAACGTGGTGGCGATCACCCCAGATAAGATTGCCGGTGGGGACGAGCGGCTCGGATTCGTAATGTTTAGCGCAGGATTCGCGGAGTAGCCGTGGGGCCTGCCGCCATTCTGTTCGGAGCGGTGTTTACTGTCGCCGTGGCGACCGCACTGGGCTCCCGCATTTTGGGGTCGGCATGCGGCGAATGGCCGGTGCGTTTTATCGTAGGGGCAGCGGTGCTGAGCCTGGTTGTGTTTGGGTTGTGCTGCCTCGGGTGGGTGTACCCGTGGGTCTTCTTGGCGGTTGGCGTTGCACTAGCTCCGCTTGCTTACGCGCGCGGCTCCGGTGGGAGCGTATACCCCCACCGGAGCCGCGATCGTAAGGGAGCGGAGCGGTTATCGCGCTTGGCCAAGGCCGCTTTTGCCCTTATACTTGCCACCTATTTTCTCATCTATCTCTTGAATGCAATGGCACCCGAGGTGTCACCGGACGGCAGCGCTTATCACTTGAGCTTTGTAGCGTTCTATCTGCGCCAACACGGCTTCCATCCAATCACCTGGAATCTCTATGCCAGCCTTTCGGAAGGCGTCGAGATGCTGTTCCTCTTCGCGTTTGCCTTCGGTCGACATTCGGCGGCCGCGTTGGTCCACTTTGCCTTTCTCGTCGCGCTGCCCTGGACGATGTATCTCCACGGCCGGCGCGTGGGTTTTCCGTTGGCAGGCGCCTGCGCCGCGGCGCTCGTCTTCTTGAGCCCGATCGTCGGCATCGACGGCATCAGCGCGTACAGCGACGTCGCGCTGGCTGCAGTGGCCTTCGCGCTCTTCTACCTGCTGCAGCTCTGGTCCGACGAGCGTCCTCCGCGGCTCCTGCCCGCCATTGGACTGCTGGCCGGCTTTGCGTATGCCGTGAAATATACCGGATGGTTGGCACCGGCCTACGCAATTGGGTTCGTTTTTTGCAAGAGCCGGCGGATGCGCGACGCCGCCGTGGTGGCCGCGTCGGCCGTCCCCATGATCGCGCCGTGGATGATCAAGAACTGGCTATGGGTGCGGAACCCGCTTGCGCCATTCTTCAATCAATACTTTCGTAATTCATTTGTAACTATCCAGTTCGAAAAGGAATACACGGATTACTTCAAGCTGTACGATCTCACCAGCAGGTGGCAGATTCCGAAGGCCATCACCATTTCTTCGCAACTCCAGGGGGTGCTCGGGCCGGTGTTTCTGCTGGCGCCCCTCGCTCTGCTGGCGCTGCGCTGGCGAGCCGGCCGGCAGCTTCTTCTGGCTGCAACAGTTTTTGGCGTTAACTATTTCAGCAATATCGGTACGCGCTTTCTGATTCCGCCGCTTCCGTTCGTTGCGATGACGATGGGGATGGTTCTGGCGAGCGTTCCGCTTCTGCCGTTGGCTGTCGTGCTGGTGCATGCTGTTCTGTCGTGGCCGAGCGTAATTCCGCGGTATACATTACCCGGGTCGGTGCACATCATGAAAGTTCCGTGGAAGGACGCGCTGCGTTTGCGTGACGTCGATTATTTCATGCGCAACCGGCTGGGCAACGGCTACGCCGCAGTGCGCATGATCGAGGAGCGAACGCCGCCTCGCGCGACGGTTTTCTCGTTCCGTCCGCTGCCCGAAGCGTACACCTCGCGCCGCGTGCTGATCGAGTACGAATCGGCCGGCAACGAGTTGCTGGGCCGCATTCTCAGAGGAGCATTCGCGCCGGGTGTCCTGCCGACGTGGCGCTTGAGGTTCGATTTTCCGCCCCGGCCGCTTGCGGGCATTCGCGTCGTCCAGACCGCTTCGGGCCGCGATTTGTGGTCGATTCACGAACTGCGCATTGTGAGCGGCGGGATCGAAGTGCCGCGCGATCCGGCGTGGCGCCTCACGGCCGATCCATTTCCGTGGACTATCGGGAACGCGTTCGACAACTCGCCGCTGACCCTCTGGCGCACCGGGGAGGCGATCCATCCGGGCATGTACGTCGAGGTCAATTTTCACAAGACGGAACAGGCCGATTCCGTTCTGATCGAAACCTCGCCCGACCAGAGCCAGATCAGGCTGAAACTGGAAGGCCTAAATGCCGACGGCCGATGGAGTCTGCTGGCCGCCGCGCCCGTCATCTCCGACGCCGCCGCTCCACTCGGCCTGCGGCGCGCGGCCGCCCGGGAACTGGAGCGGCGCGGCATTGGCTATCTGCTGCTGTTCGACGATGAATTCGGCGCTGGCGATTTTCAGGCGAATCAGGACCTGTGGGGCATACGCCAGGTCGGCGAAACGCAAGGAGCGAGACTATACCAACTTCTATGAAGCTCTTCCTGGGTGTAGATGGCGGCCAATCAGGCACGACCGCGCTGATCGGCGATGAGACGGGGCGCGTGCTCGGCGAAGGCGAAGCCGGGCCGTGCAACCATGCGGCGGCGGGAGAAGGCCGCGCCAAACTCGAAGCGGCGGTGACCGGTAGCGTCGCGGTCGCGTGCGCGGAGGCCGGACTCGATGCGGCCGCCGTGCGATTCGAAGCCGCGTGCTTCGGGATGAGCGGCGGGCCCGACGACAAGCGCGAGATCCTGGCGCAGATCCTGAACGCCGCGCAGTTGGTGGTGGTCACCGATGCCGCCATCGCGCTCACGGGCGCGACGGGTGGCGGGCCGGGCATCATCGTCATCGCCGGCACCGGCTCGATTGCGCTAGGGCGGAACACCGCCGGCCGCGAGGCGCGAGCGGGAGGATGGGGCTATATTTTCGGCGATGAGGGCGGCGCTTTCGACATCGGCCGGCAGGCGCTGCGCGCCGCTCTGCGAATGGAAGAAGGCTGGGGTCCCGAGACCTCGCTCGGTGCGATGCTGCGGGAGGCAACCGGCGCAGCGAGCATAAACGAAGTTCTGCATCTGTTTTATACGCCTGCGTGGCCGCGCTCGCGAGTGGCGCGGCTGGCGGCGGAGGTGGATCGCGCGGCGGCAAACTCCGATGTGGTGGCGCAACGCATCCTCGCGCGGGCGTCGCAGGAACTGGCGGTGCTCGCCGCGGCCGTACGCACGCAGCTCTGGCAGGCGGGCGACGCCGTCGAGGTCGCGTATATCGGCGGCGTCTTCCAGAGCCCGGCGGTGCTCGAGCGCTTCCGCCTGCTCGTTGAGATGGAACAGGGAGTACGCGTGATCTCACCGCGTTTCGGCCCGGCACAAGGTGCGCTGCTCGAAGCCTATCGCGCCGCCGGTGTGCGGGTGGAATTGAGATGACGTTCGCTGGCCGTGAGTTGGCGCGCAGGATCGAAGCGGCCGAGGCGGCGAATGCTCGCGGATGCGCGCCGTCCGGCGCGGTGTCGCTCGAGATCGCCGGAGGGTGCGCCATTTTCGCCGGTGCCGACTCGCCGCTCACGCAGGCGGTGGGAATCGGACTTACGGGGCCTGTGAGCGGGCAGGAGATTCTGCGGCTGGAAGCGTTTTTTCGGAGCCGCGCCGCGCGGGTATCGATCGATCTTTGTCCGCTGGCGGACTCCGGCCTGCTGGAGGCACTCGGCGAGCGCGGGTATCGCGTGACCGAATTCAACAATGTTCTGGTAAAGCGTCTGGCGGGCGCGCAGATCGAGTTCACGCCGCGCATACGGCGCGCCACCTCGCAAGAGGCCGACCTGTGGTCGCACACGGTAGGGTGCGGATTCTTCGAACAGCCGGAATTGACCTCGGACGAGATGAACGTGGGCCGCGCCATTTTCACGATGCCCGGTGCGCTCTGCTATCTCGCGACCGGGGGCTCGGCCGAATCGGCCGGCGGCGGTGCGATGGCGATTCGCGATGGACTCGCCACCCTGTTCGCCGACACCACGCTCGCGACATTCCGGCGGCAGGGTCTGCACCGCGAACTGATCGCCGCACGCCTGAACGAGGCGATCGCGCAAGGTTGCGACATGGCTACCGCCACAGCTGAAGCCGGCAGCGGGTCGCAGAGGAATTACGAACGCGCCGGGTTCGAGGTGGTGTACACCAAGGTGACGTTCCTCGGCTAATTGCGCGCTCGCTGAAGAGCCAGGACTAAAAGCCTCCATTCTTCTCCAGTGTTGAGGGACAATGGTCTCCGACAAACCTGATCGGAGGAGCCTGCCCGTGACGCCCAATTTAGATCCATTGCTGAAAGTCGTTGTCGAGCCCCTGGGAACGACATCCGAATACGACGTGTCGATCGAGGGGTTGGGCAAGCCAATAGTTAGAAACAGGATTCAGGTCGATCCTATCGCACACTACAATCTCGGATACGGACTGCCTCACGATCCTCTTGAGCCGGTGCTGAAGAATATTCGCGAGCATCTTGGCTCTTCCAGTCAGATCGATCTGTACCTGCCGCAGGATCCGGTCGCGGCACTCGATTGGGAGGAACTCAATCGTGGCCGGGTAATCCGGTGTACGACTCGGGATATCGGTTTTCGCCGAACGCCGGTCAGTGGAAGTGTGCGAGTCGGGTTTGTGTCAACTGTTCCGATCAAATCAAATATTTATGCCGGAATGGCCAATTCCGTTATGGAATCGGTGCACGGCGCTGTCGAACCAAGCTACCTTGACGTGAATGACTGGAACCTTTTCAGCCATGAAGTTCGGCCCGGTCGTTTTCATGCGATGCACGTTCTAGTTGAAACAGAACTTGACCCGGATGGACCGATGGCAGTGATCGGCGGGAAACGTATTCCACTGGAACAATTAGTTAAGACGGTTGCACAACCTGGTACCAGGGTTGTCGTCCTCCAGGATGTGAAGCAGAAGCCGAACGCCCTGGCTGCCCTCCGTTGGGGCGCTCAGAGCCTCCCGAACAGTTGTGAAACGTCGATGGTAGTCTGTTCAGCCGAACCATCGGCGGGCTTTGTCGGCGAGATGCAGGGATGCTACGAAAGCATCTTGCGTGACGAACCCCTGACACGGGCGGTCGCCCCACTGTATGGGCGCTACCCGGGCGGTGCAAGCGTGATCGCTCACGGCGGCACGGTGCCGGGACTTGGCTTGATCGAAGACCTGGAGTTCAGGAATCGCCGGCAAGAGCAAATTCTGCTGGACTATGATCGTTTGGGCGAGTCAACAAAACGCAGGGCGTGGTCAGGCAGTATCGATTTCAAGCGAGCTGCCATATCCAAGGCTGCTGCTTCCATTGCGAGCGCTCCATTAGCGGAGTTGACTCAGAAAGAATCGTTGCCTCCGGATGTGGGCGATGACCTGAAGGAGCGCGTGAAAGAAATCATTACCAACTCGGAGGGTGACCACCCCCGGTATCCCGCCGTGTGGTTCTATTATGTGGATGCGGCTTCCCGGACTCCGATTCCTGATACTGAAACGCTGGCATGGCCTACGCCAAACGGCGTGGGACTGGAGTTTCATTTTTGGCTGGATATAGTGAAGACCGGGATTGCATCGATCACAGAAACTCCCGAGTTTCATAAGCCCGAGCGCTTCCCGTATCCGCTGAAACTGCGGATCACGGTGTGGTCGGAGCACTTTGAGTTTGGAACGAACGAACATGACATCACCCTTGAAGCGGCCGGCCCGACAGAGCATGCGATCTTTCCGGTCGAGAAGCTGCCACCAGCACCGCGGCAAGCTGAGCTGTTTGTGTTCGTCAGGCATGAAGGGGCGCTGATCGCTGCGTTCCGCGTTGACGCGGACATTACGGAGCGCCCGGAACGGCACGAGGGCGCTCAGAGCGTTCAGCATGCGTATGTTTCGAGCGAATGGTTTCGCTTTGAAGAGGCTCCGACCGGAAGTGCGCTGACCATATTTATCACCAAGAGACACGGATCACTTCAGTTGTTCACTCTCAAGCTCACGGGGAATCCATGGGCGACTCTTGGTCCAACTGAAAACGGTCTGTACGAGAAGAATAAGGAGATCTACAAGGCCGTGCAGATGCTCGCACGTCGCGCTGAAGAGGCATCGAAGGCAAATGAGAACTTCAGCTTCGTTAAAGAGGGCAAGCCACTTGCGAAGTTGGGCTACCCGTTATTTAGCGACCTATTCTTCCAGGGAGAGAACGAAGATGCAGGAAAGTTCGCAGACGAGTACGTGCGCTCTCTCCCCGAAGGATCGACCCTTACGATTGCGATTGGGCGCGATGCTCAGAATCTCTTCGTGCCGTGGGGGTTGCTTTACGACCGCGATCCGCCTTTCGATCACTTTGATGTCCCGGAGATGAACGGGTTTCTTGGTTACCGATACAATCTTGTGGTACGGCCTTCCACGCCGTATGACGGGTACGTGCCTAAGCATCAACTGCCCGTCCGCATGGGTGCCGCATGGCTGGAACACGAAGAGACCGAGCCCCTACGAGCTTTTTATAAGGGGTACGAAGATGCGAATAAGCTAAAGATCGAACCGGTTCGAGTCCAGGACCATAAGCTCCCGGCATTGGCGCAAAATGAATACGATCTAATCGAGTTCTTTTGTCACGGACATACGAAATTGGGTACTCTGTTCAGCCCCGAGGAGGTTGCACAGATGCTTGAGGGCTACGCCAAGTCAACCGGAGGCGGAACAAAGAACCCGCTGCTCATGGCGATTGACGACTCAGGTGATTCGTTATTGGACTTGAGTGGTGGGTTCGTAACCCTTGCGAGTCTGGCGGACTCACTCAAGTCGCGGATGCCCGGTCGTCCTCTCATTCTGCTCAGCATGTGCGAATCCGCGCAGGTGTCGGCCTCCGGCATCGGCTTCGTTCCGCTCTTTCTCCGCCGCGGGGCGCGCGCGGTTATTGGGACCGAGGGGCCGACGCTTTGGAAGCTCAGCCGTGAGATGGACACACAAATTGTTGCCAAACTCCTCGAGGGCCAGACCATTAGTCAAGCCTTCTACGCCACGCGGAAAGAATTGGTCAAGACTAATATGCTTGCCCTGATATACTCGCTTTACGGTGACCCAGGAGCAAAACTGCTGAACCAGGCGAGAGGAGATCGCGAGTAATCATGGCGAGCAAAACGGAACTTCATTCGGGCGTCAAGGCCCTTCTTGACCTATCCGAGTCAGAACTCGAAGGAGAGTTGGGCCGCAGACTGGCGCAAACGGAAGTGGAACTTGATCGCGACGAAAAATTAACTGCCGCGAGTGCGACCGGTCCGACCGTCGATAAGGCTGCGCTGCAGGGGCTACCCGATTTCGCGCGCAAGACTGCCGCACGCTTCCTTCGCAGATTTAACCAACAGATGTATTCCTTGATCTGCGATGATAAGGACCCCGATAACGCGCAGATCCGTTCGGCGGCGGCGCAGGGAGCGGAAGCGCTTGGTTACGCGATCAGCGGTGCACTGGTGGCAACGTTCGGGTGGCTTCCGGGGATCGCCACAGTGATCGCAGTGATCATAGCCAAACGAGCTGCGAAGTCGGGATACCAGGCGTTTTGCGAGACATGGAAAGAGCAGTTGTGAATTAGCCGATCCGCGAGTTCAATCTCGCGCCGATGAACGCAGATAAGCGCAGATAAAAACTACTGATTCCACGGGGGCACGATCCCGTTCACGCGGGCGTACGCAATCGCCTGGCCCACGTGTTCGGAGATGTGCGTATCGATATTGGCGAGTACCGCGCGTCGGGTCGTAGCATTACCGAAGAAGTCGATGTCGCGCGTGAGGGAGCCTGCAGTGGCGGACTCCAGCGCTTTACGGAATGCCGCGAGGTTTTCCTTCATGGCGGCTATGACCTGCTCCTTGTTCATGGGTTGCTTCTCGGCCTTTTCGTTTTCGGCGATCTCCTTTGTGATGGCGTCTTTCGACGCGCCGTCGGCGATGTTCATCATCAGGTGCGTGCCATAGGCGATGTGCAGGAACACTTCCTTGAAGGAGCGGACGCCCGGCGCCGGACGCCAATCGTATTTCTCCACGGGAATCACCTCGGCCAGGCGAGTCGCCTTCGCGGTGAGTTCGCCGAGCGGCATCAACAGATCGGCAGCAGGCGAGATCCCAGGTGCGTCCTTGACGGCCAGCAGCTCGACATCGAAGATGAGTTCGGCCTTAGGCGGAATCGGGCCGCGGCCTTTCTCGCCGTACGCGAGCTGGTAGGGGATGAGAAGCCGCCGCTTGCCGCCCACCTTCATTCCTTCGAAGCCCATATCCCAGCCGGCGATGACCTGCCTGCGCCCCTGGACAAACTGGAACGGATCTTTGCCAACGGACGAATCGAACTGCGTGCCGTCGCGGAGCCAACCGGTGTAATGGACCGTGTACTGCTGTCCTGGTCCGGCAGGCTCGCCCGTGCCAGGCCGGATATCGATGTAGCGCATCGAGGCGAGCGCAACCGGGGTGCCCGAGAACTCGGGTTGTGCCGAAAGGGTCAGTGCGAACATCGCGGCGAGCACGAGGGTTTTCATCCGAGCTTCTTTCTTGCGAACGGTTTCGCGTATGCCGCTGGCGGATTGTGGCCGCGCACCTCGGCGGCCTTGCGGTAGTATTCCATCGCCTTGTTTTTGTCCCCGAGCTTCTCGTAAGTCTGGCCGACCAGGCACTGAATGAACGCGTCGTTCTGATTGGCCTTCTCGAGATCCGCGAGTGCCGTCTTGTAGTCACCCAGGTAGAAAGCGACGTAGCCGGTGAGGTACGGAAGGAACTGCTCCTGCTGGGCGCGCAGATCGGTCATTTTCGCCAGTTCAGCTTTGGCGGCGGCGACGTGCTTCTCCGCCTCCGCGCGGTTGCCGCGCCTCGCAGCGATGCGGGCCAGGGCATGCTCGTAGCGGTAACTCCAGAGTGCCTTGCGATCGGTCGAGATGTTGGGCTCCTTCAGGCCGAGATCGCGGCCCTCCTTGTACCAGCGGGCCGCTGCGTCCAGGTCACCGGAATCGATACAGACACGCGCGGCTTCGTCCGCCATTTCGCCTTCCTGGTAGAAGGCCTGCCCCGGGTTCTCCGTCTCCTGCGTTTTCCAGTAATCGATCACTCTCTGCTCGTACTCGCCGCTTTTGGCGCAGTTGCCATCGAAAGCCCATGACATCGCCATGGCCCGCTCGGCATTTGCCTTGGCAGCGGGCGTATTGGCCGTATCGATGGCTTTCTGAAAAAGCTCGCGCGCTTCGGGGCCTTTTCCATCTAGATCGAGCTGGGTGGCCTGGCCGATGAGCGGTGACCCTCCGCGGCCACCGGGCGGCTGTGCACAGAGTAGGGACGCAGTTAGAACGTAAAAAGGAAGCTTGAGTTTCATCGGTGGAAATATATCAGAACCGAGGAGCAAGGAGCAAAGGACTCTGGGCTTCCGTTCAATCTGGAGTGGGAATCGATCTATCGGGAGTGAAGCAAAGGAGCAAGTCGAACGAACTGCATCGTTCTCCTTTGCTCCTTTGCTCCTGTTTTTAGAAGTGGACCCGCAGGCCGAACTCCAAATTACGCGGAGTGTTGGCCTGAGTTGTGAACTGGCCGAAGCCGGTCGGGCTGGTAGTCGTGAGACTCGGGGAGTAGGTCCCCCCGCCGGTACCTGGCTCGAAGTGGTTTAGGAGGTTCGTGAAGTCAAAATACAGGGTGGCGCCGACCGATTCCTTGTGGATTCCGATATCCTTAGCGATCGACATATCGAGGTTCCACAGAGGCAAGCCGCGGATCTGGTAGTAGCCGCCGCAACTCGTATCGGTTCCCAGCACGCAGGGCCGGAATTCCGCCAGGACTGCGGACGGATTGCTGAACATATTCAGCCCGTAGTTCGGGTTCTTGTTGCCGACGCCATCGGTCGGAAAGACACCGTAACGTGCAGAACTCCCGCCGGTATAGGGCATAAAGCCGACGGCGCCTCCCTGAACCGAGCTGACGGAAGCCGCCGTGTTCGCGACTTCGCCGAACTCCTGGCAGGCCGAGCAGTTGATTTCCGAGTAGCCCACGAACGCTCCACCTCCGCTCTGTGCTGTGAACAGCGGCGAGAACGTCCAGCCGCCGAGGATGTGGCCAAGCACGCCCCTTTGGCTTCGGTACCACTGCGGCTGATAGTACATCGAGAAGTTATAGACAAACTTGATGTCAAAGCTATTCATACCGTAGCTGTCGTGCAGGTTCCACATGTCCTGCTCGGTGTAGGCGCTGCTGTACTGCGAGACAAAGCCCGTCCCCAGACTGCGGCCCCAGGTGAAGTTGGAGATCGCGGTCAGTCCGTGCCAGTCGTGCGAGCGTAAGCTGACGAATAGAGCATTGTAATTGCCCCAACCCAAACTGCCGGATTCGGCGATCGAAGTGCCTTGACCGCCGGCGGCACCGCCTGGGACGGGCGAGCTGATCAGGGTCCTGCCCTGCGTCCAACTACTCTGACTGCTGAGCGCCTTCCACAGGTCGGATACCTGCGTGTTCTTGAACAGGGAAGTATTCTTGGAAGCTACGGCCGCAGTGCAGCTTGCGAACCCGGCGCAATAGGCCGAGCTGGCGCCGCCCATGGCCGCCTCGAACCACGCCTGGGTCGGTATCGCATTCGGGTTCGCGCCCGCCCACACCTGCCAATAGACGTTGGAGAACGCTTGCGAAAACTGCTGCCCGTTCAGCGTGTCCATATAGGGAATGCCGTCCAGGTTAACTTCGGTGGTCTCGTTGCGCAGAATCTTGCCGATGTAACCGACTTCAAGCTGGTGGTGCGGGCTGAGTTCGCGCTGCAGCGTGAGGGTGAACTGGTCGGTGCGATCCGGACGGTAGTGCGGATCGAGTGCCGAAGCGTCGCCCGCTGTGGCGTTGGTCCCCACGCCTGGATAGAAGGGTTGGGGTAATGTCGCCGAGATGGTCTGCATGGGAGCCGCCCCGCCATCCACGCCGATGCGGAATACGTTGGTCGGATCCACATTGCCCGATCCGGCGCAGGTTCCGGTCTTGGTCGGACCCTGGCAACTGACGGCTTGAATGAGGCCAACGCCCAGCAGCGGGCTCAACACGAGGTTGACGCCGTTCAAGCGGCCGAAGATACGGGCATAGCCGCCGCGAATCACAGTCTTCCCGTTGCCGAACATCTTGCCCAGGATGCCGTCGTTGAAATGCGGCTGCCAAGCGAGGGAGGCGCGCGGACTGAACTCCTTGTAGTAGGGATCGTACGGGTACTTGCGCCCGCCGTTGGCGGTGTTGCCCACCAGCGCGAAACCGAGGATCGGATTGTAGCTGGAGAGATTCCCCGCGAGCGCGGCCTGCTCACGCTGTTTAATGTAGTCGGTGGTGATGACCGGATTACCGCTCGGATCCACAATCATCGTCTGCTTGCCAGTGAGCTCATATGGCGGCATTTCCAGGTTCCAGCCGATGCCGTAGTTAATGGTCAGCGACGGCTTGGCGTGCCAGGTGTCGTAGAAGTAAAGAGCATAGTAGGGAATGACGTCCTTGTCGTACGCCGAACTTCCGATGGGCTGCAACTGCAAATTGTTTCCGACGCGGGTATAGGCAACCTGCGGCTGGCTAACCAGGCCGAGCACCTCGGCATACGCAGTATTCCAGGCGGAGGCGCTGGAAGAAGCCACCGTCGACGGAATATAACCGGCACTCGAAATGTTGATTCCGGTAGAGGTGCTTTGGTAGACCAAAGCGTTGTTGATCCCGTTGCCGTTGTCGGTGCGCAGGTGGAAATCGAAATTCCGCTGATAAGATCCGCCGATCCCGAACAGGTGGTTGCCGTGGATCATCGTAAAGTCGTCGCGCAGCAGCTTATCCTGGCCGTCCCAGAAACGCTGGCGCGTGCTTTGCGTGTTGATATTCATTGGAATGAGATCGTTGGTCGAGCTCTCGCCGCCGATTTCCAGCGCGCCTCCCAGTCCCGGGAGCTGCGGCGTCGCCACTGCGGCGCCCCACTGCCAGAAGCTGCGGGTGTAGTTGAACACGATGTTGTTGGTCTTCGTGGGCGAAATGATCGTAGTCAAGCCCGTGACCCAGACCGAAGGCTGCTGGGGGCGCGGAGCCGTAGCTGCCGGCTGGCCGAGGGTATCGCCAGTGAGGAGACCGCCGATATCCACCTGGTTTGTCGTCAAGTTGACCAGCTTCTGATCGCGATACGACCCGTACCAGCGGAACCTGTCGTTGAAGTCGTGATCGATGCGGCCTGTGTACACGTTCGAGGTCAGTGGAGCGCGGATGGTCGAAAGGAAATTCAGGGTGTTGTAGCCATCGCCGCCGGAGTTTGTGTTCGGCAGCGGCATGTACTTGTTCCAGATCTGCTGCACCACGGGGTTCAGTCCGACCCCGCGCGGATCGCAGAGCCCGCTACCGCACATCGCCGGCTGGTAGGTCACTCCGCCCACCGAAACCGGAGTGGGATTCAGGTTGTAGGCATGATACACGCCGCCCGAGTCAGGTAACTGAATGACGCCCGCGCGCATCAACTCCGAGGGTACAACGTGCGTGTATGTTCCGACATTGGGGAATCGCAGCCCTTCGTAGTTGAAGAAGAAGTACCACTTCTTGCCCAAAAAGTCTTTGGGAATCAGCGGGCCGCCGAGCGCACCGCCGTAGCGAGTGCGGTGATTCGAGATGAGCGGCGTATACGGATAGGCCACACCGTTGAGGGTCGTGGCGGTGTGATTGTTGTTCCAGCTATTCGCTGCCCCGATGGTGGTATCGAAATACCACAGATAAGCTGCGCCGTGGAACTGATTGGCGCCGCGCTTGGTGACCATCTGGACCTGTGAGCCGGAGGAGTTTGCGAAATCCGAGGTCTGGTCTGCAACGGCAACGCGGAACTCTTCCACGCTTTCCAGCGGAATCGAGATCACGCCCGATGGTGTGCCGTTGGTCTGGGCGCCGCCGAACCCGGTAAAGTTCGTCTGGTAGCCGGTGGTGTTCCCCGCCATATCGTCGGTGATGTTGCCGCCGTCGATGATGAAAGTATTCTGTTCGTTGTGGCTACCAGCAGTGTAGCCACCCGGCGTGACGCCCGGCTGCAGAACGGCCAGCGTCGTGACTTCGCGGCCCAGGTTCGGCAGATTCTCGAGCGCGGTCTTGGTGAGCGTGTTGCCCACCGAGGCGTTCATGGTCTGGAGTTCAGCGCCTGCGGCGGCACTCACTTCCACTGTTGTGGCCGTGCTGCCTATTTCCATCTTCGCGTTAATGGTGAGCACCTCGCCCACACCTACCGCCTGGCCGTTCACCTCATATTTTGCAAATCCAGTCTTGTTGAAGCTGACGTTGTATTTTCCTGGCGGGACCGAGCTGAAAATATAGCGGCCCGCGTCGTTGGTCATGGTGGTCAGGACGGCGTTCGTCGCCGGCTCGACAATTCTGACCTCGGTTGCTGGAATCGCTGCGTTCTGCTGATCTACGACTTGTCCGGCTACGGTGCCGGCGGTTGCTGTTTGTGCCCTGCTGGGTAAAGCCGTGGCGCCGAGAAGCAATAATGCGGCGCTAAAACCCAGCAGAACGCGAATGGACAAAGGGAAGCTGAAACGTTGAGATTTCATACCCACTCCGTAACGAAGAAGCCACGCCCCTATCAGAGCTGTCCAAGTCACCCTCTAGAAGCAAAGTTGTAATGATTTTGACTGATTATGGGGGAAGCGACCAATTGTGTCAAGTAAATCCTCAAATCATTCGGCTTCAACGTGTTTGGAGTAGTACTCTGGATGGCTTTTGGTACGAATTGCAAGAAACGGCGGCTTTTACAAAACTTTTCGGTCACCGTGTCGCTGCCGAAATCCAAAGAGATGGAGGTGGATTATGCTCAAAAAACTTGGCATTCCGTTCCTGGGTCTGTTGGGTATGTTGACATTCGCGACGCCGAAACCCGCAGAGGCCAGGGTGCGCTTCGGAGTGACGGTTGGGGCGCCGCCTGTCTATCCGTATTACCAATACTGCTCACCTTACGACCCCTACTGTTCTCCATACACTTATAGTCCTTACGTATACGGCTACCCTTATGGCTACACGCAACCGCACCTCTTCGGCGGATGGGGCGGTGGATGGGCCTGGGGATTCCATGGACACGAGCATCATGAATTTCGGGGACACGGCGGTGGCGGCCACCATCACCGATAAGCAGGCGAGTAGTGGACTCCACGGGCGGGCTTCGGCCCGCCTTTTTTTATTGCCAGTTGTGCTGCCGTACGATTACAAATCCTTTCGATAGTCGCCTGAGCGCGCACATCTCATATTGTGGAGGTGAAAGATGCTCAGAAAACTTGGTCTTCCTTTATTGGCGCTCGGCGCCATGCTGGGAATCGGAGCGGCGAAACCCGCCAATGCTCAGGTTCAATTCGGAGTACAGGCCGGTCCGGCGTACCCTTACTGCTCGGTGTATGACCCATACTGCACATCCTATGCGTACGACCCATATGCCTACACTGCTCCTGCCCCGTATGTTTACGGCGGCGGCTGGGGGTGGGGACACGGCGGTCACGATTGGGACCGCGGGTATCGCGGTGGCTTCGCGGCCCGTGGCGGCCATGAATTCCACGGCGGTGGCCGCGCGTTCGGTGGCGGTGGATTCCATGGCCACGGACGCCGTTAATGGCGCGTTCGGCATCTTTCGGCGCGATGGGCTAGCATAGTCGTTTAGCCCATTCGCCGAAAGGAGCTTTCATGCGCGTCAACCAAACCCGGGAACGTCTGTCCCAGGGAGAGACGGTCTTCGGGTCCGGTCTTCAGGTCTACCGCTCGCCCGAGATCCCCCGAACCTTTGCAGCCGCCGGTTTCGACTACGTCTTTATCGATATGGAGCACGGCGCCTTCGACCTGGAGACCGTGCAGGACATGATCAAGGCGTCGCTGGATTCGGGAATTACACCCATCGTTCGAGTCTGCGAGCTGCTCTATTCGCTTTGCGCGCGGCTGCTCGATGCCGGCGCTCAAGGAATCATTCTGCCGCGCGTCGAAGATCCGGTGCTGATGAAGGAGGCAATGAGCTGGCTGCGGTTTCCGCCGGTCGGCAAGCGCGGCTATGGCGTGAACCCCACGATGATCGGCTATGAAGGCCGCAACTTCCACGAGATCATCGAACACCAGAACCGCAACACACTCGCCGTGGTGCAGTTCGAAAGCACGACAGCGGTGGAGCGGGCGGACGAACTCCTGTCGGTTCCCGGACTGGATATCATCATGGTCGGGCCCGCGGATCTTTCGATCTCGCTGGGTGTGCCCGGGCAGTTCGAGCATCCGCTGCTGGTATCGACGGTGGATCGCATCATCGAAAAATGCAAACGCTACGGTGTCGTCCCTGGCATTCAAGTGCGTACGGTCGCGATGGCGAAATTCTGGGCCGACCGCGGCATGCGCTTTATCGGCGCAGGCGCTGAGCACGCCCTGCTGCTCGAGAAATCGCGCGAGACGGTTTCACAACTTCGTGCGGCACGCGCGGCGCAGCCGGCCTAACTATTTCTCCACTGGGTACCCTTTGTCAATCCAGTCCGTCTTGAAGTCGTCCGGCAGGTACATGGCCTTGATGTGCGTGAAACCCATGCCGCGCAACGCTTCGATGGCGGGTCGGATATTAGGGCACCGGTCCCAAGGGCAGCAGCCGCAGTAGAGAACGATCTCGCGATCCTTTGGGAAGCCTGCGGCGGACCTCTTCAATAGCTCGATACCATCGGGTCTGTTACCCGGTCCGGCATACACAGCACCCGGAACGTGCTTGCTCCGGTACATGACGTTCGGCCCAACGTAGAGCACGACGGGCTTCGCAGTCGCGGTGAGCGCGGTCGCCACCTCGCTGGGTTGGATCAGCGGCAGGTCAGCGGCTTCGACTGCCGTCACGAGTACCAACAGGAGCAACGATCGCATGGCCATACTGTAGCAGCATCGCACCTCCTGTGAACATTCGGCCCATTTTGCCGCGGCTAAACCTATGCTTTAATATGTACTTCATGTTCCATCCCTCTCGCTTTTGGTGGACCCTGTGGGCCGCAGGTGCCTTGAGCGCCGCGTCCGCCGCGGGTCCGGATTCCAGCGCCATACAGGCCCGAGCCGCGCTGGCGCATTTGCCGCTTCGTTTCGAATCCAACCAGGGCCAGTGGCCGCCCGCGGTACGATTTCGTGCGCGGACCGGCGCTTATTCTGTTTCGCTCACGAATCGAGGAGCGTCGCTCGCGTTGGCCGGCGGCGGCGCTGTCGAGATCTCACTGCGCGGCGCCAATTCATCGCCTACCATCGAACCTCTTCAGCCGCAAGTACTCCGCACGAACTACCTGATTGGTCCGCGGCAAAACTGGCATACCGGCGTGGCGAACTATTCGCGCGTGGAGTATCGCGGCGTATACCCGGGCATCGACGTGGCCTGGTACGGCAATGGCCGTCAACTGGAGTACGATTTCGTGCTCGCACCTGGCGGGGATCCGAACGCGATCCGCATGGAGTTCCGAGGCGCAGACCATGTTCGCGTGACGCGTGGCGGCGATCTGGAAGTGGATGCCGGCGGCACGACCGTCGTGCAGAAGCTGCCCTCCATTTTTCAGGATGGACGCGTCGTCAAGGGTGGCTACAGGATGCTGGCGCACAACGTGGTCGGCGTGCGGCTCGGTTCTTACGACCGCTCTCGGCAGTTAGTGATCGATCCAATCCTGGCATACGCCACTTACGTGGGATTGGATGCGAACTTACAGATAGCCGCCGCGCGGCTGGATGCGCAGGGCAGGTTGTACATCACCGGCTCGACCAACAACGCCGACATGGGCTACATCGATGGTGGCTATAGCAACACTATCGTCGGCCTGATCGATACCTTCATCGAGATCATCGATACTACCGGCTCGCTCACCGGTAATCAGTTCGGCCTGATGTACCTGACCTATATTGGTGGATCGAATAACGACATTCCCACGGCCATGCAGGTGGATTCGCAGGGCGACGTTTATGTCACAGGAACGACGACGTCGACCAATTTTCCAACGGTCGGAAACGCCGTGGCGGCAGCGACGGCCACCGCAGTACAAGGCTTCCTGTTCGAGATCAATCCTGCGATTTACGGCGGTAATTCGCTGGTCTACTCCACATATGTCGGCGGCACGGACGGCAACACGACTCCAAACGCTGTCGATCTGGATGCAGCGGGGAATATTTATGTCTTCGGGACCACGGCGGCTGACGACTTTCCGGTGACCGCGAGCGCCTATCAGGGAGTGCGCTGGGGCACGGCTGACATGTTCCTGGCCGAGATCAATCCCGGCGCGACCTCACCACTCTATGCCACCTATCTCGGCGGCGAGCTGCAGGACGATGGCCGCGCGATGGTAGTCACTCCAGGCGGTCTGGTCTACTTCGCGGGTACGACTCACTCGACGCTGTTCCCGCTTGCAGGCAATGCTTACCAGGGAACGCTTTCGGGCAACGGGCAGATCGACAATTACGATCTGATCGTCGGAATCATCGATCCCACCAAGAACACTACCGACTCGCTGGTTTACTGCACCTACCTGGGAGGCTCGGATAACGAAGAGCTGCGCGGTATGACACTCGACGCAAAGGGCAATGTCGTGCTGACTGGCTACACCCTATCTACCGATTTTCCCATCACGTCCGACGCCGCACAATCTGCATACGGCGGCAATGGCGACGTGTTCGTGACGGTTGTGAACCCGAAAGCATCGGGGTCGCAGTTCCTGGTGTATTCGACATATCTCGGGGGCTCCGACGGCGAAGTGGGTTATGCGGTTGCTGCCGACAGCAAAGGGTTTCTCTACGTCACCGGCTATACGCTCTCGGCCGATTTTCCGGTGCAGAATGCGCCGCAGCCGCTCTGGGGTGGACTCGTCGATGTCTTCGTGACGAAGCTGAAGCCCGGTGCGGCGGGGGCGGCCGGCCTGCCCGCCTCAACGTATCTGGGCGGCGGAACCGTCAATCAGGGCACGTCGCTCGCGGTGTCACCGGACGGCAGCACCGTGTATACGGTCGGTTATACGGCCGGCGAGTTTCCCACGACCGACAATGCGCAGCAGCACGATTTCGGCGGCAGCGGCAAGAACGGCTTCATCGCGATACTGACGCAGTGATTACGGCTCTTCAGCGCTAAAGTTTCCCCGGTTCCGGCCGATTTTCTTATAGAAGAGAGAATGACCGGTCCTTTCCAGCGAGCGCGATGTATGCTGATGGGGGCTGTGTGTCTGGGCTCCGGTGGCATTGCTTTCGCTTTTGCGGCCGAATTGCGGATCTATGCGTTACTGGCGGGCGTACTGGCTGCGGCACTGGTTGCCATACTCTACCTGGCGGTGCGACTGCGGCAGATGCGGGGCGAGCTTCATCATGCTCGGCGCGCGAAATCTCAATTCTTAGCCAGTGTCAGCCATGAGCTGCGGACCCCGCTCAACGGCATTCACGGACTGGCGGAGTTGCTGGCGCGGAGCGGGGATACTGCCGAGCAGCGGCGAATGGCGGCCGCCATCCAGAGCAGCTCGGAAGCGCTCATGGCGGTAGTGGACGAGATGCTGGATTTCGCCCGCATCGAGCGCGGTGATATGCGAATCGAGCAAAGCCCGTTCGATGTGCGAGCGGCGGTCGCGGACGCATCGGCTGCATTGTCATCCAAAGCGGCTGCGAAGGGACTAGAGTTCACGGTGGATGTGGCGCCGGACGTTCCGCGCGTGATTCTCGGGGACGCACTGCGTGTTTGTGAAGTGCTGCGCCACTTGCTGGATAACGCCATCAAGTTCACCTCGGCGGGCAGCGTCGGCGTGGAGGTGCATGTGGGAGGCGACCCTCTGCTATGCCGGGCGTTGTTGTTTCGTGTTTGCGACAGCGGCCCTGGCTTGGAGCCCGAATCGGCGTCGAGGATTTTCTCCAGCTCCACGCACGACGATCGCGCAGGGACATCGAACCAAGGCGGGTTGGGACTTGGCTTGACGCTGGCGCAGCGGCTCGTAGGGATGATGGGAGGGTCGATCGGCGTCGACAGCGCTCCCGGCGAAGGGTCTGTGTTCTGGTTTCTCCTGCCCACTGCCGCCGTAGAGCCGCCCCCGGCCGAAAGTCCGGTTGCCATGGAAAACCGGCACGGACGGATTCTCGTGGTGGACGATAATCCCATCAATCAACTGGTGGCAGTTCGCGCCGTGCACAGTCTCGGCTACGCCGCTGATGCCGTCGCCGGTGGGGAGTCGGCCCTCGAACAGTTGTCGCGCACGCACTACGATGCCGTAATCATGGACTGCCAGATGCCTGAAATGGACGGATTCGAGGTGTCCATCGAGATCCGGCGGCGCGAAGCCGCGGACGGCGGAGAGCGAATCCCGATTATCGCGATGACGGCCAACGGGCCCGGCAGTGATCGCGACCAGTGCCTCGCATCCGGCATGGACGATTATCTTGCCAAGCCGTTCCGCATCGTCGAACTCGACCGCGCGTTGCAGCGCTGGATCGTCGCACGGCAACCGAGCGCTTGAAGACCCCTCCCTAACGGTCGAGCAGCAAGCTGCGGCTCCGATACTGGACGAGCGTTCACATCCGAGCCGCGACCGTGAGGGAGCCACTAAAACGA
>Ga0126381_100002130_pt1 | contig 21421 bp, 20 predicted proteins | sample PanSoiMetPlot_28_FD_96465 | JGI IMG/M metagenome (GOLD analysis project Ga0126381, IMG submission 96465) | Tropical forest soil microbial communities from Panama - MetaG Plot_28 | ecosystem: Environmental > Terrestrial > Soil > Tropical forest > Bulk soil | place: Panama | collected 2016-02-17
GATAGAGGCAGCCTGAGCAATTTGGAGATAGCTCTAGGCCGGCGCAGGAGACGCGGAGCCGCGTTCGGGCCTCGCTGTCGTATTCATTTGGACCGGTTAGAGCGCTATGCGAAGTTTTATCATTCGCAGAGTCGAGAAGGCCTCGGCCAAATGGACATAAACGCAATACCTCACCGTGCCTGGGTCCTGTTGAAATCGGGCCGTCGGATCAACTTGCTGCAACCTACCGCCGCCGATTGGGAGGATGAGGATCTTGCGCTTGGATTGGCGCGGACGTACCGATGGGGTGGACATTCGGCTTGGGATCTTCCGCTATCGGTCGCTCAGCACAGCGTCACGGTATTGGCGCTGCGACGAGCCATGGCGACAAAACCGCTGACCGACGGCGAGGCATTGCGCGAACTCCTGCATGATGCCGAGGAAGGCTTTTTGTCGTGGGACCCCATCGCGCCAATTAAGCCGCATCTGGGGGAACAATTCCGCTCACTGATCAGTAGGCTGGAAGAAGTGATAGCGCGACGGTATCGATTGCCGCCGTGGACAGCCGAGGGATACGGTGCCCATAAGCACGCGGATCGGCTCGCCGCTGCAAGCGAGGCCTTTCATGTTGTCGGATGGAGCCTCGCGGAGATCCGGAATTACCTCAAGATCGAACTCGACCCGGTGCAGGATGACCCGGTGAGCCCTCCGGTTGGCATGCGTCCGTGGGAACCTTGGCCCCCGAAATTGGCGGCTTCGGTTTTCCTCACGACCCTCAGGAGTCTCGATTCACAGATGGTTAACTAGGCCCTTGACACAAAAAAGGGAACGGCGGTCATGACCGACTAGCGTTCGCTTCGGTATCCAGACGCTGACGGTGGATCGCTCTCGGCTGACCCCCACCCAAGGCCGCTGGGATGGAGATCCACCTGATCCGCTAAACGCACCGGATTTGCTTCGATCGGCATCGAAGTGTTTTTTGCCCAGCGACACCGAGCTGGGGGTTATATTAGAGATATGATTACAGGCCCTCTCATCGCCGAGATAGCGGCGCTGGTCGGGGAGCCGGCGAGAGCCACGATGCTCTCGGCGCTTCTCGATGGCCGCGCTCTTACTGCCAGTGAGCTGGCCTACGCGGCGCGCGTCACACCGCAGACCGCGAGCACGCATCTCGCCAAGCTGACCGAGGCAGGCCTGCTGGCGCCAGTCAAAGACGGGCGACATCGCTATTTCCGGCTCGCATCACCGGCAGTGGTAGAGATGCTCGACGGCATCGTGATGGTTGCGCTCGAAAATCGGCCGCGCTACCGCCCTTTGTCGCGTCAAGCCCGGGAGCTCAGTGCGGCGCGAATTTGCTACGATCATCTTGCCGGTCGTCTCAGCGTTGAGCTCACCGATTTTTTCACCACGCACGAATACATCGTGCCGGTCGACCAAGCCGCCGAGATCACCGAGGCGGGCAGCCGGTTTATCGCCGATTTCGGCATCGACCTGTCGGCCATGAGTTCGACGCGCCGCCATTTCTGCCGATTGTGTCTCGACTGGACCGAACGCCGGCCGCACCTCGCCGGCGCGCTGGGAGCCGCGCTCACCAAACGCTGCTTCGATCTCGGCTGGACCGAGAGGATGAGGCACAGCCGCGCCGTGGTCGTCACGGCGCCGGGAAAGTGCGGGTTCTGGGAAACCTTCGGGATCAGCGTTTCCGATGAGAATGCGAATTTCGTATGAGAAGGGCCGTCCACCCGGAGTAGCGGCCGACCCGCCGTAACGACTGCACCTTCAGGCTTTTCAAGACTGTGCGGCTTGCCCATCGGGCGAGAACAGGAGAAGTCTAATGATGGCAGTACAAACTCAAATCCTGCCACCTAAGCCTAATACGACATTTGCCAGTCTGCGGAATCGCAATTTTCGGACATATTTCGCAGCACAGATTGGGTCCAATATTGGTTCCTGGATCCAGATCACGGCCGAGAATTGGCTGGTCTTGCAGTTGACCCCCGCCCATGCCTCCCCCGCAAGCGGCGGAGGGTTAGGGAGGGGGCTGGCGCTCGGAATCACCAATGCGCTGCAATTTGGGCCATTGGTGTTTTTCGGCCTCTATGGCGGCGTCATTGCCGACCGCTGCGACCGCCGGCGATTGCTGGTCGTCACGCAGAGCGCGCTGGCGCTGCTGGCTGCCGCAATCGGGGTGTTGGTCGCAGCTCGACTGATCCAATTGTGGATGATCTGGCTGGCCGCTCTGCTCCTTGGCCTGATCATGTCGATCGACAGACCCGCGCTGCTCAGCTTCGTGAAAGACCTTGTCGGCGAAAGCGATCTGCCAAACGCGGTTGCCCTGAACAATGCTGTCATTTCATCTGGGCGGATGATCGGCCCCGTGACCGGCGGGCTCTTGATTGCGTGCTTCGGCGCGGCCCCGAGCTTTTTCATCAATGCCGTCAGTTTCGGCTTCGTCATCCTCGTTCTGCTGATCCTCGATGTCGGCCGTCTTCATGTGAGCCGACCTGCGGACAAGAAGCCCGGCCAGGTCCGCGAAGGCTTGTCCTACATTCGGCAAGACCCTGTCCTCCGCCTTACCGTAATAGCGATGACTGTGATCTTCATTGCAGCCTACAATTTCCAGGTCATGGTTCCACTCATGGCCTTCCGGATGCTCGGCGGGTCGAGCGAATTGTTGGGCATTGTGATGTCGTCTTTGGGCCTGGGGGCCGTGACGGGTTCATTGATAATCGCATCCTGGATTAAACCCGGATTGTTGATGATAGCTATTTGCTGTGGGCTGCTGAGCCTCATCCACATTTGGCTGTCTTTGCCGTTGGGGATTTACTTCTCGGTCGCGGGCATGTTTTTGCTCGGGGTGTCCTGCGGTTTCTTGAACGTAACGATCACCAGCACGCTGCAAGTCAGAGCGCACGATGATGTGCGCGGCCGTGTGATGTCCACTTACAGTATTGGAATCCTCGGCAGCGCGCTGGTCGGAGCACCATTAGCCGGAACATTGGCCGATGCGGTCGGCGTGTCGGATAGCTTTCTGATCATTGCGGCGATTTGCGTTGGCACCGCGCTGGCGATTACCAGCGCTTGGATCAAGGCCCAAAATCGCGCGGTGGTTCAGTCCGCCGCTACGGCGAGCCTCGACATCGGCGTGAAGTCCGGGACGCTGCAAAGCCTAACGTCCGGACGAGACCAGTAGCGCGCCCGCCTGCCTCGGGTTGGAAGCGATGCAGCCGATTACCGAAAACTACCTCAGAGGGGCGCTTTTCGGCTTCGCTGCGGTTTCGATTTGGGCCGGTTGGAGCGTAATGACGCGGCTGGCCGTCACGACCTGCCTCGACGCTTGGGATATTCCAGCCCTACGTTTCGGCATAGCGGGTTTCTTACTATCGCCCATTCTTCTACGCCGAGGCATCGCCCTCGACCGCCTTGGATGGCTCGGGTTGGGCGGGATCATAGCTGGAACAGGCGCTCCCTATGCGCTGGTCGCGGCGGTCGGGCTGCGCTTCGCGCCGGCTTACGATCAAGGCGCGCTCAATCCAGGATGCATGCCTCTTTTTGTCGCCTTGATCGCCGCTGCCGTCTTGAGCGAAAAACCTGCAACCGCGCAAAGCTTCGGCCTCGCTCTCATCCTGGCTGGCGGTCTCACTGTTATCGGCTGGCAAGCCTCGGCATGGAATGTGTCGCGCAGCTTCGGCGATGCGCTGTTCTTGATCGCATCATTTCTGACGGCCTGCTTCACCGTCATCATGCGGAAAGCGAAACTCGACCCAATCCACGCAGCAGCACTCGTCTCCACCGGGTCGTTGGTGATTTACGCACCTATTTATCTCGCGCTGCGCGGATTCCATGTTGTCGCGGTACCGCTCGCCGACCTTATGGTTCAGGTGATTTTCCAGGGCATTGTGGTGACCATCATTTCGCTTGTTCTCTATGGCCGCGCAGTTGCCGTCCTGGGGGCTTCAGGTGGTTCGGCATTTGGGGCATTAGTGCCAGCGCTGTCGGCGCTGCTCGCCATACCGCTCCTTGGGGAATGGCCGACAACATCAGGTTGGGTCGGCATTGTTCTCATCTCTGCCGGTGTGTATCTGGCGAGCGGAGGAAGGCTGCCCGAGCGCACTCGGGCAGCATCGGCGGCACAACTCGGTCCAAACAGAGCGGGGAGCCAATAGCCGTGAAGTTCGGTATTCACACCTCGTCCTGGCTCGACACTTCCGATCCGGCCGAGGCGTTCGAGGGATCACATGATCCAGATCCCCCGCGTGGGCGCGCCCGAGGAGCCGTTCCTGGAAGGCTGGACCGTGCTGGCGGCGCTGGCCGCGGTCACGAGCCGCATTCGTCTCGCCACCCTGGCCACCGCGGTCGGTTATCGCAATCCGGCGCATCTCGCCAAGATTGCGGCGAGCATCGGTCTGATCAGCCGGGGACGGCTGACGCTCGGCATCGGCGCCGGCTTTTTCGAGGGTGAATACCGGCAAAACGGTTGGGAGTTCCCGCCGCGGCCGGCGACCCGCATCCGACGGATGGAGGAAGCGGTCCGATTGATCCTGAAGATGTGGACCGAGCCAAGGACGACCTTCCACGGCCGGTATTTCCACGTCGAGGATGCGATCCTCGAACCGAAGCCGATGCAAAAGCCGCGTCCGCCGATCATGATCGCCGGCGGCGGCGAACGGATGACTCTGCGCGCGGCGGCGCGGCTCGCCGACGCCTACAACATCGTCGATTGCGACATCGTGGAGGTACGGCATAAGCTGGCGGTGCTGCGCCGCCATTTGCGGGCAGCGATTACGACACGATCGAAAAGACCGCATTCAGCCCTGGCTACTTGCCCGCGATGACACTGCGGTGGCGGCAAAGCGCGAGTGGCTGGCTGCCCGCGGACCATTGCGCGGCTTCGCCGGTACGGTGAACGAGGCCATCGACCTGATCGGGCAATACCCAGGACGCCACCATCGATCCGCTGATAAACGCCGATGGCGGAACGACGTGGAGACCCCCGAACTCTTCGCCTCCGACGTCATGCCGCACTTCGCGTGACGAAGGCTTTGTCGGGACCCCGCAAGCTGTGGCATTCACACGATTTCCGCAGCGTCCCGAATGGGCTGAGGAAGCAGTTTGGTCAACGTGTAATCCTGCCCCTCGATGGGGAGGGATTGGCGCCACGCCGGCAAGCCGTCGTTGCGACATCTCCGTGATTCGGATATTTGCACCGCGTCCGCATGCACAAATAAGAGACCCGGAGCTACAGGAATGAACGACACCCCCGATTACACGCCCCCCAAGGTCTGGACTTGGACCAAGCCGAGCGGCGGCAGGTTCGAAAACATAAACCGCCCGATCGCCGGTGCCACGCACGAGAAGGAGCTGCCGGTCGGCCGCCACCCTCTGCAGCTTTACTCGCTGGGCACGCCGAACGGAGTGAAGGTCACGATCATACTCGAAGAGCTGCTGGCGCTCGGCCATAAGGGTGCGGAGTATGATGCGTGGCTGATCCGGATCGGCGAGGGTGATCAGTTCAGCAGCGGCTTCGTGGCGATAAACCCGAATTCCAAGATCCCGGTGCTGGTGGACCGCAGCGGTCCCAAGCCGATCCGGGTCTTCGAAACCGGCGCGATGTTGATATACCTGGCCGAAAAGTTCGGCGAGTTCCTGCCAACTGAGACCTCGGCACGTGCCGAATGCCTGTCGTGGCTGTTCTGGCAGATGGGCAGCACGCCTTACGTCGGCGGAGGGTTTGGCCACTTCTACGCCTACGCGCCGGTCAAGATCGAATATGCCATCGATCGGTTCACGATGGAGACGAAACGCCTTCTCGATGTCCTCGACCGCCGCCTCGCGGAGAGCGAGTATGTCGCGGGCCCCGCCTATACGATCGCCGACATCGCCGTCTTCCCCTGGTACGGCGGGCTGGTGAAGTTCGGCCAATACGGGGCGACCGAGTTCCTCGCGGTCCACGAGTACAACAACGTCCAGCGCTGGGCCGACATGATCTACGAGCGGCCGGCGGTGAGGCGCGGGCGCATGGTCAACCGGCTTTCGGGCGACCCCTCCGAGCAATTGCACGAGCGCCACGACGCCAGCGACTTCGACACGAAGACGCAGGACAAGCTCGCCGCTGCGAACTGAGTGAGACAGCGCTATTGCGCTAACACGATCCATCAGGCGACGACCGGCCTGCGGCAGTCGAACTCCGGCTGCCGCTCGGGCGGCCTCGATCGTGCGCGACAGGCCTTACACGAGGTCGCGCTGGACCGGGTATTTCCGGATCCATTGCCAGCGCCCTCTCACCGAGCGGCAGTTCCCGTCGAATCCGCAGGCTGGTATAAGAACGTCCCGTGTCGGGCCGGGACCAAAACATGCCGCAGCATATTGAAAATCACGACATCAGGGTTACCGGATGACCGGTGACGCGGGCGACCTCAAAGCGCTGCTCGCGCGTGTTGCCCAGGGATACCGCCTGAGCGAGGGCGAGGCGGAGGCGGCATTTGACATCATCATGAGCGGGGACGCGACGCCCTCGCAGATGGGCGCCTTTCTGATGGCGCTCAGAGTGCGCGGCGAGACCGTCGACGAGATCACCGGCGCGGCGCGGATCATGCGGGCGAAGGCGGTAGTGGTCGATGCGCCGCCCGGAACGATCGACACCTGCGGCACGGGAGGGGATGCCTCGGGCAGCTTCAACATCTCCACGGCCGCCGCGCTGGTCGTCGCCGGGTGCGGGGTACCGGTCGCCAAGCACGGCAATCGGGCGCTTTCTTCGAAATCCGGTTCGGCGGACGTGTTGACCGCGCTCGGCGTCAATATCGACGCCGACCTCGCGATTGTCCGCCAATGCCTGTGGGAGGTCGGGCTCGGGTTTCTAATGGCACCACGCCATCACAGCGCCACGCGCCATGTCGCGCCGACTCGGGTCGAGCTCGGGACCCGGACGATCTTCAACCTGCTCGGACCGTTGTCGAGCCCGGCGATGGCGCGGCGGCAATTGGTCGGCGTGTTCGCGCCCGAATGGGTCCGCCCGATGGCCGAAGTGCTGGGACGCCTCGGTGCGGAGCACGCCTGGGTTGTGCACGGCGATGGCCTCGACGAGCTGACCACCACCGGCACGACGACGATTGCCGCGTTCGAGGGCGGCGAGGTCCGAACCTTCGAGGTCGTTCCAGAGGATTTCGGGCTCCCGAGAGCGCGGCTCGAAGATATCCGCGGCGGCGAGCCGCAGCACAATGCCGATCGGATGCGGGATTTGCTGACGGGTGACGGCGGACCGTTGCGCGATATCGTGCTGTTGAACAGCGGCGCGGCCCTGCTCGTCGCCGGGCGGGTGCCGACAGTCGAAACCGGTATCGAAGCCGCAGCCGCATCGATAGACTCGGGTGCGGCGCAGCACATACTCGACGAACTGGTCTCTCGAACAAATGTAACAGCGGTCGAGGAGGCGATCGCTCGATGAGGGACGTGCTCGCCGAGATCTGCGCTGCGAAGCGGGCTCATGTTTCCCGCGCCAAGGCCGCGCGGCCGGAGGCCGGGCTGCTCGCCGACCTCTCCGCGGTACCGCCGGTACGACCGTTTGCGGCGGCTCTCGAGCGGCATCTCGCAGAGCATCGCTACGGCTTGATTGCCGAGATCAAGAAAGCCTCGCCCAGTGCCGGCCTGATCCGCAAGGATTTCGATCCCCGGGCGCTCGCCCGGGGCTATGCAAAGGGCGGCGCCAGCTTCCTGTCGGTGCTGACGGACGGACCCTATTTCCAGGGCTCCGACGAGGACCTGACCGCGGCACGGGAAGCGGTCGGCTTGCCGGTATTGCGCAAGGATTTCATCCTCGATGCGTATCAGGTCGTGGAAAGCCGGCGAATTGGGGCCGACTGCATCCTGCTGATCATGGCGGCCTTATCCGATACGGAGGCCGGAGAGCTCGCGGCCGCCGCTGTCGAACTCGGTCTCGATGTTCTCATCGAGGTCCACGACGGCGGTGAGCTCGACCGCGCGCTGCGCCTTCCGGTGCGGCTGATCGGCATAAACAACCGCAATCTGAAAACACTCGAAACCGATCTGCGCACGACCGAGACCCTCGCGCCGGAAGTGCCGTCGGACCGCATCGTCGTCGCTGAGAGCGGGATCCGCCGATCCGCGGATCTCGACCGGCTAGCCGCCGCCGGAGCGCACTGCTTCCTTGTCGGTGAAACCTTGATGCGCGAGCCCGATGTGACAATGGCGACCCGCCGGCTGCTTGGCCTTCCCGACGATCCCGGCTTTACCCATATCGACACCGAGGGACGGGCGCGGATGGTGGATATCTCCGAGAAGCAGGAGACCGACCGCGTGGCGATCGCCGGCGCCCGCGTCGTGATGCGCCCGGAAACGCTCGAACGGATCCGCTCCGGCGACGTCGCCAAGGGCGACGTGCTCGCCGTTGCCCGATTGGCCGGGATCATGGCGGCAAAGCGCACCGCGGAATTGATCCCGCTGTGCCATCCGCTGGCCCTGACTTCGGTCAATGTCGATCTCAAATGCGTGCCCGAGCGCTCGTCGGTCGAGGTCACCGCGACCTGCAGATTGCGCGGCCGCACCGGGGTCGAAATGGAAGCCTTGACCGCTGCCAGCGTTGCGGCGTTGACCGTCTACGACATGTGCAAGGCCGTCGACCGCGGGATGGTCGTGACCGATCTGCGCCTGTTGCGTAAATCGGGCGGCAAGTCCGGGAATTGGGAGGCAGAACCGTGATCTCCGTCGAAGAAGCGCTGTCGCGTCTGCTCACGCCGCTCGAAAAGCTGCCGCTCGAGCAGGTTTCGATCGTCGACGGCCTCGGCCGCGTCCTGGCCGAAGATGTCGCCGCGCGGCGGACGCAGCCACCTTTCGCAGTGTCGGCGATGGACGGCTACGCGGTGCGCGCCGAAGATCTGGCGGCGGTCCCTGTCGAGCTGCGTATTGTCGCCGAAGTACCGGCCGGAGCTGGGTTCGGCGGACATGTCGGCCCCGGTGAAGCTGCCCGGATCTTTACCGGCGCTCCCTTGCCGGCCGGCACCGATACGATCGTCATCCAGGAGGACACCCAGCGCGACGGCGACCGCGTCCGGGTGATCGAAGGTGCCGCCCATGGCCGTTACGTGCGGCGCGAAGGGCTCGATTTCGGCGAAAGCGACGTGCTGTTGCGGGCCGGGCGGCGGCTGACAGCGCGCGACATCGGCTTGCTCGCGGCAATGAACCGGCCCTGGCTGTTTGTCCATCGCAGACCGCGGATCGGCATCCTGTCGACTGGCGACGAAATCGTCATGCCCGGCGATCCAATTGGGCCGCACCAGATCGTCAGCTCGAACAGCCTGGCGCTGGCGGCATTTGTTGCGGTGTGCGGCGGGATTCCGGTTTCGGTCGGCAATGCTCCGGACGATCCCGAAGCGCTGCGCCAGATTGCCGCCGCGACGCGCGGCGTCGACCTGCTGGTCACGACCGGCGGCGCTTCGGTCGGCGACCACGACCTGGTGCGTGACGCGCTGGGCGCCGACGGGCTGGAACTCGATTTCTGGCAGATTGCGATGCGCCCCGGAAAGCCGCTGATGGTGGGAAGCTATCGCGGAACCCCGATGGTCGGATTGCCCGGCAATCCGGTTTCGACACTGGTCTGCGCGCTGCTCTTCCTGCGGCCGGCGCTGGAGCGGCTAAGCGGCGCCGCTCCGGCGGCGGAGGCCGCCCCGACGGCGCGGCTCGGCGCGCCGCTGCCGAAGAACGACAGGCGGCAGGATTATCTGCGCTCGAGACTCGCCCTCGCCGCGGACGGCACGCTCGAGGTGTTTCCGTTCGAAGTTCAGGACAGCTCGATGATGCGCCTGATGGCGACGGCCGACTGTCTGGTGGTCCGCCCGCCGCTCGCTCCGGCGATTGCGGCCGGCGCCCTCGTGCCGATCGTGCTGTTCCCCGGCGGCGTGCTGCCGTTCTGAACAAGCGGCCGGCGCATTTAACCGCCGGATCTAGGGAGGGACCGGAATGAGCTTGCTCGAGGAATACGCCAACAAGTACCAGACGGCGCGGATGGAACGCCGCAACGGCATCCTGCAGGTGACATTGCATACCGAGGGTCAGTCGCTGCGCTGGGGTTTCCTGCCCCATGGCGAATTGCCGGAAGTCTTTCACGACATCGGCGCCGACCGCGAGAACAAGGTCGTGATCCTGACCGGTACAGGGGCGGAGTTCTCCGGACCGCGCGCAACTCCGGGAACGTCATCCTTTCCATCCCGGCCGTCGATCGAGCGGATCGACCGCATCCATTGGGAGGGCGGGCATCTGTTGATGAACCTTCTCAATATCGAGGTGCCGGTGATCAGCGCGATCAACGGCCCTGCCTGGCGCCATTCCGAAATCCCGCTGCTCTGTGACATCGTGCTCGCCGCCGACACTGCGCAGTTCCAGGATTCGGCGCACTTCATGTCGGAGGTCGTGCCGGGCGACGGCATGCACATCGTCTACCCGCTGTTGTTGGGGATGAATCGCGGCCGCTACTTCCTGATGACCGGCCAGACACTGGACGCGGCCGAAGCGCAGCGGCTGGGTCTGGTTGCCGAAGTCTTGCCGCCCGACAAGCTGATGGCGCGCGCCTGGGAATTGGCGGAGGACCTGACCCGCAAACCGACTTTGCTGCTGCGTTACACACGGCTGCTCTTCACCGAATATCTGCGGCGGCAGATGCACGACCTATTGGGCTACGGGCTCGCCATGGAGAGCCTGGCTTTGTTCGAAAAACCTGGAGCATCCTAGAACTAAACCGCAAAATCACGGGAGGGGACCATGAACAGACGCGCCTTCTTGGCTGCCTCTGCAGCCACTGCAACAATGGCAGGAGCGAGGACCGCGAGTGCCGACGGCCTGCCGTTGGGTCCGTTGTCGGAGATGCGCTATCCCGACGTGCGCATCGAGAGCGCCGACAAAAAATTCTTCGGCACCAAATTCCCGGCTTTTGCCGGCACCGCAGGCGTCGAACGAGTGGCGACAGGGTTCCGCTGGGCAGAGGGTCCGGCCTTTTCCCGCGAAGGCAACTACCTACTCTTCAGCGACATCCCCAACAACCGCATCATGCGCCTGCTGTGGGACGACAACCACCTTAGCGTCTTTCGCGAGCCGTCGAACAACTCCAACGGCAATACGATCGATCCGCAGGGGCGGCTCGTCACCTGCGAGCACCGTGCCCGGCGGGTCTCCCGCACCGAGCTCGACGGGAGCATCACCGTCATTGCCGACAAATACAACGGCAAGCGGCTGAACTCGCCGAACGATGTCGTCGTGGCCTCCAACGGCTCGATCTGGTTCACCGATCCGACCTACGGCATCGGCGGCAATTACGAGGGCCTCAAGCAGGCCCAGGAGCAGGACAAGCACTATGTCTTCCGCGTCGACGGCAAGACCGGCGAGATCAAGCCGGTAGTTGACGAATTCACACAACCGAACGGCATCTGTTTTTCGCCGGATGAAAAAAAACTTTACATCATCGATACTGGTTTCACTGACGGAGGCCCCTCTCATATCCGGGTGTTCGACTGCGACACCGACGCCGGAAAGCTGACCAATGGCAAAGTCTTCGCCGACGGTTTTGCGCCTGGCATAACCGACGGCATGCGCTGCGATGTGGATGGCAACGTCTGGTGCAGCATGGGCTGGGCCGACCCGAAGGAGGACGGCGTGCGTTGCTACAGCCCTTCGGGCGACCTGCTCGGCAAGATCCACCTGCCGGAGACCTGCGCCAATTTGTGCTTTGGCGGCCCGCTCAGGAACCGCCTCTTCGTCTGCGGCAGCACCTCGGTCTACGCCCTCTATGTCGGCACGCAAGGAGCGCTGAAACCGTAACCCCCCTCTCTAACCCTCCCCCGCTCCTGCGCTCGCGGGGGAGGGAAGGGTGGGGGTCAGCGTGGCGCTTTACCCTCGGACGTTGCGGGGCCAGTTTTCTCCGGACAATCGGCGCGAGGCAGCGAGCCGCGGCGCTCGGGGGGGACATGGCAATTGTCGACCCGCTGGGCGTCGGATGCCTTGTCGGAGAGCCGCTCCTTTAATGTCTGCGCCTCCTGAGCTATTGCGGGCGGCATCGACATCGCGAGGGCGCAGCTCAGAGCTAATGCTTTGCGCATGATCAGAGCGCCCTGCGAAAGGTCAGATTGATCCGGCGATTGCCGGTCAACGGGTCGTCGCCGTCGGCCAGGGGCGCGACGCCGTGATACACCAATCGATCGGGGCCGCCCCAGACGACCACATCGCCGCTCTGCAGCGGAACGCGCCGCGGTCGGTCATTGCGACGATTGCCGCCGAACAGGAATATGGCCGGTAGTCCGAGCGAAACCGAGACGATCGGCGCGGTCAGATCGCGCTCGTTCTCGTCGCGGTGCAGCGACAGCCGAGTCCCGGGTTCGTACAGATTTAATAGGCAGGCGTCCGGCTCAAAACCCGGGTAGCCCGCCGCTGCGGCGGCGTTCGCGGCAAGATGGCGAAAGGCATCCGGCATTGGGGGCCACGAGGCGCCGGTGATCGGGTCGATCGGCTCGTAACGATATCCCCTTCGGTCTGTGACCCAGCCGGCGCAGCCGCAATTGGTCATCCCGACCGACATGCGGAACCCGCCCGGGGTGATCATGTTGCGAAACGGCGCACTGGCCGTGATCTCGTTCACCGCCGTGACCAGCGCAGGTAGCTTGTCACCAGCGAACCGACGCAACACGACAGCTGCTCCGCTGAGCCGCTCGACAGCCGGCGCAGGCTCGAGGCTGCTCAGCAAATCGGCCAATGCTCGATCACCCGAGCGGGATTTCCCGCAACGCCGTAGTGTCCTGCCTCGCCCCGGCGAGGACGTAATTGACGTCGGTGCCCGCGATCACAAAGCGCGCGCCGAGGCGGATCAGCTCACCTTGCAGAGCGACGTTGTGGCGGATGCCGCCGACCCCCAGCACCTTGCCGTGTGTACGGCAGGCATCGGCGACGCGCTCATAGGCCTCGCGCAGTCGTGGATGATCGACCTGGCCCGGGATGCCGTAATCAGTCGTCAGGTCGCCCGAGCCGATCAGCAACACGTCGATCCCCGGTAATGCGGCAATCGCTGCCGCATTGTCGATGCCCTCGGCGGTTTCCAGCATGACGATGACCGCGGTTTCAGTATTGAGCCGATCGTTGATCTCGCCGAGCGGCATTGCGCGGTAGCCGAGCGCCGGCCCGAGCCCCATGACCGAGCGCTGCCCAACGGGCGGGAAGCGGCAGTTGCGCACGACCGCCTCGGCTTCGCCGCGGTTGTTGACGTGCGGGACGATGACGCCTTGCGCGCCACCGTCGAGCACGCGGCTCGACCAGTGAGCGTCATGACTCGGCACCCGCACCAGCGGCGTGATGCCGATGCCGATAGCCGCGGCGCAGATCGTCGCGGCGGTGTCGATCGAATAAGGGCTGTGCTCCATGTCGACATAGAGCGCGTCATAGCCGCCCGCCTTGGCGACCATGGCGATGTCGACAGTGCGGGCCAGCCGCAAATTCATGCACAGAACCAGCTCCCCGGCGGCGAGCTTCAGTTTCATCGAATTGGTCATCTTCTATGCCTCCGTTGCCCCTCACCCCGGCCCTCTCTCCGCAAGCGGGGCGAGGGAGAAGGCTCTTGATTCCCTCGCCCCGCTTGCGGGGAGAGGGCTAGGGTGAGGGGCAGCTCGCCTCAGCCGCAGGCGACGGCGTACACGTCGCGGACACCTTCGGGCAGCCGGCTCTCGCTCCAGCTGCGGCCGCCGTCTTGGGTTCCGAACACCTGGCCGAAGCGCGAGACGCCGTAGACCTGGTTGGGGTCGCGCGGATGCACCGTCACGCCCATCATCGTAGCCTCTGCCTTGATGCCATGGTCAAAGCGCTTCCAGGTCTGGCCGACATCGTCGGTGCGGTAGATCGAACCGTCGGTGCTGCGCGCCGCGGGGCTGAGGCACGCATACATGACCTTCGGATCGTGCGGCGAAACCCGGATGTCCCGGCCATAGGTGAGCGGCGAGAAGCGGTTGATCTCCATATCTTTCCAGTGCTCGCCGCGGTCGTTGCTGCGGAAGAGGCCCATGCGGTTGGCGAGGAACACGGTGCCGGGGGCGGCCGCGCTGACGGCCAGCGCATGCCCGTCGAGCATGCCCTCGATCTCGGTCTGGCTGCCGATCCGGCTGCGGTATTTCGGCTCCTCGCAGAAGCGGATCAGGTCGGCCGTACAATCCTCCCAGCTCTCGCCTCCGTTGCGGCTGCGCATCGCACCGTTGGCTTCCAGGGTGGCGTAGACATCGTCGGGAGAATTGGGATCGACATCGAGCCGCATGACCCGGCACGCGAAACCCATGATCACCCGGTCGGGGAGGCCTGGGTCTGCCATCTTGCGCCACGTGCCGCCGCCGTCGTCGCTGCGGTAGACACCCGGGGGCGTCGCGCCGGCATAGACGATGCGCGGGTTTTTTGGATGGATGCAGACCGACCAGATGTCGGCCTCATCAGGGAGACGCAGCCGCTCCCAGCTGTTGCCCCGGTTGGTGCTGCGATAGGCGCCCTTTGTGCTGCCAACATAGACGACATCGGGGTTTTCCGGATGGACCGTAATCGCGTGGACATCGGCGTCTTCCGGCAAACCATTGGTCAAATGTTCCCAGCGCTTGTCGCCCACAGCCTGACGGAAAATGCCGCCGGCAGTCGCCCCCATCGATCGCGCCGTGCCGGCATAGACATGCGTGCTCACCATTATTCTCCTCCCGCGTCTGGATTGCCGCGGCGATCATACCTCTCTATTAGAGCTTGTCACAAAGCTTTAGCGGTTGGAGTAAGCGGATGAGCGGCACGGTAATGACGGAGCGGCGGAGGCTCGGCAAGGCGGGGCCGGAGGTCTCGGCGATCGGCCTCGGTTGCATGTCGTTGTCCGGTGTCTACGGCACGAGCGACGACGGAGCCGGAATCCGGCTGATCCACCGCGCGATCGAGCTCGGGGTCGACCATTTCGACAGCTCGGACATGTATGGCTGGGGTCAGAACGAGGAGCTGCTGGGCCGGGCGTTGAAGGGCCGGCGCAACGGCGTCGTGATCGCCAGCAAATTTGGCCAGACCCGCCGGCCGGGCGGCGCCAACGGCGTCGACGGCAGCCCGGCCTATGTCACGCAGGCCTGCGAAGCGAGCCTCAAACGGCTCGGCGTCGATGTCATCGATCTCTATTACCAGCACCGGGTCGATCCGGCCGCGCCGGTCGAAGAAACGGTCGGCGCGATGGCGCGGCTAGTCGAGCAAGGCAAGGTGCGGTATCTGGGGTTGTGCGAGGCCCGGCCGGAGCGCATCCGGCGCGCGCACGCGGCTCACTCGATCGCCGCGGTGCAGAGCGAATTCTCGCTTCTCTATCGCCAGGAAGCGACCGAGATCCGGGAACTGACCCGCGACCTCGGCATCGCCTTTGTCGCCTACGCCCCGCTCGGGCGCAGTCTCCTGGCGGGGGTCATACCCGATTTCGTCAATTTGGCCCCGGGCGATACGCGCGGCCGTCATCCCCGCTTTATGGGCGACAATTTCGCGAAGAACCGCGAATTGGTGCAGCACGTCGAGGCCATCGCGGAGGAGAAAGGCTGTACCCCGGCCCAGCTCTGCCTCGCCTGGCTGTTGGCGCAGGGTCCCGATGTGATCCCGATCCCCGGCACCAAGCAGACCACCCGGATCGAAGAGAACCTGGGCGCTCTCAAAGTGCATCTGACGCCCGCCGAGATCGACCGCATCTCCGCTGCGATCCCTATCGGCGCCGCCGCCGGCACCCGCTACCCCGAAGGCGGGATGCGCGGCGTGTACATCTAGCCAGGACCGCGTTTCCGGGGGCAGCTGTCCTGGGGGGCGTGCTGGGGATCGGCCCACACTAGGGCCGGCTCGCCTGCCAGGGCCTGCACCGGCCAATGCTTTATATTCTGCTCCCGCTGTCTCGCCAAACGCATGTCATCGTAACGTTCGGCAAATACGAGCCGCTTCAGCCCGTACTGTTTCGTGAAGCCGTCAATGAGACCGGCACGATGCTCCCAGGCACGCCGGGCTAGGTCGTCCGTAACGCCGACATAGAGCGCGCCGTTCGGCCTGTTCGTCATGATGTATACCCATCCACCGGTCATCCGCTTCGAAACGACAAAATTCGTGGATGGCTTGGAAAGTTCGGCTGATCCTCGCGCAGAACCCCCAATTGGGATGACCTTTAACGATCGGCTCTCGTAAATCGTGGGTGGCCGGGCCAAGCCCGGCCACAAACGAAAGGGAAGCCCTTTCACCGCGCGAAGGCCCAGCCGTTCCAGGCGGAACCTGTGCCCGGAGCTCGCGATGCGCGGATCGGCGGGGTTGGGATGACGGGTTAGGCGTCTCGGCTAGCGCAAGTCGACGATCTCGATCCAGTTGGGCTGTTGGCCCATCGGGTATTGCTTGAGGCTGCCGAGCGCGCCCGATTGCGGGTCGATGCGGTAGACTGTCATCGAGTTGGAGTCGAGGCCGACCGACAGCAAAAAGCGGCCGCGCGGGTCGATGTTGAAGCCTCGCGGCGTCTTTTCCGTCGGGAAATGGCCGACCGGTGAGAGCGTGCCCTTCTCGGGGTCGATGCGGTAGCCGGCCAGGGTGCTCGCCTTGCGCTCGCTGCCGTAGAGAAACCGGCCGTCGGGAGTGACGTGCAGATCGGCCGCCGCGGGCTGCTCCTTGAAGTCGGCCGGGAGCGCATTGACGAATTGCAGCTCGGTCAACGTCGCGGTCGGCGGGTCGATGGCGTAGGCGCCGATCGTATCGGTAGTCTCGGTGATCAAATAAAGGAAGCGCCCGTTTGGATGCAGCGCCAGATGGCGCGGCCCGGCGCCGGGCCTGGTCTGGATGATACCGGGCCCGATCGGCGACAGCCTGCCGGCGGCCGGATCGAACTTCCATTCCATGATGGTGTCGGCGCCGAGGCTCGTTGCGTAGACATGCCTGTTGGCGGCATCGACGAGAATGCAGTGCGCCTTGGGCCTATCCGGGATGATCTGGGTCGTTTGCTCGACGATGTGGCCCTTGTCGTCGATCGGGTTGATCGTCAGCTTGTTGCCCGGATAGGAGGCGCTGAGCAGATACCGCCCGGTCCGGTCGGTCACGATGTAGGCCATGCTGTCCCGCAGCGGCGTCGTCGCCAGATGGCTCAGCCGACCGGTTGCCGGTTCGATCGCGAAGGTCGAGGCCGGGAAATTGTCGCTGCGCAGCGCGGCATAGAGAAACCGATGGTCCGGCGACACCGCCATTGGCATGCTGGAGGGTGACGGCTTGTCGGTGCCGGGCACCGGTACCTTGTCGAGCAAGGTCAGATCGCCGCTGTCGCGGTTCATCGCGAGGACATAGATCTCCTTGCTTCCGGCATTCGACACATAGACCACGGTGTCGGGAGTGTTTTGCGCCATCACTGTCCCTCCTCCCATGAAGGGTCTCGGCAGCATGACGCCGGCGAGCCCCAGCGTCAGCGTCCGCCGACGCGTCAATCGTTTCCTCGGCATCGTTTTCCGCTACTCGCGCTGCAATTGCCGCGCCTCGCGGGCGGCCGGGCGCTCGGCGCAGTTTTTGAGCCACTCGGCGACTCTCGGAAACGGCGCCATGCCGATCTGGGCGGGCCGCGCCCAGCTTAGGATGCTGGCGACATTGAGGTCCGCGACAGTGAAATTGCCGCCGAGCAGGTTGGCGCTGCGGCCGAGCGCCGTCGAGCACCCGCAACGGCTGAGCGAGCTGTTTTTCGGCGGCGTCGGCCGCCGCAGCATCGCGCTTGTCCTCGGGAAGAATGGCCCGATTGAACAGTGCCGTCAGCACCGGCCGCTCGACCTCGGTCATTCCCCAAAAGCTCCATTGCCAGGCCCGCGCCTCGTCTTCGAGGCGGGTTGGATAGAGCGTGCCTGCGCCGTATTTCTTAGCGAGGTAGAGGTTGATCGCCATCGACTCCCAGAGAACAAAGCCGTCGTCGTCGATGACCGGAACATGCCCGTTGGGATTGAGCGCGAGATGCGCCGGCGTCCGGGTTTCGCCGGTCGCGAAGTCGACCTTCAGATGCTCGTAATCGAGCCCCAGCTCCTTGGCCATCCACAAGGTGCGAAAGGCCCGCGAGCGCGCTACGCCATGGATCTTGAGAGCCATCATTCCTCCCTTCATTCGCCCCGCGAACCGTAGCCGTCATGCCCGGACTTGACCAGATCAACTACAGTCGTGACGGCTTCGGGCCTTCGAATATCGGGATTGGTTTTGGTTGTCAGACCGGTTTCTTCGGGCCTGTGCGGGTCTTGATCAGCGCCCTCGCCGCGCGAAGCTGACCGCCCGACCGGTGCAACACCTTCGCAGCTTCGTCGGGGTCGCACCCTTCGAGCAGCAACAGCGCCGTCTTCACATTCCCCTCCGCCCGACGGAGGGCGCCGTGCACCTCCTCGCGGCTGCGCCCTGAAAGCTCCAGCAGGATCTTTTCGCCGCGGCGGATCAGCTTCTTGTTGACGGCTTTGAGGTCGACCATCAGACCGCGATACACCCGGCCGAGCCGGATCATCACCAGCGACGACAACAAATTCAGCGCGATCCGCTGCGCGGTGCCGGCCTTCATGCGGGTCGACCCGGCGATCGGCTCCGGACCGGTGTCGAGCCATATCGCATGATCCGCCTCGGCGAGCAGCGGCGTGTCCCGGTTGTTGGCGATGGCGATGGTCAGGGCCCCGCACCGCTTTGCCTCGCGCAAACAGGCGAGCGTGAACGGGGCCGTCCCGCTCGCGGCGACGGCTATCAGCACGTCGAGCGGAGCGATTTCGCAACGCTGCACCAGTTTGACCGCCTCCTCCGTCTCGTCTTCGGCACCTTCGACGGATCGGACCAGCGCCTCGCGGCCGCCGGCAATGAACAACAGCAGCCGCTCCTGCGGCCAGCTGAAGGTCGGCGTCAGCTCTGCGCCGTCCTGAACGGCGAGGCGTCCCGAGGTGCCGGCGCCGGCATACGCAAGACGGCCGCCATCCCGCAGCCGTGGTTCGATCGCGAGCGCAGCCCCTTCGATCGCTTTGCGGGCGGCGCGCACGGCGGCGACCGCAGTGAACTGGCCCTCGATCATCGCCTCCAGGATGTCGTCCGGACTCCAGGCGTCGATTGCGTTATAGCGCGGGCTGTGACGTTCGGTTTCCATAGGTTCCGCTCGAAGCGCATTGCTCCAGGTGAGATAACGGTCGCGGCAGTTTCGTGTTCAATGATTGAGCGTTGATTAGAAATGCAGTTCGCGGTTGCAGCCGACCACGTTTTTGACGGCACGATACTCCGCCACGATAGCGCGGTGATCATCGAAGGCTCACGCATCCGGGCCGTGCTGCCAGCGAACGAGGTGCCGGAGATGATACCCAGCCATCGCCTGCCGCGCGATGCCTGGCTGGTGCCGGGATTTATCGACACCCAGGTGAACGGCGGCGGAGACGTGCTGTTCAACGACGATCCGAGCCCCTGCGGAATTGCCGCGATAGCGGCGGCACACCGCCGGTTCGGAACGACGGCGCTGCTTCCGACCTTGATCAGCGACACTCCGCAGAAGATGCGCGCCGCCGGTGATGCGGTCGCTGAAGTCGCCGCTATCGACCCGAGTATCATCGGGGTCCATTACGAGGGGCCGTTCCTCTCCCCCGACCGGCCCGGCGCGCACGACCCTGGGATGATCCGCCGGCCGGGCCCCGGCGATTTCGAGATGCTGACCGCATTGCGCGGCGGCGTGACCCTGGTCACGTTGGCGCCCGAGGAGGTGCCGCCGGGGTTTATCTCAAGGCTGGCCGCTGCCGGGGTTCGAGTATCGCTCGGCCATTCGATGGCGACTTATGCGCAAACCCGGGCTGCGCTCTCCGAAGGGTTGACCGGCTTTACGCATCTGTTCAATGCGATGCGGCCAATAGCCAGCCGCGAAGCGGGTCCGATAGTCGCCGCCCTCGAAGAGCCCGCTTGGTTCGGCGTCATTGTCGATGGCGAGCATGTCGCTCCTCCCATGCTCAGATTGGCGCTGCGCAGCGCCGGCAAAGCGATGCTCGTAACGGATGCGATGCCGCCGGTCGGCGGCAGCTGCACGAACTTTCCGTTATGCGGTCAGAACGTCACCTTGCAGGAGGGGCGGTGCACGATGCCGGACGGCACCCTCGCCGGCTCCGTCCTCGATATGGCGAGCGCAGTGCGAAACTGCGTGCGGCTGCTCGGTTTGCCGCTGGCCGAGGCATTGGCGCTGGCTACCAGCGCCCCGGCGGCGTTTCTCGGCATCGACCGCTGGCTCGGCCAGCTTTCTCCCGGTTATCGCGCCGATATGGCGGCTCTGGACTCTGAGGCGATCCGGATATCTGCAACCTGGGTCGCCGGCAAAAAAACCGAATCCGCCGCGTAATATAACGATGCGAGGCAGCCATGCTCCGCAACCACCTTGCCGGGTTCATGACCTGAACAGTTTCGAGGTCATCCTTGATCCAGCGCATCAGCGCCTTGGTTTTCAGTGGAAGGGGTGGCTGAATTTTATACCCGAGAAATCCGCCGGAATGTGATTCGCCTCACACCGCGCTGCTCGCGTCGCACCTATGCTCGTGAGGCATTTTATGGGCAGGGAGGCTTCCGTGGACGGCAACTTAGCCGACCTCAAATCTGACGTTAGCAGAGCATTGACAACGGCAGGCGACGCTCACGCGGACCCACGGGTGGGTGTTCCAATGATCGTTGAGCTTGATCATTTTCGTTCCACAGCTAGCGCGTGGAGCGTCAGTGGCTTTAGCCTCGAGACGGCAGTTCCTGGCCTGAGCATAGGAGATGTCAGGTCAGCTCACGTGGTGTTGCGGATCAGCGATGTCGATCTCGGCTTCGATATCCCATGTCAAGTAACTCGGGAGTCAGAAATCGGCGCCGCGGAGTTCAAATTCTTGGGCGCGTTCACCGAACCAGCGGCTCTGCTCCACCGCATTGCCGAAGATAATCTTGCCGGCTATGCCACGCAGTTCGACTCGCTGATATGTTCTCAACCGCTGCATCAATCCGATCATAATAAAAGAAAACTCCTTTTGGCGGGGCTGGTATCCCTCCTGGCAGTCAGTATTCTGGTGCTTACCACGGTCCTGCTGACCTCGCTTCTAACGGTGCGCTCGCGCGTTGGGGCGGTGACTGTGGAAGGCATCGTATTGCGGGCGCCCGCGGCCGGGGTGCTGACCGGGAAGTTACCGCCGCCGGGCGATAGGGTCTACGAAGGCCAGCCGCTCTTCCAAATAGTGACGGCGGATATGACTACGAAGATCGCAGAACTTTCGGGCGAGCTTCACCGACTGCGGACTGCGGCTGACTACAGTCGTGCCCGGTATCGCGAAATCAAGCAGGTGACAAATAATCTTAGAAGTCTGACAGATCAGAAGCTGGATGCCATAAAGGCAAAAATTACAGCGTTGGATAACGAAATTGCTCTCTACGGCAGGTTAGTCAATAACAAACA
>Ga0126381_100002131_pt1 | contig 21420 bp, 17 predicted proteins | sample PanSoiMetPlot_28_FD_96465 | JGI IMG/M metagenome (GOLD analysis project Ga0126381, IMG submission 96465) | Tropical forest soil microbial communities from Panama - MetaG Plot_28 | ecosystem: Environmental > Terrestrial > Soil > Tropical forest > Bulk soil | place: Panama | collected 2016-02-17
CCCCCCGCCTCCCAGGAAAACATTACTGTAGTGAAAAATGCAGAGACTTCGTGTCTTGTCGTTTTTTCTCTGCGCCCCATCGCGGGGAGTTGTCTATTCGATTCCTTCACTCATTCTGCCCAGATTGATCGCGTATGCTGAGGTGAACTCTAGTTTTTTTAAAGTTCCGCTACCCTGTCGCCCATGTCGCCGCGTACGACTATCAAATTACGACCGCATCTAGAGAGAGTCCTCGTCACGGGGACGACCGTTCACGCTTGGCTATAACATTGTTCGTCAGCTAGGCCTGTCTCATCCGGAGAGCAAAATTCTGGCTTTGATGCGGACGCCGGATGAGTCGCTCTTTGCCGACCTGCCCAACGTGTTGATCGAGAAGGTCAACATGCTCTAGGAAATAATGCTTAGCAACGATCCAGCCGCTCCCTCCTCCTTCGAATCTCCGCGGGTTCGTCAACCGGTAACTGACAAGCCGGGTGGCTTCGCCCAAATTTTTCCAGCCCGCGAAGTCCTGCGCTATTTTGCCGTTGGCGTCGGAAACACCGTTTTCGGGTATGCGTGCTACGCTGCATTTGTGGCGCTGTACAGTAAGCTGCTTCCGGTTCGTTATCTACCGTTCACCGTCGATGTCGCATCCATAACTGCAACGCCGATTGGAGTAACTGAATCGTTTCTCGCATACAAGTTTCTTGTCTTTCGCACTTCGGGGAATTACTTTCGTGAATGGCTACGCTGCTTCGTGGTATACGGCAGCGCAACCATCCCCGGTCTCTTCATTCTCCCCGTCCTCGCGAGGCTGCTGCAGTCCAGCGCGCTCCACAATCTGGCGCCTTATCTTGCTGGAGCCCTCGTCATGGGTGGCACAGCAATCTACACATATCTCGCACACAAAAACTTCTCCTTCGCGACTCGCGAGGCGAGAGTCCCAACATATAGGAGCTAAGCCAGTGTTCCGACTGCATCACAACATTATCCGTTCCCACGAGGTGTATTTGAAGTGAAGACAATCAGTATCGTGACACCGTGTTATAACGAGCAAGACAACGTCGAAGAGCTTTATCATCAGGTTCGTAATGTCATGGCTGGCGTCGGCCGCTATCCCTACGAGCACATCTTCATCGACAACAGCTCTCTCGATAACACGGTACCCGTACTCCGCCGCCTCGCCGCCAGCGACCCCAACGTCAAGATCATCATCAATGCCCGCAACTTTGGCCACATCCGCTCCCCGATGCACGCCCTCCTCCAGGCCCGCGGAGACGCTGTTCTCCTCATTGTCGCCGACCTTCAGGACCCCACCAGCATGATTCCTGCATTCATCGAGGAGTGGGAAGCAGGCTCTTACATGGTCCTCGGCATCAAGCGTACCAGTGAGGAGAACTCTCTCATGTTCATGGCGCGCAAACAGTACTACCGAATCGCCGAGCGCCTTTCCAACATTGAGACCTTCCAGAACTTCACCGGCTTCGGCCTCTACGATCGCAAGGTCATCGAGTTCGTCCGCACCTTCGGCGATCCCTACCCATACCTCCGCGGGATGCTCGCCGAAATCGGCCTGCCCCACAAGAAAATCTACTACGACCAGCCCAAGCGTAAGTTCGGCATCACCAAGAACAACTGGTACACCCTCTATGACATCGGCATGCTCGGCATCATCAACCACTCCCGCGTCCCCCTTCGCCTCGCCACCTTCGTTGGCTTCGGCGGCGCCGCGCTCTCCTTCTTCGTCGGCTTCGCCTACCTCGTCGCGAAACTCCTCTTCTGGAACACCTTCAGCCTCGGCCTTGCGCCCACCGTCATCGGCGTCTTCTTCATAGCCTCGATCCAGCTCGTCTTCATGGGAGTTATTGGAGAGTACGTCGGCGCCATCTACACCCAGGTCCAGAAGCGCCCCTACGCCGTCGAGCTCGACCGCATCAACTTCGACGTCCAGCCCCAGTTCCCAACACCGGTCCCGTCAAATACAGGTGTATAGACTAAGGAGAGCATGACCTTCGATCCGGCGAAACGCCGTCGCACCCGCCAACTGACAGCTCACACGAGACGCAATGAAAGCTTCTGACTACATCGCCGCGACACTCGCGGAAAGAAAGGTTCCTGCCGTCTTCGAGTTGATCGGAGGAATGATCACCCACCTGGTCGACTCCGTTCACCTTCTCGGCAAAACGCGCATCATCAGCATGCGCCATGAGCAGGGAGCCGCCTTTGCTGCCGAGGCCGCTGGCCGAATCATGGGCCACACACCCGCGGTCGCCATGGCCACGAGCGGCCCCGGAGCCACCAACCTCCTTACCGGCGTCGGAAGCTGCTACTTCGACTCCACCCCCGCCATCTTTATCACTGGCCAGGTCAACCGCCACGAGCAGAAAGGCTCACGCGCCGTTCGCCAGCTCGGCTTCCAGGAGACCGATATCGCCGCCATGGCCGCGCCCATCACCAAGAAGGTCTTCAGTGTCACCGACGCCAAGTACCTGCCGCAGATCCTCAACGACGCCTTCCGCATTGCCACCAGCGGTCGCCGCGGTCCTGTCCTCATCGATTTACCCATGGACGTGCAGCGCGACCAGGTTACCGGCCCCGTCAGCTCCGCCGCTCCGCACAGTGAGGCATCCGGCATCGACCTCGCCGTTGCCGAAGAGATCCTCGCCGCCGTCCGCAACTCCAGCAAGCCACTCATCCTGGCTGGCGGAGGCATCCGCTCCTCGCTCGCCACAGACGCCTTCCGCGAGTTCGTGAAGAAAGCAAACATTCCCGTCGTCCACTCCCTCATGGCCTGCGACGTTCTTGCTTCCTCGGATCCTCTTAAAGTCGGCATGATCGGCAGCTACGGAAACCGCTGGGCCAATCTTGCTCTCACCGACTGCGACTGTCTCATCGTTCTCGGCAGCAGGCTCGACGTCCGCCAGACCGGCTCAGATGTTGAAGGGTTCAAGGGTACCCGTCCCATCTTCCACATCGACTACGAGCCGGGCGAGATCAACAACCGCGTCGTCGGCTGCGTCGCCATCATCTCCGACCTCACACCCGCGCTGCGCACTCTTACTCAGATTTTCGAGCCCTACGGCGAGCAGATCGCCACGCAGGTCGCTCCCTGGGTCTTGGAAATCGAAGCCCTCCGCAAGCGCTGGCCCGACACTGCCGAGTTCGTCATCGACCGCGGCATCAACCCCAACGCCCTCATGCATCAGCTCTCTAAAGCCATAGCTGACGCGGGCGCCTTCGTTGTCGACGTCGGACAGCATCAGATGTGGGCCGCACAGTCCCTCGAGCTCTCATCCAGCCAGCGCTTCCTCACCTCCGGAGGAATGGGCTCCATGGGGTTCGCCCTCCCCGCATCCATCGGCGCAGCCGTCTGCCTCGACGGCGAGCCAGTCGTCATGATCGCCGGCGATGGCGGCTTCCAGTGCAACATTCAAGAGCTAGAGACCATCGCGCACCTCGGCCTGCCCATCAAGATGGTCGTCGTCAACAACGAGTGCCACGGTATGGTCCGCCAGTTTCAGGAGAGCTACTTCCACTCCCGCTTCCAGTCCACCATGTGGGGCTACTCCGCTCCTGACTTCGAGCGCGTCGCCGCCGCCTACGGGATCGAGTCGAAGACTGTCTCCAGCCCCGATAGCGTCGAGCAGGCCGTCTCCTGGCTTGGCGCTAACGCCCGCACGCCGGCGCTTCTGCAAGTCATGGTCGATCCTATGGCTAACGCCTACCCCAAACTCGCCTTCGGCCGCGGCATGAGCTCCATGGAGCCGCACGTCAAGCCGATCGAGATGGAAGGAACGTAGAGCCTCTATGGCGCAGCCGCCGTTACCCCAAGCTGACCTCGAATCCATCCTCCACCAGACCGCTCCACTCTGGGACGAACTGCGCGGCCGCCAGTTCTTTATCACCGGAGGCACCGGCTTTTTCGGCGTCTGGCTCCTCGAAAGCCTCCTGCACATCAATCGCGCACTCAGCCTCAACCTTCACGCCACCGTGCTCACACGCGATCCCGCGTCCTTCGCCAGACGTGTCCCTCACATCGCCAGCGCCCCGCCCATCACACTTCACGCTGGCGACATGACGAGCTTCGAGTACCCGCGCGGCGAGTTCGCTTTCGTCATCCATGCCGCGACCGACGTTGCCGATGTCGCCGACACCTCAATTAGCCGCCTCACTTCCATCTGCGAGGGTACAGGGCATGTCCTGCGCTTTGCCGCCACTCACGGCACGCAGAAGTTTCTCCTCACCAGTTCCGGCGCCGTCTACGGCCGTCAGCCTGCCCACATCACTCACGTGCGCGAAGACTATCCCGGCGCACCCGTCACCATCGATCTCGCCTCAGCCTACGGAGAAGGCAAGCGCGTCTCCGAGCTTCTCTGCGCCTTCCACGCCGCGTCGAACGCTATCGAATATAAGATCGCTCGATGCTTCTCTTTCGCCGGCCCCGGCCTCGCAGTCGATGCAAGCTTTGCCATCGGGAACTTTATTGCCGACGTACAGAACGGCCGCCCAGTCTCAATCGCAGGCGACGGTACCACCGTCCGCTCCTATCTTTATGCTGCAGATTTGGCAGTGTGGCTCTGGACCATCCTTCTTCGCGGCCCCGCGCTCGAGCCTCTCAACGTAGGATCCGAAGAGGCCATCAGCATCAGCGAACTTGCTCACAGAGTTGTCGCTTTACTCAATCCCGCCCTCGATGTGACCAGCGCAAAGCAAGCATCGAAAAACCAGATTCCTCTCCGCTATGTTCCCTCAACCGAAAAAGCGAGAAAGCTCCTCTCCCTGCACGCCACCGTCGGTCTCGACGAATCAATCCGTCGCATGGCCGCATGGCACGGCATCCATGCAAAGTGAGTGTAATGGTATCCGGCTAAGTAAGTGCCCGATTAGAGGACCTTGAGGTGTTCGCATGCAGAAGTCGCGAATTCGATCATCGTGTTTGCGATAAAGTCCAGCATCTCCGTTGCCAGTCCCGGGTGCACTCCAATCAAGAACACCTGGTTCATCACGAAGTCCTCGTTCGAACCGCTCTCCAGCGCAGGAATGGCGTCTGCCGACTTGATGCGCCAATCGCCGATTCACCTCGACTTATGGTCGGTTTGACCTTGGACAGACTTCTCGGGCGGTCTTTGAGGATCAAGTTGAACGTCAAACAGTCTTTCCGTTCCTTCCGTACTCAGTAAGGTTGTCGTGTAGCCGGCTTCCACTAAGCGATCCTTCAGGGCAGCCGTGGGCTCTGGCTGTCCTAGGTCTAGTAGGAAATGATCGTGCGTCCTGATAAATGAGTTGTAATCCTTGAGCGGCGCAGAGGTAAACGGCTTTTCAGCCAAGAGTCCAGCCTCCACCAGGCCGTACGGACCTTCCAGCAGTGCCTGCGCGTCACCTAAATAAATGATTCTGTCTTTCATCCCTGCCGGGGCATACCACCAGACAGTTGGATAAAGAAGGGGATCAGAGACAACGATCGGAAGATTCGATTTGTCGCCATAAACGAGTTTGTCCGCCGCAGTCGTCGGTCTGTGTTCGCGGAGTTCATGATAAAAATTGTGCACATAAGTCAACGCGAAAAGTGCAAGAAGCGAGACGACGAAGGCCCTGTCTCTGATCCTGTTCCTAGCGAGAAGAAGACACGTCAAAATTGCTATCCCGGCTACCGTACCGATTCCGTATCGGCAGAAATACCATCCTCGAGCCGACATCATCGCCAGCCATGTGATAGGTATCAGAAGCGTCGCGCCAACCGCGGCCGACAGAATGTGGGGAGCTATCCGTACATCGCTGTCGTCACGATCATCCAGTTCGTGGGTCTGGCGCGAACGGTTCATGAAGCGCGGAGCCCAAGTTGCCAGAACCACTACAATCAGGATCAGAACGAACTGCGTGTTGATCACCGCAGACCAGGATTTCTGTGCCCATTCACCATACTTGATAACCTTCCACAAGTTGAGTGGGAAAGTGAGAGTGGGAGAACGGGCAATTATCACACTGTTCGTGTGCCTGATCATGGGTAGCGTGATCGCCATGGCAGGAATGACAGCGAGCGCAGTCGCAAGTAGAGGCCAATCAGGACGGCGCCGGGAATAGGTGCGGACCGCCTCTCCAAAGAGAAGCGGCACGCCCACCTCGACCACGCCGATGTTGTGGGACAAAATACTTCCCGCAATACCTATCACTATTCCCGCAAGGGCAAGATGCCGGGACTGGCGCGGCGTTCCGTCGGCGGCTCGCGTGGCCGACTGCCAGCTCACCAGCGCAAGCATCAGAAACGCGAGCAGTAAACCGTATGGTCGAGCCTCAAAAGAATACTCCCAAGCTGGTTGTGAGAGCGTGAGAACCACTGCAAGTAACCCGAACACAACTCCGCACTCCCGCCGAACGAAGACATAAATCCCGGTGAGCGCCGCAAGAAAGCTGAACATCGGCGCGAGTCGTACGCTGAACTCTGTAAGCCCGAAAATGTGAATAAAAAAACGTGTGAGGAGTGTGTTGATCGGAGGGTTGCCTTCAGGCGGCATCGCTTGGGCAAATTTATGCAAAGTAGGCTGAGTCGCCACGATGATGGTGAACAGCTCGTCGAACCAAAGAGGTTTATGGAGACTCGCGACGGCTGCGTAGATGAAAACGAAGACCAGCAGCAGGGTAAGAGATACGATCTCGTATCGAGTAAGGAGATCGTAGACAAAATCGCCGATCCTGCGCGGCTTGCAGCCCGTTTGCTGTACGGATTCAGGGGAGAGTGGAGAGGCACTGGGGTGGGATGAAACTTCCAAGCTGTCCTCCAGAGAAAGCAAGGTATCTGTATGTAGGATGAAGTCCGATATGACTCATGATGAGGATACCAACGAGGGTATTCATCATTCCATCAAACAAAGGCTTAGAAATCGAGGACTACATTCGAATAGATGGGATCCCGAAACGTTGCATCGAGAGCTTCTTTGAGAGGAGTCGCTCTAACCCTGAAGATGCTTGGCCAGTCAATTACTTCGAAGACGTCTGGGGTCACAAGGGCTTGCAATTGTTTGGCTGTAAACGGCGGGTTCTTGTCCACCAGCGCATTGGCTTTCAGCAGAAGCCAGAATAGGCTGTAGGGAATCTTCTGAATGCGCGCTCGCGCGTTTACCGCATGTTTCACCGATCGGATCAAGTCAATGTAGTCGATCCGCTCCTGTCCGGTGATATTGAACGCCCCAATGATCTCGCTCTCGATCGCAGCTGAGATGATGCCCGCGAAATCGCCCGCATAAAGTGGTTGGCGGAGAAATTTGCCATCCCCCGGTATGGGGAAGACCGGTACTCTTTGCATAAAGCGCGCAAGCCAACCCAGATGTTTGCGATCAAACCATCCGAACATCAAGGTAGGTCGTAGAACCACCTGTCGAAGTCCGGAGGCCGTGATCAATGCCTCCTGGGCCTTTTTAGTTTCCGTATAGTCGTCGACTGCCATCGAGTTCACGACAGACGAAGAGATACTCACGACATAACCGACGTTGTTCCTCAACGCGACTTCGAGAAGTCGCTCGGTCGCTGTGATGTTGTTGCAAACGAACTCTTCATGATGAAGACCGCCGATCTGGGCGTGTCCGCTCACAAGATGGGTGCACCCTTCCATCTCTTTCTGCCACGTACCAGGCTTGGAGATATCTTCGGTAATGACCCTGATCTCAGGATGGAACCGGCGAAGGATGGCAGTGTTCGCAGGATGTTTATCGACCGCGACAATCTCGCCTAGATTCCTGGATTTCAAGCGTGGAAGCAGATTCTGCCCCACCAAACCGGCCGCGCCGGTAATAACAATCTTCCTGAATGACATACACTTCATGATAGCGTAGGGTTCGATCGCAGCCCAGTCTCGCGACGCTTGTGACTTTGGGGATCTCTCGTTATGCAACGCTTCCTTTCTCTCATACAAACGCGACTTCCTGTACTTGCCTCAGTCACTTTCGTTGCAATCGTTCTGGGAACAAGCGTGCACAGGCACGGAAGCCTCCCCAGTGCATTCCGTGTTTTCAGAGTCGACTCGACCTCCCCCAGCTTTGCAGATACACGGACCGTAACCAACTCCATCGACTGTCTCCTCAGCGGCCAGGATCCCTACACGGTGCGGAGCTTTGACTTCTTGAACCGCGTCTATAACTACCCTCCACTATGGTTAGGGCTCAGATACTTCGGTGTCACCGGTCGGTCAACCAATCTGATGGCGGCAATCATGGCGGTCAGCTTCATCATTGCTCTGTTGCTTTTGTTTAGCGTAAGAAGCTGGCTCAGTGCGATCCTCGTTTTTCTCGCGCTTATCTCGCGACCCATTATGTTTGCGATTGAAAGGGGCAACATTGATCTCGTCGTATTTTCTCTGCTGGTCTTCGGATTCTTTCTCGTCAAGCGGCAGAGAGAGGAAATCAGAACGCTCGGGGAAGCTGTCTTGATCGTCATACTTGTCGTCCTCAAACTCTTCCCCATAGCCGCCGTCGTCGTTTTCATCAGAAATCGGCGTGGACTCATTACCTCTCTTGCCGTCGCCATTCTCTCCGTCGCCGCTTTCCTCATTACGAGTGGCCAGAAAGCTGTTTTGATCTTGCGGAACACTCCTCAGGAAAGATACTTCTCCTACGGAGCCTATCCGGCCCTCGCTGCCATCGTGGTTCGCTTACCAGCGGCCATAGGAAGGATCGTCGACGATCACCACGGAATCGCCTCGGTCTTGTCGATCCTCGTGGCATGTCTCTCTGTTGCCGTCGCAACTACCTACAGGCAGCGTCTCTACGAGTTTCTTCCTGAACTCGACTTCGATACCTCACCCGGACGGATCGCGATATCAGGTTTGGCAATTTATTTGTTCAGCTTTGTGAGCGGCGCAAGCTATGAATATCGCTTGATCTTTCTGCTGGCGCCGTTGGCCTTCCTCGTAGACTGCATCGGCCGCGGGGAGCGACCACGCTTACTCGTCCCCTGTGTCATGCTTGTGCTTTTCCTTCTAACCCGCTCCGAACATCATAGGGTGCCGAATGAACTCCTGGACATCGCCGTGTTTATTGGGGCCAGTGCGTGGCTCGGCACTGCTCTCATAGCAAACATTACGGTGACGACAGCTCGAGACACCGCCGCCGGTTCGCGACCATCCAGAATGACGGCGATTCGCGTAAATACCTGTCAGTAACCAAGTCCCAGTGGTATACCCCTGGCGAGTTCGGCAGCAAAATGATGCGAACATCACGCCGGTCAACATATGCAACGTGCAGCAGAAGAAAGCTCCAGCCTGCAGAACACAAGGCTGCGATCAGCAGAACGCGCCAAAAACGAAGCAACGGTGGCGGTAGGATCGGCTTCTTTGAAACTCGAATCTCTTCCGACATTACTAGTTCCGTGCCTGATTACCTGATATTTGGCGATCCTGTCGCCTCGGCATACTCGACACTCGTTCCAGTGGGAGAGGTCAAATCTTCGTAAGCAACGATTTGACCAAGCGTGAACCGGTGCATATCGGCGCCGGCTTGCCATGCCTTGTACCAGGCGACGAGCCACTCGAGTGCGGATTCGAGACGAAGCCGCGGGCGCCAGTTGAGTTCGGCGCGGGCCCGACTGGCGTCAAGCTTCAGATAGCCAGCTTCGTGAGCGCCGCGATCCGGGTCGAGCTTCCAGCTGGCATTACCGCCCCAGAACTGCACCATACGCTCGATAATCCACGCAACAGGTTGTGCGTCATCGTCGGGCGGTCCGAAGTTGAAGGCAGTTGCGTAGCGTGCGGCATCACTTGAGAGTAGGTGTTCAGCGAGCGCAATGTACCCGGCCAAAGGCTCAAGAACGTGCTGCCAGGGGCGAGTTGCCTGGGGACGCCTGATGAGGACAGGCTCACCGGCGAGGAACCCGCGTACCAGGTCGGGTATAAGACGATCGGTGGACCAATCGCCGCCGCCGATGACATTGCCTGCTCGTCCGGTGGCGAGGGCGCAACGATGGTCCGCTAGCTTATCAACCGGAAAGTAGCTCTGCCGATAGGCAGCCGAAACGATCTCGGCGCACGCTTTGGAACTGGAGTAAGGGTCATACCCTCCAAGTGGATCGGTTTCACGATAACCCCAGAGCCACTCCTTATTTTCGTAACACTTGTCAGTTGTCACCGATACGATGGCGCGCACGCTAGGCGTACGGCGAACCGCATCAAGAACGCGAGCCGTTCCAAGGACGTTAGTTTCGTAGGTACCGATTGGATCTATATAGCTATGGCGGACAAGCGGCTGTGCGGCAAGGTGAAAGACGACTTCGGGCGCAAAATCACGGAGGGCCGGTTCGAGTGATGTGCTGTTGCGGATATCTCCGCGAAGGTCTTCGAGGACGGCGCTTATTTTCGCTTCGGTGAAGAGGTTCGGAACCGTGTGAGGATCGAGTGAGTAGCCGCGGACAATGGCGCCCTTTGAAGCGAGCCAGAGGGAAAGCCAGCTACCCTTAAAGCCAGTATGGCCGGTGATGAAGACGCGTTTGCCGTGCCAGAGGCTCGACTCAATCACCAGCTTTTCCATGGCGCCTTCCCGCTGCTCCAGAGTTGTTCGAGGTGATGCTTGTCACGGAGCGTGTCCATTGCCTGCCAAAAGCCATGATGGGAGTAGGCGTGCACTTCGCCTTCGGCGACGAGCTTTTCAATGGGTTCGCGTTCGAACATCTCGCTATCGTCGCTGATGGCGTCAATGGCTTTAGGAGATAGCACAAAGAAGCCACCGTTGATCCAGCCACCCTCGTCCTTGGGCTTCTCTTGAAATGAGTAGACGTTAGTCTCTTTAATGCCGAGAGCACCAAAACGTGAGACCGGCTGAACGCTGGTAAGCGTAACGGCTTTGCCGTGCGCTTTATGAAAAGCAATGGAAGCGGTGATATCGACGTCAGCAACGCCGTCGCCGTAGGTCATGCAAAAGGTGTCTTCGCCGTCGAGGTGGTCGGCGACGCGGCGGAGACGGCCTCCGGTCCCGGTTTCAAGGCCAGTGTCGACAAGCGTGATGAGCCAGGGTTCGGCGACAGAGTTGTGGACTGTCATCTTGTTTGCGGTCATATCAAATGTGACATCCGACGTATGGAGAAAGTAGTTCGCGAAAAACTCTTTGATGACGTAGCCCTTATAGCCGCAGCAGATAATGAAATCGTTGATGCCGTGCCCAGAGTAAATCTTGAGAATGTGCCAGAGGATGGGACGGCCTCCAATCTCGACCATCGGCTTAGGACGAAGAGAGGTTTCTTCGCTGATACGGGTACCGAGACCGCCGGCAAGAATAACTGCTTTCATGGGCTCCAACTATGAATGGTGCTGAATCGCAAGTCTTGGATAAAGCATATCGTACGGACTGATAAACTGACGCATATCTTATGAACCAACGTGCCGACGAGCTACGCCAACAAATACTTGCATTGACGAAAGAGCTTCATGCCGAGCAGTCGGCCGAAAAAAAATTCCTTGCAGGAACAAACCCTGTTCCGGTCTCCGGCAAAGTGATCGACGGCGAGGACGTAAGCGCGGTAGTGGATGCTGCGCTCGACGGATGGTTCACGACAGGGCGTTGGGCGAAAGAATTCGAGCGTAAGCTGGCCCGTTTTGTGGGTGTAAGGTCAGCAAGTTTGGTCAATTCGGGATCGAGCGCAAATCTCGTAGCGCTGAGCGCGCTGACCTCCCCCAAGTTAGGCGAAAAAAGACTGAAGCCTGGTGACGAGGTCATCACGGTCGCGGCAGGGTTTCCTACGACAGTCAATCCGATCTTTCAAAATCGGCTCGTGCCGGTCTTTATCGACGTCACTGTTCCTGGCTACGAAGTAGATGTGACGATGCTCGAAGCTGCAAGGAGTGAACGAACGCGCGCCGTAATGATCGCGCACACGCTGGGAAATGTATTTGACCTTGACTCGGTAATGGCATTCTGCAAACAGAACGATCTGTGGCTGATTGAAGACTGCTGCGATGCCTTAGGCTCCACATGGCACGGAAAAAATGTTGGAACGTTCGGCGATATCGCCACGATCAGTTTTTATCCTGCGCACCATATCACCATGGGCGAGGGCGGTGCTGTCCTGACGAACAAGCCAGCGCTGCAGTTGCTGATTGAAAGCTTCCGTGACTGGGGACGGGATTGCTGGTGCGAACCGGGCGTGGACAATACTTGCGGTAAGCGGTTCGACTGGCAATTGGGGACGTTGCCATGTGGGTACGACCATAAGTACACGTATTCCCATGTCGGCTATAACTTGAAAGCGACCGACATGCAGGCTGCGCTCGGTGTGCGGCAAATGGACAAACTAGAGGAGTTCATCCTCAAGCGTAAAGCGAATTTTGCGTACCTGAAGAAGGGGTTTGAACCGTTAGAGAACTGGCTGATCTTGCCCGAGGCCACACCTGGAGCTGACCCCAGCTGGTTTGGTTTTCCGATCGGCGTAAAGGAAGGAGCTCCTTTCACGCGCGATCAACTGACAAGGGCCCTTGAGGCTAAAAGAATCGGCACACGCAACATCTTCGCGGGTAACCTGGTGCGGCAGCCGGCGTATGAAGGTCTGGAATATCGAGTAGTTGGAGAGCTCAAGAACACTGATTTTGTGATGAATAATGTGTTCTGGCTCGGTGTTTACCCAGGACTGACGACGGAGATGTTGGATTTCGTGGTGGCGACCGCAACGGAGTTTGTTGCAAACGCCGTCGCAGGTCTGGCGGTAATGCGTTGATTCCGTCTCTGGACCATAACAACGCAGTGGTGCGCATCCTCTTCTTTCAACCACTTAGGGGCGGAAGACGGTCTTGACGCTCTACCGACAAGCCGTCGCCATAATCGGGTCCGAGGGGCGCTCATGAATCAATCCCCCCTCCCCACGCATCCATTTCACCACCATGAATGCGTTACCGTCTCTGCTTTCCGATCCTGAGTTCCATTCTCCTGACGGCAATCTGCGAGGGTCGTCTCCCCTGAGTGACGAGGCTCTACTCGATGCCTACTCGATTGCGGTGACCACCGCTGTCGAGCGCGTGAGCCCCGCCGTCGTCAAGATCGACGTGCAGAAGGCCGGCCGCAGACACGGAGGCTCAGGATCAGGCTTCATCTTTACCCCCGACGGCCTGGTGCTGACAAACAGCCACGTTGTACACGAAGCCGGGGGCGTCCATCTAACCTTTGCTGACGGCCAGAGAGCTTCAGCAACGCTCGTGGGAGATGATCCCGATACCGACACCGCCGTCTTGCGCACCGACGCTCGAGTTCTCTCTCCGGCGGTGCTTGGAAGGTCGCAGAACTTGAAGGTCGGCCAGTTGGCCATTGCGGTTGGCAATCCCTATGGGTTCCAGTTCACCGTGACCGCCGGCGTCGTCAGCGCGCTGGGCCGCAGTATGCGCGCTGCAAGCGGTCGCATGATGGACGAGATCATCCAGACTGACGCGGCCCTGAACCCAGGCAACTCCGGCGGCCCGCTGGTCAACTCGCGAGGCGAAGTGATCGGAATCAATACCGCCACTATCTTGCCGGCGCAGGGCATCTGCTTTGCCATCGGTATCGATACCGCAAAGTTCGTCGCGTCGGAGTTGTTGCTGCACGGCCGCGTCCGTCGCTCCTGGATCGGCATAGCCGGGCAGAATGTGCCCTTGCCTCGGCGCCTGGTCTACGAACACAAGCTGACAAATAACACAGCGATCCTGGTGAACGAGGTCTACCCCGAGAGTCCCGCAGCGCAAGCGGGTTTGCTCGCCGGGGACATAATCGTGGCCTTCGGCGCGGAGGCGATCGGCGGCATCGATAAATTGCATCGACTCCTTACAGCCGAGGCTGCAAACCAACCGACAACACTGACCATCCTGCGTGGAGTAGAGTGCCGGCAATTGCAGATCATTCCGCTCACCAAGGAAAGCTGAGTCAGCGCGCCCAGACCTGGTTACTCCTCCGCTATCGAAAATCCCGCCAAGGGTAGTCGCAGCTCCGCTCTGCATCCAGTCGCACCGTCAGTGCGGTTGCGAAGCTCGACGCTGCCGCGGTGCGCCTGGGCGATCTGCTGCGCCAGCACAAGTCCAATGCCGGTACCGCTTGGCTTGGTCGTGTAGAACGGCACAAACAGATTGCTCGCATTGGTCAATCCGGGGCCGTTGTCGATGATCGCAATCGCAGCTTCAGCGCCTTCTCGTCTCCAGACAATCTCTACCGAAGGCGAGCTGCCATTCGCCGAATCCGGACTTAGGCTGGCCTCGGCGGCGTTACGCACAAGATTGATTAGCGCCTGCTGAACCTGATCCGGGTCTGCCAGCAGAGTCAGGTCACTGCCGCCTGCAGTCGCAACGGTCACCCGCGTCTCTAGCCGCGCCACGCGGTTCACAAGCGTTTCCAGCGACACATGTTGCAGCTTCGGAGCAGGCAGACCCATCAGCTGCCGGTAAGCCTGAAGGAAACGATTCAGTGACTCGGCGCGGCTCTCGATGACCTCTAGCCCACGCTCGAAATCATCCGCTTGTTCGTGAAGAACAACCGCACGAATTCTTCCGCGCAGGCTCTCGGCGATCGACTTGATCGGAGCCAAAGAGTTGTTGATCTCGTGCCCCAGCACGCGAATCAGCCGCTCCCACGCCTGCCGCTCCTCCTCGCGCAGCGCCGCGCTCACATCAGCCAGCACGACCAGCGTGTGAGGGACGCCGCGCAGACGGAAGCCCGCATGTTTCACCATCCACCGCGTCGCCTGCTGGGCCGAGCCGAGCGAAAGCAAGTCGTCGTCTCCTGCCTCGATGAGATAAGACAGTTGCAGTTCGTCGGCCCCGCGACCCAGAGCCTTGCTGGCCTCAATTCCCAGCACGCGCTCCGCTGCGGCATTCACGAGTACCAATCTTTGCGCTGGATCGAAGGCAAGCACCGGGGACTGCATCGAGCTCATCACTCGTTCGACATGCGCCATCGCCTCCAATGCACTTGCTCGCTGTGCCTGCAGCATGCTGGCGAGCGCGTTAATTTCTAGCGCGAGATCGCCCATCGCGTCATTGCGTTGTGCACCGCGCGCACGAAACGAGTAGTCGTCCTCGCGCAGTGCTGCTACAACGTTTGCAAGTGTCTGCAATGGTCGCGTAATTTGCTCCACCACCAGCGAGACCGCAAATGCCCATGCTCCGGCCGCCACCAGCAGGACAATCCATTGGAGCGTCGCATCCGCGTTCTGTGCGCGCATCACAACCCAGCACAGGATCAGGGCAGGCAGGCCCAGCAGCAGCAGCCACAGACGCAGCCGCCGTTCGAAGCTCAGCCGTCTGCGCGATCGCCCCAGTGGTACGCGCGTGATCGCGCGCTGGCGCGACTGTGCTTCAGAGTCCATACTTCTCGATGCGCCGGTAGAGTGCACCACGGCTCAACCCCAATGCGTCCGCGGCGTGGCTTACATTGCCGTTCGCGCGTGCCAGTGCCTTGCGAATCAGGATCGCCTCCACCGTCTCGAGACTCATCTCATCGAGGCTCTGCGTCGTGCCGTTGCGCTGCGTGTGCAGCCCGAGGTCTGCAGCTTCGATCCGATCGCCGCGCGCCATCAGCACGGCGCGCTCGATGGTGTGGTCCAGCTCGCGCACATTGCCTGGCCAGCTATACTGCAGCATCTGTTGCATCGCAGTAGGTTCGAATCCCTGGATAGGCCTGCGATAACGTGCTGTATAACGTGCCAGGAAATGGCCTGCCAGTGCGGGAACGTCTTCACGCCGATCGCGCAGGGGTGGCAGGCTGATCTCGACGGTGTTCAATCGGAACAGCAGGTCCTCGCGGAATCTCCCGGCCGCACACTCCGCGCGCAGGTCAGCGTTGGTTGCCGAGAGCATTCGCACATTCACTCGCTGCGTCTTCGATGAGCCCACGCGCTCCATCTCGCCAGTCTCAAGCACGCGCAGCAGCTTAGCCTGCTGGCGTACCGGGATATTAGCGATCTCGTCCAGAAACAGCGTGCCGTTATTCGCCAACTCGAAGCGACCGATCCGGTCGGCGCGCGCGTCCGTAAAGGCGCCCTTCACATGGCCGAATAGTTCGCTCTCAAACGTACCCTCTGGCAGCGCTCCCGTGTTCACGGCAACCAGCGTACGGTCGGCACGCGACGACAGCAGATGCAGCGTCTGCGCTACGACCTCCTTGCCTGTCCCGTGCTCGCCCGTAATCAGAACGTTTGCATCGGAAGGCCCAATCCGCGCTATCGTCTCGACCACCGAGCGCATCGCAGGAGCGGATGCGATAAAGTCAGGAGCTCCTGCGGCGCGCAGGATGCGATTCTCAGCCTCAAGCCACTGCGCGCGGCGCTGGCTACGGTGAAGCTCCATCTGGTTGCGCAGCACGCTTAGCAACCGCGCGTTCTCCCACGGTTTCTGGATGAAGTCTCCTGCGCCGCGGCGCATCGCCTCGACAGCCAGATCGATGTTTCCCCACGCAGTCATCACAACGACTGGCAGTTGCGCATCCATCTCCTTGATGCGCGCGACCAACTCCAGCCCCTCCTGGCCTGAGGTCGTGTCGCGCGTGTAGTTCAGATCGATCAGCACGCCATCGAAGCTCTCCCGCGCCACGGCATCCAGCGCAAGCGCGGGGGTTCGAACCATCTCCAATTCGTACCCCTCTGGCAGCAGCAGCAGGCGCAGCGCTTCGAGGATGTGCGGTTGGTCGTCGGCGATGAGCAGCTTGCACGGCGTCTCCCGCTCTGTTAGCCGCGCGTCCTTCGCCCTCATCTCCGAAACCATGGAAGTCTCTCCTGTTACTGCCCGCTTGGCGCAATCCCTGTCCTCGCCGATTCTATCGAAATCTGGTTCGCGTCCAGCGTCGTTCCAATCGAGCGATCCAACTCAATCTTCGCCTTCTGGTACGCCGTCATCGCAGCCACCAGCGCCGACTCCGCAGCCGAAAAGTCGCGCCTCGCCGTCAGCGTCTGCAGATTCGACCCCGCGCCCAGCTCCTGCTCCTTAGCCGTGATCTCGAAGGTCTTCTGCGCCAGGTCCCGCGCCTTGCGGGCCGACTCTACGCGCGCCTTGCTCTGTTCCAAGGCGTACTGCGCGTTGCGAACTTCGATGCGAATCTGCTTCTTCAACTGCTGCATGCGCAGCTCTGCCTGGCGGGTCTCTAGTTCCGAGCGATACTGGTCCGACTTCGCCACGCGATTGCGGATCGGAACATTCACCGAAACTCCAACATAATAGTCGGGCGCTGTGTTGTTGAACGCATTCGTCACTGCGCCGGTCCACTCCCTCGGCGAGGTCGAAGGGATCCCCGCAGGCGGGTTGGGCGGTCCCGCTAATCCAGTTCCGCCGTAATACGCCGTCACAGCTACGGTCGGCAGCAGCGCATTCCGCGCCGCGTCGCGGCTGATGTGCCGGCTCTCAAGATCGATTGCCGACTCGCTCAGCTCGATGCGGTCCCTCAGCGCCAGCGCAATGCTGTCCTCCGTCGAGCTTGCCGCCTTCGCATTATCCATCGCGCTCGAATCCGTCGGCTTCACCGGCATCGCCTCCAGGATCGGATCGTCCAGATTCTTTGTCAGTGCGTTTTTGATCAGTAGCTCCTGGAATTGGAGCGTGGTCTTGGCGATGGTCAGGTCTTGCTCGCGATTAGCCACTTCCGTCTCGTCCTTCACGACATCCATCGCCGGAATCGCTTGCAGCGCAAGCTGCTTTCGTCCGCTGTCCAGGGTCTGCTTCGCGAAATAGAGCGCTCGACTTTTGACCTGTTCATCCCCATAGGCAGCAACTAGGTCCCAGTACATATTCGCGATCTGCGTGATCGTTGTAATCACCTGCAGCTTGAACGCTTCGTCCGAGATCCGCTGATTGTTCTTCGCGATTCGCAGGAAGCGCATGTTCGGCCCAAAGCCGAAGCCAGCGAGCAACTGCTGCTGAAACGCCACATGGTAATAGGTGTTCAGCGTCGGATTCAGATAGCTGCGCGGGCTGTTCGTCGCATCCCGATTGTTATCGAAGACCGCCGAAAATGTCGTCCCCGTGGGAAACGACTGCGAGTAGCCGACGTTGCCCACCGTCGTATTCTGTTTCAGCGTCTGCACGCCGTAGATCGAGATGTTCGACAGCGGCTGCGTGTAGTGCTCGTTGTTGAAGCTGCCCGTGATCGACGGATCGAAGGAAGGCACGTTTGTTCCAGTTCCGAGCGTCGACTGCACCAGGCCGCTTGCACCCGAACCCGCACCTCCCGCGCCTCCCGAAGTTCCACCCGCACCCGCGCCAGTCGCGCCCGTTCCGAATCCACCCACGCCGCCGCCTGGAGTATTCTGCACCACGCCCGTATTCACGCCGCGAAACGACCCGCCAGCGCGTGTGCGCAGGATGTCAGCTTGAGCAATCGGAATGTTGTAGCGTGCGATCGCAAGGTCGAGATTGTTCTCAAGCGCCAGCATGATCGCGTCCTTCAGGCTCAGTTCCAGCACGCCATCGTGCACCAGCGAATCAAGGCGCGGCGTATTCGCAAGATTCGGCTGCGGTACCAGAGTTGCGCGGTAGGTATTGAACGGATTATTCGAGTGCGGCACGTCCAGCCGCAGCGCGGGAGTCTGCATCGTTGCTGCCGCCTGCGTGTTCTGCGCAAACGCGGGCGCGCTCACCAGCACAAGCGCGCCGACGTAGTAGGGAAGGGAAGTCTTCAACGCTGGACCTCCTCAGCCTCGCCGGCCACGGTCCCTGCCGTGTCGGAGTGAACCCATCCATCGCGCAGCTCAATCGTTCGCGTGCCATAGGCCGCATTCGCTTCCGAGTGCGTCACCTGAACAATCGTCGTGCCCTGTTCGTTCAACTGCCGAAACATCTCCATAATCTCCTTCGCCTGCTTCGACTGCAGGTTGCCCGTAGGCTCATCGGCCAGCAACAGCGCGGGCTTATGAATCATCGCGCGCGCAATCCCAACAAGTTGCTGTTGCCCGCCTGAGAGCTGATGTGGATAAAGATCCTTCTTCCCCACAATCTGGAAGCGATCGAGCGTGTCGGCCACTAACGCCTGCCGGTCCGCTCGCGGAATGTCCTTGTACGACAACGGAAGGTCGATGTTCTCCGCGACCGTCAGGTCATCCAGCAGGTGATAACTCTGAAACACCATGCCGATCCGTCTCCGTGCAAGGTCCGCGCGCTGCTTGCGATTCATCGCGTGCACTGGCTCGCCGTCGAAGTCGAACTCGCCCTTCCACTGGTCGTCGAGCATTCCCAACACGTTCAGCAGCGACGACTTGCCGGCTCCTGACGGTCCCATGACCGTGACGAACTCCCACGGGTGAATCGTCAGGTTCACTCGCCGCAGAACCCACGTCTCCGTGTGTCCAGCCCTGTAACTGCGCTCGACGTTTCTCAGCTCGATCATGATTGTCCTCTTATTCGGTTCGCAGCGCCTTCACCGGATCGGTCGTTGCTGCACGTCTCGCCGGAATCAACCCAGCTGTGCAGGCAGCAAACGCCAGCACAACGATCGCTCCTGCAAGCACGGCAGCATCGTGGCCGCCAACGTTATAGAGCTGTGACTGCACGAACCGCGCGCACATCCACGCCACCGGAATCCCGATGGCAAGTCCAATCCCGGCCTGCACCATCGCTTCGCTCAGTACCATCGCGATTACACTGCCGCGATTCGCTCCCAGAGCCATCCGCACTCCATTCTCCGGTGTCCGCCGAGCCACCGAGTAAGCAGTCACTCCGTATAGACCCACCGCCGCCAGCACCAGAGCCAGCAATCCAAACATCAGCGTCAGCCGCGCTATGAGCCGTTCTTGATTGAACTGTCCATGAATCTGGCCCGCAAATGTGTTGTAGTTCGTTAGAGTCAGGTTCGGATTGATATTCGCCAGCGTGCGTCGGATCTGGGACTCCAGCCCGTCCACCGAGCCCTTCGTCTGCAACATAATCGCGCCCGCGTACAACGACCGGATATCATCCTCCGGCTTCGTATGCGCCACCTGCAGCAGAGGCCGGAAATACATCGCGCGCACTGGCCGCCGCAGGTTGTTGTACTTGATGTCCGACACCACTCCAACAATCTCCCAGTCTCCCGTGCTCTCCATACCTGACACACCGAAGTGCGTGCCAATCGGATTCTCCCCGTTCGGGAAGAACTTCTTCACAAACGCTTCGTTCACCACCACCACCGGCGTTGATGTCGCCGTATCGTGAACCGTAATGCCGCGCCCGCGAAGCACACGATGCCCCACGATGTCGAAGTACTCCGGCCCAACCCGTAGCCACGACGCACCGATATTTGAGTTCACCGCCGGCTCCGGCCGGCCCTGAATAAACACACCCTCGCCCCAGTTATTTCCTTCGAGTGGCGTATAGAGCGAGAGCGCCGCACGCTCCACGCCAGGCAGCGCATGCATATCCTGTTCGATCTTGTCGTAGAGAGCCTGCAACTGCTCCTGCTTATACCCCGCATTCTCCGGACTGAAATGCGCCACGACGCGATTCTCAGTGACTACTCCGAAGTCCTGGTTCTCCAGCTTGCTCAAGCTCTTCGCCATCAGCCCCGCTCCCACCAGCAGTACCAACGACAGCGCGGCCTGCAAAATCACCAGCGATCGCTGTACCCATCCCGAATGGTCGTGTGTCGTTCTGTTCGAGCCACGCAGCGCCTCCGCTGGCTGCGAATGTGACGTGACCCACGCCGGAGCAACGCCGAAGATCAGCCCCGTCAATAGCGAGAGTCCAAACGCAAATGCCAGCACCGGTATCGATGGGCTCGCATCGATCGGCAGGTTGCGCGCGTCAGGAAACGCCATTGTCAGCAGCACTCTCGTTCCTGCATATGCCACGGCCAGTCCCGCGATCCCGCCCAGGCACGAGAGCACCACGCTCTCCGTCAACATCTGCCGAATCAATCGCGACCGCTGCGCGCCCAGCGCCATGCGGATTGAGGTCTCCGCCCTCCGCGCCATTCCCCGCACCAGAACCAGGTTCGCGATGTTCGCGCACGCAATCAGCAGCACCAGCGCCGAGACCGTGATCAGCAGCTTAAGCCCAGTCCCGAACTCCTGCTGCATGTTCTCAATCCCCGCGCCACCCGGCGTCAGCACCACGTGCGACTCTGCAAGATTCTTCGCCTGGTCCTGCTTCTGATACAGCGGCAGCGTTGCCAGGTAGTTGCGCAGAGACGCACTCAGCTTTGCCTGCAGCTGCTTCAGGTCGGTCCCCGGTTTCACCCTGCCCAGCAGATACACCCAGTTCGCTCCCCTGCGATTCTTCAGGCTCTCCGGATGCGCAGGCCCAAACTGCGCCTCCATCCACATCGGGATATAGAAATCCGGCGGCGTATCCGTCATGCGGTCGCCATAAAATCCCGGAGGCGTAATGCCTAGAATCGTTACTGGATACGTGTTCAGTACAAACGTGCTTCCAACCACCGAAGGATCGCCCGCATAGTCGCGCTGCCACGTCTGGTAGCTCATCACCACTCCCATCGGAGCTCCAATCACGTCATCCGCCGGAGAGATAAGCCGTCCTTTATGCGGCTGCAG
>Ga0126381_100002132_pt1 | contig 21411 bp, 16 predicted proteins | sample PanSoiMetPlot_28_FD_96465 | JGI IMG/M metagenome (GOLD analysis project Ga0126381, IMG submission 96465) | Tropical forest soil microbial communities from Panama - MetaG Plot_28 | ecosystem: Environmental > Terrestrial > Soil > Tropical forest > Bulk soil | place: Panama | collected 2016-02-17
CGCGACGGCGCCGTCGGCGGGATGGGCAAGACGATCGCGGTCGGCGACTACGCCGTCGACTACGGGCCTCACACGTTCCACATTCGTGAGACCGAGGAGAGCCGTGCGATCCACGAAGCGATCAAGCCGTTCTTCGGCGAGGACCCGCTGATCCTGACGCGCGGCACCCGCGTGCTGCTGCGCGGCAGGGAGTACATCTATCCGCTCGAGATGCTGCAGGTGCTGACCGGCGTCAGCCCGCTGCTGTCGGCGCGCATCGTGTTCGACTACCTGGCGGCGACGATCAAGTCGACGCTCGCGCCGCCGAAAAAAGAGGACTCGTTCGAGGAGTGGGGCGTCCGGAATCTCGGCCGCACGCTGTACGACCTGTGCTTCGGCATCTACTCCGAGCGCGTGTGGGGCCTGCCGACGTCGCAGATTTCGTCCAAGCAGGCACAGCGTGTCGCGAAGCTGAACCTCAAGAACATCATCCTGCGAACGCTCGGCATCAAGGCGGATCCGGCGACGTACTTCACGAAGTACATGTATCCGCGTCAGGGCATCAGCGTGCTCTTCGAGAACATGGCTGCGGAGATCCGGAAGGCGGGCAACTGCATCCTGCTGGAGTCGCCGGCGGTTCGGATCGAGCGCGGCTCCGAGCGTATTTCGCGCGTTGTCTACACGCAGCATGGACGCGAGCAGACGATCGACTGCGACGGAGTGCTGTCGACGCTGCCGCTGCCGGCGCTGGTCAACATGACGACACCGGCCTTGCCTCAGGCGGTCGCCGATCATGCGGCGAAGCTGCGCTATCGCAGCCTGAAGCTGATTTACATCGCCCTTAAGCGGCCGCAGCTGACCGACTATCACTGGGTGTATCTGCGCGACGAGCATTTCCGCGTGAACCGGATGTCGGAGCAGAAGAACGTCAGCTCCGCGATGGTCCCGCCTGATCGGACGATCCTGTGCATCGAGCTCTCGTGCTGGCGTGACGAACCGGTCTGGCGCGCGAGCGACGAAGAGGTCTACCGCATCGCCTTACGCGACCTGTTGAAGATGGGTTATGGCGTGACCGAGGACGAGGTCGAGTCGTACCACGTGACGCAGATCCCGACGGCGTATCCGGTCTACGAGCTCGATTTCGAGCAGCACCTGATTCCAGTGCTCGAAGGCGTCCACGCGGTGCCGAACCTTCTGACGCTCGGTCGTCATGGCCTGTTCCTCAACAACAGCATGGACGACAACGTGCTGCTCGGCATGAAGGTCGCCGATCATGTCAGCAACGGCGGCTTCAAGAGTCAGGAATGGCTCTCGGAGATGCTCGCGTTCATGAACCTGCGGTTCGCGGGCAAATGAATCACGTGCGCTCCGGCGTGCCATTGATCGAGGCTCAGCCGGCCGTGGAATCGTCCCGGCGGTCGGCTATGTCGCCGATGGTCATCGGCATGTGTGCGCTCGCGTTCCTTCACGGACTGTTGTTCGTGTGGTACCAGCACTCCGACTGGCTGACGTCATGGAGCGATCAGCGGGGCTATCAGAGTCTCGGCCAGGTGCTCGCGTCCACCGGCCGCTTCACACGCTATTCGGACTCGCCGGCCTTCGTTCCGGAAGTCCTGCGCACACCCGGTTATCCGATGTTCGTCGCCGCGATGTACCGGCTCTTCGGCGTGCACCAGCTCGCGGTGGTGATCCCGCAAGCGGCACTCTGTGGCGTCATCGCGTTCATGGTCTACCTGATGGCGCGGCGGATCGTATCGGAGCCGGTCGCGCTGGCCAGCGGATTCGCCGTTGGGCTGTACGCGCCGATTCCGTATTTCGCCGCGCTCGTGATGACCGAGGTCTGGACGACGGTGATGCTGACGGCGGCGATGGCGCTGACGTTCCGCGCGGTGCGCACGCGGCGCGTGCGCGACTACGTCTTCGCCGGTGCGGTGTGCGGATTCACCGCGCTCTGCCGCCCCGTATTCGTGCTGCTTCCGCTCGCGCTCGCAGGCGTCGGCCTGTTGCTGGCGTTCTGGCAACATCAGCAGCCGTGGCGGCACTGGGCGGCCTTCGTCGTCGCCGCGGTCATCGTGTGCAGTCCCTGGTTTGCGTACAACTACAAGTACTTTCACCGGATCACCATTTCGCCGGCAGGCGGCATCGGCCGCGCGACGTGGGAAGGTTCATGGCAGGCAGTCTGCCCGGGCCTGACGCAGGCGACGCTGACCGACATCGCCGACAAGAGCCCCGATCGCGCCACGCTCGACCGCCGTGTCGCCTCGCTGGCGGCACAACAGGGGCGGCCCGCCGAGCCGATGTTCGAGTACGTGCACCAGTGGCAGGACATCCGCCAGATCTGGACCACGCCGACGGAATCGCAAGAGCGTGCCTCCGCCCGGATCGACGCCGATGACGAGTATGGGCGCATCGGTGTCGAGAACATTCGCGCGAATCCCGTCGCCTGGGTGATTCGCCGATTGACACGCGGCCAGTTCGTGCTTTGGGCGGCCGATCTTCCGATTCGATATCGCGACATCAATGCCACACCGCGCCCGGTGATCTACACCATTTGGTTCGTCGATGCCGCGATCGATCTGCTGGCGGCCCTCGGACTCGTGGTGTTGGTGCGCCGCGGCCGGGCAGATATCGCGCTGCTGCTCGCGACGCCGCTCTTGTACGTTGCCGCCGTTCATTTCCCGTTGTTGACAGAGGCTCGTCAATCGCTGCCGACCAAACCGATCGTGGTCATGCTTGCCGTTGTGGCCGTCAGCGCGTGGCGCGACATGGCCTGGCGCCAGACTCGGTGAGCGGCACCGCGGCCACGCGACGGGTTCGAGTGCTCCAAGTCGTGACCTCGCTCGTCGTGGGCGGAGCCGAGCGCTTGGTCCTGGCCGCCGCGACCGGCTTGCCGCGATCCATCTACGACGTCCGGATCTGCTGCTTCAGCGAAGGAGGTCCGCTCGCGGACGAAGCAGCCGAACATGGCGTCCAAGTCTGGTGCCTCGGCACGTTTCCGTCATGGCGCCGTCCCGCAACGCTCTGGCGCTTGCACCGCATCATCCGGACGTTCGCCCCCGACATCGTCCATACGCATCTGCAGGCACCGAATCTGTACGGCAGGCTGGTTGCGCTCGCGTCTGGCGTCCCGATCATTGTGGCTAGTGAACACAACGTCTACAGTGCGAAGGCGCGCCGCTACATCCGTCTCGAACAGTTTCTTGCGAGGCGGACGACGGCGCTCGTGGCGGTCACGGAAGAGGTCCGCGGCTTTCTAAGCGCGCAGCTCGGAATCAGCGCGACGCGCATTCAGACGATCGAGAACGGCATCGCGCCCGCCTCCGCGTCGACCGAAGGCGTCGCTGAATTGCGGCGGCGGCTGGCCATCGCGCCCGGGCGTCTGGTTCTCGCGACCGTCGCCTCGCTGACCTCGAAGAAAGGGCACACATTCCTGCTCGATGCGATGGCGCGGCTGCCGGAGCGAGGCATCGACTGCGAACTTGTTCTCGCCGGGGATGGCCCGGAACGGGCGGCGCTCGAAGCACGCGCGGCGTCGCTGGGCATTGCCGACCGCGTTCACTTCCTCGGCGTTGTCCGGCAGGTCGCTGACGTGCTCGCGTTGTGCGACGTGTTCGTTCTCCCGTCGATCGTCGAGGGGCTGCCACTTGCGCTGCTCGAGGCGATGGCGGCGGGCAAGCCCGTAGTCGCGACGGCGGTTGGCGGCGTCCCGGACGCGGTCAGCGCCGGCATCAACGGTGTCCTCGTCGCGCCCGGCGCACCGGATGCGTTGGCTGAAGCGCTCGAGTGCATCTGTTTGCGGTCCGACCTCCGCCAGACCTTCGGTGACCGTGGGCGCGTGACCGTTCTGGACCGGTTTACCGAAGACCGGCATCTCGCGGCGCTGTCAGGATTGTACGAGTCGCTTGTCGCCCGAGCCGGCCGTTTAACTGCTGCATGATTGCCACGACTCAGCGCACGCCAGGGCCGGCGGTGCGGCCACGATATCGCGCCGACATCGACGGGCTGCGTGCCGTCGCTGTCACGGCGGTGATCGCGTTTCACGCATTCCCGCGATTGGTGCCTGGAGGTTTCGTCGGAGTCGACGTGTTCTTCGTGATCTCCGGCTTTCTGATTTCGGGTCTGATTCTGACGTCGCTGGCCAACGGGCGATTCAGCATTGCCGAGTTCTACGCACGCCGCGCGAGGCGCATCCTACCGGCGCTCCTCGTCGTTCTTGTCGCGGCCGCTGTGATCGGAGCGTTCGCACTGCTCGCCGGCGAGTATCAGCAGCTCGGAAAACACATCGCCGGAGCATCGGCGTTCGTTTCAAATTTCGTCCTTTGGGGCGAGTCCGGCTACTTCGACAACGCTGCACAGACGAAGCCGCTGCTCCACCTCTGGTCACTCGCCGTGGAGGAGCAGTTCTATCTCGTCTGGCCAATCACGCTTGTCGCCGCCTGGAAATGGCGTGGACGCGTTGTTCAGGTCGTAAGCGCGGTGCTCGTCGCGTCGTTCCTGTGGAACCTGCACGTGGCGTATCGCGACGGCGTCGCGGCCTTCTATTCTCCCGCCACGCGCCTCTGGGAGCTTCTCCTCGGTGCGTTACTGACGTGCGTCGTCGCCGAGCATCGCGCCGCGCCCGACCGTGGTGGCGCGCTTCGGCATGCCGCCGCGGCGGTCGGGGCCGCAATGATCGTGGTCGCGGCGGTGGGGTTCAGTCGCGCAACGGTGTTTCCGGGATGGCGCGCCCTGGTGCCAACGACCGGTACGGCGTTATTGATTGGCGCCGGACAAGGCAGCTGGCTGAATCGGACGCTGTTGTCTCGACCGGGTGTGGTCTGGGTCGGCTTGATCAGTTATCCGTTGTACCTCTGGCACTGGCTGCTGCTGTCGTACGCGAGCATCATCTCGTCGGACAACACGGTACCTCGCGATGTCCGGCTGGGCGCGATTGCGCTCGCTCTCGCGTTGGCGGCGTTGACGTATCTCGTGATCGAGCGGCCGATTCGATTCAGTCCGGCGGGCAGACGGCTGGCGCCGGTGCTTGCGGTGGCGCTGCTCGCCGTGGGTTGCGCCGGGTTCGGCATCTACGCGGACAAAGGCATTCCATCAAGGATTACGAGGAATGCCAACGATCCGAACGATCGGTCAACGCGGCTGGCGCGTATCGAAGTCGCGGGGACACACGACTGTTCATCGATTGTCAAACCGTTCACGGAGAGCAGCTATTGCCGGTCCACGGATGATGCCGCCGTGGCGATCATCGGCGACAGCCATGCCGCCCACTTGTTCCACGGCTTCGCGACCAGCGGCAACGCCATGTTCAGCCGTGCGCTGTTAATCGGCGCGGGCAGCTGTTGGCCGACGCTCGACGCGGAAGTGAGAGAGGGTTGCAACCGCGAGCTTCGGACCGCGCTCGACACGGTTGCGGCGACGCCGACGATCAAGACGGTGGTGCTCGCCGGCTACTATCGTCCGATCGACGACGTCGGTCCACATGGCACGGCGCAATTCTTCGATGGCTACCTGCGGACGTTCCGCGCGCTGCATGCGCTCGGCGTCCGCGTTGTCTTCGTCATCGACACCCCGACGCTGCGGTCCGACCCGGAGGTCTGCCTGCGGCGCCGGCCGATCGAGCGCTTCCTTCCCGCATTCTTCCTGAAACCGACGTTCTGCACCGGCGCGTCCGGCGACGAGCTGAAGAGCCATGCGGATTACGACCGATTCGTCGCACGCTTGAAACAGGCTGACCCGTCAGTTGTCTTCTACGATCCTGCGAACGTGTTGTGCGCCGCCGGTGTGTGCAAGGTCTTCGACTCCGGCAAGATGCTGTACTGGGACGCGAATCATCTGTCGACGCACGGCAGCGAGTTCATCGCCCGGGACCTGATTGCGAGGCTCGAGTGAACGCGTCAGGCGAGCAGCTCTCGATACATGCGGTCGATGTCGACCAGCAGCCGCTCGATCCCGAAGCGTTCGACGACGAACGCCCGTCCTCGTTCGCCGATGCGCCGGCGCTCGTCAGGATGGTCGATCAACTCGAGGACATGTGCGGCGAGTCCGTCGACGTCTCCGAACGGTGCCACGCGCCCGACCGAGGCTTCCGGTATCACGTCCTGCACGCCGCCGACATCGGTGCTGACGCCTGCACAGCCGGCTGCCATCGCCTCGATGAGCGCGACGGGCGTGCCTTCATTGCGGGACGTCAGCAGGAAGACGTCGGTTGCCGCATAGAGCGTCGGCAGATCGCGGCGCCATCCGAGGAATTGGACGCGATCCGCGATCGCGAGGCGCCGTGCTTCGGCTTCGAGACTGGCGCGCAGCTCGCCGTCTCCGGCCACGAGCAGCACAGCCGTCTGGTGCCGATCGACGATGGCTCGCGCCGCCGCAAGGAAGAGTTGCTGTTGCTTGATCGCCGTCAGCCGTCCGACGGTCGTGACCACCGGCACTGCCGCGGCGATGCCGAGCGCGTCGCGCGCCGCCGCGCGATCGGCTGCTGTGATGCGATTGAACGGACTCAGGTCGAAACCGAGCGGCACGACACGATGGCGATCGATCGCGCCGATGCGATGTCGGTACGCGATCTCGTCGTGGATTCGCGTCGAGATGGTGACGATCCGATCGGTCGCGCGCGCAAGGGCGCGCTCCACCGCGATGAAGGTCGACGTCTTCGTTCGGCCGAAATATCCCTCGAGCACGTGACCGTGGTACGTGTGCACGAGCTTCGCGCGCGCGGCTGGCGCCACCGTGCGGTTGTAGGCGAGGGCGGCGAGTCGGCCGAGCGTGCCCGCTTTCGCCATGTGCGTATGGACGATCTTCGGCCGGAATTGACGGAACAGCGCGACCAACCGTACCGCCGCGCGAAGATCGTCGGCTGGCGCGATCTCGCGCCGCAGCGGAGGTACGTCGACGATGTCGAACCCTGCGGTGTCACGGTCGTCGAACAGGTACCGCATGTCACCCTCGCCCGCACCGAGCGAGCCGTGAGCCAGCAGCGTCTCGTACCCGAGCGTCGCGAGCCGCGTCGTCAGTTCGATTGCCTGGATGGAGGGTCCGCCGATGTTCAGCCGCGTGATGATGCGAACGATGCGGATCGGCGGCTGCAAGCCGCGAGGCGTAGTGGCCATCCGGATACGGCGCCCACTGTATCACCCGTCGTCGGTGGGCGGCGGCGGGCGGAGTCGCAACGATGACGATCGAAGAGCCGGTGCGCCTCTCGCGCGGCAAAAGGCTGATGTTCGGCGCCTGCGTCGTCGCGCTCGCGTTCGGACTTCCCCTTGTCGGTTTGCTCGCGGTCGACGTGCACCTGCACCACAAGTACGAGCGGTCGGCGGGTTACAACATCTGGGGTTATCGAGGACCGGTTGTCGGCGGAAAACACGACGGCGAAATCCGCATCGCGGCGTTTGGCGGCAGCACGACGTACGGCTACGGCGTCAACTGGGACGAGGCGTTCCCGGCCGTCCTCGAACGCGATCTCGCGAAGGCGTCTCCGCGGCCGGTATCTGTCGTCAATCTCGCGTACAACAACGAAGGTGCGTTCGCGGATCTCTTTACGATGAAGGACTATCAGTACCTTCATTACGATGTCGCGCTCCTGTATTCCGGCTACAACGATCTGATGGGCGATGACGGACCGAATTTTTCGGTATACCGGCATGATTCGCCCGTGTTCCGTGTGATCGGCTACATGCCGATTTTTCCGATGGTCTTTCGCGAGAAGGCGGCGATCATGCTGAGCGGCGAGCCGGGGGGACTGTACCACCGCGACGCCAAGACGGTGTTTCGCCCCGGGCTCGCGGCGTGGACGAAAGGCGAGATCCTGAACGCCGCCGCGAACGTGGGCGAGTCGCTCCAGCGACAGCTCGCCGGAGGCGGGCATCGAACGCAGTCGATCGGCGATGACGCCGGAGGAAGCGGGTGCAAGTCGCCGTGGACGCATTACTGCAGCGCGGTGCTCGCAAGCATCGAGTACGCGTTGCGCGAGAAACACCAGGTGCTCGTCGTCACGCCGCCGTACGAGATCGGCTCCGAACTGCGCGCGCGGCACAAGGAACAGCAGGCCGAAATGGCAGGCCTCGTGTCGCGCCGGTTCGGTTCCAGCCCGCAGGTGATGTACGTCAACCTGGGCGACGCCGTCGACCTGACCGATCCGGCGCTTTCGTTCGATCGAATGCACCTGACCGCCGAAGGCAACCGCCGCATCGCTGATGCGTTGGTCGGTCCGATGTTGCAGCTGATAGCCAGACGCGGAGGTCCGTGAGACCGTGGCGTCGCGCCGTTTCCTTCTCGGATGGTTCATCGCCGCCGCCGCGGCGCTCGGGATTGTGGCCGCGTCCGCGCCGCCGGTCGATCGCGTCACGGATCGGGATACATACGAGTTGACGGCCTCGCGAATCGTGGTTCCCGACTGCACGGACATCCATTGCTTCCGCGTCCTCGTGCCGTGGGTGCTCGGGCGGATTCCGGGATCCTCGCTGGCGAAATGGAAGACGTATGCGGTGGTGATGAATGCTGCCGCGTCCGTGGCGGTGTTCGACCTGTGCCTGATCTTCGATCTGCGCCGGCGCGGCGCGGCGCTCGCGGCGGTCATGTCAGCGTTCGGATTCGGGAGTCTCTACACGCTCTATGACCCCTATACCGCAGATCCGCTGATGTACGCCGTCGGCCCGCTGCTGGTCGGGCAACTGCTGCGCGATCGTATGGCGCTCGCCGGAGCGATTGGAATGATCGCGATACTCGGCAAGGAATTCGCCGCCGCTCCACTCTACATATTCAGCGCGTTCGCGGCGATGATCGGGCAGGCCGCGCGCGCGCTGCGCGCGCTCGTGTGGGCGAACGCAGCGTTTGCGGTATGGCTGGTGCTGCAGATCACGCTGACCCTGGCGTTCAACTACGGTTACGGCGGCAATCCCTCGACCGATTTGCTGGGCGGCGGCTATCTGCGCCCTTGGATACAGAAGCTCAGCGTGCGTGGCGCCGCCTCCGCGATGCTCAACGAGTACTCGGCCTTTTACCTGCTCGCGCCCGCGGGGTTTCTGCTCGCCGATCGACGACTGCGTCTGCTCGCGGTGGCGGCGATCCCGGTGGCGGTGATTTTCGCGTACGTGCAGCAGCCGGACCGCGCGCTCTGGAATTTCCACTTCATCGTCGTGCCGCTCGGCGCGTTCGTCTTGGAGCGGGTTGCTCCCGCTCTCGCGTGGGCAACCGCCGCGCTGTTCGTCGCGACGAATCTCAAGGTCGGCGCGCAGCTCCCGTTCATTCCGGCCGCGCGGCTGCTAATGCCGCTGACGTTGATTGCGGCGGCGGCGTGCGTCGCCCCCATGCTCCGGCAGCGGACGGCGGCGCGGTTCGAGGTCCAGTCATGAAGAAGGTTGCGAATCCGGAGCGATCGTTCGGCGTGTCGGTCGGTGCGGTGCTGTGTGCGATCGCGGCGGCCCTCGCGTGGAGACACCGCCTCGTTCGCGGCGAAGTGCTCGGGACGATCGGGCTGGTGCTGCTGGTGACGGGGCTGCTCGCGCCGCGCCTCCTCAAATGGCCAAGCGCGATCTGGTGGCGATTCTCCCGAATACTGGGTCACGTGAATGCGCGCATCCTCCTGACGCTGTGCTACGCGCTGATCCTGACGCCGGTCGGTCTGCTGTGGCGGATGACGGGGAAGGATCCGCTCGCGCGTCAGCGGTCCAAGTGGCCGGGATGGTCGCAGTACCCGCCACGTTACCGCGACCCGCAACACTACTCGCGGATGTTCTAGGCCGATGAAGCGGCTCGCGCTCGCACTGGTGTCGGCCTGCGTGGCCGCGTTGCTCGGCGTGGTCGTGGTCGAGGTGTACGTCCGCGCCACGTGGGATCCGATGCGCGGCCGCCCGGGCTTGTTCGTCGCCGATCCGGTTCGGATCGAGAAGCTCGCGCCGAACTATGACGGATGGTTTGCGGGCGTGCCGGTCCACATCAATGCTCTGGGTTTCCGCGATGTCCGGGACTACGATCTCGCCAAACGGGCCAAGACGTTCCGAATTCTCGTTCTCGGCGACTCGGTCACCTTCGGCCACGGTTCCGTTTTCGAGCACACTTATCCGTACCTGCTGGAGCAGCGGCTCGCCGGATGGCGTCCCGATATCGAGTGGCAGGTCTGGAACCTCGGGGTGCCGGGCTACAACACGTCGCAGGAATTTGCGGATTTGCTGGACGTCGGCCCGCGGTTCCGGCCGGACCTCGTGATTCTCGGCTTCTTTCTCAACGACGTCGTGGAGAACCAGCCGTACGCGCCACCTTCGCGGCGCGCGCGGCTCGTGGCTGCCACCACGACCTGGCTACGTGCGCGCGTGTACTCCTACGACCTCTACCGGAAAGCGCTCGTGCTCGCGCGTGCGCGGCTGCAATCAGCCGGTGAAACACAACGGATCGAGGCCGCTCTGGCCACGCAGGAGCAACTGCTCGCGCGTCCCGTCGACGTTGCCACTCGCTCGGAGCAGCGCCTCACCAATCCGGCGCCGTTGCCGCTCGACACGCCGCCGCCGTCGTGCGCGGCCCCGCCGACCGAGCCGTTCGCGTCTGAGCGGCTGGAGGACACGCCAGGTTTCGGTGCGTGGCTCGACGCCGTCCGCGCGTTCGGGGCAGTCCGGCACGAGGGTGCCTACGACGTTGTCGTCTTCGTGAACGACGCGCCGTCGGTCTGCCGCATCGGCGACATCTTCGATCCGCGCGGAACGCACGAGCGCGACCGGTACTTCCTCGGCGCCTTCGCGTCCGTGGGGCTGCCGGCAGTCAGCGCCCATGACGCGTTCCTGCGGTACCGTCCATCGCAAATGCCGATGGCCGGCGGACACTCGATCGGCAATTCGAACGCGGTGAAGGCCGACGTCCTGTTCGCGTTTCTGCGAGACCGGGTCCTGTCGGCCCGCCTCGCGCAACACCATGTCGAACAACGACCCTGACCGAACGCCGGTCGCGGATGACCCAGTTGAGCAGTCTGAGAGGAACGTATGAGTAAAGGTCGCGTGCTCGGCGAGTTCTGGCAATTCCTGAAACAGGAAAAGAAGTACTGGCTCGTGCCGATTATCGTCGTGTTCGTGCTGTTCGGACTGCTGATCGTCTTCTCGCAGTCGAGCGCGGTCGCGCCGTTCATCTACACGCTGTTCTGATGCCGACGCGCATTCTCGGCATCTCGGCGTATTACCACGATTCGGCCGCGTGCCTCGTGGAGGACGGCCGGATCGTGGCGGCGGCGCAGGAGGAGCGTTTCACGCGGAAGAAGCACGATGCCGGTTTTCCGGCGCGAGCGGTCGCGTATTGCCTGAGCGAGGCAGGGATTTCGGCCGGCCAGCTCGATCTGGTCGGGTTCTACGAGAAGCCGCTGGTCAAGTTCAACCGCTTGATGGAAACCTACATCGCGTGCGCGCCGCGCGGGCTGAGGTCGTACCTCATGGCGTTGCCGCTCTGGCTCACCGAGAAACTCTGGATGGCGGACGATATCCGCGACCAGATCGAGGGCTACACAGGCGAGGTGCTCTTCGGAGAACATCACGAGTCACACGCGGCGTCTGCGTTTTATCCGTCACCGTTCGAACAGGCGGCGATCGTCACGATGGACGGCGTCGGCGAATGGGCCACGTCATCGATTGGCGTCGGCCGCGGCAGCGATCTGCAACTGCTGCACGATCTCCGGTTTCCTCATTCGCTGGGCCTCCTGTATTCGGCCTTCACCTACTACACCGGCTTCAAGGTCAACTCGGGTGAGTACAAGGTGATGGGCCTCGCGCCGTACGGCGATCCGAAGTACGTCCAGACGATCAAGGAACACCTGCTCGAGATCCGCGACGATGGCAGCCTGTGGCTGAACATGGAGTACTTCGACTATCCGCACGCTCTGACGATGACCGGGTCGCGGTTCGATGCGCTGTTCGGCGGGCCGCCGCGGAAGCCCGAATCGAAGCTGACGCAGCGCGAAATGGATCTCGCGAGATCGGTACAGGAGATCACGGAGGAGGTCATGCTCAAAATGACCGCCTTCGCGCACCGCGAGACCGGCATGCGCGACCTGTGCCTGGCCGGCGGCGTGGCGCTGAACTGCGTGGGCAACGGTCGACTGCTGCGCGAAGGACCGTTCGAGCAGATCTGGATCCAACCGGCGGCCGGTGATGCCGGTGGCGCCGTTGGCGTCGCGCTCGCGCTATGGCACCGGTTCCTGGGTAAGCCGCGCCTGAGCGCCGAGGCCGAGGGAACGTGGGAGCGGCCGGTCGCCGGCCGTCGAACGACGACGCGATACGCCGACGGCATGAACGGCTCGTTCCTGGGACCACGATTCAGCCCGGACGAGATCGCCGTCTTCATCGAAGCGCACGGATACAAGGCGCGCCGTGTCGACGAGGCAAAGGTCGCCGACGAAGTTGCGGCGCTGCTCGCCGAAGAGAAGGTCGTCGGCCTGCTGCAAGGCCGGATGGAGTTCGGTCCACGCGCGCTCGGCGGCCGCTCGATCATTGGCGACGCGCGCTCGCCAAAGATGCAGTCGATCATGAACCTGAAGATCAAGTTCCGCGAATCGTTCAGGCCATTCGCGCCGGCGGTGCTGCGGGATCAGGTCGCCGACTGGTTCGATCTCGACGCCGACAGTCCCTACATGCTGCTCGTGGCGGACGTGCTGGCGCCGCGTCGGCGGCCCGTGCCGCCGGAGGCGAGCACGCTTTGGGGGATCGAGCAGTTGAACATTCCGCGCTCGGAGATCCCGGCCGTCACGCACGTCGACTACTCGGCGCGGATCCAAACCGTCCGCCGGCAGACGAACCCGATGTACCACGACATCATCCAGGCGTTCTACCGCCGGACGGGATGTCCGGTCATCGTGAACACGTCGTTCAATGTGCGCGGCGAGCCGATCGTCTGCACACCCGAAGACGCCTATCGTTGTTTCATGCGCACGAACATGGACGCCCTGGTGCTCGAGAACTTCATTCTCGAAAAAGCGGAACAGCCGCCGAGCACCGAAGACGAGTCGTGGCGTACGGAGTTCGTGCTGGACTGATGCGCGGGACGCCGCTCGTCGCTTTCGCGGTCGGACTGGTCGCGCTCGTACTCTACGCGTGGCGGGTCGGCGAAGCGCCAATCTACGCATCACCGGACGAAATTCTGATTGCGAACGACGCTCAGCACCTCGCGACGACCGGACACGATCTGGACGGAACATTGCTCCCGCTGTACTTCCGTGTCCAGGCGCCTGGCGACGAACGTGAGGGCTGGTTCATGCCTTTCGTGTTCTATGGCATGGCGGCGGTACTGCAGGTCGCGCCGCTATCGGTGACGAGCATCCGTCTGCCGTCAGTCTTCGTCGGCGTCGCGGATGTCGTCCTGATGTTCCTGCTGGCGGAGGTGTTGTTCGAGAAGCGGTGGCTATCGCTGTTTGCCGCAGTCGCGCTGGCGCTGACACCGGCGCACCTGATCCTCAGCCGATATGCGCTCGACTATCTCTACCCGGTACCCTTCATCCTTGCGTGGCTGCTCTGCCTCGCGGAGTCCCGCAAAACCGGTAACCCGCGCTGGCTGGTGGGTGCTGGTCTATCCCTCGGCATCGGGTTCTACAGCTATATCGCGGCAATCGTCATGATGCCGCTGTACGTCGTGTTGACCGCTCTGGTGTTGTGGCGGAGCCCAGGCCCGCGTTCGCGGTACGCGTATCTCGCGGCTGGATTCGCGGCGCCCGTCATCGGCGCATTTCTGTGGCTCGCCCGCCATTCCGGGGCGCTGGCCAGTACCTTCGCGCGCTACGACCTGTACGATCCGGCCCACGCGACGCCGCTGCATGCCGTGCGTGCGTTCCTGAGCTTCACGCACGTGGACGAGATGGCGAGTCTTTATTGGAGCTTCTTCAGTCCGAGCTTCCTGTTTCTCAGCGGCGATCAGCAGATGACGTTTTCGACGCGTCTGGCCGGCGTCTTCCTCGTGGCGATCGCGTTTCTCCTGGTGATCGGTCTGCGGCGCGTGATTGTCGGGAGCGGGCGCGCACTGGATCCCATCCTGATGCTGGGATTCGTCACGGCGCCGGCGGCCGCCGTACTCGTGCCGGAGGCGGGGGCGATCAATCGCGCCGTCGAACTCATCCCGTTTACGATCCTTCTCGCAACGATCGGTCTGGAGGATCTCTGGAAAGCGGGCGCTGCCGCGCCGGTCCGAACGCTGATGCAATCGGCAGCTCGCTTCGCCGCCGTCACACTGCTGATCCTGATTCCGCTGCAGTTCACGGTCTTCGCGCGCGACTACTTCGGCGATTACCGCCTTCGTTCGGCGCCGTGGCTGGGCGGCAACTTTGACGGCGCGCTCGATGCGATCAGCGCGCGCGCCGAGCAACAGCACGCACCGGCAATCTATCTCGCGACATTCCGCGCCACGACAGGATTGCAGGACATCCGCAACCGATGGCTCGGAGCGTACTGGCGGTTCTGCCTCCTCAGGCACGGACGCGAAGAGCTGTTGACGAAGACGGTGCGGTGGGATGGGCGAAGCGCCGACGGGATGCCGGCCGGCGCGCTCGCGCTGGCCAACATCGGCGACGTTCCCACCGGCGCGCTCGTGACCGCCGGACAGCTCAAACAGGTTGCGACCATTCCCGAAGTGCACGGCGATCCGTTCTTCGTGATTCTCGAGCGGTGACCGGCGGATTGAATCGATTGAGCGCCGTTTTCGCGGCCGAGGTGCTCGTGATTGCGGCCCTGTTGACGCTTGCACTCGATATCCGCGCGCATGCGAACGTCGAGCGTGCCGGCGGCGTGAACGTGTGGGGATACCGCGGACCAGTTGCGCATCAGAGGCAGTCGAACGAGATCCGCATTGCCGTGGTCGGTGGCACGCGCGCGTTCGGCTGGGGTGAGCCAGCATCCGCGCTGCCATCGAATCTGCGTCAGTTCATCATGGCGACGACGGACCGGCCGGGGCAGCCGCTCCGGCCGGTGGTCGTCATCAACCTGGCGCGCCTCGGCGCCTTGCCCGACACCTATCCGGCGGCGCTCTCGCATTACGGCTACATCCGCCCCGACTACATCTGTGTGTACGACGACTTGGGTGAGCGAGGCGCAGCGTTCGACGCGCATGCATCGGCGGTGTTCGAGCTGACGGGCTACGCGCCGACGCTGCCTCTGATGTTTCACGAAAAGGGCATGGCCTGGCGCTTTGGGACCGTGAGCCGAGGGTACGAGGCGGCGCCACTCGCGAACGGTTCTGGCTGGCGGCAGGCCGGCGGCACGGCCCTCCAGGCAGGCGGCGCGTTCCTGTTGGGGCTCGACCGCGCGGCCGGCCATGCGATCGGCGGCGCGACGAAGCCGGTAGACGAAACACCCCCCGCGTACACGACTCAAATCGTGGCGGCGATCGCCGCGGCGCACGCACGCGCGCGTGGTGTCGTGCTCGTGTTGAGCCCCGCGGAGTCGGGCGTTCAGGCCGCCCGGCGCGGTGCGTTGTTGGCGCGGCTCGACTCCACAGCTTCCTGGCTGCGCGTCGTCGATCTCGAGCCGCATCGGGAACTGCGGGATCCGGAGATGCGAATCGACGGCTGGAACTACGGATCGGCGGGGATCACACGGACTGCGCAGCTCATCGCGCCGGCGTTTCTCGACTTGATTGGCGTCCGTTGACATCGATGAATCGTGAGCTGAAAGCGACCGCCGAGCGGCTCTCTCCAGCCGCGTACTGGGAGCTGCTGGTAAACCTGACGAAGCGAGAGGTCAAGGGACGCTACAGCCAGTCGTTCTTTGGCATCGCCTGGGCGATCGCGCAGCCGCTCGCGACGATGGCGGTGTTCACGCTCGTATTCTCGCGGCTGGCGAAGATGCCGTCGGGCGGAGCGCCGTATCCGCTGTTTGCGTTCGCCGCGCTCGTACCGTGGTTCTTCTTCATGAACTCCGTGGCGTCGGGAACGATGAGCCTGGTTACGTACCGCAACATCGTGACGAAGACCTACTTTCCACGCGAGATTATCCCGCTCGCGCAGGTGTGCTCGCGGCTGATCGATTTCGCCGCGGCTGCCTCGCTTTACGCGATCCTGATGGTTGTGTACGGCGTCGGACTCGGCGTCTGGGCGCTGGCGGCGCCGCTGTTTTTCGTTCTGCTGCTGCTGTTCACGATTGGCTTCACCTTCGCGACGTCAGGAGCCAACGTGTTCTACCGCGACATCAACCCTGTCGTGCAGATCGCGCTGCAGCTGTGGCTGTATCTGACGCCGGTCGCGTACCCTCTCGCAGCCGTTCCGCCACGCTTCAAATGGTTGTTCGTGCTGAACCCGCTGAGCGCGATCGTCGAGGGGTTTCGCGCCGCGCTGATTTTCAATCAGCCGCCGGACGCGGCGCTCAGTCTCGTGTCCGGCGCATTGACCGTGGCGCTGTTCACCGGCGCGTTCATAGTGTTCAAGCGGATGGACCGCTACTTCGCGGACGTGATCTAGTGCCTGCATCCGCTGCACGCACGGCGATGACGATCGTGCTGCTCTCGGCAGGCGCTGCGGCGATGTACTCGTACCGCCTCGCATCCGCGCCGGCGCACCTCGAAGTCGACGAGGTCATCATCGGCGACGATGCGCACGCGTTGGCGACGACGGGACATGATCTGTCGGGCGAGCGGCTGCCGCTCTATTCGCAAACCGCAGATCACTCCTGGTATCAGCCGTGGGTCATCTACCTGACGGCCGCGGCGCTCACGGTGCTGCCGTTGACGGAATGGTCGGTCCGCACGCCCACGGTCTGCATCGCGGTGATCAACATCGTCCTGATGTACCTGCTGGCGCGTCGCGCCTTCAACGACGAGCGGCTCGGAATCGTCGCGGCGTTGCTGCTCGCGTTCACACCCGCGCACTTCCTCCATGGCCGGTACGCGATGGATTACATGTATCCGGCCACGGTGGTCCTGGCCTGGTGTTTGTGTCTGGTCCGGTACGCCGATCGACCGACGGTCGAGAACGCCGTGGCTGCCGCGGCGATTCTCGGCCTCGGGTTTTACAGCTACATCACCTCGATCGTGATGATGCCGCTCTACCTCGTGATGACCCTCGCATTTCTGTGGCGTTACGGTGCGTCGAGGCGGACCTACGCCGCCGCGCTTGTGATGTTCGGGGCGTTGGTCGTTCCATTCGCGATCTGGATCGCCGGTCATCCGATGGCGTTGGGCGCAACCGTCGACAAATACGGAATGTACGATCGCGGCGGACGAAGCGCGCTGCAGGGTGTGCGGGAGCTGTTCGGATATTTCAGCGTCAGCCAGCGACTCACCACCTACTGGAACGTCATCAGTCCGTCAGTGTTGTTTTTGACGGGCGGCTCGCGCGTCATGTTTTCCACTGGAAGAGCCGGCGTGTTTCTGCTGCCGCTGATCTTTTTCGTGCCGCTCGGGATCTATGAAGCTGTGCTGCGCGGAGACCGTCCGACGACGCCGATTGCCGCAATCTTCGTCGCGGGATTCTTCACTGCCGCGCTCCCGGTGATGCTCGTCACCGACGACAACGCGCCGGCATTCCGGGCGCTCGCCATCATTCCGTTCGGCGTTCTACTCGCGACGCTCGGGGTCGGAGCGGCCTGGCGCGCACGAAGTATCGTCGGCCGACCGGTTCGCGTTGCCGTTGTCGCGCTGCTCGCCCTGGCGTCGGTCCAGTTCGCGATGTTCTCCGCCGATTATTTCGGCGATTACCGCCTGCGCGCCAGTCCGTGGCTCGGTGGCAATCTCGGTGGCGCGCTCGAAGCCCTCATCGCGCGCGAGCCGCATGATCGTCACGCGCCCGTGTATGTCGCGACGCTCAAGTCGACGAGTGGTATTCCAGACGGCCGCAACGAGTACCTCGACGCGTACTGGCGCTTTTACGTGACGAAGCACCATCGGGAGGATTTCGGTGCGGCACCGCGCCGCCTCGATTCGACCGCCGTCGATGCACTGCCGTCCGGCGCGCTCGTCCTCGGCAACATCGGCGACGTAACTGTCGAAGGGCTGGTGGCCAGTGGCGCGCTCAAGCGCGTCGCGACGATTCCCGAGCTGAACGGACCGGCGTTCTTCACGATCCTCGAACGATGACGGCAATCCAGCTCGCGAACGTCACGAAGCGCTACCGCGCGGGCCGCTCGCGCACGCTCGTCGACGTCCTCGCCTCGACGGTTGATCGCTGGCGCGGCCGTTCGGTCGACATTCACAGCACGTCGCGCGGCCGGATCGACTCCACGATCTGGGCGCTGCGGGACGCGTCGTTCGATGTGCCGGAAGGCGCCGGCCTCGGCATCATCGGCCGCAACGGCGCCGGCAAGACGACGCTGCTCAAACTGATCTCGCGGGTGACGTGGCCGACAAGCGGGCGGGTCTCTGTCGCCGGCCGCGTGGTATCACTGATCGAACTCGGCGCCGGATTCCACCCGGAGCTCAGCGGCCGCGAGAACGTGTATCTCGGTGGAGGCCTGTTCGGACTGACGCGCCGCGAAATCGATCGGGAGTTCGATCGAATCGTCGCGTTCGCCGACGTCGATCGACTGATCGACACGCCGATGAAGCGCTATTCATCGGGACTGTATGCACGGCTCGGGTTCAGCGTCGCGATCCACAGCAATCCCGACGTGGTTCTCGTCGACGAAGTACTGTCAGTCGGCGATGCCGCCTTCCGTCGTCGCGCGCTCGAAGCGTTGCGAGCGCTCATCGCCGAGGGCAAGACCGTCCTGTTCATCTCGCACGACATGTGGAACGTGCGGCGGCTGTGCAACAGGATTCTCTGGATGGAAGAGGGCCGCGTGCGCGCGTACGGCGATGCCGCCGAGATCGCCGAGCAGTACATGAACGAGGTGAACGTCCAGGCGCTCGCGAATCAGCAGACCGCGCTGCAGAGCCATCGCGGCGGCAGCGGAGAGGTTCGGTACGAAGCGGTGGAATTGTGCGATGACACCGGTGCACCCGTCGCCATCCTCGCGCCGGGGACTTCGCTCGTCGTCCGGGCGTCATACCGAAGCGATCGGCGGATCGAGCGGCCGGTGTTCCTCGTTTCAATCATCGACGTCGACACGGGCATGGTGGTGACGACCGCGACCTCGGATGCGAGCGACGGACCGGCGGCCGTCGACGGCGCGGGTGCCATCGCGTGTCGCTTCCCGCGACTTCCGCTGCGGCCGCGTCATTACGTCGTACGCCTGGCGATCACCGACCGTCACCATCTCTCATCGTTCGACGTCGTCTCCGCAGGACCGCGGTTCGCGGTCAGCGGATCTGGTGCTGGCGTCGACAGTCTTACCGACCAGGAGGACGGGCTGGTGTCGTTGCCATTCGAGTTCCAGCCGGTTCCGGTCGTGCCAATCGGCATGTCCCACGCGTGAAGGTTCTCGTTTCCATTCCCCACGGCGGGTCGGCGGGCAACATGCTGCGGAGCGGCATCGTCGGCCGGCTGCTGGACGCCGATCCGTCAGTCGAGATCGTGCTTGCGACACCGCTGGCGCAGGACGCCGCCTTCGTCGCCGAGTTCGGCCGGTCCCGGATCACGTTCGAGCCGCTGTCGCCGCACCGGCCGCACGGTGTCGAGGCACGGCTGCAAGCGCTCGTGCAGGCGGCGTACATCGATTCGGGTATGACGGAGTCGGTTCGGATCCGCCGCCAGGAGGCGGTCGCGAACAGGTCGATCCGGTGGATTCGGTCGAAGCGGTTGATCGCGTCGGCCCTGGCGCCGTCGATCGTGCGCCCGCGCACGCGCTACGACCTAGCGGATCGGCTCATCGCGCATTCGGAAGCCGAGGCGCTCTTCGAGCGTCATCGGCCATCGCTTTATGTGGCGTCGAGTCCCGGCCTGATTTTCGCCGAGATTCCGCTGCTCAGGACGGCGGCGCGTCGCCGCGTCCGTTCGATGGCGATCGATCCGAGCTGGGACAACTTTACGAACAAGCTGCTCCCGGTACGGCACGTCGACCGGCTTGTCGTCTGGAACGAACTGATGCGCGATCAGGCGGTCGATCTTCATGGCTACCGGCTCGACGAAATCCGAGTCGCGGGCACGCCCCAATGGGATCTCTACTTCCGACCTGGTGCGACGACGAGCCGCGAAGCATTTTGCCGACGGATCGGCGCCGACCCGGCGCGCCGGATTGTGACGCTCACGACCACGCCGAGGGATTTGTATCGCCATCATGACCATGTATTGCGAGTGATGATCGAGGGGATGCGGGGCGGCCGTTGGCCGGAGTCGCAGATATTGGTGCGGTTGCACCCGCGAGACGAGCTGGCGGCGTACGACCTGTTCAATGACACGCCCGGGGTGATTATCGAAAAACCGTTCCGGCCAACGGTACGAACAGGCGATGGTCTGGCGATCGACGTCACAGCCGACAACCAGCGGCACCTCGCCGACACGATGTGCCATAGCGACGTTGTCGTGAACGTGGCATCCACGATCGCGATCGAGGCAGCGATCTTCGATACGCCCGTCGTGAACGTCTCGTTCGACGCCGAGGCGCCGTCCGAGTTCGCTCGATCGGCCCGGCGTTACTATCGCTTCACTCATTATCAGAACATCACACGGCACGGTGCCGTGCGCGTGGCAGAAACTCCCGAGCAGCTCGTCACCGACATCGGGCGCTATCTCGCCGATCCGGCGCTCGACCGCGAGGGGCGCCGCCGAGTCGTCGCCGAACAATGTCAGTTCACTGACGGACGCGCCGCGCAACGCGTCGCGCAATTCGTCGTCGAGGAACTGGCGGACGTTACCGGGAACAAGAAATCGTGTGTGGAATCGCTGGCTGCATCTCGCTGAACGGCGAGCCGCCTGACCGCGCGCGCGTGGCGTCGATGATTGCGACGCTGCGGCATCGCGGCCCTGACGACACGGGCCTTGCCGTCGATGGACCGGTCGCTCTTGCTGCCGCGCGACTGAGCATCATCGACGTGTCGGGCGGACATCAGCCGATCGCGATCGACGGCGGCATCACCGTCGCACAGAACGGCGAGATCTACAACTTCGTCGAGCTGCGTAAGGAGCTCGAGCGTGCCGGACGCGTGTTCCGCACGGCTTCGGACACCGAGGTCATCGCGCATCTGTACGCCGTCTACGGCATCGGTGCATTCGAGCGGATGCGGGGCATGTTCGCGGTGGCGATTTGGGATCGTGCCAACGCGCGCCTGGTGCTCGCGCGTGACCGTGTCGGCAAAAAACCCCTGTACGTGCTCGAGCGCGGCCGTGAGCTCCTCTTCGCGTCCGAGGCGAAAGCGATTCTCGCGGCGCTGCCGTCCGTGCCCGCGATCGATCCTGGTGCGTTGGCCGACTTTTTCACGTTCGGGTACGTCGCCGGCGCCCAATCGATCTTCGCGGGGATGCGGCGGCTCGAGCCAGGCACAACGCTTGTCGCCGAGGTGCCAACCGGCTCGATTCGGACGGCACCGTTCTGGCGCTGGCCGGCGGCTCCAGTGGATGCGGTGATGTCCGAGCCAGAAGCGATAGATCGTCTCCGTGCCGAGCTTGACGAAGCG
>Ga0126381_100002133_pt1 | contig 21392 bp, 12 predicted proteins | sample PanSoiMetPlot_28_FD_96465 | JGI IMG/M metagenome (GOLD analysis project Ga0126381, IMG submission 96465) | Tropical forest soil microbial communities from Panama - MetaG Plot_28 | ecosystem: Environmental > Terrestrial > Soil > Tropical forest > Bulk soil | place: Panama | collected 2016-02-17
GATTGCTTTGGCAAAGTCTCCCTTCCGCGAGTATGCGATGCCCAGGTAATACTGTGCCGCCTGGACTTGCGGGTCCTTGGCCACCACGTGTAGCAGAAGCGGGATGACAGTGGCTTCTTTCCCCTCTTCAATGGCCAGGCTGGCGTCGTGCATATCGTTGGCCACATCGATGCGATCCTTAGGGTCTATTCTGGAGACCGATCCGGCTTTTAAAGAGGCCGCGTAGCCCAGTGCCGAGAGCTTTTGCCTGCTCTTTTCGTCGAGTCCATCCTGCAGCGCCTGAGGTGCGCCGGTGCTGATCCGTCTTACGAAACTGTCCAACTGAACCGCGAGGCGCGCTGCGGTGGCGCGATGGCTCAGGTAGAGATTTGTCTTCTCGCCAGGATCTGACGCCAAGTCGTAAAGTTCGGGCGACGGCGCGTGCACGTAAAGCTGGTTGCCGATACGCAGGGATACAAGGGCGCTCCACCCGAACGAGCGCTCCGAGTGGTCGCCAGTCGAAAGCGAAGGACGGTTTTCAGGGTGCGGGTTTCGAATGAGTGGAAGGAGCGAATGTCCTTGCATCGCGGAGGGCGGCGTCTGCCCCAGACCTTCCAGAACGGTTGGCGCCAAATCTACCAGACTGGCAACGGCGTTGACGCGCTCTCCGCCAAAACGATTGCCGGGAAGTTTGAGCAGCAGAGGCACGCGGATAGTGGCGTCGTAAAGGAAAATGCTGTGGGTCAGTTCCCCATGGTCTCCCAAGGATTCGCCGTGATCGGCTGCGACGGCGATCAAGGCATTGTCAAACAGCCCCTGACTCCGCAAATAAGCAAGCAGCTTGCCTACCGTGTCATCCACATAGGCGATACCCCCGTTGTAAGGGGCGTTCGGAAACTGGCTGCGGAACGGTTCCGGAGGATTGTAGGGATCGTGCGCGTCCCACAAGTGAAACCAGAGGAAAAATGGGCCGCTTTTCTGTTGGCCGAGCCATTCGAGCACGTATCCAAGGGTTACCTCACCGCGCCGCTGCATGGACGCCTCGCGGCGCTCCCCGGTCTTCTGCCGGTGAAAACCCGCGTTATAGACATCGAACCCGCGTTCGAATCCGGAGGCAAACCCGTTTTTCGGGTCGAGGATGATACTGCCGACAAAGGCTCCGGTGTGGTAACCCTGGGCGTGCAGAATTTCGGGTAGAAACGGAACACTTGGAGGCAGGCGATCGCCGAAGTTGCGAATGCCGTGGTACTGAGGATAAGTCCCGGTGAGTATGGTCGCATGAGAGACTGGCGTAATCGGTGCCTGGGAGTATGCACGCTCGAATACTACGCTCTGACTCGCCAGCGAATCCAAGTGCGGGGTCAGACCCCGCTTTGAGCCGAGGAAGCCCATACGGTCAGCTCGAACCGTATCGAGTGTGATCAGGATAACGTTCGGCTGGTTGGCTGCCGCCACAATCGAAGGCAACAGACCCAAAGCCCATAGACTCAGGATGAAGATGCGCCGCATAAAAGAAAAGGGAGTCTGCAGTGTAGCAAACTCCCTTTTTGGAGCCAAAGCCTGGAGCCGAGGGTCAGAAAATGACCTTCGCCCCAATCTGCGCAGCCCGCGGGCCGCCCTGAGAAAGGAACGGGTTGCCGCTGGCGATGTCCGGCGTCTGCGAGTATGTGGAGAAGGCAGCGCTCGAGACTTTACCGCTGGCCGGGAGTGTATTGAAGTTAGGATGGTTCAACAGGTTGAAGATCTCAAAGCGGATCTGCAGGCTCATCTTCTCCATCATCCTGGTGTTCTTGACGATGTTAAAATCCCACTGCCTGAACCCGGGGCTGCGGACGGAGTTGCGACCGCAGGTCCCGATCGTGTTGGGGGCCGGAATGGAATATACGTCAGCCGCATTGGTTATCGTGGGTATGTTGGGGTCGCTGAACTGGTACTTGGGCTTAACGCCAGAGCAGTCCGGTCTTTGGTAAACGAGGTCCTGGCCGGATTGGTCGTTACTGGAGCCCAGCAAAGGGGTCCAGGGACGCCCGGTCAGAGCTGTGAACACCGAACCCACCTGCCAACCCTCTCCTAACCGTCCGAGGGCATGCACCTGTGGAAAGTCGTATACCAGGCCGGTATTGAAGTTCAGCCGGACATCGGTGTCGCACGGACCCTGATTACTCTTCGGGTTGTACGGATTCTCCTCGATCGGGAGGGGAGAGCCCTGGCCGGTAGTAGACGAACTGCCGCGGTTTACGGAATTGGTGTCAATGCAGTTGGACCAGGTGAAGTTAAACATGGTGTTCAGCCCATGCCAATCGCGCTGACGGTAGGTTGCCTGCAGGGCGTTATAGCGAGAGTAGCCATCGTTGGTCAATTGGATGACGTAAGAAAAGTTGGGCACGCCATTCAACTGGAATATCGAATCAAACGGGCGCGCGCAATTCAAACTACTCGTGTTAGTAGCACTATGTGGCGGTCCTGTTAGCTGGCCTGTTTGAGTGACGGGATTTGTGAAATTTGGATCCCAACACCCGACAGGGCGGTTATTCAGGCTGCGACTCAGAAAAGTGTTGCTCCCGTGGGAGCCGACGTAGCTCACGGTGATTGCGTTGTTTTTAAATAGCTCGTGTTGAATGGTCGCGCTGTAATACTGGATTCTTGGCGTCTTCAAATCCGGAACGGTTCCGAAAATGTTAAACGGTGGCGTGCTCGTGGGGTTAGCGCCAAAGGTTTGGATCGGTGTGTTTGGGTCCGGGCTTCCCGCTTGCGGGCCGATGCAAACGAAATCCGGCGAAGTGGTATTGATTGCCGGGTTGTAGCAAGTGTTCGGCCCAAACTTTTCAAACAAAGTTGGAAGGCTCGCATCTCCGTTACCCTTTGCCGTGACCGAGAACACGCCCAGGTTAGAGTTCGTAAAGGCGCCAGCTCGGGCACCCTGGAAAGCGTAAGGCGCGCTTATGGCAGCAAAATTCGCCACGTCGTAAGCCATAGCGTAGCCAATACGGAGAGCGGTCCTGCCGTTGCCGAAGACGTCCCAAGCCAATCCGGCGCGCGGCCCGAAATCCTTGAGGTCGAGATTATACAGTCGAGAGAATCCCTCCTGCACCTGAACCAGCCCATTCGGAAATCCCTTCGGCGCGCAGACTGTAGGCTCAGGCGGAGCACAGGGGAAGAAATTGGAGGCAACCTTGTCGGCGTCACCCAACGCACCGTTAACATCCCACCGCAAACCGTAGCTGATGGTCACTCGCGGAGTGACTTTCCATTCGTCCTGGAAAAACAACCCCATAGAAGGCTGGGAGAGGTGGCGGGAAGTATCGCCAAAGGAGCGGGAGGCCTCATCTAAGCGGCCTAAAAGCAGCTGGTCGATAAGTGTCTCAAAATCAGTTTGGAAACTGAACAGACCAGTCCGCGCGCGATTCCGCAGGCTGTAGGTGGAGGCGTACTCATAGTTGCCGCCAAACTTAAAAGTATGTGAGCCCTTGATCCACGAGACTCGAGCCGAGACGTCGTAGGTCTGCGTGGGGCGGGTGCTCAGCGGGTAGCCTTGTATGCCCCCAGGATTCCCATAGGTCACCGAGCTGGCATAGACCGGAGGCACGCCGAAATCGGCGGGGTTCAGGGGGCCTGTGTCGACGCCCAAGCTCAGGGGATCAACCTTGTTATTAACAGCCAAAATCTGTGCGTAACGCGACCAGTTGAAGCGAACGTCAAGAATTTTGTTGGGCGCTATGCTGTACAACCAGGTGGCACCAGCCAGTTGCACGCGCGTCGGAGCGATGGTGTTAAAGGCGTCCGGTGCCAGCCCGCTACCAGCTGGTGGCGGAAGCGTATACCCGCCGGCTGGAGCGGACTGCGTGCTGTCGGCGAACGTATACCGGCCCGACAACTGCATCTTGTCGTTCATCTTATGGTCAACCCTAATGATGAAGCTGCTCATCTTGTCGGTATTGGGACTGGATATGGTCTGGGTAAATCCGCCGCTGGCCACGGCTGCGTTAGCTGCGGCAGGTGTGCAGGAGACAATCCCACCAGCGCCATCCGAACAAGGATAAAACTTCAGTAGATTCAAGCCTGCCATATTCAGGGGCAGGCCGTTCGGATTGACAGCGGGATTGGCGAAGTCCGCCACCGCGGCGGCCAGATCTCCTTGTGTCGGGATAGGTAAAGCATAAGGATCCAGCGCTTTGTTACGTTGCCCTTCGTACGAGAAGAAGAAAAATGTGCGGTCCTTGATGATCGGCCCGCCCACCGTTCCTCCGTAATTGTGATTGTGATAGGGAAGCGTACTTGCCGTGAAGAAGTTCTTGGCGTTTAGCCAGTCGTAGTCTCCAAAATAGAAGGCCGTTCCGTGGAACTGGTTGGTACCGCTCTTGAGCGACACGTTGATCGCGGCCCCACCTTTCACCCCGTTCTCTGCCGTCGGTAACTGCTGGACGGTGTACTCGGAGATCGAATCGTTGCCCAGCACGGAAGCCGGTACTCCCAGCACCCCGGGCTGCCCGAGAACCTCGCTGCCATAGAAACGGTCGTTGTTGGGCATGCCATCGATCATGTAGTTGTTGGAGGTGGTGCGCTGGCCGCTAATGCTAACATCCAAAAAGCCGCCGCCAGGCGAGCGTTGCACTCCGGGAGTAAGGGCCAGGATGGTCTTGAAATCACGGCCTGCGGTTGGAAGGTCCACGATAGCCTTGGTGTCAACCTCGTTGTTCACGCCAGGCGAGAACTCCACCAACGGGAGAGCTGCTTCGACGGTGATGGTTTCCGTTTTCTGGCCAACCTCGAGACGAAAGTCCGCTTTGGTGCTTTGGGCGGTGGTCACCGTCACTTCGCGCACTGTGGTTTTGAACCCCGGCGCCGAAACCGACACTTTGTAATTACACTTGGGCATTTCCGTCAGGTGATACTCGCCAGCCGTTCCAGTCGTAATATCGCGGGTCTGTCCCGTTTCAGGACACACCGCAGAAACATCAGCGCCGGCGATCACTGCGCCGCTCGCGTCCGTCACCGTCCCGTTCACATCGCCGGTGAGCACTTGTGCCGACAGAGAACTCGCTGAAAGATACGCCAACAGCGCAGCGATATACGTAGTTATAAGTGCAGTCTTGAACATCGGTTCACCCCATCCGCGGATCACAACCCCAGTGCTAACGAGCAACGACTTTGCTAGAGATTGTAGTCTCGCCTTTCTCCTTGTCAATAACATTCACCGCAGCGCCTGGCCATACCACTGAGCTCGACCTAGTCGCCTTTGATCTCCGCCGGCGCCACCGAGGGCACCCCGGCGTTGCGCATGGATTCGTTGAGCGCCGTCAGATCTTTCGCCAGCAATTCCTTCCAACTCCCCAATTGCGTTTCAAGTTGCTGGTCGAGCATTCGAAACACTGCCCGCTCGGCATCGGTCGGCGCCGTATCCGCGCTGTCTATCACTCCGGTCAGGTATCCCAGCTTGCTGTTGAGCATGGTCGGATAATTAGCCTCATCCTCCTGCGCCGAGGCATTTACTTGAATCAGAGCTTCTTCGATAGCGGTGATTTTCTTGCGCAGTTCCGCTGCGCTTTGCGCGATGGCCTTCGACTGCTCGGCCCCGCCCACCCTCTTTTCAAGCGCTTCGAGTTGTGCCCGCAAGTCGCGAAGCTGTACGATGGCTTTGTTCATTTCGTCTTCGCGGTCGCGAAGCTTCAATAGCAAATCGAACTGCTTGCGCAAATCCTCCGCGGAAGTTTCAACGCGCGGGTCCATCCTGATCTCGATGGGGGCGGTGTAGGATTTGCCGCCGACGGTCAACCGCGCTTCAAAATTTCCGGGCAGCGCCAACGGTCCTGCCGGCTCGCCGTTATCGTAGATCGCCGCGGGAACCTTGGTCGGTGGTTGATACCGCAGGTCCCACACGAATCGGTTCAAACCCGCCTTGGCCGGAATTTGCTCAACTGGCGGATCGCGGTCGAACTCCTCTTTGCCTTCCGCCGTCTTCTTGGCCTCGCTTGTAAACTTGCGAATGACTTTGCCTTGCCCGTCTAGAAATTCCAGTGTGGCCGCCTCTTTGGGTGCTTCTTTCAGCCAATAATAAATGTAGGCACCGTCCAACGGATTTTCTCCGATTGCGGCTCTACGCGGCATGCGATGTCCGAGCCGCGCCCGTGTGGCCACGCCAGGCGAGAACAAATGCGCCGGCTCATTGGCGATAGCGGGCGACAACTGGCGCAGCGGCGTGATGCTGTCCAGAGCCCAAAACGAGCGGCCATGCGTGGCCACAACCAGATCGTCGTTATGAACGATCAGGTCGTGTATCGGTGTAGTGGGCAGATTGAGCTGCAGTGCCTGCCAATTCGCGCCGTCGTTAAAGGAAACCCACACACCCGTTTCCGTCCCCGCATAGAGCAAGCCTTTCTTCTTGGGATCCTCGCGTACGGCATGCACATAGACGTTCTCAGGCAGCCCGCCAACGATCTTGGTCCAGGTCTTTCCGAAGTCTGAGGTTTTGAAGATGTATGGATGAAAATTGTCCAGCTTGTGCGCATCCACCGCGGCGTAAGCCGTGCCCGCATCAAACGGTGAAGCTTCGATCAGGCTGATCGCGGCCCACTCCGGAACTTCTCTCGGCGTAACATTCGACCAGTTCTTGCCTCCGTCGCGGGTTATCTGAATCAGCCCGTCATCGGTTCCCGCCCACAGAACGCTTTCCTGTCTGGGCGACTCGGCCAGCGTAAACACCACGTCGTAATATTCAACGCTGTATTGATCCTTGGTGATGGGCCCGCCGGAGTCTTGCTGCTTCGATTTGTCGTTCCGGGTGAGGTCAGGGCTGATCTCTTTCCAGCTTTGCCCTCCATCGGTAGAACGGAATACGTATTGCGAAGCGTGGTAGATCACTTCCGGATGATGGGAAGAGAGGACAATCGGCATGGTCCAGGTAAACCGGTATTTCTGCGTGACTGCGGCATGGCCGCTGATATCCTCAGGCCACTCCTGGATGCTCTGTGCCTGACCAGTGCGGCGATTGAAGCGCGTGAAGAAAGGTCCTTCATCGTCTGCATACACGATGTTCGAATCGCGAGGATCCGGCACCACGTAACCGCTTTCGCCGCCCCCAACAGGGGTCCAGTCGCCACGGTCTATGTAGCCGTGATCGGTGCGAGTAGGAATGCCGACCGACGTATTGTCCTGCTGCGATCCATACACTCGATACAAAAAATCGTTGTCGGCAGCCACATGGTAGAACTGCGCGGTGGGCTGATTATCTAGCGTGGTCCAGGTCTTGCCCCCGTCTACGCTGATGGTTGCCCCGCCATCATTCCCGTTAATCAAGCGGGAAGGATCATTGGGATCGATCCACAATGCGTGGTGATCGCCGTGCGGGGCCGGCAGCCTCTCAAAAGTCTTACCGCCGTCGGTCGATCGGAATAGACCGGTGTTGGCGATGTACACGGTGTTCGCGTTTTTTGTGTCCGCCCACACATGTGTGAAGTACCAAGCGCGCTGCCGAAAACGATGGTCCTCGCTGATAAGTGCCCAGTGCTCGCCACCATCGTCGGAGCGGTAGAGTCCACCTTTTTTCGCCTCAATCAGCGCGTACACGATGTTCGAATCGGCTGCGGAAGTCGACACGCTGATTCGTCCAAGCGGCCCTTCCGGCAAACCATTGCCTTCGATGCGCTTCCAGGTGCTGCCATCATCGGCCGACCGATAGAGTCCGTCCTTCGCTCCGCCGCTGTTAAGCGTCCACGGCGTCCGCCAGCCTTCCCACATCGCCGCAAACAGCACATGCGGATTCTTGGCATCGAAAACCACCTCGATTGCGCCGGTGCGATCGTCCAGATACAGAACCTTCTCCCAATTCTTTCCGCCGTCGCGCGTTCGATACACTCCGCGCTCGCTGTTGGGGCCGTAGGCATGCCCCAACGCCGCCACGTAAACAATGTCTGGATTGCTGGGGTGAACGATAACTGCTCCGATATGGCGGGTATCTTTTAAGCCCACATTGGTCCAGGTTTTCCCGGCGTCCACCGACTTGTAAACACCATCTCCATACGAAATATTTCCCCGGATGCAGGCTTCGCCGCTCCCCGCATAAATCACGTTGGGATCAGAATCGGAAACGGCAACGGCACCGATAGAGGACACCGGCTGCTGTTCGAACAGCGGACTCCACGTGTTTCCACCATCCACAGTTTTCCAGACACCTCCCGCCACCGCCCCAAAGTAGTAGGTGTTGGTCTGCGACGGGACTCCAGCGACGGTGATCACTCGGCCTCCGCGAAACGGTCCAATCAGGCGGTATTTCAAGCCGCCATAGGTCTTCGCATCAATCTGTTGCCCGTAGGCCGCGGCAGCACCAACCAGGAATAAAACCGCAGAAAAGAATAAGCACTGCCGCCGCAAATTTTTCATTCGTTCCTCCGCAGCCTCAACTGAAACGCTGCATGGTATCACCGGTTACCGTGGTGCTGGAACGAATCTTCGCGCTTCTGACCAGCTCGGAAAATACCCGCTTCCTGGACGCGCGTGTGCGCCCGAGATTTGCAATGTCCCACCTCGACTTTGGGACATCGTGTTCTTTAACTGAAATTCTTCTTGCTCCGAATAACAGCCCGTGCACCGACAGGCTGTCGATCGCTTGGCGGGAATCCAGCGGAACCCATCTCGCGCAAACCCACCCTAAACCACGCGACTACCATTGGCTCACTCTTAGAATGGCAATAACCTGCAGTCAACTTAAGTTCCGAGGCTTTAGAATTGACTTGTCCGAATTATTTACCATTTATAGGATCTTTATTGTTCATTCATCGAATCGCAGTATCTGCGCTTCCGTAATTGCTGTGATCTGCCGCAGATCGTCGAGGATCGCATTCTCTACCGCGCCATCCACTCGAACCAGCGAAACCGCCTCGGCGCCCCGCGTCGCTTCGCGCCTGCCCAAGGCGAATGTGGCGATATTTACACCCAGGCGCCCCAATGTGTTGCCTACCTGCCCGACCACCCCCGGCTCGTCACGGTTCCGCAGATAAAGAATCGTTCCTGATAATTTAGATTCCAAGGAGATGCCGTCAATGGCCAGCACCCGCGGCGAACCGTCAAACAGTACAGTTCCTTCCGCCGAGAATCCTGCATCTCCCGCTTTTTTCGAAAGCGCGGAGACTTCCAGCGTATTCGGGAACCCATGCTCGCGCTTCCGGGTCTCTTCTTCGACCGTCAATCCGCGCGCCGCCGCCATCGCCGGTGCGTTCACCACGTTCACTTTCTCGTCCAACACCGCATTCAGCACTCCCGCCAGCACCGCACTGCGCAACAAATGGGTTCCCACCTCCGCCACTTCTCCCGCATAACGAATGTGGATCCGCTCGGGCCGCGCTTCTGCCGCTTGCGACACCAGCGATCCCAGCCGCTCCGCCAGCTCCAGGTACGGCCGTACGCGGCGGTACTGGTCCGCCGAAAGCGCCGGCAAATTCACCGCATTGCGAATGATTCCATCTGTCAGGTAATCGCGAATCTGCACCGCCACCTGCGTGCCCACCTCTTCCTGCGCCTCCGCCGTCGAGCCGGCGATATGTGGCGTGCAAATCACATTTGGCAGTCCCACCAGAGGAGAATTCTTCGGGGGCTCCTCCACAAAAACGTCCAGCGCCGCTCCCGCCAGCCGCCCGCTTTTCAGCGCCTCCGCCAGCGCGCGCTCGTCGATCAATTCTCCTCGCGCCGCATTCACAATCCGCGCCGTCTTCTTCATCTTCCCGATCGACCGCGCATTGATCATTTTCGAGGTCGCCGGACTCAGCGCGGTGTGCATGGAAATAAAATCGCTCTCGGTCAGCAATTTCTCGAGCGTCACCAGTCCTACCTGCAGCTCCTTTGCCGCCGCTTCGCTGATATACGGGTCGTACGCGATGATCTTCATATCGAAGGCTTCCGCGCGCCGCGCCACTTCGCCGCCAATTCTCCCCAACCCGATCAAACCCAACGTCTTCCCGCGCAGTTCGGTCCCGCTCGATGATTTTTCCCAGCGGCCCTCGCGCAACGCAGAATCCACTCTCGGCACTTGCCGCGCCAACGCCAGCATCAACGCAAAGGTATGCTCCGCGACGCTCACAGCGTTCCCGCCGGGTGTGCTCATCACCAGTACTCCGCGTCGGGTAGCTTCTGACAGGTCAATATTGTCCACGCCCACTCCCGCGCGACCCACCGCGCGCAATTTCGGCGCTTTATCCAGCAGCTCCGGGGTCACTCGCGTCGCGCTTCGCACAATCAGTGCATCGGCATCCGATAACTCCGTGCCAATGGTCTCCTTGCTGGTCAGCACCGTGTTTAGTCCCGACTTCTTCAGCAGCTCCACCCCGCGCTCGCTTATCTTGTCCGCCACAATTACTTTCATGTTCTTCCTTCGCCTCTTATCTGGCCTGCTTTTGAATGCCAGAAATGCCGTCGCCAGCTGCGATCGGCGTTTCGATTTCGTTTATCTCGCTTCGGCTTAAGGCTGGCATTCCTTTTAGAGAGTCGGGCAAACCGTCGCTCTGGCCGTTGGCAATGCCGGTGGCCACCGCGCACACGGTCCGCAATCTACAGCATCCGTAAACCATCAAAGTACCGGTAGGCATGATTGCTGTCAAACCGATGGAAACGTCCTTCTCCATAACTTTCTGTTATAGTCTGAACTCGGAGGGGAAAATGGGCCTTGCGGAAAAAATTCAGTCGGACATCGTTGTGGCCATGAAGGCCCGCGACGACTTCAAACTCAGCGTGCTGCGCATGGTCAAATCAGCCATTCAGCTCAAGGAAGTCGAAAAGCTTCGCAAGCTCGACGACACCGAATCGATTCAGCTTCTGCAAACCATCCTGAAACAGCGCAAGGAATCCATTGATCAGTTCACTAAAGGCAATCGCCCCGAACTCGCCGAAAAAGAAAACAAAGAAGCCGCCATCATCGCGCAATATCTTCCCGCTGGCGCTTCCGCCGAAGAGATGAACGCCGCCATCGACAAAGCCATCGCCGAGTCCGGCGCGGCTTCCATCAAGCAAATGGGCGCGGTAGTCAAAGCCGCCAAATCCGCGTTGGAAGGCAAAACCGTGGATGGCAAGGCCCTCAGCGACTTGGTCCGCGATCGCCTCTCCAAGCTCGCATGACCAGCCCCGACTCTCTGGACCGTGAGAGGATCCGCTTAGGATCGGCAACATCCATAAACTCCCCGGCCGCTACAGCATCCGCGGGCGCAAAATCTCTAGCCTTCCTGCGCATCGCCGTCGGAATTCTCTTCCTGATTTTTGCGCAGTACAAAGTTTTCGGCCCGCAATTTACACTGCACGGCGGCTTTCAGTTTTGGTTCAACAAATTCCTCGAAGATGGCGCCTACCCGTTCATGGTTCCCGTTCTTCGCAATTTTGTGCTTCCCCACGCCATGCCGATCGCTTTCCTCGTTGCCTACGGTGAACTGGCCATCGCCGTGGCACTCCTGCTTGGCATTTGCGTCCGCCCGGCTAGCGCCTGCGGCGCCTTGTATATGCTCACCCTTCTGTTTTCCTCAAACTATCCCGGCACGCAGGCTCCCCTCTGGCAATACTTCGGCGCCTCGCTCGATCACTCCGTGCTCGCGCTGTGTTTCGTTACTTTTCTGGTTGGAGATTCCGCCGCCGCATGGTCGCTGCGCTCGCGGCGACAAAGGACTCAATAACCGTGGCGACTTTCTCGAACGTGTCGGTATCTCTCTCTGGACCCTGAAAGATCGCCGGAAACTGTCGCGGCTCTTTGTTTTCCAGAAGGTCACTCGAACGATTACCGATAACCCGCGGCCGGGCCCTTCCCGAACGATACCCTTCCCCAGACCCCTCCTCCTGCGGCATAATCCCGGCGCACCTTTCCATTCCCACTCCCTCGGTCGTACTTGGAGGATTCTGTGAGCGATCGTCCCTGGAGTTCCACCGCGCCTCCCGGCGAATTCCGCACTTATATCTCCACCGAAGAGACTCTCGCCGAATTCACCGTCCGCGCGGTTATTCTCGGCGCACTCTTCGGACTGCTCTTCGGCGCCGTTACCGTCTACGTCGGTCTGCGCGCCGGCCTCACCGTCTCCGCTTCTATCCCTATCTCGGTCCTCTCCATCAGCATTCTTCGCGCCTTCGGCCGCTCTACCATCCTGGAAAATAATATCGTCCAGACCACCGGCTCGGCCGGCGAATCACTCGCCGCGGGAGTGATGTTCACCATTCCTGCGCTGATCTTTCTTGGCTTCGGCAAAGAGTTCACTTTCTGGCGCATCTTCCCGCTCGCTCTTCTCGGGGGATGGCTGGGCGTTCTCTTCATGGTTCCCATTCGACGCCAGCTCATCGTCAAAGAACATGGCAATCTTTCCTTCCCGGAAGGTACTGCTTGCGCCGACGTTCTCGTCGCCGGTGAACGCGGCGGTTCCTTCGCTGGACGAGTTTTCTGGGGATTGGGCCTCGGTGGCATCTACACATTCCTCATGAAGACCTGCCTGGCTTGGACCGAACAGCCCGACGGGCGCCCCAGCTGGTTCCCCGGCGCCAGTTTTCGCGTTGATGCTACTTCGGAATATCTCGGCGTTGGCTACATCATCGGTTCTCGCGTTTCCGGAATTCTTTTTGCGGGCGGCATCATCTCCTGGCTGGTCATCATGCCCGCCATCAAGTTCTACGGCCAGCTCGCAGGCAACGTGCCAATTTATCCGTCCACGATTCCAATTCCGCAGATGACGCCCGACGACCTCTGGCGTAGCTACATTCGCCCCATGGGCGCGGGCGCGGTTGCCGCCGCGGGCCTTATCACCCTGCTCCGCACCATGCCCACCATTGTTTCCGCCTTGCGTGCCGGCTTAAAAGATGTCCGCGCCGAAGGCGCCAGCTCGTCAGGTGCAGGTTCATCCAGGATCGACCGCGACATTCCCATGCGTACCGTAGTCATCGGCTCCATGGTGATCATCGCCATGATGTGGGTGTTACTCACCTTTCGCCCCATCGAAGGCGCCGCCACTCGCTGGCATCAGAATCTTTTCGCAGCAGTCTTTGTCGTCGTTTTTGGATTTCTCTTCGTCACCGTTGCCGGACGCATCAGCGGCCTGCTCGGCAACTCTTCCAATCCCATCAGCGGCATGAGCATCGCCACGCTAATGGCCACCTGTGCGATCTTCTTTGTCGCCGGTTGGACCTCTTCCAACTATGCGGTCCTGGCCCTAATGATCGGCGGAGTCGTTTGCATCGCCGCGGCAATCGCCGGCGCCACTTCGCAGGATTTGAAAACCGGCTACTTGGTAGGCGCAACTCCGTACCGCCAGCAGCTGGGCCTGCTGATCGGCGTGAGTGTCTCCACGCTGGCCATCGGCGCCACTCTGAACCTGATGAATCAGGGTTTGGAGAAATACATCCCCACGCAAATTCCGGTGAACGTCGAATCTTTGCCAGTCGGTGTGAAAGTCGAACAAAACTCTTTCACCTACAAAGGCAAAAGCTACACGCTCATTAATTCGCTGGGTTCTCACGAAATCGCCGATGGCGAATATCTTTATGACTCCGGTTCGCACCAGATTGAATTTCAATGGGCGCAGGGCATCGGCAGCGACAAAGCGCCCGCGCCGCAAGCGCGTTTAATGGCTAGCGTTATCAGCGGCATTCTCAATCAACGGCTTCCGTGGCGCTTGGTTTTGATGGGTGTTGCTTTGGTTGTCGCCGTGGAAATTCTCGGCGTTCGCTCGCTGGCCTTTGCAACCGGTTCCTATCTTCCGCTCGGCACCACCGCAGCCATGTTCGCGGGGGGCCTTCTCCGGCTGCTCGTCGAAGCCACCACCAAGAAAAAAGACGAAAGCGAAGCCAGCCCGGGCGCTCTCTACTCTTCCGGCCTCATTGCTGCCGGCGGGGTCTTCGGTCTTCTCGGCATCATCATTAATCTCTTCCAGGATCCGGAAATTTCTAACCGCGTCCCGCACTGGGTCACGACCGTGCTTCGCCTGCCCTGGCGATCTGACCTTCTCTCGCTCGGTCCTAAATTGTGGCCCGGCCTGGCCGGCAGCAATCTCTTCGCCGTCGTTATGTTCGCCCTGCTCGGCTGCTCCCTTTTCTACTTCGCCCGCAAAAAGCTGGACTGAAGCTCATCTTCGTAGCGGCCGGGCTTTCTTGCGGTTTCTGCGGGGCCCGGCACATTTTTGCGGGAAACCCCGTACCTCCGCCTTTACTTCGGCCTCTTTTCACTCGTAAACTGTTTTTGTCCGGCTGCCTCGCTCTTTGCCAGGCGTTCCGAGGGACAACTGCATGGCTTCGCGCTCTCCCATCCGCAACTATCGCCTCAGCATCAACTTCTTCATCACTCCCGGCGTGCAGCTGCTCATCATCGCCAATTTCGCCGTTTACATCCTGGAAGCTTTCGTCCGCTATTTCGCCGGTATCGGTGGCTACAACTGGATCCTTAAATGGTTCGGCCTGGTCCCCGCTGGAGTCATTCCACTGCTGCGGATCTGGCAGCCCTTCACTTATCTGTTTCTCCATGACGTCAATAGTATTTGGCACATCGTCCTGAATATGTTCATGTTATGGATGTTCGGCCGCGAAGTCGAACTAGTCTGGGGCCGCAACCGTTTCCTGCGCTATTACTTCCTGACCGGAGTTGGAGCCGGACTTCTCAACGTCATCGTAAAAACTTTTCCCATGCTATGGGGCCGAGAAAACTCCTACCAAGCCACCATCGGAGCTTCCGGCGCCATTTTTGGAATCCTGATCGCTTGCGCCATTCTCTTTCCCGACCGCCAGGCGTACGTCATTCCCATTCCCATCCCGATAAAAATGAAATGGATCGTTGCCGGAATGGCCGCCATCACGTTTCTCGGTACCTTCGGACTCGGCGACGACACCGTGAGCCATATTTCCCATCTCGGCGGCATGTTGATCGGCTACCTTTACCTCCGTCGCGACTCCTACCTCTTCCGCCTGCGCAACGAAGTCTCCGACTGGAAATACCAGCGCAATCGCAAGAAATTCGACGTGTACATCAACAAACACAAGAACGAACCCCCATCTCGTCCCGACCGCTGGGTCAATTAAATGTTCTTCTTTGCTTGATGTCGTCTGGCTTTGGCCCCGCTCTTCATTCTGTACCGGCTCGCGACGCAGCGTTCTTTTTATCTTTATGCTTACGCCTCAAACGTCCAGCGCCCGCCGGCCATCGTCCGCTCCACCGGAATCGCGACCAGCGTTGACGGATCCTCCTTGTATGGATCCCGCCCCAGGACCACCAGATCCGCCACCTTGCCAGTCTCGAGCGATCCCTTAAGATTCTCCTCGTACGAAGCGTACGCCCCATGCATCGTCCCCACGCGAATCGCTTCTTCCACCGTAATTTTCTGCTTTGGTCCCCACACGTTTCCCTTCATATCCGTCCGCGTCACTTCCGACTGCAGCGCCATCATCGGCGCAAACTCTCCCGGCGGATAATCCGAAGCCTGTGTGGGGCGAATTTCCGCATCCAGGAAACTCCGCAACGCAAACATGTGATTCAAGCGCTCGGCTCCATAAAAACGCATTTTTTCGCCGTGATAATAAACGTAAGTCGAAAACGGCGTCGGAATCGCGCCCAGCGCCGCAATCCGCCGCACCAGATCGTCATTGATCACCGTGCAGTGCTCCAGCCGGAATCGCGGATCGCGCCGCGGGCTTTCTTTCTGCAATCGTTCATACACCCGCAGCGTCGTATCGATCCCTACATCGCCGTTGGCGTGCGTGCCAATCTGCCAGCCCGCCAAATGCGCTTTCCGCCCATAGGTATAAAGCTGCTCCTCGCTCATCACCAGAATGCCGTAGTCGTTTGGTCGTCCCTCATAGGGCGTCGAAAGCCGCGCCGTGCGCTCCGAAATCGAGCCATCGCACACCAGCTTCATTGCGCCCACGCGCACCCATTCGTCACCCAGCCCGGTCCGTACTCCCGCCGCGATCATCGAATCGACATACCGGTAGTTGATAAAGCAGTAGGCGCGAAAAAGCAGGTCGCCCGATTCCTTCGCGTCCTGATAGGCCAGCAAATCTGTCGGCGTCCCCTGTGCTTCGGTAGCCGAGGTAATCCCGGTCTTCGCCAGCATCTTCGAAATCAGCTTCACGCCTTCGCGATGATCGTCGCGCGTCAATTTCTCCGGAATCACTTTGTCGAACAACGCGCGCGCGCTTTCCGCCACGCGTCCGCTCAATTTTCCCGTCGCCGGATCGTGATCGATTTTCCCGCCCGTCGGATCAGGGGTCTTCAGATCGATGCCGGCCCGCAAAAACGCCAGCGAATTGCAATACACCGTGTGCCCGCCGCGATGTTCGATCTGCACCGGGTGGTCCGGAAGCGCCGCATCCAGGTCCGCCATCGTCAGTGGCCGGCCATCCGCTATTTTCGTGTCGTCGTATTTGAATCCTAGAACCCACTCGCCGGCTGGCGTCTTCGCCGCGCGTTCCCGTAGGGCTGCCTGAATCGCCGAAATCGACCGCAAATCGCAATCCACCATCCGCAAATGCATCACCCCGGCTTCGGCCGGGTGCGAGTGAGCATCAATGAATCCCGGCAACAGAGTCTTACCGCCGAGATCCATCTTCTTGCTGCTTATAGCCCCAAGATTCACCACCTCAGCATCGCTGCCGACGGCGAGAATCCTTCCCCGCCCAATCGCCAATGCCTGGGCTCGCGGCTGTTTCGGGTTCATCGTCACGATGTTTCCGTTATGCAGAATGAGGTCCGGCTTTTCGGCATCCAGCACCGGCAGTGCCGAAAACGCCGCGGCTCCTGCCATGGTCCCCAAGAATTCCCGCCGGCTCGCTTGCCTTTTCATCGTTGGGCCTCCCGGTGGCCACCCGGCATTTCCGGCCGCGCCTACTCTATGCGAATTAGGCAAAATCCGCCACGTCGGCCTGGAGCCCCTTCTCCGCCCCTAGAGTTGCGCAAGCCATTGAAAACAAATAGTGGAAAATCTGGGCACAAGCAAAGACTGTCAAAGGAAAGAGGCTAAGGGCGCGATTTACGGGAGTATATAAGGAAAGGGACTCGGACCAAGCGACCGCTAGGGCTCAGGATTCCACACCAAGATTGCTTCAGGCTCTTTTCCCAATCACATGGAATTTCATGAAGTTCGTCGTGCCGCGTACGCCCATCGGCGTGCCCGCCACAATGGCAATCGTGTCACCCTTGCGCACCAGCTTTTCCTCGAGCAAGCGCTTCTCGGAGATTTCCGCGAGCTGATCAACCTTGCGTAAATCCGGAATTTCCAGTGGCGCTACGCCCCACACCAGCGCCAGCCGCCGCCGCGTCTCGGCTTCCGGCGAAAATGCCGCAATCGGCACCAGCGGCCGGTATCTGGAAATCAGCCGCGCCGTGAATCCGCTGTGGGTAAACACTACAATCCATTTCATGCGCAATTCGCGCGAAGCATGGCACACCAGTTCCGCCACCGTTTCCGCCACTTTCAATTTTTCCTGCGCCCTGGCGGGCCTGGAGAATTCGCTGACGCTGGCTTCCGCTTCTTCGATGATTCGCGCCATCATGCTGACCGCTTCCACCGGATACTTTCCGCTGGCCGTTTCCGCGGAAAGCATTACCGCGTCCGAACCGTCGAAAATCGCGTTGGCCACATCGGAAGCTTCCGCGCGCGTCGGCCGCGGATTTTCCGTCATTGATTCCAGCATCTGCGTCGCGGTAACCACCGGCCGGCGAAACTCCCGCGCTCGCACGATAATATTTTTTTGCACCACCGGAACGCGCTCGGGATTCATCTCCACACCCAGGTCCCCGCGCGCCACCATCACGCCATCGGAAACCCGCAGAATTCCTTCCAGATTTTCGATGGCTTCCGGCTTTTCCAGTTTCGCGATTACCGGCGTTTCTTTTCCCGCGCGGCGAATCAGGCTTTTCGCCAGCAATACGTCTTCCGGACGCCGCACGAAGCTCACCGCGATGTAATCCGCCCCGTGTGCCAGCGCAAATCTCAAATCCGCTTTGTCTTTCGCGGTCAGCGCGGGAACCCGCAAAGTTACTCCCGGCAAATTGATCCCTTTGTGTTCGCCAAGCGCACCGCCATTCACCACCCGGCAGTTCACTTCTTTCCCGCGCACTGATTCCACACGTAACTCGATCAATCCATCGGAAAGCAGAATCCTGTCGCCGCGACCGACTTCTCTGGGCAGCGGCAGAAACACCGTGTTCACCCGCGTCGAATCTCCCAGAATCTTCGCTGTGGTAATGATGAATTTCTGCCCGGCACGGAGTGTCACTGGAATCCCGCCCGCCAGTGGCCCGGTACGAATCTTGGGGCCCTGCAGATCCGCAAGAATCGCAATCGTCTTGCCCAGTTTATTTGCCGTGGCCCGCAACGTTTGCATGCAATTCAAATGCTCCGCGTGGCTGCCGTGCGAGAAATTCAACCGCGCCACATCCATCCCCGCTTTGAGCAGCCGCTGCAGAATTCGCGGATGGCGCGAAGCCGGCCCAATGGTGCAGACAATTTTGGAGTGTCGAAATGTCATTGAATTTGAGGCCAGCTCTGCAAAATCCGTCATGCTGAGCGGCGCGAGGAAGCTCTCCGGCCGTTGATTCCTTTGCGCAAGAAAGATGAACGCCGACTCCCAACACCGGGTCTTCAGTGCGAGGTGGCGAACTCGTTCGTCAACCGCACCATCAGACTCACGCCCTTGGCGAATGCCGCTGCGGAAATGCGCTCGTCGTCGCCGTGCATTCGCTTGATGTCTTCCTGCGTCAACGGAAACGGCACCAGACCATACGCTTGCACATTGTGCAGCCGCAATTGCGCCGAATCCGTGGCCCAGGTGGACTGAAAGGGGAGCACCGGCGCTCCGGCAAATTCCTCGGCGGCAGCCTTGGTGATGGCTGCGTAGAACTCCGATTCCAGCGAAGAGTCCGGCGCCGCCAATCCGCCGTCCGGCTGCACGTCCAGTTTCACTTGCGGGTCGTTCACCACTTTGTTCAACTCCGCCAGCAAGGCGGTAATGGTATTGCCAGGCAGCAGCCGGATGTTGAGCGTCGCGCTGGCTTCCGACGGAATCACATTCGGCCGTACGCCGGCGGTCAGCATGGTCGGCGAAATGGTATCCCGCATCATGGCGTTCCACATCGGATTGGCATCTGCGACTACCCGCGCGGCGTGATCGCCGCGATCGCCGGTATCGAGTGAGCGCATCCATTTGCCGATTTCGTTGTCCTCGAGCGCGGCCAGCCCCTCAAAATATCTCCGCACAATCGTGGTCAGATGCACCGGCGCAGTAAAGTTACCGATTTTTTCCACAGCAGCCGCCAGATGGAAGACCGCGTTGTCCTTCAATGGAATCGAAGCGTGCCCGGAAGTGCCGTTCGCTTTCACCGTAACGTTGAGCGAAACCTTTTCGCTGGCCTGAACGGCCACATACTGTACTTTTCCATTGGCCACAAAAACGTTTCCGCCTTCATTGATGGAATACTTGGCCGCGATCTTGTCCCAGTATTTCGCGATGACCGCACGGATACTCGCGTCGCCCGCGCCTTCTTCGCTGGCGGTCGCCAGAAAAATGACGTCGCGGTTCAGCCGCGCGTTGGCTCGCTTCAAGGCGATGAATGCCGCCAGATTCGCCGCCAGCATGCCTTTGTCGTCCACCGCGCCGCGGCCGTAGATATAGCCGTCTTTGGGCAGCGCGCCGAAGGGATCGACCGTCCACCTGGAGCGCTCTACTCCCACCACATCCATATGCGCAACCAGCAAAATCGCCTTCGAGGGATCCGGAAACGCGGAAGCATTCAGCCGCGCCACCAGCGCGCTGCGCCCCGGCACGAGCGGCAGCAGCTCCGCCTTGATTCCTTCTTTGCCCAGAATTCCGGCCAGATATTTCGCCGCCTGCTCTTCGTTGCCCGGCGGATTTGTTGTATTGATCTTGATCAGCTCGGCCAGCCATCCGGTCGCTTCCCGGGCCAGTCTGGAAGTGTCCAATGCCGGTGCACTGGTTTGCGCGATGGGCTGCGGCACGGTTCCCGGCATCTGCGAGTTCGCCGCTGACGCGAAAAACGCCATACCCAACGCAGCGAACACAGCCTTCTTAATGCTTCTCGTACAAATCACCGTTTTGTCTCCTCGAAGTGCCACAATCCCGCCCGAGCGGCGGCCGATTAGCAAACGTTTTTCTTCGATTCTGCTTCATACTAACATGTCACCAGCGAGCGCCCGGCCACTCGAAACGCCGCGCGTTCCTAAGTTCCACGGTCGCGCCGGCGAGGCGCGCAACAAGTAAAGGCGCAGGCCGAGGCGCTCTAAGAGGCAAAGCGGCTACTGGCGGGCCGCTCGGCGAAGGTTGTCGAGAGAAATTCAATGGGGGATGGCATGAACGGAATTTTCGCTTACGGATTTCGTGGTTTGTATTTGACCGCGCTACTCGCTGCGTCCTACGTGAATTTCGCCTGGGCGCAAGCGCCCACCGGGCCGGCTCCGGGCGGCCCGCCGCAGCAAACGCCACCCGCGGCGCAAGCTCCGCCAGGGCAGAAGCCTCAGGAAGGCGGCTTGTCCATCGCCGTTGAAGTTCCCGTGGTCACCATGGACGTAGTCGCCACCACCAATCACGGGGACATCCTCAGCGGACTGAAGCGCGAAAATTTCCGGCTCTTTGAGGATGGCGTTCCGCAAACGGTCACCAACTTCGGTCCCACGGAAGCTCCCATCACTATGGTCATCGTAATGGAATTCAGCGCGCGCTATTACGGACAGTTTTCGTATCTGGCCAAATACTGGACGGATGCGCTATTTCCCAATTTGAAGCCGCAGGATTACGTCGCGCTGGTAACCTTCGACATGAAACCGAAGATGGAAGTGGACTTCACGCAAAATAAGGACGAAGTCCGAAACGCTCTCTACCATCTCTATTTTCCAGGCTTCAGCGAATCCAACGTATACGATGCCTTGCTCGATACCGTGGATCGCTTGAAAGACGTGCCGGGAAAGAAATCCATCCTGCTTGTGGCCACGGGACGCGACACCTTCTCCAAGCACAATTACGATCAGACCATGAAGGCCTTGCATCAAACCGACGTGCCTATCTTCATCGTGGGCATGAGCAAAGTGATTCAAAATGCGCGAGAAATACGCGGATACCAGGGCAGCGAAATTGATCTGGCGCAGGATGAAAACCAGATGAAGACGTTTGCCAAGGAAACCGGGGGCTTTGCCTGGTTTCCACAATTTACCGGTGAAATTCCGGGGATATTCCAGGAGGTTGCCGCGTTTCTGCGCAATCAGTACAGCCTCACCTACAGCCCGACCAATCGCAATCGCGACGGAAAGTTCCGCAAGGTGAAAATCGACCTGGTGGCGCCGGATGGCTCGCCGCTCACGGTCCTCGATCAAAAAGGCAAAAAGCAAAAATATGTGGTGTACGCCCGCGAAGGCTACGTGGCCCCCAGCGGCATCAATTGAGCGTCAATAGCCGCGCGAAAAATC
>Ga0126381_100002134_pt1 | contig 21390 bp, 18 predicted proteins | sample PanSoiMetPlot_28_FD_96465 | JGI IMG/M metagenome (GOLD analysis project Ga0126381, IMG submission 96465) | Tropical forest soil microbial communities from Panama - MetaG Plot_28 | ecosystem: Environmental > Terrestrial > Soil > Tropical forest > Bulk soil | place: Panama | collected 2016-02-17
CTGGTTCGCGCCGGACACCGCGTCCAAGTCGGTGTGCAACGGGTCCTGCGCCGCCTACTGGCCACCCGTGGCGGGACCGCTGACTGCGGGCACTGGCGTGCACGGCACTCTGGGCACCATCCACCGCGCTGACGGCTCACTTCAGGGGACCTACAACGGGCACCCGCTGTACACCTATGTCGGCGACTCGGCGCCAGGGCAGGCCAACGGCAACAACCTCAATCTCAACGGCGGCCTCTGGCACGAGGTCGTGGCGGGCTAAGCCGAAGCAGAGGGGGCGGCCCAAAGGCCGCCCCCTCCGCTGTGTGGTTACTCGATGATCGTCACGACTCCGGTCAGGGGTCGATCACGACCGTGCAGGTGTAGGTGCCTGGCGCCAGGCCGGTGGCGCTGACGCTTGCCGGGTCGCTCGGCCCATTGGTGCCGATTCCGGTTGTGCCGGTGGTGGTGTTCTGGACGCAGGTGACGGTGGAGTTCGTCGCGCCAGGCACCTCAGCGCTGGCGGTGACGGACAGGTCGGTCAGCGGGGTGTCGGTGAACGAGATCGTCGCCGCGTTCGCGGACGAGCCGCAGGTTGCGTTCTGCGTGACGATCACGGCCGTCGATGTGGTGTCGAGCGCGTAGCCCTTGGGTGCCACGGTCTCGGTAACCGTGTAGGTGGTCCCTGACCCGCTCCACGGAAGCTTGTCGACGCAGACTGTGCCGTCGGCTCCCGTGGTCAAGGGGCCGCTGCCCACCGGACCGCCCGGGCCGGCGATGGTGAACTGCGCTCCCGACAGGTCTGCGGTGCTGGTTCCGGTGCAGACTCCGTTGGAGATGGCGGGGCTGCCCGCGCCGGTGCAGTTCTTATCCTTGCCGGTTTTGGTGATCACGATCGCGCCCTGGTGGAGCTGGTTCTCGTAGACGCAGGTGACCACCCCGCCCGCCTTGAGCGTTATGGTAGCCGTCTCCGACCCCTGCGGCACCGAAGCCGACGAGCCGGAGACCGCATCGGCCGTGCAGTTCAGGCTCTCGAACGAGTACGACCCAGGCTCTGTGCCCTCAGCCACCGTGTAAGTGCCCTCGAGCACGGTGGCGCCGGTGTCGACGGTGTTGCCGGCGCTGTTCTGCGCCGCGTCGGCGCTGCCCAGCGTCTTGCCGCTGTTGCCGGTGTCATTGAGGCAGAAGCTGCCGTCGCCCTGGATGCCACTGCCACCGCCAGCCGTGCAGGGCACACCGCCCGCAGAGCTGTTTGCTGGCAGGTTCGAGGTGAAGCTGAACACCTGGTCCTGCCCGCGCGGGTCAGTCTGCTTGATGACCTTGATCTCGCCGCAGTTCGCGATCGTGTGGTGCTCGACCTCGATGTCCTGCGGGTTCGAGGTGAAGCTCGAGCCCGACGAACGCGACTCCCACACCTCCTGCGGGAACGCGAAGCACTTGCCGCCGAGGCCGAGCGCCTGCGTCAGGTTGACGCCGAACTCCGCGAACTGGTTGATCGCGAGCGCGGCGCCGCTGATCCCGTTGTTGGCTGCGGTGATCGCCGACTGGTTCGACTGGCCGTCGAATAGCGACGGAGAAACGGTCACGACGAAGCCTCCCCAGCACGGCATGACGTCGGTCTTGACGAAGCATGTCCCGCTATTGCCGCCCAGGTTCGGATGGTTGATGTCGATCCACGTGAGCACGTGGAAGTTGAGGCTGGTGCCGCCGTTGAGATAGTCGTAGGCGACCAGCCGATCGCCGGCCGTCCGGCAGCCCGCCGACGTCGTGCCGTTACCTGAATTCTGGTTGAACTCGACGTCGCCGCTGGCATTGCCGTTCGCGGTGCTACGGATCGTGGCACCGTAGAAGAAGGTATCAAGGTTGCTCGCCGTGTCGTTGAACGACGCGATATTGGTGAACTCGTCCTTGGGCGGGTTGTTCCCGGTAGCGAGCGCCGGGCACTGGGTGTCGAACTTCTGGCCGTTCACCCACTCGACCTCGCCACTTTGATCTGCGGTGATCTCGGTGGCACCCTTCGTAATTGCGCAGGCGGCGCTCGGGGTGCCGGGCTGGAAGTTGCTCGTGCCAAGGAAGCAGTTCCAGTCGGTGCTGGACCCGGTGAGATTGTCCAGCACCATGTTGCCGTCGGATGACTCGAATCCGCTCGGGCTGCCGGTGACCGCCTGCGAGACTCCGGCCGTGGAGACAGTGGCGGTCAATAGGCCAACAGCCACGGCGGCCGCCAGCATCCCCCACATTCGCTTGCGCAGCAGACGCAGACCGCGTTGGCGCGAAGCGTCCATGTTCCCTCCCTGAAAGTTGATCTCGTCGCTATTCCGGTGACCGCCTCGGCGGGCAGTTGCCAGCCGCGATCCTGTCGTGTACTAGCGCGGTCACGTGCCTGATGGTTGTCGCCTGCTATCTGGCGGCGCGAAATCGGGGACGTCGCGGAAAGCCGGGCGTCAGCGGCCCACGGAGGCAGTCGTCTTCGTGTCGCCGCTCCGCGCAAAGAGCTTCAGCCGTGGGTGCGTCCGCTTCGATGCGGACAGACGTTAGCCACCCTTCAGAACCCCCCCTCTGCCTTTACTGCTGAGGCGTCCCCCTCGATCCCCTCCGGGCCGCCATTCGCAGGCAAGCCGATTATCGATCCAGCCGAAGCTGGAGGGAAGCCCCTTGAATGGGCGTTTTTGCGCAAGTCAGTCTCGTTCCCATGACTTGTCGCATTGCCAGCGGGAAGGATTCAGGAGTGGCGGCTCGTCAGCCGACCGGCGGCGGCGCGCACTGATTGCCCGGATCTGCGGCCGCATGGCTTCTGCGCCTGGTGGGCTGCCAGGGCACTGAGCGCTGCGATCACCATGAGGCAGACCGGGTCGACGACGGCCGCCACCGGTGCATTGTTGGCAACGGCCACGCTGATTCCCGCAGCCGCGAAGACTCCTAGCATGTACGCAGAGCGCTCGCCTGCCAGCAGGACGACAGGGATCATCCCACCGGCAACGAGCAGCATGTCGTACGGCTGGTGATAGGCGCACAGGATGGTCACGGCTATCGTGAGGCACAGGACCGGCGGGTAGTCCAGCCCCCGTAGGCCAGCTGGCAGGCGTGCCAGCAGCAGCAGGCCCAGGGCTAGCACTAGCAGCCCGGCGACTATCTGAACCCGGGTGCTCGCAAACCCGGCGTGCGACAGCAGCGCACCGAGATCGATCCGGTTCGGCTGGTAAGCCAGCTGGCGAGGTTGACCGGGAAGCGTTGCGATATGACCGAAAGCACTCATGGTGAACACGCGCGCATACGACACCAGTCCGCCGGTCGCTGCGATGCCCAGCACGACTCCGGGGAGGGAAAGCGTCGCTACGAGCACGGCACCGCGCCACACAACGGGCCACGCTCTGAGGGCGATCAGCGTCAGGGCGATCGGGACGCCGGTCTGGAAGGTAGATGCGGCCAGCAGGAATCCGATGCCGGCGACCCAGGGCGCGCGAGCGCGCACCAGGATGGCAACGCCGAGCAACTCGAATCCGGGCGGCTGGCCGAGATTGAGCGTCCACCTGCCGCCGCCAGTGAGGATCGCGAACGCGCCGCAAGCCGCTGCGAGCAGGACGGCCTGTTGGCTGCGCGGCCGGGCGAGGATGAAGACCGCGGCCCAGATCGCGGCGATGGTCGCGAAGTCAAACGCGAAAAAACCTGCCCACAGCGGCAGGGCCGCGAACGGAGCCTGCCAGCTCAGGGTCGCAGGCATGTGCTCCCCGGCTGGCCAGGTCACCCCCACTCCTGGTATTCGCGTGCTGATGGTGTAAACGTTCTGACCGGCGAGAAGCCCGCGAACCGCATGCCATGTGGTGCTGGCGAAGTCCATACCGGCGAAGTTCATGCCCGTGCCGCGGTTCCGGGACTCACCCGCGAGGGTGATCTCCTGCCACATGGCCGTGGCGGTTGTCCCAGCGATCACGACAGCGGTGGAGAGCCAGCATGCCAGCTGGCTGCGCGTGCGCGGGTCAGCGCCAGTCACTGGCGGCCTGCGGCGCGAGGTGGTCGTGAGCCACTAGATAGCAGCGGGCCATCGCCTTCATTCGGCGATCCGAAATCCCGCCCCGTCAAACAGGCAGACAGGCCTACGGCCTGGCCGGCAACGGACGCACTCCTGATAGCTACCCGGTGGGCCATCAGGGCGCTGATGGCCGCGATCGCGAGGAGGCACGCCGGGTCGATGATGACCGCTACAGCGGTGTTGCTAGTCAGCCCAGCGCTAATGCCCGCAAGGGCGAAGACGGCTAGCGCGGATCCGGAGCGCTCGCCCGTCCAGAGGACAACGGCGGGGATTACCGCGCCGGAGACCAGGAGCATGTCGTAGGGCTGGTGGTAAGCGCAGAGCAGTGTGACAGCGATGACGAGGCACAGCACTGGCGGATAGTCCAGCCGCCGCAGGTCCGCCGGGAGACGCGCCAGGAACCAGAGCGCCACGGCCAGTAGGAGTACGCCCGCGGCCACCTGCGCAACAGTGCTGCTCACACCTGCCCTGTGGAGCAGCGCCCCAAGGTCGATCCGGTCTGGCTGCTCCGCTAGCCCGCGCAGTGCACCTGGCATCGGTGCGAGATGGCCGAACGCGCCGGCCGTGAACGCCCGGATATACGGCCCGAGTCCGCCTGCCGCTGAGATACCCAGCACGACCGGAGGCAGGGATGACGCAACCGTCATGACCCCTGCGCGCCAGACGACCGGCCACGCGCGGAGCACGATGAGCGCCACGACGAGCGGCACCCCTGTCTGGAACGTGGACGCGGCCAGCATGGCTCCCAGTGCGCCGAGCCAGGGTCTGCGCACGCGAACCACAAGCGCCAGACCGAGCAGGGCGAAGGCGGTCGACTGGCCTATCAGCAGTGTCCACGGGCCGCCGCCAGCGAGGATCGCGAATGCCCCGCAGCCTGCTGCGAACAGGACGGCCTGCGGACTGCGCGGTCGGGCGAGAATAAGCACCGCGGCCCAGATCGCGATAATGCTGGCGAGGTCGAACGCGAGGAACGCCGGCCAGAGGGGAAGCGCCGCGAACGGCGCTTGCCAGAGCAACGACGCGGGCAGGTGCTCGCCGGTCGGCGTGACCTGGCCGATACCCAGGATGAACGCGCTTGTCGAGTAGACGTCCTGGCCCCCAAGCAGTCCCCGCACCGCACGCCACGTCGTACTCGCGAAGTCGAAGCCGGTGCCGCGGCTGGCGACCTGTCCGGTCGCCACGACCTCCTGCCACATGGCAACGGCCGTGACGCCCGCTGCCAGCGCGGCGGCCATGAGGCACCAGGCAATCCGACGGCCCCAAGCGGCCGCGCCCATCAGGAAGCCTGCCAACTGACAGCCATTGGCACCCACCGCTAGCCGGCCAGGATCAGGGCCGGGGCCTCAGCTGCCACCTCGCGGTGCGTGACCATCCGTGCCGCTACCGCGCTCGCCACGGCTACCCCGACAAGACATAGCGGCGTCGTGATGTCGCGGAAGTCGTAAGCGGCGAGTGTCGCGCCGACGACCGCGAAGCCGAAGCACGGGAGCATCCGCCAGGATCGGTCGACGATGAGGATCAGCGGGGCCACACCCGCGCCCACCAGTAGCATGTCGTAGTACTGGTGGTACGTGCACAGCAGCGTTACCGAGACGACAAGGCAGAGCACAGGGGGGTTGTCGATCCGCCGAGCCTCGCGCGGCAACGTTGCGAGGAAGGCGAGACACACGCCGAGCACTGCAATCCCGGCTGCGACCTGGAGTCCTACGGCGCTGACTCCGAGCGCTCGTAGCAAAACGCCGAAGTCGATGCGGTTGCTCTGCCGCCCGAGGTGAACGGCGGCGCTGGAAATGAACGACGTGACGAGACCGCTAAGCCCCGAGTGAGCGACTTCCAGGCCAACCGGCAGTGCGGAGCATCCCAGGATTAGCGTGATCCCGCGCCACAGCACGGGCCAGCCGTTCAGGACAAGCAGCGCGAATGCCAGGGGGAGGCCCGTCTGAAGCGTGGCGGCAGTAAGCATGAATCCGAGTCCGGCCAGCCACGGCCGCTGCGCGCGGACAAGAATCGCCAGTCCGAGCAGCATGAAGCCGGTGGGCTGCCCGAGCAGCAGCGTTTCCGGGCCGCCGCCGATTCCGATAGCGAAGGCGCCGCAAGCTGCCGTGCCGAGCACAGCCCAGGGCGCTGCTGGCCGGGTTAGCACGAAGATGCCCGCCCAGATCGCGAGGATGCTCGCGAGCGTGAAGGCGAACAGCGCGAAAGGGATCGGCATCGCCGCGAACGGTGCCTGCCAGAGCAGCGAGGCGGGCACGTGCGGGCTGGCGGGCCATGCGGGTTCGATGCCGGGAATGACGGCGTGCGTGGGTGCGTAGATGTTCACGTGAGACAGCAGTTCCCGCAGCGCCAGCCAGGTGTTGTTCCAGAAGTCCTGCCCGGCCAGGATGACGGTCGGATGGCGATAGGTCGCTATCTCCTGGTACATCGCCCAGTAGGAAACCGCAGCAGCAAGGGTGCCAGCCGCCACCCACGCAAGCCTGCGATGGGCGTCCTGGCCGCGCGCCGGAGCGGTCTTCCGCGGGGCGTTCACCGTCGGACGTACAGGATCGCGATCTGGTCAGTGGCGCGGACCTGCCACTGCCGGTCGTGCCGCAACTGCCGGGCGAGACCATAGCCGCGCGGCGTCAGCACGCAGCGCGCGCCAGCGAGCCCCTGAGCTGGATTACCCCAGCCATGCAAGACACGCTCCTCAGCGATCAGCAGCTTCGGGCCGTACAAGTTATTGCGGGTGTCAAGCGAGACTGGCACATCAGGTCGCGCGAGAATCACGTAGGCGCCGATGAGATCGTTAGTGAACAGTCGGCATCCGTGCGGGATAGCGGCTACCACGGTGACCGGGTAGGTGGCCGGTTCCGGGCGCCCGATGTGCGTGAGGCTGGTCACCGCCAGCGCGACGAGGGCTGCAAATCCCAGTGCGCCGCCGCGCTGGAGCATCACCCGGCGGCTGACCAGGTAGCGTCGCATGGGAGCGGGTGGGTTCGAGGCGAACGAGGCGAGCACGGGCATCGCCAGGATCACGACGAACGGCAGCAACCGCACTGCCTGGATAGAGCCCGCCATGCAGATCACGAGCGCGGCGCCCATCACCGCTTCACGCCGTCGCCATGCGATGATCAGTGCGGCAATCCCGGCCGCTAGCGTTAGGTCCTGCACGACGTTGGCGGGGTCGAATGGCATCCACTCGGTGACGAGCTGTGTCGAATCCGCATGTACCTGGTTGGCCTGGTGCAGCACGCCGATGCCGTGTGGATTCGCCAAGCAGCCAGCGGCGGCAGCGAGTGCGGCAGCGGCCGCGTACCGCCAGCGCGCGTCCCGGCGGGCGAGTAGCAGCAGCAGCACAGCGCTCGCGGCAGCAACCGCAACTGCCAGGAGCGCGGCGGCGTGCAGATTGATCCAGGTCGCAGTCAGCAGCCCAGCCAACGCCGCCGCGCCCCAGCGACCGCGGCCACGCTCGATCCCGCGGAGCAGCAGTGCGAGGGCGAGGACCGCTGCGTAGTCGACGAGTTGCGGCCGGGCGGACAGCCAGCCTGCCAGCAACGGCAGCGAAAGGAAGAACACGACGGCCGCCGCTGCCGCCGACGCGCCGAGCGTGCGGGCGACGGCCAGCGCGAGCGCGACAATTCCGGCAGTGATCACCGCGCACAGCAGCGCCACGCCAGGCAGGCCAGCCACCCGGTACGCGACCGCCAGGAGCACATCGAAGCCCCAGGAGTTCTGGAAATACGGCGTGCCGTGTGCAGTCCAGCTGAACGTGTCGGTGGCCGGGATCGCGTGGTGCGCCAGGATGAGCTGGCCGATCCGGATCTGCCAGAATGTGTCGCCCTCGGAGAGGATCCCAGCACGGAAAATCACCAGCGGCAGGAACGCCAGCCAGGCGAGAATCCAGGTCTGGCGCGACGCGGTCCGGGGGGAGTAGCCGGTAACCTCGGCGGTCTGCGGGCTGGCGGTCGTGGTCATGCGCCTGGTCCGGGTCCTGCCGCCAGGAGCGCGAGCAGCGTGCCGCCGATGAGGAAGGGGCCATAGCTCACGTGGCTCCGCAGGGTGACCCGCCGGGCCGCGAGCAGCGCCAGCCCGGCCACCCCGGCCAGCACGAATCCGAGGGCTGCTCCGCCGAGTTCTGTGCGCCATCCGAGCCAGCCCAGCGCTAGGCCGGCCAGCCCGGCGAGCTTGATGTCGCCGCCGCCGATCCCGCCCGGCCTGATGAGGCCGAGCAGCAGGTAAGCACCGCCGAGCGCCAGGCCGCCGAGCAGCGCGCGGGCCAGCGGCCAGGCCTGGTGGCCGATCAGCGCGGCAGCCCCCAGCAAGGCGAGCAGAGCAGGGTAGGCGGGCAGCGTAAGCCGGTCGGGGAGTCGCTGCACTTGCAGGTCGATGGCGGCCAGCGCTACCCCGAGGGCGCCCAGCACGCAATACGCGGCGACCTCCGGCGTGCCCGCGAATCGCCCGGCAATCGCCCCGACCGTGACCGCGCACGCCAGTTCCAGCAGCGGGACCGGCCCGAGCCGGGCCTGGCATGCGGCGCACCGCATGGCGATCACCTGCGCGAGCGGAGCGTCGCACCTCGGGCAGGTGGTCCGCGGCAGTTCGCCAGCCGGTACCGCAAGCCGGACTACCACGCCACGGAGCGCAGCGCCGGCGAGGAGGCCGGCCAGCGCGCCCGCGACGGCCCATCCGGCATTCATCTCGCCCCTCATCTCCGATCGAAAAGTGGACTCACCCTACGCATGACGAACGGGCTTCCGCAGGCAGGTTCGCCTCGTGTCAGCCGATCGGGGGACATGCCGGCCGACCTGGCAGAACTCCGCGCCGGCCGGCCAAGCCCGGGTCAGCGGAACCTCTTGCGGGCAGTGCCTCGTGCCACACTGCCGTGACCTGGGCCCACTCGGACTAGCTGTACACAGGGGCCCCCATGCACAAGGAGAGGTCCCGATGCTCAAGCACTTCGTTTCGGCGCAGCACTTCCTGGCCAGGCAGCTGCGGTCAGACCGCGGCGCGACCGCCGTGGAGTATGGCCTCCTCGTGGCCCTCATCGCGGCCGTCATCGTGGCAATCGTCGTCGTCGTTGGTCACCAGGTCTCGAACGCCTTTAACACCGTCAGCAGCCAGATGTGATCAGGCGCCGCTTGCGGGCGGACGACGACCGGGGCGCGAGCGCGATCGAGTACAGCCTGCTCATCGCGTTCGTTGCCGCGGTCATATTCGGCGTCGTGGTGCTGCTCGGCCAGCACACGGCTACCGCGTATTCGACTGTGGTGGGCAAGTTCTAGCGAAAGTGCAGGTAGCGATGACAGAGCCAGCACGGCGTGGCAGCGTGAACTCAGACCGCGGTGCAGTTGCGGTTGAGTTCGCGCTGCTGCTGCCGTTGCTTGTGCTGCTGATCTTCGGGATGATCGACTTCGGTCGCGCGATCAACGCTCAGATCACGATTACTCAGGCAGCACGCGAGGGCGCCCGAGTGCTGGCGCTACCTGGGGGCACCACCGTCGGATCGAGCGGTCTGCCTGCCTACCAGGACCGGGCCATTGCCGCGGCTAACGGGCTTGGACTTGGCTCATCGAACGTCACGGACGGGCCTGACAAGCTGTTTGTGATCGGCTGCCCGACCGGTTCTGGGAGCGCGGGCGACGACGCGGTGGTGAACGTCACCTACACGTTTACGTTCATCACCCCGGTCGGCTCCATCTTCGGCCCGACCAAGACGCTGACAGCCGAGGGAGTTATGCCATGCGAAAACTAGCGCGGCCGATGCTGCGCCTTCTCGGCCGAGACGACCGCGGCGCGATCGGTGTGATCATCGCAATCCTGGTCGGCGGCGGCGTGCTGCTTGGCTCGGCCGCTCTCGTGATCGACGTAGGCCAGATCTACCAGAACCGGTCCGAATTGCAGAATGGCGCCGACGCTGCCGCGCTGGCGGTTGCGCGGCAGTGTGAGCTGACAGTGGGTCCCTGCGGCCAGGCGACCGCGCTGGGCACGGCAGGCACCTACGCGAACAAAAATGCTTCCGCGCTCACCCAGGACGCTGCTGGTATCTATGTCGTCTGCGGATCGGGTGGCCTAAACTCCTGCAGCTCCGGCATTTTCGGCAGCGGGCTGACGAACTGCCCGCCGGACCCGACGAACGGCGCCAACTTCGTCGACGTGCTGACCGAGACGACTCTGAAGAGTGGCTCGACACTGCTGCCGCCCGTATTCGCCAGGACCATCATCGGCAACTCGACCTACAACGGCACGACGGTGAAGGCGTGCGCGCAGGCCCAGTGGGGCGGTGCACTGCAGAGCGACTCGCTGGCCCTCACGCTTTCCCTGTGCCAGTGGCAGGACCTCACGGGTTCCGGCGGCAGCGGCTTCAACACGCCCGTCCCGGTCTTCATCAAGGGCAAGGACAAGCCGTGCGCCGGCCCGGCCGGGCAGAACATGCCGGGCGGGTTTGACTGGCTCCAGCAAACCAGCAGCAGCGCCTGCACCGCATACATCGATCTGACGACAGATACAACTGTCACCAACACGGGGAACAACGTCTCGGGTTCCTGCAAGACCGCGCTCATCAACGATGTCAACTCCGCCATCGCGGGAAAGCCGGTGACCGTGTTCGTCCCGGTGTTCGGCTGCAACTCGTCGGCACCTGCCTGGTGTCCGGTTACCGGCACAGGAAGCAACGCGCAGTATTACGTCGTCGGACTCGCCGGCTTCCAGATCCTCGGTTATGCGAACATCCCCGGCGTGAACCCGGACGCCGGCACGAACAGCTTGTGCACGGCAGTCAAGGGGTCGGGTAGTAACGCGCCCTGCATCGAGGGCCAGTTCGCCGAGGGCCTCGATCCTGTGTCCCAGCAAGTCACCCCATCTCCGGGCCCGTTCGGCGCTAACGGGATCAAGCTCACCGGCTGACAGCCAGCCCATCTGAATTGAGGAATGAATGACTCGCCGCATAGTGACCATCGCAGCCGCCGTGCTGCTCGCCGTGCTCGGTGCCGTCGGCGTGCTGGACTACGTCCACCAGGCCGACCAGCGAGCGCTGACGGGGATGCGCGCGGTCGGCGCCTACGTGGCCACCGCGCAGATCCCGTCTGGCACATCAGCCGCTGCGGCGGTGCGGGCGGGCCTGCTGGTGAGGCAGCAATTCCCAGCCTCGTCGGTGCCGGCCGACGCGGTCCGCTCGATCACGCCGACCTTGTCCGGCCTGGTGCTGACCAGCAGCCTCCCCTCAGGTCAGATGCTGCTCGATCCCATGCTCGGAGCGGCGGTGCAGACGGCGTCCGCGTTGCCCATACCACCCGGCGATGTGGCGGTGACACTGCAGTTCTGCGTCCAGCAGGCCGTCGGCAACTACATCACTCCCGGCTCGCAGATCGCCATATTCAACACCTTCGTCAACGGCACGAATAAGAGCGCGACTGGCGCCTGCTCTCAGGCGGGCTCCGGTGCCGGAGCCAGCTCGATCCAGACCAGGATGGTGATGTCGAAGGTCCTGGTGCTTGCGGTTGGCGAGGGGACCGCGACCCCCCCATCCTCGACTACCACTACGGCTGCCGGCCCGACTAACAGTTCGGCTGGCTCGAGTCCTGGAACCATCTACCTGACTCTGGCGGCGTCGCAGGCGGACGCCGAGCGACTGATCGAGCTGGGCGAGGGCGGATCGCCGTACCTGGCATTGCTGACCAGCGGCTCTGTCGCTCAGGCCGACGCGCCGTTCCAGCCGTAAGGCCAGCACGATGACGATCCTGTGCGAACCCGAGGCCTCGGCTGCGCAAACGCACTCGCCGCCAGACGTCGGTCAGATCCGGCGCGCGGATACCGTGTGGGAGGCTGCCCGGCTGCTTTCAGCCGATCCGTCGGAACTGCTCGTGATCATCGGGCCCAGCGTCCCGATCGACGAGGCGCTTCGCTTCGCGGAGGCACTGCGGCCGGTCCGCCCGGCCGCCGGTGTCGTCCTCGTCCGTGCGCGGGTAGACGTGACCGTATTGACCGAAGCACTGCGCGTCGGCGTGCGCGAGGTGGTGCCGGCCGGAGACCAGGCCGCGCTGTCCGAGGCGTGCCTGCGGTCAATGGATGTCTCAGCGGGGCTGATGGCCGGCTCGCCAGCTGAGATCGCTGCTCAGCCTGGCGGCGAGGGCCGGATTGTCACGGTCTTCTCAGCCAAGGGCGGCTGCGGGAAGACCACCCTGGCGATCAACCTTGCGGTGGCGCTTGCCAAGGACGGGCGTCGCGTCTGCCTGGTCGACTTGGACCTGGCGTTCGGTGATGTGGCCATCAGCGTCCAGCTCAACCCTGCGCGCACGATTGTCAACGCACTGCCGATGGCGGGTCACGTGGACACGACCGGCGCAGCGTCGCTGCTCACGCGGTACCGGCCTGGCCTGGACATGCTGCTGGCTCCGACGACCCCTGGCGACGCCGAGAAGATACCTCCCACTCTGGTGCGCGAGCTGCTGACCGTCCTGAAGGGGATGTACGACTTCGTCGTCGTCGATACGCCTGCGCAGTTCAGTGAGCCTGTCCTGATCGCCATGGACGCCAGCGCCCACCACGTGCTGCTGACGACTCCGGATGTTCCCGCGCTAAAGAACCTCCGGGTCACTCTGGACACCTTCGACATGCTCTCGTATCCGGCGGACGTCCGGTCGGTCGTGCTCAATCGCTCCGACGCGAAGGTTGGCCTGACCGCCGAGGACGTCACGAGGGTGGTACGCAGCCCGATCGCCCTGTACGTGCCGTCCAGCCGGGAGGTCCCGGTGTCGATCAACAAGGGCACGCCGATCGTGCTGGATAACCCTGCGCACCCGGTTAGCCAGGCCATCGTCCGATTCGCCAGGGAGCGCCTGCAAGCTGGGGTACCGGCGCCACGGCCCGCTGAGGCAGCGGCTCGGCGCGGAACAGGGAGGTTCGGCCGATGAGCCTGATCGAGCGACTGGCGCAGCAGTCGGTATCCAAGTCGCCAGCGCTTGCGCCAGAGCAGCGCCACGCGACGCGGCGGGCCAGCCGGCACGCTGACCCGTTCGCGACGGTCAAGCGCAGTGTGCACGAGACGCTGCTGGAAGACCTGGGACCGAGGCTTTACGACTCGCACCTGGACGCGCGCGAGCTAGAGGAGCAGGTCATCCAGACGCTGCGGACCGTACTGCAGCGCGAGGAGACCCCGCTGACAATGGCCGACCGGGCGCGGATCGCGCGCGAGGTGGCCGACGAGATTCTCGGGCACGGGCCGCTCGAACCTTACCTGCGTGACCCAGACGTCACCGAGATCATGGTGAACGGGCACGACCAGATCTACGTGGAGCGCGCCGGGCGGATCTATCCCGTCGACGTCGCCTTCGCCGACGAGAGCCACCTGCGCCGGACCATTGAGAAAATCGTGTCCCGCGTCGGCCGCCGGGTTGACGAGGCCAGCCCGATGGTGGACGCGCGCCTTCCCGACGGCAGCCGGGTCAACGCCGTCGTGCCCCCGGTGGCCTTGGATGGCTCCCTCCTGACCATCAGGAAGTTTGCCGCCGACCCGTTTACCGTCGATGACTTGATCAGCTTCGGAACGATGACGCAGCCGGTCGCAGAGTTGTTGCAGGCGTGCGTGCGTGGCCGTCTAAGCGTGCTCATCGGCGGCGGATCCGGAGCGGGAAAGACGACCACCCTCAACGTGCTGTCGTCCTTCATCCCTGGCGACGAGCGGATTGTCACTATCGAGGACGCGGCTGAGCTCCAGCTCCGCCAGGAGCACGTGGTCCGGATGGAATCACGGCCGCCGAACCTGGAGGGCCGCGGCCAGGTGGCGATCCGTGACCTGGTCCGCAACTCGCTGCGGATGCGGCCCGACCGGATCGTCGTCGGCGAGGTCCGCGACGCCGCAGCGCTGGACATGCTCCAGGCGATGAACACCGGCCACGACGGCTCGATCACCACCGTGCACTCCAACTCGCCCAGGGACTCGCTGGCCCGGCTAGAGACGATGGTGCTGATGGCTGAGATGGACCTGCCGCAACGTGCCATCCGCGAGCAGATGGCGTCGGCCCTCCAGCTGATCGTGCACCAGACCCGGCTCAGGGACGGCACTCGGCGGATCACGCACATCACCGAGGTCGAGGGTATGGAGGGCGACGTCATCACCTTGCAGGACATCTTCCTTTTCGACTACCACGCGGGCGTTGACGAGAACGGCAAGTATCTCGGGACGCTACGCAGCACCGGCCTGCGGCCGCGTTTCATCCAGACGCTGGCCGACCGCGGCGTCCGGTTGCCAGCCACGATGTTCGGGGAATACGGCCGGTGAGCGTGATCAGGGCCGGGCGGGTCGTCGCCGCGCTCGCGGCTGTCGCTGCCGTTGCCTTCGGTGCGGGCGTGGCGCGTGCGACAACAAGCTCGCCTGCGCCGACGCGGGCCGTCATGATCCTCCTCGACGTCAACATCACGTTCCCGGCCGCCGACGCGGCTGCCGAGAACGCTGCCGCCACGGCCTACCTGAATGCACTGCCGGTGGACGTCCGTGCTGGGCTGATCACGTTCTACGGATCATGGAATCAGGTCGCACCTCCGACGACTGACCGTGCGACTGTGTCAGCCGCGCTCTCTTCGGCATCTCGGGTCGGTTCGCGCTCCATCGGCTTGGCCCCAGCCTTGGCTGCCGCGCAGTCAGCTTTGTCGGCGCTCGGACCGTCGGTGGACGGGCGGGTGGTTGTCCTATCTGACGCCGAAGAACTCACCGGGCCCGTCCCGGCGTCGTCCATCCCGGTAGACGTCGTGACCTGGGCGTTCGAGAGCGATGACAACGTCTCGTCGTTGCAAAGTCTGGCGGCGGCTTCGGGCGGACGGGCTGTTGCCCCGGCTGATGCCGCGACGCTCGCCTCGGGTTTCCCGGCCGTGACGCCATCACCGGCACCCGTACCGAGTGTCGCTCCGCGGCCGCATCACGCCGAGCCAGCCTCGTCACCGCCTCCGGTCTCGGCGTCTTGGCGCTTCTCGGCGCCCGTGCTGGCTGCGGTCGGTGCGCTGGTGATCGCGATCATTGCGCTCGTAATCGTCGTATCGGGGTTGTCGAGTTCCGGTCGTCGCGGTCGACAGCTCGTCGCGCAGGTGGCGCAGTACGGGCCGTCGCACGCCGCTAGAAGACCTGAGGACGGTGCCGCACAGGGTAGCTCGCACCGCAAGGTTGCCGGCGCCGCGATCGGGCTGGCCGAGCGTGCACTTGAGGTAAGGGGCACCAACCGGACGCTCGCCGCGCGGCTGGAGGTCGCCGGCATGACGATCAGGCCTGCTGAATTCGTCGTGCTGGGGGCGTGCGGGAGCCTGGTGCTAGCGGCGGGCCTGACGATCCTGGTCGGCAATTTCCTGGTCGGCGTTCCAGCCGGCCTGCTGGCTGGCTGGCTCTGCATGCGGCTGCTGGTCAGTCTCCGGATGGGTCGGCGCCGCGCGGCGTTCGGTGAGCAGCTGCCTGACGTGCTGCAACTGATCGCCAGCTCGCTGCAGTCCGGGTTCTCGCTGGCACAGGCCCTCGACGCGGTGGTGCGCGAGGGCAGTCAGCCGGCCGCGGCCGAGTTCGCGCGCGCCCTGGGCGAAGCGCGGATCGGTGCCGACCTAGCCGACGCCCTCGACGGTGTTGGCGCGCGGATGGATTCGCAGGACATGCGCTGGTCCGTCATGGCGATCCGGATCCAGCGCTCGGTCGGCGGCAACCTGGCCGAGGTGCTCCGCAACACCATCGCGACGATGCGCGAGCGCGCGTTCCTGCGGCGCCACGTCAAGGCCCTGAGCGCCGAGGGAAGGCTGTCAGCGTACATCCTTGTCGCGTTGCCGATCCTGCTCGGCGGATGGCTGTTCTACAGCAGCCGGTCGTACATGCAGCTGCTGTATACGACGACGTTCGGGCTGATGATGCTCACCGGCGCGATCGTTCTGGTAGTGGTCGGCGCCTTCTGGATGCGCGCCCTGATCAAGGTCGAGGTGTGAGATGACCGGAACGGTGCTGCTCGGGACTGCGGTCGGAGCGCTCACCCTCGCCATTGCGCTGCTGGTGATCTCGGTGGCGCCAGCCAGGCCGTTGCGAGGGGCGGCCCGCGCGCTGGCAGTCATCGAGCAGGGCTACTCCCAGGTAGCCCCACGTCGTACACGCGACCGCCGCGCCGACGCGTCGTCACCGGGCTGGCTGCGCGCGATCGCACGGCGACTGTCTCCCGCTGGGAGTGCAGCAGCTCTGCAGCATCGCCTCGATATTGCCGGGAATCCTGGTGCGTGGACGCCGGACCGGGTCCTCGCAGCAAAGGGGATCGGATTGCTCGGGCTCGGCGTTGTGGGGACGGTGTACGGCCTGGCGATTGCGCACAGCATCGGTCTCGCATTCATCGGTCTGGTAGTGGGTGGAATTGCCGGCTTCTATCTGCCGGACCTGCTGCTGCACAACGCTGGGCTGCGGCGGCAGCAGCGGATCCAGCGTGCCTTGCCGGACTCGCTGGACATGCTCACCGTGTGTATGGAGGCCGGCCTTGGCTTCGATGCAGCACTAGCGCAGGTCGCGCAGAACACCGACGGGCCGCTGGCCGCAGAGTTCACCCGCGCACTTCAGGAGATGCAGATCGGACAGGCGCGCAGCGACGCACTGCGCGCGTTGCTAACCCGGACCACAGTGGCTGAGCTCCGGGTGTTCGTGGCAGCTCTGGTCCAGGCTGGTGAGCTCGGCATCCCGATCGCGAAGGTACTGCGCGAGCAGGCGGGCGAGATGCGCGTCCGGCGTCGGCAGCGGGCCGAGGAGCAAGCACAGAAGGTTCCTGTCAAGATCATGTTCCCGCTAGTACTGTGCCTGTTCCCGGCGCTGATGGTGGTGATCATCGGACCCGGCATCCTGCGCATCGCCCACGCGCTATTCCACGTGAATATCGGCGTTCCGTGACCGCGCAGGTCACGGCGCCGGACCGAGTCTGGGGTCCGGCCGGCGGCCGCAGCCGACCACTGCCCTCTGGAGTTCCTGGTGGCCTGGCCTGGCTCGTGGCCGTGGCGTCGCTGGCCTTCTTCGCAACTGCGCAGTACTGCCATCAGCTCTACGTCGACACCTACTTCGATCTGTACGCGGGGCGGCTCGTGGCGCAGCACGGCGTCCCACAGCGCAACGTGGTGACGGTCATCGCACATGGCCGGCCGTGGGTCGACCAGCAATGGCTCGGCCAGCTCGCCTATTACCGTGCCTGGCAGGTCGGCGGTTATGCGGGCGTGGTGATGCTGTCCGTCGCCCTGGTTGCTATCGGCTTCGCCATCCTCGGTGCCCTCATGCTGCGGCGGGGCGTGTCGCCACTGGCCATGTGTGGCTGGACACTCGCAGCGCTGGCGGTGAGCTACGGATATGCCACTCCGAGGACGCAGAGCTTCGGATATCTGTTCCTGCCCGTGGTGCTCTGGCTGGTGCTCGCCGATGACGGCCGGAGCTGGCCGCGGGCTTGTACCTGGCTGTCGATACCGCTCCTGGTGGTGTGGGCGAACGTGCACGGATCGGTGCTCCTCGGTGCCGGGATCGTGGGGCTGCACGCCGCCTCGCGCGCGTGGGGAGCACTGCGGCGCCGGGATCAGCGCGGACTGGCTTTGTATCTGCTGCTCGGGACCTGCGCGGTCGGCTCGTTGATCTGCACCCCCTACGGCATCGGCGTCGTGCGCTATTACGGCAGTCTGATCGGGAATCCAGTGCTGTTGCGCTTCGGCGGGGAGTGGGCACCGCCGAATCCGGCCGATGCCGCATCCTGGGCGTTTTTCGCCGTCGTTGTCGCGACCATGGTTGCGATGGCACGTGCCTGGCGCCGCGGCGTCAGGCCGGAGCCCGGACTAGCTGTCTTCGGCGCGGTCACCCTCGGCGCTGCCCTGCTGGCCTTCCGCAACACGCCCTGGTTTGGCGTCGTCGGCTGCCTGCTGGCAGCAGATGCGCTGGCTGGCCTGGCACCGGCACCGGCCCTGGCGCCCTTCTTCCGCCGGGCGCTGGCCGCGACGCTGGCAGCGATTGCAGTCGTCAGCGCGGTCGGACTGGCGCGCACGCCGGTCGGTCAGTACGAGGCGCGACTCCCACGCCAGGCTATCGACGTCGCGGCGAATGTCGCCGCACACGCCTCAGGGCTGTCGGTGCTGTCGGACCAGTGGTGCTCGGTCGGATTGCTGTGGCTACATCCCGCGCTGCTCGGCCGGGTGGCCTTCGACGTGCGAGAGGAGCAGTACAGTCAGGCAGAGCTAGCATCACTCCTCGATTTCATGCTCGCCAGGGGATCGGAGTGGAGACGAGGGCTGCGCGGCTACGACCTTGTAGTCGTCTCGCGCCGGTGGCACCCGCGCCTCGCAACCGCCATGATGCAGACCCCCGGCTGGCGGGTTGTCTATGCCGCCGACTCTGGTGTGGTCCTTGAGCGCGTCCGCTGATCCGACCGCGGTGGCCGGACCGCCGACGATAGTGACCGGACCGGCGAGGATCAGGATCAGCGCTGCTGTCGTAGTCGTGGCTTGCTATGTGACCGCGGCCGTCGTGGTGACCTGGCGGCTGTGGGCAGACCCAACGTCTCAGGTGGTGGCCGGCAACGTGCCGGACGCTGACGCGTTCGCCTGGTTCCTGCGCTACGACGCGACAGCGCTCGCGCACGGCCGGCTGCCCGCACTGATCACGTCCGCGCTGAACGCCCCGCAGGGCGTGAACGTGATGTGGAACAACTTCATGCTGCTGCCAGGGGTGCTGCTGGCTCCAGTCACGCTGGGGTTCGGCCCGCAGGTCAGCCTGACGCTCATGACCACGGTGGGTTTCGCCGGCTCGGCCTGCGCCCTGTTCTACGTGCTGCGGCGATGGAGCGTCAGCACCGGCGCGGCCGGACTGGCCGGCGCTGTGTACGGGTTCTCTCCTGCGCTGCTGCACTCCGCGATCGACCACTACAACCTCCAGTTCGCGGTGCTGCCCCCGCTCATTGCAGACCGGGTGCTGCGGCTGGCGATCCCGCGGGCCCGCAGCTGGCTGCGCGACTCCCTATGGCTCGGGGTCCTCTGCGCCGCTCAGATCTTCATTGCCGAGGAAGTCTTGGCGGAGACCGGACTGGCAGTCGTGTTGCTGCTGGTCGTGCTCGCGGCCGGAGCGCCCCGGCTTGCCAGGGAACGCCTTCTCGCAGTACTTGGCGGCCTGGGTGTGGCTGGCGGCACGGCGCTGGTGCTGGCCGGATACGCGCTGTGGGTGCAGTTCTTCGGGCCACTCGTGCAGCACGGAAGCCGATTCCCGCCGGGCACTTTCCAGAACAACATGTCTGGCTTTGTGACCCCTTCCCGGTATCTGCTGTTCCACACGGCGAGCAGCGCGGCGGGGGCGGCGCGCTTTCAGTATGGCGCGTCGGAATACCTCGGCTACCTGGGCTGGCCGCTTCTGGCGGCGCTGCTCGTACTCACCGTTGTGTGCCGACGTCAGGTGGCGATTGCGGCGTGCGCGCTCGTGTTCGTGCTGCTCGAGTTGCTGTCGGTGGGCTCGCAAGGGCGGCTCGCGGGGACTAGCACGGTGATAAGCCTGCCGTGGGCATGGCTAACCCGGTTGCCGCTGCTAGGGATGGGGCTGCCGGACCGGCTATCGATCTTTGCGGACGGTTTCGCGGCTGCCATGATCGGCTTCGGCCTGGATGCGCTTGTTGCTAAGGCCAGTAGCACCGGCACACGCTGGCGCGCGGCTGCAGTGTGGTGGGCCGCGGCTGCGGCGGTCTTGCCGCTCACGCCGCTGCCGCTGCCATCCGCGTCCACGTCGGGGCCTCCGGCCGGCTGGCAGGCGGCATTCGCCGCGCTGCATCTGCCCCCCGGCGCAACTGTGCTGACCGTCCCGATCCCGGCGGGGGACGATCCGCTGACCCCGCCGATGCGCTGGCAGGCCGACACCGGCATCCCGGGGAGGCTCATTGGTGGTTATTTCGAGGGCCCGGACAACCGGGGTCATGCGGCCCTGGATGGCACTGGCCTCCGGCCAACCGCCCTGTACCTGGATCAGCTCTGGCTCGGAAGCCCGCCCCGGTCTGCCCCGACCAGGGCCCAGGCTGAGGACGACTTGAGGTATTGGCGGCCGGCGGCGGTCGTGGCCGTCACGCCCCGAGGTTCGCCCGTAGACCGGTACCTGACCGGACTATTGGGGTTGCCGTCGGTCGAGGCCGGCGATGTCATCGCCTGGCAGCTGCCGGCAGCTCCGTAGCGGCCACCGTGTCAGCTGGGGCCTCATGAGGCTGGGTGTAAACCAGCGAGGGCAGTCCTGCGTCAACTAGCCAGCGGATCTGATAGTGGGTGGAGAGGTCGGATCCCGACATAAGGGGTGGGAGTTCGGTATGCCGATCCGCATTGTCGTCGTCGACGGCCATACGCTGACGCGCTACGGCTTCCGCGAGCTCGTTGCTCAGCAGCCCGACATGGAGATCCTGGCTGAGTGCGGTCTCGCCGCAGACGCCACGGACGTGCTGGCTGTCTTCCGGCCGGACGTGGTGACCGTCGACGTGTCGCTGCCGGACGGCGACGGGCTGCGGCTTGCCAGGGAGCTTCGGGATCAATACCCCGAGCTCGGAATTGTCATCCTGACGTCGAAGGATCAGGATGACGTGCTGTTCCGAGCGCTCGAGACTGGCGTCTCGGCTTTTGTGCCCAAGACCGCGCCCGTGGCCGAACTGCTCGCCGCCATCCGGCACGCCTCCGTCGCAGCTCTGTCGTTCACGGCGGCCGGACTGGCCGGCGCGTTGTCGCGCCGGCAGGCGGTGCGCAATCAGATGGCGCTCAGCGCGCGGGAGGGACAGGTTCTCGAACTGCTGCACAGCGGCATGTCGATCCCCGCGATCGCCCTGCAGATGTACATCAGTCCTTCGACGGCCAAGACCTACGTGTCTCGCCTGTACGAGAAGCTGGGGGCCGCCAACAGGGCGCAGGCGCTCATGATCGCGTACCGGCACGGCCTGATTCAGTTCGATCACGACATTCCGCCCCGCCACGTGGCCGCCCCAGCCGACAGCGCAGTCGCGGCCGCAATCGCCTAGCGGCCGGTTGCGCCGATGCGGCTGAGACCCGGCATTGCGCTGCTAGGCCCAGACGCCCCGTTACCGGTAATTAACGAATTGCAGGGCTATGTCGAGGTCCTTGCCGCGGAGCAGCCCCTGTACCTCCTGCAGTTCGTCCTTTTTCTTGGAGGAAACGCGCAGTTCGTCACCCTGGACCTGAGCGCGAACTCCCTTCGGGCCCTCGTCCCGGATGATCTTTGAGATGTTCCTGGCGTGGTCCTGGGAGATGCCTTCCTTGAGCCCGATGTGCAGCCGGTACTCCTTGCCGGAGAGCTTCGGTTCGCCGGGGTCCAGCACCTTGAGCGAGACCGATCGCTTGATCAGCTTCTCCTTGAACACGTCAAGCACTGCGTTGGCGCGCTCCTCGCTGTTGGCCTTGATCTC
>Ga0126381_100002135_pt1 | contig 21380 bp, 22 predicted proteins | sample PanSoiMetPlot_28_FD_96465 | JGI IMG/M metagenome (GOLD analysis project Ga0126381, IMG submission 96465) | Tropical forest soil microbial communities from Panama - MetaG Plot_28 | ecosystem: Environmental > Terrestrial > Soil > Tropical forest > Bulk soil | place: Panama | collected 2016-02-17
ATCATGGCAGGATTCATCGAGAAAGGCGGCGCGCTCCTCGGGTGCACGTTCGAGGGCTGACTGGAAAAGATCGATGACCTTTTCCCACCGCTCAGTCTTCATCAGGTTTCTTTCTCGCTCAGCTCCCGATAAAGCCACGCCTTAGCCGCCGTCCATTCTCGCTCTACTGTGCGCAAAGACAGCTTCAGGAATTCAGCCGTTTCTTCGACTGTCAAACCACCGAAGTAACGCAGCTCGACGATTTGGCTTTTGCGCGCGTCCTGTACTGCCAGCTTTTCCAATGCTTCATCGAGATCGAGTAATTCCTGCGCTCGCGTTTCGGTTACTAACGCACCTTCATCCAGGGTCACTTTCAGCGCGCCACCGCCACGTTTCAGTGACTGGTGTTTACGGGCATGGTCAACCATGATGTGCCGCATGATCTGCGCGGCCGCGGCGATAAAGTGGGTGCGGCCTTGCCAGACCGGCTTGGTGCTATCAACCAGCTGCAGGTACGCTTCGTTCAGAACTGCGGTCGTTTGTAGCGTATGGCCGATTCGCTCCCGGCTCATATAATGGTGGGCGAGCCGGTGCAGTTCAGGATGCACCAGCGGGAATAACTTCTGCATCGCTTCCTCGTTTCCGTTGCTCCACTCGCCGAGCAGTTGGGTGACGGCTTCTCGCGTGGATCGGGGCGTCGTCATAGAGGGTCTTCGCCGCCGCAAATTGTATCACGGTCGAGGGATTTTTACAGCACAGCTCGAGGCAATCAAAAAAAGACTGCGAAATGGTGGCGGGTCTCGGACGGCCTTCACGCCTACCCACATGAACCGGCACAAATAACAAACCCACCGGGAAAAACCAAAACCAAAATCAAACCTCGAAATGAAAAAACGTATGCAAACAACAAACAACTCTAACATTAACCGACGCGGTACTAAGCCGTCGTTGGAAACGTCAAATCTCAGATTCGAACCTCGCGTGAGGCATTCGTCGTTGCTGGCGATCGCCACTCTGGGTTTAACACTCATGTTCAACCTTGCGACGGCCCATGCCGATCCGCAGGTATTTGAAGCATCCGGCGCGACGCCAGCGGATATCCAGGCCGCGGTAGACGGCTTCCGGAATTTTAGCGATTTCGGAACCAACAACGGAGTAGGCGGCACATTCCCCAATGGCCGCCGCGAGATCAACTGGGACGCGGTTCCAGATACCCGCTCCGCACCCAACCTGCTGCCGGCGAATTTCTTTAACAGCAATTCGCCGCGCGGAGTCGTCTTCTTCACTCCAGGGACAGGCTTTGAGGTAAGCGCCAACCTTGTCAATCCGACAAACACTCCGGTCAGATTCGGCAATATCAACCGTGTCTATCCCGCGCTCTTCAGCACGTTCAGTCCTCAGAGGCTCTTCACCGCCTTGGATAGCACCATCACGGAAAATCTGTTCTTCATCCCCGGAACTGCACAAGCGGCGACGGTCAAAGGTTTCGGCGTTGTGTTTACCGACGTGAATGACGACCACAGCACAAAGATCGAATACTTTGATGTTCGCGGTAACCTTTTGTTTAGCCGGGACGTGCTGTCCGCACCTAACGGTCGCGGAGGCCTTTCCTTCCTGGCAGTCGCGTTTGATACAGCCAGTGTTTTTATGGTCCGAATTACCTCTGGCGATCGCATCTTGAAAGCGCCCAACTTCGATGTCGTCGCGATGGATGACTTCATCTACGGCGAACCGCAAGCGTTACAGTAAAGCGTCACATCATGAGTAACTAATGGCGAGGAATGGGAAGCGCCTTCAACGGCGCTTCCCTCCAGCGAGTGGGCACGGCAGCCTGCCATGAACCAGACGCAACAATCTAAACAGAAACGTATTTTAAAAAGATGATAACCATGAAAACAGTAATCACTGCCAACAGTTCACTTCTCACTATTCGCCGTTCCCGGCTTACTCTCATTCTCATCGCGCTTGCACTTATGGCTTTCGTGCTTGCCCCGGGGATGCGAGCGGTCAATCCACCGCCGGATGGAGGTTATGTCCGTTTCAACACGGCTGAGGGCCAGAATGCCCTCTTCAACCTTGCGAGCGGCAGTGATAACACAGCCCTAGGTGGCCAGGCGCTCCTTCACGATACAGTCGGGAACAATAATACCGCCGTGGGTTTTAATGCGCTTTTCGACAACATCGGTGGTTCCGATAACACGGCCCTCGGTGCTACTGCGCTCCTTCACAACGCCAGCAGTTTCAACACCGCCATCGGTTTTCAAGCCCTCCTAAGTAACACTACCGGCAACTTTAACACAGCCAATGGCGTTAACGCTCTCATGAGTAACACTACCGGATCCCTCAACACCGCCAATGGTGCTAACGCGCTCTTAAAAAACGCGACGGGGGTCCGCAATACTGCTAACGGAGCCAACGTACTTGTTAACAGCACCGCCAACGACAACACAGGCACCGGCTTTGCGGCGCTGTTCACCAACAGCACGGGCTTCCAGAACACGGCCAACGGCGTTGGAGCGCTCTTAAGCAACACGACCGGCAGCAACAACACGGCCAGCGGTTTTCAGTCCCTTTTGAACAACATTGGCGGTTTAGACAACACGGCGGACGGTTTTCAATCCCTCTTGAACAACACAACCGGCACTTTAAATACGGCCAATGGAGTCCAGGCCCTTTTGAGCAACACAACCGGCAACGAGAACACGGCCAACGGACTTGGAGCGCTTGGGAACAATACCACGGGAAACAGCAACATTGCTTTGGGCGCCGACGCCGGCTTTAATCTCACTACGGGCAGCGGCAATATTGATATCGGCAACGCTGGAGCAGTTGGCGAGTCGGTCACGATCCGCATCGGTGATGGCCAGACAAGAACGTTTATTGGCGGCATTCGTGGCGTTACAACCGGGAATGCGAACGCCGTAAACGTGGTCATCGACTCCGATGGTCAATTAGGGACACTCAGTTCCTCGCGCCGGTTCAAGAAAGAGATTGAGCCGATGGACAAGACCAGCGAAGCCATCCTGGCGCTCAAGCCGGTCACTTTTCACTACAAGCACGATAAGACAGGCACTTTGCAATTTGGCTTGATTGCCGAAGAAGTGGCCGAAGTGAACCCGGACCTGGTAGTGCATGACAAGAACGGCGACATCTACACCGTTCGTTACGATGCAGTGAACGCGATGTTGTTAAATGAGTTTCTGAAGGAGCACCGCAAAATCGAGCAACAGCAGGCGATCATCGTCGAGTTACAGTCAACTGTCGCAAGCCAAAAAAGGAATTTCGAGATTACGGCTTCAAGGCAGCAGAAAGAAATCGAAGCTCTGACAGCAGGTCTTCAGAAAATGAGCGCACAAGTTGGAGTAGGTGCTTTGGCAGCGCAAGCAATCGCGATCGAGCAAGCAACGAAGAAAAGCAGGAATGATAAGTATGGCGCGGCCAATTGAGTTTGCTGCACGATAACTCGGTAGGGCGTGGCCACAGCTTGTTCGCCGTGGCGAGGGCGCGCCCACCGAGCGGTGCAGCGGTCGTCCCTGGCAATTAAGCGAGAAATTGTAAGTTCTGTTCTCGGGATGACTGCGCACTCGGGTTGGGTGTTGTGTGTTTTAGGCGGGAGCTGCCTTTGCCCAGTTTCTGCAGGTGTTGGAGGGTATCTCTTTTACAGGGCTTGGCGTTCTTATTTGTTGCCAACTTACCGGCAGTAAATTCAACATAGTTATTACGGCGACACTGATCCTGACTACGCGACTTTAGCATGTCGGACTACTTGCGCAGCCTAACCTAGTGGAATGTCAAGAGGTAACAAACGTGTTACTTTTCAAGGACGCCTACAGCTATAAACCCAATAGTCGTTGAAAGTGACAGTCGCGTTACCTTAGCGCGTTAGACGCAGAACGCGTACGGGTGTCTGTGGTTAACATGAAGATGGAAACTGCCAATCTGACTTCACCGTCAGGATTCAACGCCGCAATTGGCGTAGTTTCCTTCGAGAGTAACACCCAACCCAAACCTAACAGCGATTCGGGGATTTTGGCAGCGCCGTCACCAGCGAAAAAAAACTCGCGGGTGTGGCGGGTTCGAGGCGGTGTCCCCGCTTTCGCTCGTGAACCGGTAAAAAAACAAATACGCCGGTGAAAAACAAAATAGAAACCAAACCTTAGAAAGAAGAAACCCATGCAAACTAAACAATCAGTAACCACCTTAAAGAATCAGGCTTCGACTGTCATAGCCGCTTTCGGCTTGCTGTCGATGGTCCTTGCAGTGAGCGAGAGTGCTCACGCTCAAGGTGAACCCAGTATCAGTGCCAGGCCGGTCGTATTCCAGGCGGCCGGACCTGATGCTGCGTCAATCCAGAGCGCAGTCGATGCGTTTCGCGCTGCGTTAGGCGCCAACAACCTCAATAATCCAGGTCCGCTCCAAAAGGGTCGGCGTGAGATCAACTGGGACGGCGGTAACCCCAACGTCCTGGACACGACCGCTCCTGCAAATCCGTTCCTCGTGTTCCGGAATACTCGAGGCAGCCAGTTTAAAACACCCGGACTAGGGCTTTCGCAGGCTCCTGCGTCTGGCGGGCCTCAAGGCGGGTTGGCGGTACTCTTTGCCAATCCCACGTACGCCACCACGTTCAGAACGTTCAGCGCCTCGCGTTTGTTCACTCCTGTGGGAAGCAACATCACCGCGGCGTCCTTCTCGATACCCGGTACCAACGGAAATGTTCCGGCAGCAGTCAGAGGCTTCGGCGCGGTGTTCACAGATGTTGATCAACCAAATGGCAGCCCGAGCCCCATTTTCAGCAACGTCAGGTCCGGCACGCGCATCGAGTACTTGGACCGAAACGGCAAATTGCTGTTCACCGGTTCCGTCCCGGCTGCCCCTGGCAACGGAAACCTGTCATTCTTTGCCATCAAGTTTGATGACGCACGCATCGCTGCGGTCCAGATCAAAACCGGTGACGTTGCTCCGGGACCGAATGACGATGCGAGTCATGATGTCGTCATGATGGATGACTTCATCTACGGCGAGCCACAACTCTTCACAACTGCTCATTAACTGAAGATGAGATTCCACGCTAGCTACTATGGAAACGCCAGCCAATCTAAACACAGCACACTGGCCTTAACCCATATTACCTAACGAGAATAAAACGAGCTGCCGGGCGACACGAGCGTTGAAGGAACGCTAGTCCCCGGCAGCTCCTTATCTTTGCACGTAACGCGGCGACCGTGTCGGCGGCAAATTCTGGGAGCATACGCGGCTCGGCCCGCGCTGCGGAAGCGATGACGACCTCGCCAGCGCGATCTTCCTTTCTCTAGCCGCCTCGCTGTGCGAGGCTCTTTACTCCGGGTGCGTTTTGGCGAGCCGCCAAAACAAACACGCGAGCCGCGTGTGCTCCCCGGAATTCGAAACAACGATCTTCCACCATAAAGGTTGGAGAGGTCGTTGAGAGCAGACGATCATGAACACGACCCAAAAAATTCTCAGTGTGTTTCGTGTCCTTCATGGTAAAGATCGTTTTATGAGCACTTGCGAAGAAAACGACGAAAAGGTCAGCTCAATTGATTTCGAGGAGAATACTTTATTTAACGGCGCCCAGCTGAGCGAATGCGTTCTCGGGCGCGATTGGAACTCACCAGAAGAGGATGCAATATGGTCAAACCTGTAGCCGGCGAAATTGTTGTCGTTCCATTTTCGCGGAGCGGTCCCGCCCCCGAAAAGCACCGGCCCGCATTAGTGATCGCCGATCTTCCAGGCGCGGATTTGATTCTGTGTCAGATCACGAGCCGCGCACACTACGATGCTTTCTCCGTCCCGCTGGATAAGAGCGATTGTGAACGCGGCGGGGTCGATCATCCCTGCTTTATTCGTCCGCAGCGACTTTTCACTGTCGAGCAGCACATCATCCTTCGTTCCGTTGGAAAAGTGACCGCCGAAAAATTCGACGAAGTATTTAAGAAAACGCGTGCGCTCTTCGTTGATTAGTTTTTCACCACACAAGAATACGCCATCTCCAAAACGTCCTGTTGTAGGGGCGGCCGTGTCGGCCGCATTCTGCGTCTCATAAACTTTTAAGATTTTTTCAAGGCGGAGGTCACAGAAATCGCAGAGGCGACCAAAATCGTATGCAACTTCAGTTTCCTCTGTGTCCTCCGTGTCTCAGCGGTTAATCTTGTGCTCGCCGCTTGACATTACTGTGTGCGTCGAGCAACAAGAGAGCGCCGGATGAAGTTTCTCACACGCCGTTTTGCCAAAGCTCCGGAGGGAACGGCCGCGCTGTTCTTCATTCAGATCTTCGCGACGCTTGGCTTCGCTGTCCTCTACTCGACACTCGTTCTCTACGCGACAAAGCATCTGCATCTCGGAGTAAAAGAGGCCACCGCGTTGATGGGTGTGTTCGGCGCGTTCAACTACGGCCTTCACCTCTTCGGTGGTTACCTCGGCGGCCGTTTTCTTTCGAATCGAAATCTTTTCGTCGGCGGCATGGCACTACAGGTGTTCGGCTGCGCATGCATTGCCACCGGCACGCTCCCACTGTTCTACGTCGGTCTGGCACTTTTTCTCACCGGCAGCGGACTCAATGTCACTTGCATCAACATGATGTTAACGCAGCGCTTTACTCCGGAGGATCCGCGCCGCGAAGGAGCCTTCCTCTGGAATTACGCCGGCATGAACGTTGGGTTCTTTGTCGGGTTCAGCGCCGCCGGCCATTTCCAAGCCACCGAGAGTTACTCGAGGCTCTTCATCTTCGCCACAGTCGGCAACTTCGTCGCAATCATCCTTGCAGCATTCACGTGGAAAAGCCTCGCCGACCGCAACACACCGTTGCTCGACAAAACGCCGAACCAATTCCGGCTGCGTCAGGTCGCAGGCATCGGCATTCTCATCGGCCTTGTGCCGGTCGTGTGGTTCATGCTCCAACGGCCCGGCGGAACCGAGACGATCATCAAAGGAATCTGTGCCGCGGTGGCGCTCACGTTGATCTACCTCACGGTCCGTCACCAGGATCGCCGCGAGCAGCGCAACATGACGGCCTACCTGATCTTGACCGTCGGCTCGCTGATGTTCTGGTCGCTTTACCAAATGGCCCCGAACGGTCTGATGCTGTTCGCTGTCAACAACGTCAACCTGGTGATCGGTCCCGTGACGATTCAGCCGCAGTGGATCCAGAACATCAACACGGTCTGCATCGTACTCGGTGGACCGCTCCTCGCGGCGCTGTTCACCCGCATGCGCGCGCGGGGGTGGAGAATCGACATCCCGCAGCAGTTTGCGGCCTCGTTGCTTTTGATGGCGGTTGCATTTCTCATCCTTCCGTTAGGCATCAAGTTGGCCGGCGGCGACGGAAAGAGTGCATTTGTATGGTTGTTCGGGAGTTACGTGCTGCAAAGCGTCGGTGAGTTGCTCATCTCGCCGATTGGTTATGCGATGATCGGCAAACTCGCGCCGCGGCAGTACCAGGGCGTGATGATGGGCAGCTGGATGCTCTGGACTGGTCTCGCGTCGCTTTTTGCGGGTGACTTTTCCGGAATGATTCCGAATCCGGTCGGCACCTCGGCGGCCGCCACCAACGATGGTTACGCGAAACTTTTCACTGAGCTTGGACTCGTCACTCTTGCCGTTGGTATTGCGCTCGTGGTTTTGATTCCATTGCTGCGCAAACTGATCACCGACAAAGCTGAGACAGTTCCAAGCGAAGCACCAGCAGCTGTCGTTCCCGTCGCCTAAGGACTTCTGGTGTAGGGGCGGCCGTGTCGGCCGCAAGTTCTGAAAGTCGGAAGTCAGAAATCAGAAATCAGAAATCTGACATCGGATATCCGCCGAGAATCTGTCGAAAGTGCCTAACGATCAGGATTGCGTCATTGTTCGTCAGGCGAGTTTCGGCAAAGAGTACGGATGGTGACGACTGATGCGATGCAGCACGATACGCCGAAACGAGCCGCTCTCGGGCTGCTACTGGCGCTGGCGGCGGCAACGATACTTATCCATGCGCTCGTGGGAGGGCGTTATGGATTTCATCGGGATGAGCTCGCGACTCTCGATGATGCGCGGCATCTGGCCTGGGGTTATGTGGCTTATCCGCCGGTGACGCCGTTCTTCGGATGGTTGTCGCTCTATTTCTTTGGGGCGTCGCTGTCCGGGTTTCGATTTTTCGCTTCGCTCGCGGGTGGGGTGGCGATCGTGCTGACTGGTTTAATGGCGCGCGAGCTCGGCGGCGGGCGCGCGGCCCAGCTTTTCGCTGCTTGTGCAATGGCGCCGATGGTGATCGCTACGGGCACGCTAATGCAGTACGTCTCCTTCGATTATCTGGCCTGGGTGGCGGTGGCGTTTTTCATGGCGCGTCTTTGCCGCACGAACGATACGCGTTGGTGGCTGGCGGTGGGCGCGGCGGTCGGCTTCGGCCTGTTGAGCAAATACAGCATGGTATTTCTGGTCGCAGGCATCGCGGTGGGCGTAATTGGCGGCGAACTACGGGCGCATTTGCGCAGTAAGTGGCTCTGGCTCGGCGCTGCCCTGGCGATTTTGATTTTTTTCCCGAACCTGCTTTGGCAATGGCGGCACAATTTCATTTCGCTGCAATTCCTCCAGCACATCCATGCCCGCGATGTGCGCATCGGCCGAACAAAAGATTTTTTGCCGGACCAATCGACTCTGACTGCCTTCGCACTGCCGGTAGCGCTGTGTGGATTGCTTTTCTATTTCTCGAGCTACGGCGGACGGCGTTTCCGGGTGCTCGGCTGGATGTTTGTGATGCCACTCGCGCTTTTCGTTTTGGGAAAAGGTCGCGGTTATTACATGGCTGCAGGCTATCCGATTTTGTATGCGGGCGGCGCCGTGTTACTGGCCGCATGGCTTACCCGTCTGGCGCGGTCATGGCGAATGCTGACGGGCGCCATCGGATGGACGGCGCTGGCGGCGAACATCATCGTTTTCGGGGCTCTCTTCCTGCCGATCGCGTCGGTGAATTCGTCATGGTGGCATCGAATGGCTGCAACAAATGACGATGTGAGGGAGGAGATCGGCTGGCAGGAATTAACAGAAACCGTGACCCGAATCCGCGATGCGCTTCCCCCGGAAGATCGCGCGCGAGTGCGCATCCTCGCCTGGAATTACGGAGAAGCAGGCGCAATTAATTTGTATGGGCCGGCTTTGGGATTGCCGCCGGTAATTTGCCCTGTGAATTCTTTCTGGGAACGCGGATATGGCGATCCGCCTCCCGAGCTGCTTATCGTTCTCGGTTCTTCGCGTGAGGATTTGGAAGGTAAATTCGATTCGTGCCAGCTAGTCGGTCACATCACAAATCGCGAGGGCGTGCCTAACGAGGAGACGATGCGCCATCCGGATATCTTTCTGTGCCGGCATCTGCGCGGCGACTGGCGCGCGATCTGGGCAAAAGCGCGGCGGTTCGGGTAGGTGGTTTTATTCAATCTCCGATGATGCGAGCAAGTTCAACGGCCACCATCGGTGCGTCCACGAATTTACGACATTCAGCGCAACTCGCGCTCGAACTCTTTGATTTCCGTGAGCGCGGCTTGAGCGCGGTTGACGCTGCGTCCGATCCAACTCTCGCGCAGGCATTGCCCGTACTTTCCCGACGAGCGCGCGAGATGCATCAGGCCGACGTTTGAGGCGAGGCACACGACGGCGGTGGAGATCAGCCAGTAAATCTTCTGCGGTTTGTCGATCCAGAAATCGGCTCCCAACAGATAGAGAATTACGATCATCACCGGCAGCCACACGACCGACCCGGTCAGGCCGTACCACGCGGCGGCACGGACGTGCCACGCACGCAGCTCAGCCAGCGCTTTCTGAATCGCGACTACTGGCGCGGCGTAATCGATTAGGCGAATCAAAGCCAAATCGCGCGTGGCGAAGGCGATGAACATGACTCCGTAGGCCGCCAACAACATTCCGCAGATCAACAAGTGCGGACTGGCCATGTGCTGAATCGAAAATTGGGCAAAAAATCCGACGATGATGGCTCCCAAGACGAGTTGAACCAACTGACCGAAAACGAGTGGGCGAAGGTCCGATTGGAAACGCGCCAGCTTTTCTTGTTTGCGCAGATGCAAGCTCAGCGCATTTTGCCGTTCTAGTTTCAGGCTCAATTCTTTCCAAGCCGGCTTGAGATCGTCGAGTGTACCGTTTGGCATTGTCGTCATTCCTTACCTGTTAGTTTCTGGCGAAGATCTTGTTTTAGTCGGTTCAATTTTGTTCCTACGTTGGTTTCACTGAGTCCCAAGACGGCACCGATTTCGCGATACGAGCAATCGTCGAGGTAAAGCAGGAGCAGAGCACGATCGAGTGGCTGGCATTCGGCGATTAGTTGACGAAGCGTTGTGATCTGTTCTTCCATTTCCGATGAGCCGCTGCATTCGTGTGGTACGTCGTGAGCCGATTCATTGAAGGGCATCGGCTCGCGACCGGGCCGGCTCTGTTTGCGGAGCGCGGATATCGCGACGTTCAGAGCGATCCGATACATCCAAGTTGAGAACGGACGTTCCGGCGAATAGCGCGGATAAGCCTTCCAGAGCTGCAACAAAATGTCTTGAGTCAAATCGCGTCGATCATTTTCATTCCGCGCATATCCGAAGGCGACTTTGCGAACGATCCCCGCGTGTTGCTCCAGCAAGCTTTCAAACTGCGCCTTGGCGGCGTCCGACGGCTTCATGAGAATTCCGGATTCACAAACTTCGCCTGCATCTAGCACATGCATTCATTGAAGTGATTCGCGCGGATTAACGTAAAATCACAGAAAATTGCAGCGCACAGCGGCACGGCCATAAAAGGGCCGTTACCGAGGCAAAGCCAAGATCATTCGAATTGGCCGCTTCAGTGGCGACATTTGCGCTTTTGGCGACATCTCGCAGACTTCGAGATCAACGTGAACATCGAAACACTCCATATCGGAATGAAAGTGCGCCATCCGCAGTACGGCGTCGGGATGGTGAAATCGCTGACCGGGCAAACTGCCGAGATCGCGTTCGACGACGCGCAGCGGACAATTGCACCGGCGTCGAGCGATCTTCAACCGGCAGAACCAACCGCTACCTTGAGCGAGTTACAAACGCCGCTCGCGAAACTGATCAGCGACACTGCTCACGCCGTGGTTGACGCCCTCGGGCTGGAACCACAGGACGCGCTTGTAGAAGGTCTGGCGACTCGATGGCAGAAGGGGACACTGATCATGCAGCCTGCGGAGAGTTCGCTTCAGTCGAAAGAAATCCCGCTCGAGACATTCTTCCACAAGATCGTCATGATTCGGAATAATCTGCGAGTTCTCGAGCAGAAGGTGAATGCGAGCGACAAACTGAGCGAAGCGGACAAGATCGAGCTGCAACAGTACATCACTCGCTGTTACGGTTCGCTCACCACGTTCAACATCCTGTTCAAAAATAAGGACGACCAATTCCGAACCAGTGCAGCCGACAGGTCGAACGCGATATGATCGGGTCGCTTCTTAAGTATTTTGACGATCGACCCTTATTCTCGTTAGGCTAGAGCCCAATCACCACCGCCTTGGTTTCCGTGTAGTCCTCCAGCACTTCATGGCCCATTTCGCGGCTCCAGCCGGGTTGCTTGTAACCGCCAAAGGGCAGGGCGGCATCGAAAATGTTGTAGCAATTGATCCAGACCGTGCCGGCTCTTAACTCGGCCGCGACCCGGTGCGCTTTGGAGATGAGGTGTTCATCAGCTCAAAGGCGTTCCGGGCGAGTGGAGACTCTTTGCAGCTACGGAGCGTGGAATTGCGTCAGTGCGCCGAAACGCCGCAGCGCATCCTCCATGCGGTTCTTAATCGGATGAAATGCGAGGCCGAACCTGGGTACCGAGGAGCGCGCTCGTGGAGCGGTCGCCAATACTCTCGCCGGCTCACAGGTAGCTCAACCACACGTCTCGTTTTCTCTGTTTCAAGTCCGCAAACCAGCGGCAAAGCGGATACAGCAAGAGAACAACTAGCAGGCACAGGGCATAAATCCCGCCGACCCCGAAGCCATAGTTAGGAGGGAAGAGTGCCGGGTAGTGGAAGATGGGCCCAAACCAAAGACCGCCCGGGCCACCATGGCGCAGATAGGAGATGAGCAGCGCCAGCGCGTGGATGAGATACAAATGCAGAATGTAAAAGAAAAGAGGCACACGGCCGAAAACAATGAGGGGCCGCCAGAATCGGCCAAGATCGTGGTCGAGCAAGCCAAGCAGAACAATAGCCGGTCCTAACGTCATTAGGAGATACGACAGTGACGGCGGATATTTCTCGCAGTTGAGAAAAGAGAAAAAGGTGAACAGCGGGTTAGCTTGCGTCGACCACGGATCCGGATCGCCATAGATGTTCGCTGCGCGAATAAGGATAAAGGCAGCTGTCAGCCCGCCGCCGATCAAGAACAGTTTTTTGCGGCGCCTGGCACGGTCCTGTTTCACAATGACACCAAATGAATAGCCAGCGGCCATAACGCCAATCCACGGGATGAGCGGATACAAGACGAAAAACTCCATGTGTGGGGCGATATGGATAGGCGCACCGACGTGGAGCACTTTCCAGAGCCAGCCGAATGAGCCAAACGTTTCAGGCGCGATTGGATCAAAAAAATTGTGGCCCGCAATCATCAGGATCCCGAACGTGGCGATCGCCCAGACCGGAAGATAGATCAATGCCGCGAGCGCGACCATCGACCAGCCGAGCATCCAGATCACGCCGGCGTTCTCGGAAAAGCCGAGACTAAACGTCCACGCAAACCGCACAAACGTCAGTTCCAGAAAGACCAGCCAAAGTCCGCGCGTAATCAGGAACTTTGCCAAGTCGCTCTTTGTTTTGCCGCGGCCAAAGGAGAGGAATGCTCCGGTTCCTGCGAGGAAACAAAAGACGGGTGCGCAGAAGTGCGTAATCCAGCGCGTGAGGAAAAGTGCGGCGCTAGTTTTTGTTAGATCAGTGGGACTGAAATACAGCAGATCATGGCTGAAAAAATCGCGCACGTGATCAAGTGCCATGATGACTATCGCAAGACCCCGAAGCAGGTCGACGCTTTCAAGTCGCGGCCGCGCGCCTGCAGATTGTATTGGGATGGGGGAGGCGCTGACTTCCGGCATACATCCGTTGTCACAAGGTCGCGCACCGGCGTCAAGGTCAACATATCAAGCCGGAACGAGCACGAATATTGCTGTTTGGCGTGGAAGCAGCCGACCTTTTACCTACGCGGCTGTGGCAGCGGTGCTTCTCAGCGTAGCATTATGCGCATGCCACATTCCCGCCCGCCGGACCGCCGAAACTGAATCCTCTCGAAGCGCTCCGCTCTGAACAAAAAACTTCGCTCAGCCGAAAGAAATCCCGCTCGAGACATTCTTCCACAAGATCGTCATGATTCGGAATAATCTGCGAGTTCTCGAGCAAAAGCTGAATGCGAGCGACAAACTGAGCGAAGCGGAGAAGGTCGAGCTGCAACAATACATCACGCGCTGTTACGGATCGCTAACCACGTTCAACATCCTGTTCAAAAGTAAGGACGACCAATTCCGAACCGGCGCAGCGGACAGGCCGAATGGCTGAAATCATATCCGCACTCCGAGGCCACGAAATCACTGTAGAGGCAACCGTGTCGGTTGCAATTCTCAAGTATGCAAAGAAGACCCGTCTGGCACAGCATTGAAGGTGGAGCGCGCCCTCCGCAGCGGGTTTCTAAATCAAGCACAGGCGTGGCTTGACAGTACCCGTCACGTCGAGCGACAAGGGACCGCGGGAGGTCGAATCGTTGATCATGCCTACCAAACGCGACCTGCAGTTTGTGACCGGGCCGACCAGGGTGACGTTTCTGCTTGGCGCCGGAATCGCGCTACTGGTGGGAAGCGCGGTGGGCCTCGGTGCCTTCACTTTTGTTTATGCAAAAGGCGCGTCTTATCTGAGCAATGATCCGCGAGCATGCGCCAATTGCCATATCATGCAGGACCATCTCGATGGTTGGATCAAAGCCAGCCATCGCTCGGTCGCGACCTGCAACGATTGTCACACGCCTGCCAACGTCTTCGCAAAATATTTTACCAAAGCGGATCACGGTTTTTTTCATTCGCTCGCATTCACTACGGGCCGTTTTCACGATCCCATCCGCATGAAACCGCGCAGCGAGCGGGTGACGGAGAATGCTTGCCGCAAATGTCATCGGGATGTGGTGCATGACATCGACACGATGAGCAGGCCCGGCGAAGAACTTTCCTGCATTCGCTGCCACGCCAATGTCGGTCACATGAATTAACGGCCTAACAAATGAACTTCAAAGACCGTCTGCTGAACTTTTATCGCTGTCGCCCGATAACCATTTTTGTTGTCCTGACCGCGCTCGCCGGTTTCGGCGTTGTGCTGGGAATCGGTCTTCTGGTTTCGATCTTCGAACATAAACAGGAAGCGCGGAATCCATTTTATCGCGTCGTAGAACTTACCGAAGAGACCGATGATCCGGCGATCTGGGGAAAGAACTTCCCACTGCAATACGATGGCTACCGCCGGACGATTGACCAGGTGCGGACGAAGTACGGAGGAAGTGAAGCGCTGCCGCACACGCCCACGCACGCCGATCCACGTTCAGTCGTAGCGCAATCACGCCTCGAAGAAGATCCGCGGCTTAAGACCATGTGGGCTGGTTATGCTTTCGCAAGAGATTTCCGTGAAGAACGTGGTCACGCCTACATGCTCGATGATCAGACATACACGGAACGTCAGCAGGCTGCCAAACAACCAGGCACCTGCCTGAATTGTCATGCCTCGATAGTGGTTCCTTTTCGGAAACTGGGCGACGGCGACCTGATCAAAGGCTTCGAGAAGTTTAACCAGATGCCATTCGCTGAGGCCCGAAAGCTGGTCACACATCCGGTTGCCTGCATCGATTGTCATGATCCGAAGACTATGCAGCTGCGCGTGACACGTCCCGGTTTCATGGAAGGAATCCAGGCGCTCAAGGCCAGTCAGGGCGTGCACGATTACGATGTGAACCGCGACGCTACGCGGCAGGAGATGCGCAGCTTCGTATGCGGTCAGTGTCACGTGGAGTATTATTTCAAAGGACCCGAGAAACGCCTCGTTTATCCGTGGGCGAACGGTCTGAAGGTGGAACAGATCCTGGCTTATTACGACGCGGAACAATTCAAAGATTGGACACATGCCGACACGGGCGCGCCCGTGTTGAAGGCGCAGCATCCGGAGTTTGAAATGTGGAACCAGGGGATTCACGCGCGCTCTGGTGTGGCCTGCGCTGATTGTCACATGCCTTACATGCGCGAAGGCGCGCTCAAGATCAGCGATCATCACATACGCAGTCCGCTCCTCAACATCAATCGTGCTTGCCAGACCTGTCATAGGTGGCCAGAAGAAGAATTGAAGTCGCGCGCGGAAACGATCCAGGAGCGCACGCAGAAAATGCGGAACGAAGCGATGGATGCGCTGGTCGAATTGGTTGCTGACTTGAAAGCAGCGCGGGCGGCCAATTCCAATCCGGACGAAGTAACACGCGCTCAGGAATTCCAGCGCAAGGCCCAGTTCTATCTCGACTTTGTCGAAGCGGAAAATTCCATCGGCTTTCATGCCCCTGAGGAAGCGCTGCGGATTCTTGGCGAATCAATTAACTTCGCGCGCCAGGGCCAGTTGGCTCTGCGACCAAAGCAACAAGCTGCGCTAAACAACCCATGAGGCCTGCAAAAGTACATCACTTGCTGTTACGGATCGCTAACCGCCGAGGAGCCGTAACGGGTGAGTCAGCTGAAGCGAACGAATCGAAACGCGGGGAAGCGATGAGATAGACGGCAGCCCCAAGGGCGAGAATGCGGGGACGCAGTCGAGTCAATCACTTGCGCGGGGAAGCGATGAGACAGACGCGCAGCGCGAAGGGCGAGAATGCGGGGACGCAGTCGAGTCAATCAGTTTGTCCCGTGGACTTGATTCTATACGTGATCCCCGTATAGCATCTCAAGATGGCTTTCGGCACGCTTCTCGGTCACATTCGGCATCAGAGGTTGGCCGCCGGTGCGTTTCCACGAAGACTGCGAGCGTGGCGCGAAAGGAATAATCTCTCGCAGAGCGAGGCGGCTTTGAAATTACAGATCTCGAAACGAACGCTGCAAGAGTGGGAGCAAGCTCGAGCAGCACCACGCGGTTTTGCGCGAACTGCAATCGAAAAAGCCATTCGTGCCTAGCGCGTCCAGTGGGGTTTTGGTGTTTTTGGTGGTGGAAGTTGTTGCTATACGTGAGTCACGTATAGCAATACGATAGCGAGCCAAGTAATACTTTCCCATTCTCGTCGATCTCCGCCGATGCCATGCGAATTCTTGCCCGTGAGCAGTGGTTGATGCTACAAACTCGGACTGGGAAATAAGTCTGCTCATGATTTTTCCGCAGTTAGCCCAGTTCACTGATGTCGCGCTGCTTCTTCTGCGCGTCATGGTTGGGATAGTGTTTATCAGCAGTGGATGGAATCACCTGAAAGAGCCTGGCGCGCGGAGCAAAGACATCGGAATGAGCAAAGGTTTCACCATTTTTCTAGGCGCGACAGAAGCCGCCGGAGGTCTCGGGGTGGCGTTGGGCGTTCTCACGCAACTCGCCGCGTTAGGTCTGATATTGGTAATGCTCGCCGCGATTTGGAAAAAGATCTTTATTTGGCACACAGGCTTCTGGGGCAAATCAGGAACAAACGGATGGAGCTACGACACGATGCTGCTGGCAATGAATCTCGTGATCGTCACCACCGGAGGTGGAAACCTTTCTCTGTGGAAATGACTGTAATACGCATCTCTGAACCAGCGGATACGGTGACGCTTTGGACAGGCCTAACGAAAGGAGCATCTGCATGACCACAGCTGATGTTCCTGAACCGCCAGCCTTTGCCCTAGGAGGCCTGCTCGCCCGATACCCGCTGACCTCCTTCTTTGTCATGGCTTTCGCCTTCTCTTGGATTGCGTGGAGCCCATGGTTCCTCTCCACAGATGGCGCTGGCCTCCTTCCGTATAGTAATCCGCTAATAAACAGCTTTGTACTTCCTGTTGGCATCCTGCTGGGCCCATCCCTATCGGCGTTCATCATGACGGGCGGGACCGAAGGAAGAGCTGGCATACGCCGCTTGCTGCGTCGGATCGTCCTGTGGCGGGTCGGGCTTCGGTCATACGTATTCGCCCTCGTCGGTGTGCCAGTGGTTATGGCGCTCGGCACGGCGATCGTGCCGGGTGGGATTGCGTCACTTCTAGCACTCGGTCCCAGGTACGTGCCAACCTATCTGATTTGGTTCTTTATCGTAGCCATCATCGGCGGACCGTTGTTGGAGGAACCGGGCTGGCGCGGTTTCGCGCTGCCGCGGCTGCAGCCACGGTATGGTCCTTTAGTAGGGACGCTCATCCTGGGGCTGCTGTGGGCACTTTGGCACTTGCCCGAGTTCCTGGTTCCGGCTTGGGCCAAGTCATCGGGTGGCAGTAGCTTTCTCGATATCGTCAAGTTCGTCCTCATAGCCATCGCCATCGCCATCGTCATGACGTGGGTTTTCAACAACACGAAAGGCAGCGTGCTTATGGCCATCCTGGTGCACGCCTCCATCGACACGTTCAGCATGCCCATCGCTACCCTTTTTCGCCCTTCCGACATGGCTACCAGCATGCTGGTCAGCTTCGGAGCTTTGGCACTGGTGCTCGTCGGTTTAACCCGAGGCCGCCTGGGTTACAAACACTACCGACAAGAAGAACAACCCGGTCCAGCTATGGCCCCATCCTGAGGAACACTGGTTTCTATCGCTTCAACGAAGCAAATGGGACGAGTGCAGTAGCGCGTGAGGCTCGCATTAGTAATAATTTTATCAGCCTGCGCCGCCGTCTCGGCAGCGGAGTTCTCCATCAGCACTACGCCGATCCTGTTTGAAGGGGCGTTCGACGGTTCCGCCGGGTGTGATGTCGGCGGCGGCTTCTTTGTCGGCGCAACGGACGAGGATAACGAGCTTCGTCTCTACGAGATCACAGGTGGGCCGCCGCACAAGACGTTAGACGTTGGAGTAGATGCGGCTGTTAAAAGCGCGCTTGGGCTAAAAAAGGTTAAGGAATGCGACTTCGAGGGTGCGGCCAAAATGGGAGACCTCATTTTCTGGATCGGTTCGCACGGGCGAGACAAAGATGCGAACAAAAAGAGGGAGCGGCAGGTTCTGTTAGCAACCAAACTTACTGGCGTTGGCAAACACTCAAAACTGAAGATTGCAGGAAGAGTTTACACACAGCTCATACGTGATTTCTTAAGAAATCCGGCTCTCGCGCCATTTCATTTGGCCAAAGCCGCTACACTGGCGCCAAACGACGAAGGAGGACTGAATATTGAATCGCTGGCTGCCGATCACGGCAAGCTATGGATCGGATTTCGAAATCCAAAAAGCGAAGGCAAGGAGGCATTGCTCGTTCCGCTGCTTAATCCCACAAAAATAATTAAGAAAGGTGCCCGCGCGAAGCTCGGCGATCCGCTGCTGCTTAATCTCAACGGGTTGGGCGTGCGGGATATGGTTGCCTGGAACGATGGTTTCTTGATCATCGCCGGGGATTTCGTTGATCGATTTCAACTCGACGCAAAACCCTCCCGCGTTTTTTGGTGGAAGCCTGGCACTGAGCCAAAGGACATCGGGGTTGATTTCGGCGATCTCAATCCGGAAGCAATCATGATTGTAGGCGAGGGCGCCAAGGGCAGGATATTAATTCTTAGCGACGACGGAAAGTATCCCGGTCGGAACGGTAAGACTTTTCGTGGCGTGTGGTTGGAGCAAGCGGGCGCTCCAGCAGCGGGGGGCGAACGCACCAAACGGCGGCTAAGGAAAACTCGTTCTTGTCGGTTGTCATTAGGTGGAACGCGAGACCGTAGCGTGCTCGCCGCGGCGGGGGCGCGTTGGCAAATACACGCGGCGTGAAGCCTGATATTTGCGCCTTCGGCGAACGTAGCCATCGAGCTTCGCCACGGCGAATCTTCGATCGGAGCCGTAACGGATGCGAAGCAACGGCCGGGCTTTCAACTCGATCCACCTTAAATGCGCCCTCGCGATGCTATTACCTCTCCGATTTTCTGTAGCCGTCGCTCTATGAGCGACGAACATGCTTCGAGCCGAAGCGGACTGATAAAATAATCTGGAATCCAGGAATCCATGAATCCATCATCCCTTCTGGCGTGACTTTTATTTAGATACCCGCGCGACGTTTCGGTTGCTACCAATACAAACATCAAACTTCGAACTTCAAACATCATCTTATGCCCAGCCTAATCACAAAACTGTTTCATAAATCAGAAGAATCGAAAGACGGCCTCACCCAGCCGCAGCGTGAGGCGATAGTCGACTTGCTCAACTATTGTATGTACGCCGACAACTTGGTCATGCTCGCGGAGAACAGGTTGATTGCGGATACGGCCGCGAAGTTCAATTGGGAGTCGAAAACGCCGTTCGATCAGTTCGATGCGAGATCGGTCGGTAACGCACGCAACGCGAGAGAAAGTCAGGTATACAGGGATAAATTCCTGGGTTCGATAAAGGACAGGCTCGATACCGCGGCAGTGAGGGGAAAAGCGTTGGACCTGTGCCAGGAACTCTTTCTCGCTGATGGCGCGCAGTCTGAGGAAGAAGACGAAGTGCTTCAAAATCTCAGGCCGCTGCTCGAATAGTTCCAGGTAGCGCGCGCTTCCAGCGTGCCGGTTTGAAAGCCTGGCCGTCGCTTCGCGTCCGTTGCAGCGGCATGTTGCCGAAACGAACTTGGATCCTTTACCGAAGCAGGCGAAGGAAACAAAGGTTCTGACCGCCGAAGAAAAAGCCAGTCGTTCTAGCGCCTTCAGGATTGGGGGTGGTGTTGGTGGCGGGGATTGATGCTATACGTGATTCACGTATAGCACTGCTATGACAGTTCAAAGCATCATTGCCGGTAGAGAATTTTCGCGCGGGATTAATTCTTGGCTTCGATAAAGGACAGGCTTGATACCCCGGCAGTGCGGGGAAAAGCGTTGGAGCTTTGCTAGGAATTCCTTCTCGCTGATGGCGCGCAGTCTGAGGAAGAAGACGAAGTGCTTCAAAATCGGAGGGAGCTGCTCGAATAGAAATGGTTGTTCCGGGTCGTTGAAGCCGGGCTTCGGCGCAGGACACTGGTTATGCAGCCTGCGGCGGCTTACTGTAGAATGTCCTATGATGCGACCAGGCGGAATCTTTGAGACAGTCTTGTACGCCGAAGATCTGGCTGCTGCGGAACGGTTCTATCGTGATGCCGTGGGTTTGCAAGTTATCGTACGAGGAGAGCAAGCCGTGGTTTTCCGCTGTGGCGATGGAGTTCTTCTGGTATTTGATCCACGCAAGAGTGGCGCTGCGGGTAGAGAAGTCCCGTCTCACGGAACGTCGGGTGCGGGGCACATCGCGTTCACCGCGAAGCCAGAGCACCTCAGTGCATGGAGGAAGCAATTACACGAAGCTGGAGTTCCCATCGAACAGGAAATGGAGTGGGAAGAAGGTGGCTGTTCCATCTACTTTCGCGATCCAGCCGGTAATGTTGTCGAGCTGGCTCCTCCAACACTATGGGGTGGTGGTTGGAAGTTTAAGTGAGGACGGCACGGCTTCTGGCGATTTTGGGCGCGGCGAACCGACGAACGTGTTACTATACGTGATTCACGTATCGCACTGCCATAGCGGATCAGAGCATCAGTATGCGGAGGAATGTTTCGCCCGGGATTAACTCCTGGCTTCGATAAAGGACAGACTTGATACCGCGGCAGTGAGGGGAAAAGCGTTGGACTTGTGCCAGGAACTCTTTCTCGCTGACGGCGCGCAGTCTGAGGAAGAAGACGAAGTGCTTCAAAATCTCAGGCCGCTGCTCGAATAGAAGCGGTTCTCGCTCCGGGGAGCATACGTGCCTCCATGGCTCGCCGTAGCCTTGGCGAAGGCGACGCGTTTCACGTTCGGCGCCCTCGCCGAACGCCTTTTCACTTGGGTGACATGGGCGTCTCCCAGCAAGGTGTCGCGCGATCCCGAACTTCTATGAAATCATTCACCGTAGTTCGCTGGGCTCTTTGAAGCGGTCAAAGCCGAAAACAGCGTTTGCTCGAAACTCTGTTCCCAGCCAGAGTCAGCAGCGTCATGGTTATGGAAAGATCTTCATCGAACAATCGCGCAGCATTTAAAATGCAAATTGCACTTCGGAAACCCTTGCTTCGCCTCGCCTTCAGCCTCCTCCTGACAACCGCAGCACTCGCCGTTCAAGTCAAAGCGGCCTCCGACAAAAATTCCAAACCTGAGTCAAAGGATACGCCTACGCCTACTGCAACCCCCAACTTTAAGCCCGAATCCATCACCAGCACGGGTACCGTGACTGTCGGAGGCAGCCCAATCGAGTATCAAGCCGTGGCCGGCACGCTCGTCGTACATCCCAAAGGCTGGGACGACGCAGCC
>Ga0126381_100002136_pt1 | contig 21380 bp, 25 predicted proteins | sample PanSoiMetPlot_28_FD_96465 | JGI IMG/M metagenome (GOLD analysis project Ga0126381, IMG submission 96465) | Tropical forest soil microbial communities from Panama - MetaG Plot_28 | ecosystem: Environmental > Terrestrial > Soil > Tropical forest > Bulk soil | place: Panama | collected 2016-02-17
CGTTACGGTACAGCGGAGATGGGTGGCCTGTCAAGGGGTGGTGGGGCTTGCCACCCTGCCCCCACTTGCACCACCCTGCCACCCTACCTGCACACTGGTACGCCAGCAGGCCAGCTGGACAGTGGCCGCGCTTTGGTGGCACATCTGCGCACCATTCGCAGGCCATTCGCGCCTGATCCATTTGCGGCCAGATTGCGGCCAACATCTGCATGATCCGCATAGGATTTGCGCCTGATCCGCGCTGATGCCGGTGCGTACCAGGTGCGCGTGCTATTGATTCCAAAGGACTTGCATGCGATTCGCAGGTGATTAGAAATAAATTCGCGTACCATATTGACAGTGCGCAGGTACACATGTACGCTTGTGTACATGGACACCTTAGACACCTTAGCAATTGCATCTGGTATCGAAGCAGCGCAAAAGCTGCTGTCCGCTGCAAAGCGCGATACTGCTTACCTCTATCCTGTCTGGCTCAAACTGGATCATGCCAGCAATTACCTCAATAAGACAGTGGCCGCGCTCATCGCTGATGATTCAGCAGAAAGCGCTGGAAACTAATGGCCTACGATTTTGAGGCAGCAGAGACAAACCTGAGCGCAATGAAAGCGCTGATTTATAGCAGCAATTGGAGTATGGATCAGACGCGTGATTTTTATTGTTACTTTATTGGTGCGCTTGCATCGCAAATCGCACCAGCACAATGGACAGAGGCTATGCAGTCTGGCCAGAAATTTGTAGAGGGAAAGTAAATGGACCTATTCAATCAGGATCAGCAGCAGCCTGCGCTGGCGTTTCCAGTGCAGCTAACAGAACGCTACAGGCCAGCGCAGCTGGCCGCGTTTGTCGGATTAGACAAGCCAAAGCGCATTTGTGCGAAGCTGGCCGCAAAGCCATTTGAAAGCGCATGGCTGTTTGTTGGCGCATCAGGTACTGGTAAGACTACGATGGCGCTAGCGCTGGCCGCAGCCATTCCAGCTGAACTGCATCACATCCCATCGCAGAACTGTAACCTTGAAACAATCGAACGTGTGCGCAGAACATGCCAGTATGTACCAGCAGCTGGCAAGCGCTTCCATCTGGTGCTGGTGGATGAAGCAGACAGAATGACAGACGCTGCGCAGGTGGCGCTGCTTTCCAAGCTGGACAGTACAGACTTTCCACCCAACACAATTTTTGTGTTTACCTGTAACGGCACCGACCGCTTGGAAGCGCGTTTCCTGTCACGCCTGCGTGTAGTAGAGTTTTCCAGCTATGGCATGGCCAAAGACGCAGCAGCGCTGCTGGAAACGATATGGACCGCAGAAGCACCAGCAGACGCGCCTGCGCCAAACTTTCAGCGCATCGTTAAGGAATCAAACAACAACATTCGTGAGTCACTGATGAAACTGGAAACAGAGTTATTACTAGCATGAAATACCGTTGCGGCCACGCGTATGATGACGCGCTGGCCGCAGGATCAGCTACCATCGCAACATCACAAAAACTAACAACATATAAGGGGAATCAAAATGCAAACCACCGTACACACTTACTATTTCGACACAACAAAGCCATCAGAGAAAACAGCATACCTCGCTTTGGTGGATCAACTGAAAGCAGCTGGCCTGCGCTGCTTTGAAATGTACCCATCCACTGAAAACGGATGGCGTGAGAAAATCGAAGCGCTGGACGGCCAGCAAGTCACACTGGAAACTGAGCATCTATTTCTGAATCAGTGGAACACTGCACCCATCGCAGGCGTGTCTGATTTGGGTATGCGCCTGATGGACTGGTCCCAAAACATTTTTCGACAATCAGGCAGCATCAAATCTGGCTACTGGCTAGAGCAAACGCCAGAGATGCGTGACGTGCGCAGGAACACGAATGAATGCGGTTATTGCGGCCACCAGCAGCCTGCTGCGAATGGCGCAGTGTTTTGCCCTGATTGCCTTGATAGCGAGTATCTAAAGCAGTCAGATTTGCACCTGCTGCGCCTGCTGGCTATAGATGACGGGGCAGAACGCGCACCATTAACGGATGCAGAGGCAGCGCACCTGCTGCCACTCTACAAAGATGCGCAGCTGCGCGGCAGCAGTGAGCGCGGCAAAAAGCGCATCGCCAAAAAACGCGCAGATATAGAGGAAACATACCAGCGCAAAACGCGCACCGCGCAGATTGAGCGCGATGGCTTTCTATGGCTGATGGATCATGGCATGCCAGTGGTGCTGGTGGATAACTGCATTTACTACGCGCACGTTGACAAGTTTTCTTTCGGATGGCATAGTCCGGTGGATGCGGTGCTGGTGAGCGAACTGCTGGACGTTATCAGCGAGTTTCCATTTGTGTATGAGATTAAGTGCGCAGATGGCAGAAAGCTGGAATCTCATCATGCGTAGAACATGGGCCAGATGTGCGAATTGCGGCCATGCCACATGGTACTGCGCCAAACATAACTGCCCACCGCGTAAGGTGGTGGGCAAACCATCAAAGGATAAGACTATGGACACAATGCAAACCTTAAAGGCTATTGCAGGCAGCGCTGGCGCAGGTGCTGAACTATAGCGTATAAACTGCGGCCAGCTTGGAAGCGTACAGGATCAGTCAACTGATTGATCCTGTTTTTTTTGTGCCTGCGCGTGTGTTTGTAGTTGTGTACACCTGCCCACCAGTGTAAGATGCTTGCATGTACACAATTGCTGTCATCAGTGAGAAAGGCGGGGTCGGCAAATCTACTGTTGGCCTGTCTCTAGCGGTGGCCGCAGTGACTAAGGGGAATCCTGTAACTGTGTTTGACGTTGATCCGCAGGCTACTGCGTCTCAGTGGCACGATATGCGCTCTGCTGATGTAGCTGCAATTGACGTTATCTCTATACAGGCTGCGCGTCTGTCCGCTGCTGTCAAACGCGCTGAGTCTCAAGGGGTGGGCTTTGTTTTTATTGACACGCCACCGCGCTCTGGCAGTGAAACGATTGAAGCAGCACGCTGCGCTGATTTGATCGTGGTGCCTGTCGAAGCGCATCTATTCTCTTTGGAAACTGTAGCCAAAGCGGTAACCATCTTCAAGCTGGCAGGTAATACGCCTGCCGTCTTCGTCATCAATAAGGCACCAGTGCAGGGGAATGACGCTGCTTTGGCTGTCGATTACATCACCGCGCAGGGGCTGTCAGTCTGTCCGGTGATCCTGCACCTGCGTGCAGCGCATCGCCATGCCTCAAATCGCGGCCTGGTAGCGTCTGAACTGGACGCAGACGGCAAAGCAGCCAGCGAATCGCTGGACCTATTCAAATACATTCACAAACTACTCACAAAGGGGAACTGATTATATGAAGTCTGGACTCGCCAAAGGATTGGATAACAAAGCAAAAAAGCAGCAGCAGAAAGCGGCTGCGGTCACCGCGCCAGCAGCAGCTGCGCCTGCGGCCACGAATGGCACCGCACCGCGCCAGCGTGGTTCTGTCATCTCTGGCTATTTTGACAAGCGCGTGCAGAAGGAATTGCGCATGCTGAGTATCAAAGAAGCTACCACCGTTAACAGGCTGGTAGGTGAAGCGCTGGCGCTGCTCTTTCAGGACCGCAAAATGCCAGAGATAGCAGCGCTGGCCACCGTCGCGGCGGTGGAAGCATGACAGTAGATGAACGCCTCGAAAAACTGCTTGAGCGCCATGAAGCGCTCACGCAGACTGTAGAGATGATCGGTCACCGCGTCGAAGATTTGACCTTGATTGTCACTGATTTGGCCAAAACGCAGGCGCGGCTGGATAACAGGATTGATCGGCTCTACAATGTGACGCTGAAAATCGGCGCGGATTTTTACACAAGATTGCTCAAACTGGAGAAAGATTCGGGCGCGTAATCGGCGTTACAATAGCGCCATCAGCTTATCAAACTCTACAAAGGTGTCTGGCCTGTCAGCTTGCTACTGACAGGCCACTTTTTTGGTGGTTACACCCTGCGCAAATCACCCTCAATCGCATTGAAGTCTGTATCACGCTTTTTAACGTGCATCGCCAGATGCGCGGCCTGCCAGCGTCGGCGCAGGTCTGTCCGGTGCGCTGGCAGGTCTTTGGGTGGTTTCTCTTCGCAGAATGGGCAAAACGTAGGCACGCCAAAGCCGTTACCGCTTCGCCTCACTGAGAATAGACTGAGCGCACCTGATGGCAAGCTGCCTTGCAGGAAAATCATAGCGCTCCGCAATTGCGTTGATCGTACCTTTGATGACTCCTGCTGCGTGAGCAACAATAAGTGCTTCGGCAGTCGCGTGGGCAATATCTTTGCCATTGGGCTGGTGGGTGATTCCGTTTTCCTTGCCATAGCTAACGCCATTCTCTGTTATCTCCGTCTCTACAGGTGTAGTGGTGAGCGCTGTTTTGGCCTTTCTGTGTTTCGTGCCTACGTGGATAGCTAGCGCTTGTTTAGAGTGAAATGATCGGGGGCAGTGTGGACATTGAAACTCTTTGGGTGCCTCTGGTGGCGCTGGCGCGGACAGCTGCGCAGCTGGCGCTGGATCGGTCGGAATAACTTGTTTAGACGTTCCGTTATTCGCCAGTGTTCTCTCGCGTGATTTTTTGGCGGTGCTGGATGATCCTTGCACGCCATGCACGAAGCGTCTATGCTTCCCTAACTCTAGGGGAGTTGCGAAAGTCACTTTCTTATGCTTGTATTTGCCGCACTCTGGACAGGTGTACACAACTCCAGCAGCCTGATCCTTTGCAAGTTTGTTAGCCAGTCCGCTGGAAACTCTCTGGCTAATAGAGGCAAACCCTTTAGTCTGTCCCTCTGTTCTCGCTCCGTTGACTCTGTTTAGTTGATCTTGCGTGATTGGTGATCCATCTCGGTTCTGATGGTGTACGGCAAACATGTGGCTTGCGAGTCCACTATTCGCCTTAAACTCTTTATGGCAAAGTCTGCATCGAATCAATCTTTTAACTCCTGTCTAACTATATGGTTTAGTTGGCTACAGAGATACCCTCTAAGCCTCTGAAAGTCAAACAGAAAGCCTCTGAGTAGTTCGGATGGTTACGGGGATGTTCGCCTAAGATTTGCCTGTCCTGGCTCGGCGCGGTCGCACCCTCTGGCCAGTTCTCCGCGCTTCGTCCAGCGCGATAGCTACGCTCTGCGCGTCGGCTGCGGCCTTCCCGCTCTTAGCCTGCGTTGCTGCGTGGCGTGGTCCCTCGTGCAGTTCTTCGATATTGTGTTTCACGGTCTTTTTGGCTTTACCTGGTAGCAGCGGCATCGTGGATTTTCCTCTCTACGGTCGTGATTACATCGCTCACTGTTTCCCATTGATCGGTGTCTTTTGTGTCGATGCTGATGCAGAATCGCTCCTCAATCGCCAGCGCTATATCGCAGAAGTCCAGCGAGTCGGCGTGCAGCTGGCCGCGCAGGTGCTGGCTGGCTTGTATATCATCCACCTGCATCACCTGCATGATGGTTTCCGTCACGCGCTCTGCAATCTGTCCCTGCATCTCAGTGCCACACATAAAAAATTCCCGCGCCACATGCGACTGGACTCTAGGGGAATCTAGGAATAATCCAGTCCGGGGCGAGTGGCGCGGGTTGCTTTCCCTTCTGCATCGGGTGCTTGAAATAGTCTAATCGCTCAAACGTCTGCCGATGAATCCCACCGGCGTAACCGTATCGGTCGCAGCCACTGAGAAAGTAAACAGGATCGTCTGCGCAATTGTCGTATCCACAAAAAACGTGGCTGGCTGCGTTATGGATGCCACGCCTGATCCGGCATATACCTGGCTTGGGATACCCTGCTGTGTGCTCGTTGATCCGTTCACGTTGCAAAGCACCAGATTTGCACCCATCGCAGTGGATGCGTTGGTTGCGCCTCCATAGGTTATCGCCAGTGCGCCTACACGCCATTTGTATACTACCGATGCACTGCCAGTGTGCTGAAACCATACATTGAATTGTGCGCACTGGCTGGCAGGTAGCCAGTTGCCTGGCATGGTGCAGCTGAATACGTTTTGATCCGCGCCATTGCCAGTGATAGCGCTGCTGTTGTCCTGCTTGCAAATGATGTTCAGAGGGCTTACATCTGCATCCTGCATGGTGCGCGGTGCCATTTTCGCAGGCGTTCCGGTGGCTGGTCCGGCCATGAATGTATTGGCAGGCTGCAACATGGATAGCTGCCCAACTGGATAGAGTGGTGGTGCGGTGGCTACGGTCGTAAACGGCGTACCCATCGCAATAGTGGCAATTTGCAGATTGTTGAAATTCGGACAGCTGCTGATAAGTTCGCCAAAGGCAGTGGCGCTAGTGTCGGTGTTCACTATGTCCACCGTGAATCCGGTGGTGCCACTTACTACAGTCGGATTCGCCAGAAATAGCGGTGCTTGGCCTGCCAGCGTATATGAAGACTGGATCATGCCTAGCGTGATCGTTGTGGCTGAATTGCTGCCTGTTATCACATACTGCTGTGAAATGCGTGCTGGCTGCGTCTCAATGAGTGTCAGCGTGCAGGTGTATCCAGCGATATACGCATCGCCACTATTGAACGTCGCAGTTGCGGTTACGCTCTGCGCTACAGGTCCACTGCCTACAGGGATACTCCATCGCTGCATCAGCTGCTGAACGTGTCCAGAGAGTCCAGCAGAGGTTAAATCGTACTGCGGTGAAATGGCATTTACATCCACTTTCAAATTGCCAGTTGGATCAATGCTTGCGCCTTTGTTGGCGATAGATTGTAGTTGCAGCTGGCCAGTGGTGTTTGTGGTCTGTGAATAGATTCCAGAACGTATTAGTGTGCTGCCATCAGTGCCTGCTGGCCTGTATCCATTCATCGAATCACCGCGCTGCGGTCGCCACCAGAAATTATCCATTGCCGTCATCACCTGGCCTGCGATGATCGCATGGCCTGCATTGTCCGGGTGTGTGCCATCGCTCACGTTACAGATAGGTACAGGTGTGCCACCAGTCGGCGTGGCGTAGCAGGCTGCGGACAGGTCCACGATGCGTGCGCCTAAACCATCGCTCTGCAATGCGCCTATGGCTGCGGTGATGCTGGCGCGGCATGTCGGCAGGTAAAACTCTGTCACGCCAGTGGTGGCGGTCGGATACAGGAAAAATACATAGGGTCCGCTCTGGCTTCCCTGCTGGCCTGAATTGCCTGCCACCCAATTGACTCTTACTGGTGATCCGCTGGATGCGGTAGTGGCCGTCACGGTGACGGTGTGCGCACCCATTTTCAGCATCGGTATGCGCACCAGTGATGGTCCATGTGTCGCTGGCGCTGGCGGGTTGGTGCGCGATGAGTTCCACGCCTGATTCAGCGGAAAATTCACCACCTGCGATAGAGTTCCTTCATCGGTCGTGACATTCACCAGTGCGGTTGATCCTGGCGTGGATTCCAGCTGTACATAGATGACGTTTCCCAACACACCATTGAATACCAGCGTGCCACCGCTGGCGGTCGTTTGCATCGCGCCTGCATAGTAGCCTGCGCCTGCTGCGGTCCATGTTCCGGTGCTGGTCACACCAGATGCGTTTGCTGCAATTTTGACGGGCGTTAACAGGTGCGCTGCGGTCGCCTCGTACATGTTCTGCCAGTTGCTGAATCCGCGTGATCCACCACCGCAGCCATCGTTTTGTCCAATCAGCACAGTGCTTACTTGTATCGGTTGCGTCCACTGTTCCACATATCCTGCCATGTCTGGCAATTCATCACCTGGTACGCCATGATTGCATCCGGCCACGCCTGCGCAGGTCTGCGCGAAAGTATACTTTCGTGCTGCGGCCACCAGATATGCCCATGCGTTTGTGCGCGGTGATGCGTTAAAGCCGAATGTGATCGAATCGCCAAAAGCATCGTAGTTCAGTCCCTGTAATGGTGATCCGTTCAGGTTCGTCACGTTGATCGGTCCACTGATCGTGCCACCAGTTCCGGGGTTCAAATAGTCAGTGCCATTTACCGCTGGACCTAGCGCACCTGAAATATTCTTTTGCATGTCGCCATTGTTGCCAGCTGCGCCAGCTGGCGGTATCACCCATCCTGTAGGTGTGCAGTTGTACTGTGCTCCGGTGCTCTGCACCACATAGGGCTGGCCGTAGTTCGCTGCACCGCATGTGGATGGCGATGGGGCACCAGTGCCAGTGATGCGCGGCCACATGATCTGTGTGGATGGATCAATCTGCTGGCCTTGTCCACCGCTCGGTGGTGGTGCCTGCGCTTGTACTGCGGTGACACATAGCATCACCGCGCTAACTGACAGGTGACGGAACATAGATAACATGCAGGTTGTCTCCGCTTTTGGTATAGAACTGCAAATTGATTTGGTTGCCAAACATCTGGTAATGAAAGCTCGGCAGCTGCAATATGCCGTTGTAAAAAAGTCCGATGATGAAGTTTGCAAACGGCGTGCGCGTCAAGGTGTACAGGTAGCCTGGCGGTGCCAGCAGCGTGGCCGCATTTGCGCTCATCGGCGGCACTGGCCTGTTCACACTCCATGCCATCACATCTGCGATGTGATCCGGCGTAGCTGATTGTGGGCTGGTGACGGTGCTGCTGATTGCAAAAAAATCATAGGTGGCATATTGCAACTGCGGCACGGTTCCGCTTGGGTTGGGCAGTATCTGCGGTGCGTTGCTTAGGTCCACCGTTCCTGATCCGGTGAACTGATACAGGCCACACTGCACCACATTTTTTTTGTCGTCCACCACTGCGATGGAATAAAACGTTCCGGTCGGCGTGATCGCGTCGTTTCCCCATAGCGGGATGCCTGTATTTGATCCTCCAAGTGTGCCATCCACCAGCGTGTATTCCACTGGTCCCACTCTGGCGTACATGCTGGTGCCTGCAATTTTCGGCAGCACTAAGCCATAACCACAAAGCGTAATCACGATTTGGCCTTTTTTGACGGGCTGGCCTGACTGATCGGACAGCGTAGCGGTTAGCGTGATCTGCGGTGTAAGGGGTGCCATGTTCGCGCCTCCTAGTTAAAAAGCACCAGAGTCCCTATGTGCGCTTTTCGCGCATGTTCCTGCTGCTTGCGCAGGATGTTTTCTGTGAACCATACACGCAGCGGTTTATCCATGAACTGGAAGTAAAGCGCCTTGTCTACCACTCCCTCTATCGGGTCACTGGCGCTGGAATAATAAATGTCGTCCACTGCCTGCATCAGCATCTGGAATGGCCTGCTGTACGCGTCAATTTTCGGTGCTGGCGTTGGCGTGTTTCCGGCCACTTCGTCTGCGTTCTCTATTACGTCAATCCAACTGCCGTCATGCCACCCTGCGCGTACACGATTGCGCACCACATAGCAAATCGCCTTCATCGCGTCCAGACTGCCTGTACGCGCTGCCTCATGGTGCGCGAATAGCACTAGCTGTGCGCGTTGCAGCATGTCAATTGTCATAGTTCATCATCCGTGTCAGTACCCTGTGCATCATGCTTTGCGCCACTTCACAGCTGCTGGCACCATAGTGAAAACCTTTCACGTTCAATCGGCCTTCATCGTGGAAGCGCAGCACCACCACTGCATCAGTCACGTCGCCATATTCGCCTGCTTCGATGCTGCGTCCCATGCGCTGCACTCTGCCTGCCACGTCATAGAAACTGCCGCGCACGATTGAGATAGTTTTCTGGCGCTGCGGCGGTCGGTTCATCGTGAGCGCTTTTTCTGCAAACTTCATACGCACCCCAACACAAGTTGAATGTCCTCTTTCGCTCGGTTCGGCACCTGCCTGGCCCACTGCGAGTTTTGCATTTCGTTGGCTGCGTCCAGATAATCCTTGCGCTCAAATGCAGCGATGGTGTTTTTGAATTTCGCAAATCCGGCTGCGCCTAAGTTGAAAATCATGTCCACGATGACTGCTTGGATCGCGTCTGGCAGCGTGCCGAAATTTTTCACCAGCGTTTCGGCTGATTCGATTGCGTCTTGCAAATCCACTTTGAATAAAGCTGATACATGCGTATCAGTGAGTGTGAACTGGCCTGAATAAACATCGTCGTAGTCCAGTCCTAGCGCGTTGATCCGCGTCTTCGCGCCTTCCTTTGTGAGATTGAATCCCACTCCGATGGTGCGCAGTCCCATGCTGTCGTCGTAGGCGATATACTCCACGCCTTCATGCTTTCGGATTAGTTTTTCCGTCTTGTTTTCTTCCATCTGGCATCGCACCTTTCGCCTGCTGGCCTGCGTTCTTCAGGTCTTGTCGCACCTGCTGGATGTTCTGCTGTGATTCCGCTAACTTTTTTTGTTCTGCTTCAAGGTCAATGCCTGTCAGCGCTTTTAGCCTGGCCTGCACGCGTGGATTCAGCAGCAGAAAGCCTGCTGCCGTCAAACTCCAGAGCACTGGTGCCAGTCGCGGGTGCTTCTCCAGCATCGGCCTGATGATCCGCTGCGCACCTGGCAGCTGCGCTGCGCCTGCCCATCCCATCAGCGCCACAAAAATGCCTTTGGTGCTGTTCGTGTGATCCGCAATGTACTTAGCCAGTCCCATCTCCATGTACCTCCAGCTGCACGCGTTCTGCTGCTTCCTTCCACGCTGCATCCTCGCTCATGCGCCAGACGGTGAAACTGCGCACCAGTCTGCCCTGCGCCATCTCATCAAAGCCTGGCACCTGCACGCAGTAACTGCGGTTGCCACCGTAGCTGCGCTTCTCGCACATCTTTGCCTGCGGATGTTTCAGCAAAACGATTTCTGCTTCACGCATCTTCGCGTCCTCCGTTGCGCCAGTGATACAGCTGTGCGCGATACCAGAGTGATGCTGGATTCGCTTTCACTGGAAACGCCTTGTGCGCTTCATTTTCGGTGATGATGCCAAGCATGATGAGTGATAGCAGCGCAGTGCGCCATCCTAGAAACTTCGCGTAGGTCGGCACTCCGTACTCGTTGATCTTCACCACCATCCACTCTGTTCCAATTGGCCATTGCAGCGTGGCCACCTGCCGTTTGCCAGCGAGTTCAGGCGGGGGAATATATCGCGCACTCTCGGCAGCGCTGAAACTGGCTTCCAGTTTCTTCATCAGGCGTTTGAAGTCGTCGCCGCTGGATCGCGTCTCCGTGTCGCGGATGATCCGGTCATATTCGGGTACAGGTGCGGCTGCGTACAGGTGTGAGCGCGTGTCTTCTGGACTGTCCACCAGCAATGCCACCCTGCCAAGCACTGCATACTGGTTGATCTGGACGCGGTTTTCTCCTGTAACTGCCCACAATCTGCGCATGAATGTGATGGGGTCCAGCAGTTCGCCCATGCGCATTTCTTCATTCTCTTTGCCTATCCACCGCTGCTGGCCGTCCCACTGATCCGGCTTTTGCATGTTCTCGTTTATTTCGTGGATCATCTGCGCTTTTTCCAGCGCTTCCTGGCTGTTGCGTGCGGTCGATACCTCTTGCTGCAAGCGGTCCAGCGCTTCCTGTATGCGCGGATGCTGCGCCAGCAGCTGCTCTGGCCCATAGTAGAAATAGTCATCGTCGGCCAGCGTCGGCGTGAATTGTCCAGAGTCGATTTCTTCTGCGGCCTTGCGCAGTTCGTCTGTCATCCAGTGCTCTTTGGGTGCGCTCTGGTGCTCTGGCGCAATAATCACGTTTGGGGCTTCCGGTTCTTCCGTCATAAAATAACCTGCATGAAATTGTTTCTTTGTGGCCTTGCCTGCTTCCTCGTTGAATGTGTATCTCCGTGGTTTTTTCTGTCTCTCATTTGCTGCATCTATGGCATCCTTTTCTGGTTTTGGGCTATAGATGATTTCTTTGATGGTCCTCGTACAGTCCCTGCAAAAAAGCACTAGCGGTTGTAGTAGGTTCCTTCAATCAGGTGTTCCCCTGCGCGTCTCGCTTCGCTTAATCCGTACAGTCCTGATAGTCCAGCGCCTACTTTGATGCCTGTCTTGATCCGATTCAGTTTCAGCTGCCGTAAATGCGCTGCGTCTATTTCGTTCAGCATGTCACGCGCTCTCGCGGGTCCAAGTGCTTCGCGCAATTCGCCAGAATCGTGCAGGTTATTTATGTCGTCAAATAGTGACTCGATTTCAAATGTTTCTTTGGTGCCAGTTCTGCCTGGTATCACTTCCTCTGGACGCATGCCTTTTGCCGATTTCCGTAGCATCTGAGTAAGCCTGTCCAGCGCATCGCTTTGTGTTCTGAGTTCAGCTGTTGGCTTGGGTGTAGCTAGTTGCGCTCTGTCTACATGGCGCAGCAGGTTCTGCGCCTGCGTCTCTCCTATGTCCTGCAAAGCGCCAGTGTCGTACATGCCATTCACATGTCTGGCCAGTTGGCCTGCTTTCACCACTTCCGGCGTGGCTTCCACGCCTGCCTGTCGCAATTCTGGCCGTAGTCCTTCGGTGCTTCTGCGGATGAAGTTTGAAAGCTGCTCCACCGTTTTGTGCTGCCTGAATGTTTCCGTGGCCTGCTTGATAAGGTCGGGGTCCAAGCCTGCATCTTTCAACTCTCCGATGGCTTGCTGCATGCGCTCATTTTCTTTATTCAGCTGCTCTATCAATTCGCCTTCGGCATCCGGCGTGGTGCCTGTCTGTCCGCGCAATTGTTCAGTGAGTTTTCTGATGTTCCGTTCAATGCTCTGGAAACGCGTTCCACCCATCGCATCGTCTACCTGCTTGTAAATGCCAGCGGATTTTTCATGCAGCGCATCGGATACATTGCTGGCTACGTCGCGGATGGACGTTGCATCTTTCGGAGTCACATCGGCGTTTTTCGCAGTTTCCTGCAATACGCTGCGCAAACCTTTTTGCAGTTCGTCCTGCGCGGCGGCTGCTGTCTGCGCTTCGCCTGCGGTGCTCGGTGGTGGCGTGCGCAGCGCTTCTGCCAGATGCGATGGAATATCTCTTATGGATGTGGCCTGCGGTACGGTCACGTTTGCATCTTTGGCTGCGCCTTGAATAATGTCGCGCATGGCCTGTTGCAAATCTTCCTGAATACCTGCGCCTGTATACAAATCTTTCACTGCACTTGGCAGTCCTGCTGTCTTCCTAACGCCTGCGGCTGCTTTGCCTGCGACTGCACGCGCTGCGTCGGCTGTCATTTCGCCTGTTGCTTTCAGTCCAGCTGCGCCAGCTTCGCCTGCTTCCGGCGCTACAAAGCTGCCTGGTATCGTCGCGGTCTGCAATGCGCCACCGAATATGTCTTTGATTCCTTGCCACATCACCAGCGGATGCGCTGCGTCTTGTGTCTCGGTTAGTCCTTTACTGAAGCGCAGTAATCCAAGTGGGATGGATGCCATGAAATTGCCTACGTCTTCTGAATTGCCCATGTCCACGCCATGCGCACCCATCTTTTTCAGCACTGTTCCAACTCCGGTTAGATCAGTGCCATATTCAAAATCATTCATCACATTGCCTAGCCATCGTGTCAGCCGCTGGCCTGCATTTTGCGGTTTTTCGGCTGCGTTTAATTGCCATCCTCCGCTGGTGCCTAGTAATCGCTCGGTCGCGGTCTGTGGCACTGGCGTGCTGCTAGTCGGCGTGGTAATCGGCTGGGTCGCCGCAGGCGTGTCCCACGGTGCGGTTTCTGCCTTTGGTGCGGTCGGTGCTGGTGTGTCCCACGGTGCGGTTTCTGGCATATTAGGCTGGTCCTATGTCTTTCCAGTTCGCTTTGTTGTTTCTGTCTCCACCTTGAAATTCCCACTTGCGCCCGCTAAAGGTTTGCGTTTCTTTTGGCTGCATCGGCGCGGTCTGCGGTGCGGTGCTGGTGTCGCCAGCTGGCAGGATGCCAAAACGTTGCAGGCGCTGCTGCGTCTTCGCATCGAAATAGTCATTCACTGGCAGCGGTCTGCCCACTGCGGTTTTGTACTTCTGCATCACTCCTGCCACTTTTCCACTAAGCAGTTTTAGGTCTTCGTCCAGCGTGTCGTGGCGCACGCCTGCACGCGCAGAGTCCAGTCCATGCAGTAATCTGTCTGCTTCTGCCTGATCCACTACGCCACCTTTCACCAGTTTTCCCAACTCGCTTACGAACATGTTCATGTCGGCGTTGTATCGTCTCCCTGCCTCGGTTGTTCCGTGACTAAGTAACGGTGAAAAACCGACTGCATCGGAATGGTTCAGCGCGTTTTCTGCATGTTCCATGATCGTGGCGTATCCCACCATCTGCTTGGCATCTTCGCCTGTCTTAAAATCCTGCTTCGCCTTGAATCGCGCATCCGTATATTTCGGGTCGTAGTTCATCACCATGTTGCGCACTGCCATGCCTTCTTTACCTCGCGGCGGCATCGGTATGTCACCATTGGCAATGCTGCGCACCTGATTGCGATACTCGGCGGGGATGGTTTGCAGATACGCTTCGTTCGGGCCTTCCTCGGTCGCGCCACTACCAGCTGCTGGATTGCCCTGATTGATAATCGTCGGCGGCGTTCTGCTGGCTTCGCGCAGGCGCACATCGTCCTTATACAGCTTGTCTCCTAGCGCTTCATAGCGCTGCTTCTCGTTTGGATCGGTCGCCTGATCCGCAGCTGAATACGCCTCTTGATAGGTCTTGATTCTGGCCTTGTCCTGCAAATCCACAATGTCCTTTTGCTTCGCGCTCATCTTTGTTAGTTCGCTGTTGATCCGCGCACTGAGCACGCCTTTGCTGTATTCGCCTGGCTGTATTGGTTCCCACTCCATGTGGCCTAGTTTGTTCGGGTCTTGATCCGCTATATAGGTCGGCCACCCCTGCGCTGCCTCTTTTTCCGATACGGGCTGCGTACTCCAGTCCTGTGGCAGCTGATAAAACTTCACTTTGCCATTCGGCTGCTGGATCGGCTCGATACTCGAATAGTTGAAATGGTTCGGCAAAAATTCGGGGTGGGCTTTCTGGACTTCGTGAATGTCGGTGGAATCGTATTCGCCTGGTATCGCAATCGCGCCATTGCTTTTCAGAAATTCCAGCTTTTTCTGAAAGTTTTCTTGTATATCGGCATCAGTCTGGATGCCTAGCCTGTGGGTTTGGGCTATCATCTGCGTCATTTGCAGCTGCTTCATCTGCAAATCGGCCTTGTCCAGTAGTGCCTGTCGCTCTCGCTGGTAGTTACCCTGCTCTAAGTCCTGCTGCTTTTTAAGCTGGTCCTCTGATGCCTGTTGCTGTGCCTGTATGCCTGCTTGTAGGGCTTTGCCTTCGTTTCCGGCACCTTTCCCTGCCGCATAGCCTGCCGCAGCGCCACGGAACGCCTCAGCGCCTATTCTGGCCCATTGCTGGCCACGCGTTAATGGTGGGTGCTGAATATATTGGTGTCCGGTCGCCTGATCGACATACACGCCAGTTCCCTGCGTGCCTGCTATCCACTTCAGGGCTGCGTCCATCACGCCACCAAGTCCGCGCCTTTCGACGGGTGTGAGCACCATCGGTGACTCGCCAGTGTAGGGTGCAGGGCTGGTCGTGGACAGGTTGGCTGGCCGCGCTGCTGCCGTCTTGATCGCGTTCAGTCCTGCCTGCTGCCATGTCTTCGTCGGGTCCGGTGGCAGGTTGGGCGGGTTATTCCCTGCCACCTGCTGCTGTTGATCCGCGCTCAAACCTTCGGGTGCTGTGTCTGCCATTCGCCTACCCTCCGAAAATGCCTCCGGGGTTCTCTCCGATTACCGCACCACCAATGTCACCAGCTGCGCCTATGGCTGCGTTGATCCAGCTATTGCTTTCCGCTGCTATCTGGTTCGCGGTGCTGGCGGTCGCGCTGCCTGCTCCGGTGGCCGCGCCAGAGTAGGCCACTGGATTCAGGGATTGATTGATCCCGAATAGTCCCTGTCCTGCTGTCAGCCAGTTCTGGTATCCCTTCGCATAGTCGGCCTGCGTGATCTGCGTTTTTTCCCGCGATGCTTCGGCGGCTGCGGCCTGCGATACGTTCGCCTGAATCTGCGCGGTCGCACCGTTGGGCAGCGCCATATTGCCACCACCTAACGTGGCCAGCTTTTCGTTCACCGCAGTGGATGCCTTGCTAAACTCGCTGGCCGCGTTCTCGGTCGCACTTGTGTACAGCGCGGCCTTCTCCTGCGTGCTCATGCCTTCCTGCGATGGCCCTGATGCGAATATCGGCGCATATTGCGCTCTGAGCGTCTTCAGGATTTCTTGGTCGGCATCCCACGCCTCGGACTGCTGTTTCATCGCCTGCTGATAAAACTGCTGCTGCTCGTTATAGGTGTCGGTCTGCTCTTGCGATGCGCCACACATGGCTATGCGCCTCCGATGGTTTTTGAAAGTCGGTCGTGTCCATTCGTCGCAGTGAATCCAAGTCGGCGCACCGCGAATGAGCGCAGGGGCAAATGCGTGGAATCGAAAAATACCTCGCGCACTTTCGACTGCATCAGCGCACCCTCTAGCCATTCAAAGCCTTTGATGATGCCTTCCTGTACGCGTTCACGCTGGTGTGCATCCGTACTGGCGGGTGGAAACTGGCAGTGCAACTCCACTGCGCTGATGGATAGCCTGTGCAGTTTGAAGAAAAACAGCGGTCCTTCGTGATCCTCCAGCATGTAGCTGTCCTTGCCCATCGTCTGCTCTATCCAAAACTCTGGACGCGTGCGGCCTGCGTGGTCCGCGTCCGCTGCTGTCCACGCCACCGCAGCTGGCAGGTCTGCGGTGCCAGCTGGCCGCAGTTTGTAATTCCCGAAAATAAAGGTCTGATCCGCACTCATGGCAGGAAACCTCTGCGCGTCGGCACGCGTCCGGTGTTATAAAACTGCCGCGTCACTCCATCCACCTGCGTGGATATGGCAGGCAGGGAACTAATCATCACTGGACTCTGCACCAGATGCGCAGGCAAATGGGGGATGATCGGCGTTGCAATTGGTTCAGGTCCTCTGCCTGGTAACTTGCGAATCATCCGTGATGTGTCCACTGCTCGGCTCTGCTCTGGTGTTGGCATCATGCGGCCTGCCTTCTCTCGCCAAACTTCGCGCCATACAGCGTGTGTGACAGCAATTCATCTGGATAATTCTGGCTTCCCCAATCAATTTTGATCTGGCAATGCGTACACTTCGGGCATACCCCATCCTGCAAAGTGCTATAGCGGTCGCTGTACATCGTTTCGGATTCGTCAAGGTTCGGCGGGTCTACGCTGGTCCATGTCAGCGTGTCAAAATCATTCGTCGTCGTGGCTGCGATTTCGTTGTAAAGCATGCCTACGGTCGGCCTGTCGCCTACGCGTATGCTGTCCAGTGCGACGTGCGCCACTTCTGCCACTTCGCCTGATTCGCAAAGCACGATATTCCCCAAAGTCATGTACGCGTCATACAGCTGGCCATTGTCGGCGTTTGTCGTCGTGTCGCGTTTCAGGATCGGGCCACCACCTGCTGGTGGTCCCACCAGCAAATCGAACTGGCCTGTGCTCGTTTCGATACTGAGCACTGCGCTGGTGCCGTTCACCACTCCTGCGAATGGACTCCAGAGATACCCCTGTTCCGGTGACGCTACAGGCGAATATCGGAACCATCCCACCGCGCCATCGGCCACGAAAATAGCGCTGTCGCCAGACTTCTTTTCGTACCAGCTAACGTAGGTATTTGTTGGCGTGAATACCTGCGCGTTGAATCCTGCGGTGGTTAGCTGCGTGAATTGATCGCCAATTGGAAAGCCGTTCTCGACGTATCCACCGCTTGGATCAAGCGAAGTGAATTTGCTGTTGTTCGTGAATATGTACGGTGTTGATCCCACCATGCAGATGGCATCGTATTGCAGACTGCCCACTGTCGCCATGTACATGGCTGGATAGAACGGCGACGTTGGTGTTCCCTGTCCAAGCACTGCATACGTGTTGGCGCTGCCGATTACCAGCAGCGCTGCGCCCTGGCTGGTCGTGATCGGGATTAGCTTTGTCAGCTGCTCCTGAAAATCTATGACGTTCGCAGGTGGGAATGAAGTAAAGCCATTGCCGTACACGATGTCTGGTCCACCACTCCAAATCACTTTGCTGCCTACAATCATCCACACGCGCTGCAAATGCAGCACTGGCGCGGTCGCACCAGCTGCTGGCGGGTTGCCTGTCAGCGCGATAGGGGCTGGCTGCTGTTCGTTCAGCGCTGAGTCTGGCAGCGTGTCCACAAAACTCCATGTGCAGGTGCTGCCGATACAGGGATTCGGAATCTTTGTAAGCAGCAGCGGTGTTGATCCACCCTGCGGCCTGCGGAAAATGTCAATCAATGGGCATTGTGGATCTGGCGTGGTGATACCTTGCAGCGTGATCTGGTAGCCACCATTCGGTCCTAGTACGCCATTCGGGATGGTGACAAGCGGTGATGCGGTGCTTACGCTGCCGTCCAGTCCTTCATACGAATAGCAATAGCTAACGTCACCATAAGCCAGAATCGCGCCTGATCCTGCGTTCGTCCACGTCAGTGCGCCATCGGTCGTGGTGCCACCTGGCGTGAGATTCCATGCTGCTGGCGCGGCGGCACCGCTGTTGCCACTGCCAGCTGAGACATATTGCAGATTACCGTTAGGATCGGTGATCGCGCTGTATAGCGTAAAAGCTGTAAGCGCTCCCCATGATCCGATGTTCCCGCAGTTCACCCATGTATAACCACCGTCCTGCGTGAAACCACCCTGCTTTGTAGACCACACTGGCTGCTTTGTTCCGGTGATCGTGGATGATGCTGTCTGCGCGGTAATCACTTCAAGATTGCGGTTGGAATCCAAGCATGAAAAGTACAGTCCAAAACTGGTGTTCGGTCGCCAGAATCTATCGTTCGCAGTGTTGGCGATAACTGGCGCGTTTGCAGGTCCTGTCATCTGCCAGTTCTGCGTGGCGCTGCCTAGATTCGTCCACGTTATGCTGCCATCGGTCGTGGTCCCTCCCACCGTCGCGTTCCACGCTGGCGCGGTGCCACCGCTGATGCCGCTGCTGGATGATCCTCCGGTCGCGGTGCCTGTGTCGGCAGCGCTGGCGTAGCTTGGCCCTGTCCACGGAAAAACAGACTGATTCACTGTTGGAACTGGCTGGCCTGGCACGTTGATATGTGTGGTGTTCACATACGTCTGGCCATTCAGCGCTGTGTATCCTGTGAGTCCGGTGAACGTGATGGATGTGTTCAGCGCCCATCGCGGCGCGGCGGCGCTGAACGTGAGCACCAGAAAATACTTGTAAAAAATTGGATCGCCCGGATGCACTGGAATGTTCGTCTGCACCTGCACCACTGCCACGTTCGTGATTGTGGCCGTCGCCTGCGCACTCGGCACGATGTACTGGATATTCCCGTTGGAATCTATGATGAAGTCGCCATCGTTGAATTGCGTTGACGGTTGCCACGTTTTGCTGGCCTGCGTCCACTTCTTCTGGTCCACGCCATTGGCCATAAACAGCTGCGTGCCGATGGACAGAAAGCGCGTGCGGCCTGCGCCAGCTGATTTCGTCATCACCACTTTTTTGTTCGGTGGCGTGCCGTCCAGCACCTGCGTGTCCGTGTCCACCATCGTGCGCACCTGCTGCACGTTGTTCAGCATGTACTTGTAGCTGTACATGGTGCGGATAGGATCGAAGGTGTTCGCGTTGTAGACGGTATGGCCTGGCCGTCGCGCCATCGTGAGTTTGGCGGTTACTTCGCGGTTCAATCCATCAATCAGTGAATCAAAGCGCGTGGCGCTATAGAACTTCGTGTACAGGTAGGGTGTGTCCGCATCGCGCAGTGGGCTGCGCTGCGTCCAGAGTCCGGTGATGTAGCGGTCCATTGTGAGTGGTGCATACTCGGTCGGCTCCGGTGCTGCGCCTGCGGCCTGTAGCGGTCCTGGCATCCTGTCATACTCTCGGAATAAATTTCATTGCGCGGTTCACGTCGCGCTCAAATGCAGCCTGCGCGTGCTCTGGCTGCAATTCCATGAATGGCCTTAGCTCTGCCAGTCCTGCCTCTATGCCTGACATAACTTCCAGACGCGTGGCTCTGCGTCCGTTCTGATACCACTCAATGGCAATTGGCTTTTCAAAATGGAATAGCGTCATGCGCATGTTGTCCTGCGTGATTTCATACGTGCGCGTGAACGCCAGCGCTGTCAGTCGGCCTGCTGCCTCGGCTGCGCGTCTGGCGCACTCCACATGCGCTGGCGGGTCATAGCAGACAGATTTCACAATGCACATTGGCCCTGTCATAAATGGATGGTTCACGCCACCTTTCAGCGCTTCCTTGCAAATCCAGCACTTGTTGAAAGCTATGGCTGTGTGCCTCTCATCTTTCGCACCTGCCTGCTTGTGCACCTGTCTGCGTGTGTGCATGTGTTATGTCCCTCTGGCCGCATTGCCCATCTGCGCACCTGACTGCGTGCGTTCAATCGTCTTTACGCTCTGCATCCAATTGCCTAGAAAAATGTTCCGCGCCTGATCGTCCAAACCTTCCTGCATGCTTAAAACTCTGGACAGAAACCATCTTTCAAAAACAGGGAAGCGCGAATCATTTACCAGCAAAGACATAAACGTTAGATAGCCTAAGTCGTAGCAGTGCGAAAAATCGTCCGGCACTACATCCCACACTGATCCATAGGATTGCATCAGCACTGGCTTGCGCTGGTAATCGCCTTTCACCGTGTAGACAGCATCCGGCGTGTTCTTCAGTCTGAAAGTGATGCTGCCCAAATCGTCGTCGTATTGCGGTGCTATGAGTGTCGGCCTGCTCTTTGCGGCATCCACGCCTAATGATGTAGCGCCAGTGAGCGCATGCACTTGTCCGGTGGAATCGGTGATCCACTGGTGTTCCATGAAACCAAAATCGGCCAGCGATACTGGATAGTCAGTGGTGATCGGAGTGATGGTGGTCTGAAATGAAAAACTGCGACGGTTCCATCTCCATTTCAGCGGTGGTGCCAGCATGATTTCAAGCACCGTATTGCCAGCGCTCAAACCTGGCTCGGACACGGTGACAGCTGCTGGCTGGTTCTTCAGATAGGGTCTGATGAAGTTGACGCTGTTCTGCAAAGTTCGTGTAACAGGCATCGCGTTCCTTTCATCAGTAGGGTTGTGACGGGTCTTGCGGATTGCGCAGTCCGGGGTATATGTCGTCTACCGGATAGCTGGCAGGCAATAGTCCATAGGCGTTTTGTTCCTTGTCTGCTTCTTCTTTAATTCCCATCAGTGTTTGCTGCCACTGTTGAAACGCACTCTGAAACTTTGCCTGATGCTGCGGGTTTGAGGATGCGTCAAAGCAGTAGGCTCTGTATCCACGTCTGAAATGCTTGGCCTGATCGTCTGGGACTGGATCAATCATTTGACCTAACGTGCTGAATGTCGGCGGCAGTATTTGATAGCGCGGCACCAGCATCCACACTGGCCCTGTCGCGCCTGGCAGCGGGAACACACGAAAGCCTTTTGACGTTGGCGCTACCACCGTCCACACTACGGTTCCATCATTCACGGTCACGCCTTCTGCTGATGCTGCTGGCGCAGCTGGCGCGGTGGTTCCGGTCGTGCCATCGGTCGTGACAATCAGCATGTTTCCATTCGCATCTTTCATGGATCGAATCGGACTCTGCTGCTGCGGACTCGTTGACAC
>Ga0126381_100002137_pt1 | contig 21378 bp, 17 predicted proteins | sample PanSoiMetPlot_28_FD_96465 | JGI IMG/M metagenome (GOLD analysis project Ga0126381, IMG submission 96465) | Tropical forest soil microbial communities from Panama - MetaG Plot_28 | ecosystem: Environmental > Terrestrial > Soil > Tropical forest > Bulk soil | place: Panama | collected 2016-02-17
ACTCGATCCCCTGAGCGCGGCCAATGGGTTTGTCCGGCTGAGTAACGACGCCAGCCAGCCGATGTTCGCGTGATTGTAGTAACGCTTGCAGTGTCGGCACGCCGATATCGCCGGTGCCGATAAAAATGACGCGCATTCTGGATTACGGCGGTAGCTGATGAACTGCCACCGATCGTCGCCGACGCCGTCCGGTCAGCGTTTGAGCCATCATCATTTTTTCACCAGCAGTTATCTCACGCCGTCCCACCGACGATCCACAGCCGGTGCAGAGATAATCGAAAATTTCCCGGTCGGGCAGGACTAAAAGGAGCCGCTCACGCACCGGCATCGCGGCTTTGCATTTTTCACAGTAGAGGCTGGACGCGGTGAAATTTTCAAACTGCTGCTGGTTCATAGACGCCGTCGTTCACGCTCTCCAAGATCTCGAGCAGAACTTTGGCGGGCGGTTGAGTCGCGTCAACCACTGTGATCAGCTCTTGCGGATAATACGAGAGCACTGGCTTTGATTCCGTTTCATACGTGTCGAGACGGCGTTGAATGACTTGCTCATTAGCGTCATCGAGGCGGTTATCTTTCAGGGCACGCTTTTTCAGCCGGGCAAAAAGCGTCTCGCGGTCCGGACACGCGAGATGAAACATTTTTTTTACGTCGATCATGTCCTCCATTATTTTGGCCTGTCCGATGTTCCGCGGTATCCCGTCCAACACGAGGGTATCGATGTCCGGCTTAAACTTGTGCGCTTCTACTGCGGCATCGATAGCCGCTCTCCAGAGCTGTACTGTGATGTCGTCCGGCACCAGTTGGCCTTTGCTCGAATACTCGAGGAATGCTTTCCCAACTTTTGTGCGCGTGTCGATAGAGCGAAACACATCGCCGCAGGCGCAGTGGTAAAAGCGCGGAATCGTTCCCAGCGTTTTGCCTTGCGTCCCTTTGCCGCTGCCAGGCGCACCAAAGAGGATAAATGTGTTATATCTCATCAGGAAAGCCGGTTTATACCGCAGGCGAGTTGGAGACGGAAAGCGGAATTTGGCAACTATTCTCCTGCGACGACCGGGTCGACATTTACTCGGCGTCCCCCGCGATCAAAGCGAACATTACCGTCCACGAGCGCGAAAATCGTATAATCCCGGCCAAGACCGACATTTTTTCCCGGCAAAAATTTCGTCCCACGCTGACGGACAATGATGTTACCGGCGACGACCAGTTCGCTGCCAAATTTTTTCACGCCCAGCCGTTTGCTGACGCTATCGCGGCCGTTCTTGACGCTGCCCTGTCCTTTTTTATGAGCCATAAGGAAAGTCGACGGTTACTGTTGAGATTTGATGGATGGAGCCCGCTTTATTAATCGGTCTTTTTCGTTGCTGTCTTCTTCGCTCCCACATTGATCGACTTGATTTTCACTCGGGTCAATTTGCGCCGATGCCCGACCGTACGGTGATAACCTTTGCGCCGCTTGTATTTGAACGCGATGACCTTTTTATCTTTGCGCTGCTCCAGCACTTCAGCGGTCACTTTCGCGCCGGAAATGAGTGGTGTGCCATGCGTTACGTTTTTCCCGTCGGCGAACATCAACACATCGCCGAAGGTGGTTGTCTTCCCTGGATGGATATCCAAAAGATCGACATCAATGGTGTCACCTTCCGCGACCCGATATTGGCGGCCGCCAGTTTTGATAATTGCGTAAGTCATAAGCCGTTTTCCCGAGGAGAAAAAGCGGCGCAAAATCACCCAGATACGCTTGTTTGACAAGCGGAAAGCGAGGTTGATTTCATCCGAACCGCTCGCTGCGCGCGTAATAACGTTCTCGGAGGGACGATTGAGTCAATCGCCTGTGCCTTCAGTCAACAGTACGATCTCGCCTTTTGGCGAATGGGCCTCGTAATGCGCGAGTAGTTCGCTCGCAATACCGCGCTGGAACTCTTCGAATTTCTTCGTGAGCTCACGTGCGATACAGAGTTGTTGGTCAGGCATGATGTGGGCGCATGCCCGAAGCGTTTTTGTCAGGCGGTAAGGCGATTCAAAGAAAATCGTAGTTTCAGCACGTTGAGCCGCTGCTCGCAGTTCGCGCTCGCGTTGCCCGCTTTTGACGGGAAGAAATCCGCAGAAACGAAATTTTTCAGAACAAAATCCCGAACCGACGAGCGCCGTCAAAATTGATGACGGCCCAGGAACGACAGTAAACGGGAGCTGACGCCTGATGCATTCGCGAATGATACGGCCGCTCGGGTCGGATAACCCGGGCATTCCGGCGTCCGTAATTAGTCCTACGTTTTCACCGCCGGCCATTCGTTCGATCAATTGTGCCGTCCGCAGCGCTTCGTTATGCTCGTGATAGCTGAGAAGCGGTTTTTTAATCCCGAAATGCTGCAGCAGTATTCCGGAGTGCCGCGTGTCTTCCGCTGCAATCAGATCGACATTTTTCAATACTTCGATAGCCCGCAATGTGATGTCCGAAAGATTGCCAATCGGCGTCGCGACAACATAAAGCATCCTTAATGATCGCCCTGGAATCAATTCTCCGCTATTCAATTGGTGCGAGAGAACTCGCTGACCATCCGAGGCGAAGCCAGCGCACACCCGCAAAGCGAATGACAAGAGGAGATTATGTATGGACAGGCGGCTACTGGCGGTGGACGGGAACCGACTATCTGTGGGTATCAGGGAGTTGGGTTATTCCGCCGCGATCCACCGCAGTGTGGGTCCAAGGACACTGGGCAGAGAGTGGTCGGCTGGATGTGGATCCCCGGTCATGGGAGTAAACAACAGGCGCAGTAGCCAAACTACATTTCGAGGATGAGAAGGTTGGTACCCAATTGACCGCCGCGCCTATTATTTCGTGCTGATTCTTTCTGGGGCCGTGCTATTATATTTGGCGGTATTATCCAAGCTGTGGAACGTAGGTTATGAAACCGAACGATCCGTTCGCCGCTCGCAAGACGCGCTTACCGCAGACCGACTACTGTTTTCACTCAGGCTTCGGTGATTGGCGCGGCTATTCGCCGTTTTATGACGGCGGGGATCGATCGGAATTTCGGACCTTTTACAACCTGAGTCGTGAATTCATGATCGAAGCGGCGCGCGAGCGGACCAAGGAAATGGTGGTGTTTGCGTTCGTCGTCTTGACAGCGGCGTGGCCGGTCATCTACATGATCGTCAGCGTGGTAAAATTGCTCAGCAGAGGCCGACCGTTGGACTGATCGCGCTACCGGGCAGACTCGCTGGCTTCAATGTTTTGGCTTTGGCCAGAGGAACTCGTCGCGATATCGTGGTGTTTCTTCCGGAGCAAAACCGTGACGCGTGACATTCTCGGTGACCACGCGCGGGAGCAGAAAGTGCAAAAGATAATCCGCGCCGCCGGCTTTGGTGCCGCCACCGCTCATTTTAAATCCGCCGAATGGGTGCCTCCCAACAATTGCGCCTGTGCAGGAGCGATTGATGTAGAGGTTACCCGCTTCGATTTGCGCTTTGGCGCGTTCGATGTTCGCCGGGCTGCGCGAGAAAAACCCGGCCGTCAGCGCATAATCGGTGCCGTTTGCCACGGCGATCGCTTCTTCGAGGTCGCGCACTTTTATCACGCTCACTACTGGCCCGAAGATTTCCTCGCGCGCGATGCGCATCCCCGGTTTGACGTCCACGAAAATTGTCGGTGGAATGAAATAACCTTTGGAAGGCACATCTTCTCGTTGATACGCCAGCGTGGCCTCCGATTTCCCGATCTCGATGTAATTTAAGATCCTTTTGTACGCGGTTTCGTCGATCACCGGTCCGACAGTAATCCCCGGCTCTTCTGGATTTCCGATGCGCAAGCTAGCAGCGGCTTTTAATAAACGCTCGATAACGCGGCCGTAATTTTCCTCGAGTAAAATCAAGCGCGACAATGCGGAACATTTTTGTCCTTGATATCCGAATGCTGAGTAAGTGCAATCGACAATGGCTTCGTCGAGGTCGGCGTCTGAGTCGATGATAACAGGATTTTTGCCGCCCATTTCGCAGACTACGTGCTTGAGCTCTCGTTGACCCGGCCGCGTGATTCCGGCACGCTCCCAAATTTTCAGCCCGACCTCGCGCGACCCGGTGAACGCGATAAGATCGACGTCCTTGTGATCGACAAGATGCGCGCCCATGACCGACCCCTTTCCGGGGAGATAATTCAGCACCCCGGGGGGCACGCCGGCTTCTTCAAAGATCTCCATTAGCATTGCGCCGCAGACAGCCGATTGTTCCGCAGGCTTCATGATTACTGTGTTGCCGGTGACAAGCGCAGCGCTGGTCATTCCACAGAGGATTGCAAGCGGAAAATTCCAGGGCGCAACAACGAAGGCAACGCCGCGCGGCCAGTAATGATAATAACTCTCCTCTCCGGGCATCTGCTGCGTCAGGTGAGGCCGGCCAATGAGCCGCATTTGATGCGCATAAAAATTACAAAAGTCGATTGCCTCCCGGATGTCCGCGTCGGCTTCAGTCCACGGTTTGCCCACCTCGAAGACTTCCAGCGCGGAAAGTTCGAAGCGACGCCGTTCCATGACGCCAGCAGCGCGTTCCAGCAGTCGCGCCCGTTCCTCGAACGGTGTCCACCTCCATTCTTTAAATGCATCTCGCGCGACTTTGACGGCGCGTTCTGCTTCGGGAATCCCGGCTTCGCTCACTGCGCCAACGACCTCGCCGGGAGAACTGGGATTAATGGAGGCAATTGTTTTGCCGGTGAAGATTTTTTCGCCGCCGATTACGAGCGGGTATTCCTTTCCAAGCAGCGTCCGCATTTCGCGAAGGGCCGCGCGCATTCTTTCCTGGTTCTCCTCGTGGGCGAAGGTTGTCAGCGCCGCGTTTTCGAACGTATCGCCCTGTGATGCATCGAGCGAGCCTCGATGAGATGGTAGTCGATCTTTCATTGCATGTGTGGTCACGTTGTTTGAGTGCGGCAACTCGCCGTTTCGGCTCTGCCGCAGAAATTCGAAAGGATCGCGTAATAATTCCGCTTCAGAGACATTCTCGGCAAATTTTGCACGCAGAAATCCTTCATTTGAAGTGTTCTCGAGCAAACGCCGAACGAGATAAGACATCCCCGGCAGCAGTTCGCCTACCGGGCAATATTCACGAACGCGGTAGCCCATTTCAACAAGCGCCCGTTTGATCGGTCCGGCCATGCCATAGAGAAGCTGAAACTCGAAGCGGCTGCGATCGACGCCGAGTTCATCCGCGAGCGCCTGCGCGTGCGCGATACTGCGGACATTGTGCGATCCAAAAGCGGCGGTGACGATCGGCTCGTTTTCGAGCAGTAATCGCGTGAGCACTTCGAAATTGGCGTCGCTTTCAGGCTTGTGAGAAAAAACCGGACAACTCCAGCCGTTCTGGTGGGATTTTATTGTTTCGTAGTCCCAGTAGGCGCCTTTAACCAATCTCACGGCAAAACGCGTGCCGCGGCCGCGACCCCAATCGATCAGATTGCGCAAATCGGCTTCGGAATCTCGCAAATAAGCCTGGATCGCAATCCCGGCGTGCGGCCAGTCTTTAAACTCGTCTTCGGTGAAGATCCTTCTGAAAAGCTCCAGCGTTGTATTCTTGGTCGCGTAACTCTCCATATCGAAGTTGACAAAAGCGCCGAGCTCGCGGGCCCGACGCAGGATCGGTCGCAGCCTTGGTGCTAGATGCGTAATGGCATCGGCCGGATCAGCCGGATTCATTTGCGAATAAAGCGCGGAGATTTTTACGGAAAGATTTACGACCGGGAAAAGCTCTGAATTTTTGTCCCGCGAATCAGTCCAGTCTTCTGTTTCGTCCGCGAGTCGTTCCAGTAAAACAAGGCAACGTCCAGCGTATTCATCAGCTTCGCCTTCGCTGACGACAGCTTCTCCCAGAAGATCGACGGTAAAACCGATTTTCTGTGCGCGTCGTTTGCGCAACATTTTTATAACATCGCCTGGATTTCTGCCTGCGATGAATTGGCGCGCCATTCCCGAAACATTCCAACGCAGTAGGCGTCCGCTCACCCATGGGACGATGCGGGCCACGCGAACGCCATTATGAATGAGGTCGGATGATTTTCGCGACTCCCGCGTGGCCGCGAAGTATTCCTCGAGGTGCTTAACGATATCGCGCGATCTGGGCAACGACGGGAGAACATCTACAAAGCGAAACAGTTGAGCCTTGAACTCCTCATCGCGCATCGAGAGCGCCATCATCCGCTGGTAAAAACCGGCCTTGCTGAAAAGCGGTTCGAGATGTCGCTCGACCAGCTCGAAAATGCGCATGCCGCGCTGCTCGATCTCATTTCTGAGCGACCTCATTTACGAAACTAGTCTGGCGTTATGGCTTAAGCAAAAAGCGGAACCAGATTCATTCTAACCAGGAATGAAATTTTCTGCTGCACACGGTCGATTTCTGGCCCGTACCCGAAATAATAGATGAGATTGTGCACATAATTTGGGGAGCAAGTGAAGGAGATTTGCCTGACAGACTCCGGAGGCCCAGGGCTCGGGTCCGTCAGGCAGTCTCTGTATGTGGCTCGGGTTTCGTCATTTTTGTCGCCAGTGGTTGATCGGAAACAAAAACTCACGTAGCAAAGCAGGCGATATGGATCCTGCGGCCTACCGTGACGAATTTGCCAGCGACAACACCGTGGGGATTTGTCCAGAGGCTTGGATGGCGATGGAGGAAGCGAATGCCGGTAATGCCCCATCTTACGGGGAAGATCAGTGGACTGCGGAGCTGTGTGATCGCATCCGTGAGATTTTCGAGATCGATTGTGATGTCTATTTGGTTTTTAACGGCACAGCAGCAAACGCCCTGGCACTCGCCCAAATCTGCCAATCATTCCACAGCGTTGTCTGTCACGAGTATGCCCACATTCAGACGGACGAATGCGGCGCGCCGGAATTTTTCGCGAAAGGATCGAAGCTGCTTCTGATCGGCGGTGGCGATGGGAAAATCGACATCAGAAAAGCACAAGAAATAACCGCGCGTCAGAATGGCTTGCATTCGCATAAGCCGCGCGCGATCAGCGTCTCACAAGCCACAGAGTTTGGAACGATTTACACGAGCAAAGAAATTACGGCGATCGCCGAGTTTGCACGTGCGCACCGACTGTTTGTCCATATGGATGGCGCCCGATTTGCCAACGCAAGCGCATCGCTTAATTGCGCGCCGAAGGCGATCACGTGGGAGGCTGGAGTTGATGTACTCTGTTTTGGTGGCACAAAAAATGGCGCGTCGGCGGGCGAACTGGTGATTTTCTTCCATAAGGAAATTTCCGGCGAGTTCGCTTATCGGCTGAAACAGGCGGGCCAGCTCGGTTCTAAAATGCGTTTCTTGGCGGCGCAATGGCTTGGTCTCCTAACTGATGGCGCGTGGGTAAAAAATGCGCGGCATGCGAATGGCGCGGCGAGCCGTCTCGCAAGCCGCCTGCAAAGCGAGGCAAAGATGCACATCGTATTTCCGGTCCAGGCGAATGCGGTTTTTGTGAGGATGAATGATCGCCTCGCGCTCGATCTTCAGGTGCGCGGTTGGCGTTTTTACAAATTTATCAATCCTGATGTTTACCGACTGATGTGTTCATGGGCGACCAAGGACAACGAGATATCCGATTTTATCGCCGATGTGACCAGGTTAAATCATTGAACGGATCGTAATCAGGACACATCTGAACCGGGAAATAGAATGAATCCCCTTGGCCAAACCTTGATTTTTATGGCAGCTTTGTTCACAGGTTGCCGCACAACGCGTGACGTCGCTGTCACTTCATATCATGTGACGCGCGACATCGCGGTTGGCTCGTATCGAGTTGCCAGTGCTCCAGTGCACTACGCTCTGGGGCGAAACAGAGATGAATCGTCAACGGCTACGACGACTGAGACGGCCTCATCAGAGTACACCCCCTCGCCAGAGACGTCCTCGATACCGCAACGGCAGCAGCGGTATGAAAGCGCAGAAGTCCAAAGTCAGTCAGCGAATACTGCTTCGCGCGTAACTCGAAAGGAGACCACGCAGGCAAAACCGAAGCCGTCTTCATCGATAGACGCTTCCGCTTCGCGAGGGGAATTCCCGACGGCTAAGTCGGTTCCTGGCAAACCTGGATACGTCTTTAGCCCGTTCGATTCGAGTGGAAGATATGTGGATGTAAGTGGCTACGCGCACGGGACAAAAGTCAGGGATCCGTGGACCGATAAAATATTTGTCGTTCCATAACCGGATTCAGCATTTTTCATATTTGCATGCCGACATGGCGGTCGTCTGCTTTATGAGATAGGTTTCACTATGAGCTCCGCGTTTCGACTTGTAGCGTGCTCGATTACTTGCCTATCGGTCTTGGCTTCCGCGCCGTGTGGCGAAAGCCAGACCTACGAGGGCAGGGAACTCGTCAAACCAGAGCTTCTGGCCGACACAAATGCGGTTATCCCTGGAAAGCCGTTTACTGCTGGCTTGCTCCTTCGGATGGCTCCGGGCTGGTATACTTATTGGAAATTTCCCGGCGACGCTGGAATTCCGACCGAAATCAAATGGAAGTTACCACCTGGATGGAAGGCTGGCGAGATCCAATGGCCGATTCCCCTTAAAATGGCCGAAGCAGGCGATATCCAGATTTACGGCTACCGCGATGAAGTTCTGCTCACGCAAAAAATCACGCCGCCTCCTTCGATCACCGATTCTACTGTTACACTTGCCGCGGATGTGAACTGGTTGGTCTGTGAAAAAATCTGCATTCCTGGAAATGCCAGCCTACGGCTTGAACTGCCGAAATCGACCACGAGCGGGCCAGCCAATAGTGAAGTATTTTCCCGTTTCCGGCGCCTGTTGCCGCAGAGTTGGCCCGGATCGGAGCTTGCAACCGCAAACTGGAAGCGTACCGGATCCGGTCTCGAACTTCGTGTGACGAGCCCAACACTTTCGAGTTACGCGAGCGCTGACTTTTATCCCTTGCCGCAGGGGGGCACCGTAGTGGGACATCCGAGGGTCGAGTCCCGCAGCGGGAACCAAATCGTGTTTCGATTGCCACTTGAATCGGCGAGCAAGAATTTGTCCGCGATTCAAGGTCTGGTGGTCTTTGGTCAGCCCGCTGAAGGGAGTGATCGAACGGCCTGGCAAATCCCCGGGCCTACCGTTGCATCTGCCAGCCCGCCTCCGGCACGGGGGATCCTAGGTTTTCTCTTCTTGGGATTTCTGGGCGGAATCATTTTAAACTTAATGCCGTGTGTGCTGCCGGTGATCTCGCTCAAGATTTTTGGGTTCATCCAGCATGCTGGCCAAAGTCGGCGAAGGATTTTGCATAGCGGGATTGCTTTTGCCGGAGGCATTTTCATCTGGTTCATTGGTCTGGCGCTACTCCTGATAGCACTGAGAAGCGCGGGCCACCAGATAACGTGGGGAGGTTTTCAATTTACAAACCCGTATTTTGTCCTTGTCCTAAGCGTCATTGTCCTCGTCTTCGCACTCAATTTATTTGGTGTTTTTGAAATCGCGCTGCCGCAACGCGTCACGCGTGGACTGCTTGGGTGGACAGGGCTTGCGGGCGACGCCGGCTCGTTTACGCAGGGACTTTTTGCGACCGTCCTGGCGACGCCGTGCACAGCCCCTTTTTTAGGAACGGCACTCGGCTTCGCCTTTGCTCAACCGGCGGCGATCATCTTGTCGATCTTCCTTGCGATCGCCGCCGGGATGAGCGCGCCGTACTTGGCCCTGTGTGTGCATCCGGCCTGGCTGCGCCTTCTGCCGAAGCCCGGTCGATGGATGCTTCACGTAAAGCAATTCATGGGCTTCCTGTTGCTGGCCACGCTGCTTTTTCTACTCTATGTGCTCGGGGCCCAGCGCGGTCTCGAAGGGGCGATTTGGGCAAGCTGTTTTTTGCTTGTCATCGGCGTCGCCTGCTGGATGCAAGGCGCGTTTATTTTGCCAACAGCGTCGGTCACGAAACGGGCCGTTGTGCGCGTTCTGATGCTTGCGCTTGTGCTCGCCAGCGCTTTTTATTTCATCGGCGGTAAGTTTCAGTCTGCGAATGTTCCTTCAGCTAACGTGCGGCTCCAGGGCGATTGGCAAGCATTCGCGCCGGAACGGTTGCAATTGGAATTGGAGCAAGGCCACTCGGTCTTTGTGGATTTTACCGCGGCGTGGTGTATCACCTGCAAGTTCAACGAGTCGACCGTGCTCGAAAGCAGCGCCGTGCGAGAGGCGTTCCAGCGTCACGGCATCGTGAAATTGAAAGCGGACTGGACCAACGGCGACCCGGTGATCACAAAATTATTGCAGCAATTTGGTCGGCCGGGTGTCCCACTGTACGTGCTCTACCCGGGAAAATCCGAGGAGCCCATTGTCTTCCCGGAATTGCTCACCAAGAGCATTGTTCTGGAAAAACTTGAATCCGCGTCGCGCGAGGTAGCTTCGCAGTGATTTACGATCCGGGAAGTTTTTGTCAGCCCGGTGTGAATTGAGCGCGACAGAGAAAGCCGGATATCCTGGCTCGCCTGCCACGTTGTCGCAAGCGAACACGGGAGTCAACTCATGATTGGCCGATCAGTCGCGGAAATTTTTGAAATTTGTGGCCACGCCGAAGTCGCGCGTGCGCACGAATTGAATGACGGCTTGCAAATCGTCTTTCTTTCTTCCGGTGACGCGAATTTGTCGATCTTGCAATTGGCTTTGCACCTTGAAACCCTGCGACTTGATCGCCTGAATAATTTCCTTAGCTTTGTTTCCCTCCAAGCCTTGTCGAATTTTCAATTCCTGTCGCGCATGGCCGACGGATGAGATAGCAGGTTCTTCTCGGTCGATATTTCGTAGGTCCACACCACGCTTGGAAAGTTTCCCGATCAGAATTTCACGTAATCCACCAAGGTGATCGGCGTCCTGGGCGGCGAGCGTGATCTTATCTTTCTCCAGAAGGATCTCAGCCGTTATACCCTTAAAATCGAAACGAGTAGCGAGCTCTTTGCGCGCCTGATTGATCGCATTATCGAGCTCCTGTTTGTCCACCTCAGAAAGGATATCGAACGAAGGCATTTCAGAATCTTCGATTTTCGGTGTTCGATTTGCAAACAAGATGCGGACAGAAGGCCTCAAACTTTTCAGGGGTTAGCTTCCACGATTTTAATGTTGCCGTTTATAACGTGCATTTTAATTGTGGCTTGACCTCCACCGTTAACCAGCATGTCGATTTTCGGAACCTTTGTGAACGGAGAAGTATCCGTATTGTCAAAATCGTTAACAATTTTTCCGTGCGGTGTTTCGGCAAAGAGGTGGAAGGCGGCGGCAGTAGGGAGGAACGCCCACGCATTTCCTTGCGCAATATGGGCCTTTGCAGAAAACTTTCGTTGCTCCCACCAGTCGTAGGAAAGTGTGAGTGTTCCGTGGAGCATCGCAAGATCAAAGTCGGTGAAGCAGTTGTGAGCGAACATGCGGCCATCGCCAAGCTGGGCGCGCGTTGCTGGCCCGCGTAGTCCGTCCAAGAGCACTTCACCGGCATCCAAGTTTAATTGCGATATGGTAGCCGATGCCGGGATAACGATGGTGTAATCAACGGTGCCCGAGCGATCAAACAGGCCCCACTTTTTTTTTGCAGGAAATCTGGTGTCGATCGAAATCGAGCCTTGTTGCACAGAGACATCGACTACGATCTGCCTTAGTCGTTGGCGAGTGTACGCCCTCTTAATGGCCCGCACCCGCATCTGGTTGACGTTCGAGCCATAAACCAGAATTGCCCCATCTCGGTTTCGAATCGTTACGTTCGCGGTCGGTTCAATTGTATAGAGCTGCTCGACCGTTTCCTCCAGTACGCGGTCGGCAGGAGGGCCGCAACTGGCAAGCGTCGCCAGTAGCGCGGCTAATATTAGCCGAAGTTTTAGTCGATTAATAGCCGCCGATCGCACGCACAAATTCTATCAGCGCGCGCACCTTGCTGATCAAGAGAAGAGATGCCGTGATGGCAATAACTGTGAAGAGTTTACTTCACACCAAAAATCGTGGCGCGCTTTGCTTTTGATGTTCCAAAACGATGGTGTGGAGGTGCGCGCATACTTGGCACCCCGAGATGGCCGTGCATCAGGATTGGATTCGAGAATTTTTGGAGTGCGTCGGACAAGTCTGCACTTTTGATGGCGCAACCTTGGAAGTTGGGAGTCTCAACATTGCAGGTTGAAAACGTGCACTGGATCAAAATCGGCGACGTGTCGCCGCGTTCAACGCAAGGAGAGTTTGCCCGCGTGTCTTGCTTCCCATAACATCGGTCCGACAAACTGTGCCGAAGCTGTCTCGATCCTGGTATCATGGGCTGTTCGTTATCGCAGCAATTGCGGCCGCGAGCGTTCTTACATTGACGTCTCTTCGTGACGAGCAGCGGGTAGCTTTGCCTCCAGAGAATCGGCCTATCCAGTCGCAGATCGCGGGGTACGTAACGTCAAACGCCTGCCGCGCGTGTCATCCTGGAAATTATGCAAGCTGGCACGCCTCGTTTCATCGCACGATGACGCAGGTGGCAACGCCGGACAGTCTGCCGGCTGACACGGGGAACATTGAGCTTGCATTCAATGGCCGCGAATACAAAACGGAACGGCGCGGTGATAAGTTTTTTGTTCGCGCGCGGTCGCAGGGTGGCAGTTACGGCAAACCGCAACAAATCGTAATCACGACCGGCTCGCACAATCTGCAAATCCTGTGGTTGGAGACGGGTGAGGGCCGCACTCTTCAGCAATTTCCTTTCGCATACATCGTTCCTGAGAAAATGTGGGCGCCAACGCTGGCGACATTCCTGATCCCGCCAAATGTGAAGGAATATTATTCCACAGGCGCTTGGAACGGAGGGTGCATGGATTGTCATGTCACCCAGGGCCAATCCCGTTTTTTGGCAGGCACCAAGTGGGATACCCACGTGGCTGAATTCGGGATTGCGTGTGAGGCCTGCCACAGCGAGGGACGCAAACACATCGAGCTGAATCGTAATCCGATTCGCCGTTTCAGGATTCATCTTACAACGAAGTCGGATCCGACGGTAGCCAATCCTGCGGATATGAAAGGTCCTGAGTCGGGGCTTGCCTGCGGCCAGTGTCACAGCATTTGGGCCTTTAACAACATGACAGACAAAATCGATTTCAATCGCCACGGCGTGGATTTTCGCCCCGGCGCGGACGACCTATCGCAGCGCTTCGTGGTTCAACCAAATACAGCAGATCACGTTGAACAGAAAGATTTCATTCGCCGCACCGAGCCCGATTTTTTCCAGAATCGGTTCTGGGACGACGGGATGATTCGCGTCACGGGACGGGAGTTTAATGGCGTGCAAGCATCACCCTGTTTTCGTAGTGGCGAATTTTCCTGTATTTCTTGTCATGAAATGCATCTCGATTCTCCGGGTCAAACCGATGCGAAGACGTGGGCGCGTACCGGCCAGCTAAGGCCGAAGATGGATTCCGACGCGGCCTGTTTACAATGTCACAAAGATATGAGTCCAAGACTTGTGGCCCACACGCATCATGCTGCGGACTCATCTGGCAGCCGTTGCTATAACTGCCACATGCCCCGCACTACGTACGGATTACTGCATGCGATGCGCAGCCATCAGGTTTCCTCTCCGACCGTGCATGAGAGCATTGCCTACGGACGGCCCAACGCCTGCAACCTTTGTCATCTCGACCAGACGCTCGCGTGGACTGCGCAGTATCTGCACGCTTGGTACAAGCAACCCGTGCCGGAACTTTCACAGGATGATCGAACTATCGCCGCTGCCGTGCAGTGGATTCTAAAAGGAGATGCCGGGCAGCGCGCGCTCATCACGTGGGGCATGGGCTGGGAAAGCGCTCAAAAAATCGCAGGCAGCGACTGGCTCTATCCGTATCTCATTTACAGCATGGTCGATCCGTATCCCGCTGTCCGATTTGACGCGTGGAAATCGCTTCGAACACTGCCGGGATTTGTAGACTTTCCATTCAAGTATACCGACGATGATCATTCGCTTCGGGAGACAGCAGAGCGCGCTTACGAAAAATGGCAGCGCGAGGTGCGCAATGTGAATACAGTTTACCCACCTGAGACCGCAATCGACTCGGACGGTCGCGTCAAACAAGATGTTTTTCAACGATTGCGAAGCGAGCGCGACGACAAGCCAATTTTTCTCGCCGAATGAGCCGCCCATCTAAACCAACACGGCATATCGGGGAACCGGCTGCCCGCAATTTGCGGTTCGGGTGGTGGTCATTGCTCGTTTTTTTATCGATGGGCGCCGTTCTCGAGACACTCCAGGGTTTTAAGATTGGATGGTATCTTGACGTGGGTAACGAAACGCGGCGACTCATGTTTACGCTCGCGCACGCACACGGAACTCTGCTCGCGGCTGTGAACATCATCGCCGGTTTGAGTGTGCGAACAGAGCGCCTCACGCTTCGGCCATCGGTTTCCTTCGCATTAATTTGGGCGGCGATACTTCTGCCAGCTGGATTCTTCCTGGGTGGAGTTATCACCTATGACGGCGATCCGGGATTGGGTGTTTGGCTGGTGCCAATCGGGGCGGCATTATTGTTCTACAGCATCGCGCGAATCGCGCTCGATTTATCCAAACGTAAATGAACGCGGCAACGCAGACAGGTAAACCTATACCCAGAGCGTGCGATCAAGGGTACGATTATTGAATCGCTTCGCTGACGTGCTCGGGTGAGATGTCGGCCTGCCATCCAGATCGGCGATGGCTCGCGAGACTTTCAGGATGTGATCGTACGCGCGAGCGCTGAGGTTTAATTCGTTCATCGCCACTTGTATCAGCTCCTGAGAATCCTGGGTTAGCTTGCAGTGCTGTTTGAGAATTACGCATCGACGCCATAAACGGCAGCGGAATAGATTTTGCCAGCATCCGCCCTACATTCTGCAGAAAACTGGGAAATCGAAAAGCAGGCAAATGCCTGCGAAGGCATAAGGCGACTTGCGGTAAATATGAGTAGGAGTCGCCTGAAAAAGTGCCGACGAGGGGGCCGCATAGGCCTTCAAAAAGATTGAACAAGAGGCCTCGAGAGGCTGTCAGAAATCCGAATATTTAACCTTGTTAAATACTTCCCAGGATGCTACAACGCGTGATCGACAACGCCCGGACGAATATAATTTACGGGAAATTGTTGATCCACCCCCCAAAAATCATTGATGAAAAAGAGTTATATGGCTGCTGAAGATAGCGATACCGGAATTAAGATTTACCTGCGAGAGATCGGGCAAATTCCGCTTTTGACTCCCGACCAGGAGATCGAGCTGGCGGCAAAAATCAAGAAGGGTGACCGCGAAGCGCGAGCCCTGATGATCCGGTCTAATCTGCGCCTGGTCGTCAAGATCGCGCATGATTATGCTAATCTCGGATTACCGCTTCTCGATCTGATCTCCGAGGGCAATATCGGTCTGATGAAGGCTGTGGAGCGTTTTGACCCTGCGAAAGGTGGCAAGCTCAGCACGTATGCCGCGTGGTGGATCAAACAGTCCATTAAACGAGCGCTGGCTAATCAGAGCAAAACGATCCGCCTCCCTGTGCATCTCGTAGACAAGATCTCCAAGATGCGCCGAGTTTCCTTGCAAATGAGTGAGGAGCTCGGGCGCGAGCCCACCGATGAAGAGCTTGGCGATGAGATCGGCATCGCGAGCGGGAAGGTTTCCCAGCTGAAGACGGTGTCGATTCGTCCTGCATCGCTTGATGCGCCGATTAGCGATGATGATTCTACGGAGTTCGGCGAAATCGTTGGTGACGAGGAAGCCCAGACCCCGTTCGAACTATTGCGCGATAAAAATCTCCGCAACGAAGTCGGCGGACTGCTGGACGTTCTGGACGACCGGGAGAAGAAGATCATTTTCCAGCGCTTTGGGCTGGATGGTGGCAAGCCGAAGACGCTTGAGGAAGTGGGCAAGAAATTCGGCGTAACTCGGGAGCGTATCCGGCAGTTGCAGAACATTGCGCTTTCGAAACTTCGTCGCGCTCTGAGCAAGAAAGAGCGCCCCGTGGATGTCGAGCTGCCGGTCGAGGCTTGATTTTGTAGCCGTTTCCCTCGGCGGAACACGGCGCTGTGGATTGGGGGTGGTGCGCAGCACCAGCTCTATTTTAACACGCGCAGCTGGATGGAATCGCTCAGCGCACGGCCCGTGCGTACATCGCTGACAATCACCATGCGACTGCCAGCGGCAGCCAATTTGTTCTTACGCAGAAACTTCTCGGCCGCTGCAATCGTCTCGTCCGGATCTCGGGTAAAAACGATGCGAGCTGGAAACGTTCCCCAATAAATGGCGAGTTGCCGATAAACTTCCTCGTTTGGGGTAAAAGCAAAGATCGGCGCGCAGTGCGGCCGCAAGCTTGCGGCGTACCGCGCCATCCTGCCGTGCAGCGTAAAAACAACCAGTTTCGAATCGTGCAGCGAATTCGCCAGCGCGACAGCTGAAGCGACGGTTTTCTGCCGCACATTTTCCAGAAGCGCATCCTTAGCATAGCCTGCGCCGCCGCTGCGCTCGATGCGCATCGCCACTCGATGCAAAACCGCGACGCAGTCGGCCGGATAGCGCCCGAGTGCGGTTTCAGCGCTTAACATTAGAGCATCGGCCTGCTCGAAAACTGCGTTTGCCACGTCCGTAATCTCGGCGCGCGTAGGCAGCGGATTCGTGATCATCGATTCCAGCAACTGCGTTGCGACGATCACCGGCTTGCCCAGACGAATGCAATTCTTAACAATTCGCCGCTGAATAATCGGCAGTTCCTCCATCGGGCATTCGATTCCCAAATCGCCGCGAGCGACCATTATGGCGTCTGCGCTTTCAATCATTTTGTCGATTGAGCGGACCGCCAATTGATCCTCGATTTTGGCCACGATCTGCGCATTACTCCTCTTCTTTGCCAGGACTCTTCGCAGCTTTTCGATGTCGCTTTTCTCGCGCACAAAACTCATGGCGATAAAATCTGCGCCCAGTTCGACGCCCAGAGAGATGTCGGCTAGATCCTTTGCCGTGAGAGGGGGAAGATTGACGTGAACGCCGGGCAAATTAATGTGGCGTCGGGAGCCCAGTGTCGCACGGGTTAAAACCTTGCAGCGCACGCGATTCTTCCCTTTCTCGAGGACGAGCAACTTGATTAATCCGTTATCGACAAGAATCGTGGTGCCGACCGCAACATCATCCACAAACGCTGCGTAATTTACACCAACCGAATAACGCTCCCTGCTTTTTGCTCCACGCACGGTGAACTCTAAAATATTCCCAGGCGTTAAATGAAGTTCCCTTGGCAAATCGCCTGTCCGAATCGCCGGACCTTGCATATCGAGCAAAACGGCCACCGGCCGACCTAACTTGTGTGCAATCCTCCGGATACGCGGGACAATCTCGCGTACCCACTCATGAGTCGCGTGGCTCATGTTTAGCCGGAAAACATCCGACCCTTTCTGGATTAAGTGCCGCAGCGCGTCGATTTTCTCCGTCGCCGGACCAATCGTGCAGATAATCTTTGTCTTGCGCATCGATCAGAGAATTGAGTTCGGGGTCGCAAAAGCAAGGGGACTTCTCCGGGACAAGAAAACGAGCTAAAACAAACGCGGCACGCCCTGCAGGCGTGCCGCGTGTTAAAAAGCCGCCTCCCTGATTATCGCACTCCCATTTTTTTCTCGGCGTTCTCAGCCATCGCGAGGTGCTCCTTCAGCGTTGGGAGAGTTTTTGACGCCCATGCTCTCAAATCGCTGTCGTCCGCGCCTCTTGCCGCTTTTTCAAACTCGGCAATATCAGCCTTGTGAATCAACTCAAGCCACTTCAAATACAAGCCGTCAAAATTCCCGCTGCCAAGGTTTTGCGCCTTGACACCACTAGTGTCGAAAGTGACGCCTTTTGGATTGGCCAGCGAAGTCAACTCCTTGTTGATCCGGGTATGGTCGGCGACGATACGTGCCGCGATGGTTTTCACCTCCGCGCTCTTCGCCTGTCTTTCAGCCATCTTCCCGTTCGCCACTTCCTGCGCTCCGCCGGATGCCGCTTTCTGAATAAAGTTCACGTCCTTCTGACTCATTTTCTTGCTGGTGGCTGCCTGGGTCGGGGCAGATGCTGACCGTAGATGCGGGTTAGAGCCAATCGATGTGTCCGTTTGGGCACGAGCGATTCCGATAATGTTGACACTACTGATCGCGACCGCGACTGCGATGGTCGCGAGCTTGGAGAATATAGCAAACTTGGTTTTCATAGGTCGTTTTCTTTGTTTAAGATGTGTGTGCTTAGTCCGTATACCAACAAAATCGAAATTTCACCTCCTTTTGGACGTGGCGGCGCTTCTTCTTCCGAGCTGCGACTCGTACCTCCGGAACACGTCACGTCTTTTGGACACTCTGTTGGTACGATCTTTCCACGCGGCTGGCAACGTCCTTGTAGCCGTAATCGGCTTCGTAAATCTGCTTCATGCAATTAAGCGATTTTTCCTGTTCACCCATTCGCTCGTAAACAAGGCCGAGACCATAGACAATTTCCTTCTTCATCGCGTCCATCGACGGAATTTCTTTCGACGCGTCTTCCAATTGATTCATCGCAAGATCGAGCATCCCAAGCTCCCGATAGCACCGACCCAGAAGATTCATTGCCTTCAAGCGTGCATTTGGATTTTGTCTTGCGCGCTGCAGTTCCGGCAGGGCCTCGCGAAAACGTCTTGCATTCACGAGGTGCTCGCCGAGCTCAAACCGCAGATGCAAGTCGGTCGGGTTCCGTTCCAGGCGTTTGCGCGTGTCGCTGAGCAGAATTTCTGCGCGTTTTCTTTTAGCGAGATCTAATTCGCTGGATGTTTTCGCATACAGCTCATCATCCGCACCGTGCTCGGAAAGTAATTCTTCATGCGCCGTAATCTCGCGATCGAGGCGTTTGATTTTTAAATCGGAGACCTTGCGGACTAATCCGGAATCAGCACCTTTTGTCAGGTCGGCTGCATATTGGTACCAGCCAATAGCTGCATCAAAATCTTCCTTCTGTTCATGTAGTGCGCCAAGGCGTCGCGCAAGATCGATATTAGCGGGCTCCGTCTGGTGGCGCGCGGATGTCTCCGCGATCTGTTGGTCAAGCGATTCGCCGGTCAATCGCATGCGGCTCTGCTGTTCGAGTGAAATCGCCACTTCTTTGTCCTTGATCAGATCGCGATAACTTTCCGCCTGCGTCCATCCGCCGCTCTTCATGGAGGCGTGGGCAGATGCGTCCTTGCCCAGTCGAAGCGCTTCGGCATCGAGCGGATCTATCTCTGTAATTTGATTGTAAACCTCGACTTCCCGTTCGCTTTCTTCAAGGTCGTGATATAAACGGCCAAGCTCGTGCAACACCTTGACGTCGCGCGGATTTTCTTCGAGTAACGTCCGCAACGCGAACACCGCGATCTCCGGCCAGCGGACCGTTATCGCCGCTTCCTTTAAGACGAGATTTGCCTGCCGATTGTAAGGCTCTTCCTCCAGTACTTTTTCAAGCATTTCGATGGCGCGTTCCGGGTCTCTTTTGATTTCTAGTTGCGCTTTCATAACCGCGATTGGCGCAGTCGAGATATTGAAAAAGCTCTTCTTCGCCGATTTGTTTCTCGTTACCTCCGTGCGTCGTAATAGTTGCCGGCCTGTGAGAAACCGCGGCTCCTGCTTCAGAATTCCCTGCAACAGCGAGATTGCGTAACCGAAATTGCGCAGCTCAATTGCAGCAACCGCTTTAAGCCAAAGACTGCGCTGCGTTTCGTTCAGTTCCTTTTCGGTTTTAGCGGCCATGTTCACCCGATAACCTCAACTATAGTTACCCACAATTCAGCGTCATGACAAAAAAATAGACGCGTTTGCGCTTGGTTTAGAGCAAATCCAGCTGCGGTTTTTCCGTTTTTTTGTGCCGTCGCGATTTCGCCTCTTTCGACTTCACAGGCTCTGCGAGAGCGCCGTTTGGCGCCTCCAGATGTGAGAGAATCTCCTTTGCGCGATCAAGAATTTCCTTTGGTAGTCCAGCCAGGCGTGCGACTTGGATGCCGTAACTTCTGTCCGCGCCGCCTGGAACGATCTTGCGCAGGAAAATGATCTGATCGTTCCACTCGCGCACTGCGACGTTAAAATTGCAGACACCGCTGCGTTCCTCGGCGAGCTTGGTGAGTTCGTGATAATGTGTTGCGAATAGGGTGCGCGCCTTGATTTTGTCGTGGAGAAATTCGGCTACGCTCCACGCGATGGAGAGCCCGTCGAATGTCGAAGTTCCGCGGCCGATCTCGTCCAGGATAACAAGACTTCGTCCGGTGGCGTTGTTCACGATGTTTGAGGTCTCGTTCATCTCGACCATGAACGTGGATTGCCCTCGTGCGAGATCGTCGTTTGCGCCGACTCGGGTAAAAATGCGATCGACGAAACCGATCTCCGCGCTTTCCGCGGGAACAAAACTGCCAATCTGCGCCATAAGCACAATCAGTGCGACCTGGCGAATGTAAGTTGATTTGCCGGCCATGTTCGGCCCGGTCACGACCGCCAGTCGCATGGTCTCCCCATCCAGCGAAGTGTCGTTCGGCACGAATTTCTCTTCGACCAGATTTTGATCGAGCACGGGGTGACGGCCATCCTTGATTACTAGGTGGAGCGTGCCGTTAACCTTTGGACGGCAATAACGAAAATGCCGGGCAGTTTCCGCCAGCGCACAAATGACGTCAAGGACAGCAATGGCGGCCGCGGTATGCTGGATTGGTCCAAGTTCTAGCAAAGTCTCGTCGCGTAATTTTTGAAAAAGCTGGTATTCGAGCTGCCGAGCACGTTCATCTGCTCCGAGGATTTTTGCCTCCATCTCCTTAAGCTCGGGGGTGACGAATCGTTCGCTGCCGACGGTCGTTTGCTTGCGTGTGTAATGAGCGGGCACGTTCGCTAGATTCGACTTTGTCACCTCGATGAAATAGCCGAAGACAGAGTTGTAGCGCACTTTGAGCGATTTGATCCCGGTGGTTGCAATCTCGCGCTGCTGCAAGTGACTGATCCAATTCTTGCCCTCACGTGACGCTCGCCGCAGCACGTCGAGATCCGCATCGTATCCGTCGCGAAAAACCCCGCCTTCCTTCAACGCCAGTGGCGGGTCATCTACGAGCGCCTTCGCCAATTTCGCTGCCAGCGCGGGTATTTCGTGGATTCCGTTTTGCAAACGCTGGGCCAACGATTCGACTTTTTCACCCTCCTCGAGCCGATTGGCGCCGAAATTCAATCGGTCCAGCAGCTTCTGCAATTCTTCTTTTAACTCCGGGATTTTTTGCAACGAAGTTTTCAAGGCGACCAAATCTCGCGCGTTGCCAGACGCCTGGCTTAAGCGTCCCGTCGCGCGCTCAATATCGCGAATCGCCTTCAGCTCTGCGCGGATCGAGGCGAGCAGGTCCGGCTCTTGCAATAGATCGGTGATCATTTGCTGCCGCCGCTCCAGTTCGATTAGATCGCGAAT
>Ga0126381_100002138_pt1 | contig 21373 bp, 21 predicted proteins | sample PanSoiMetPlot_28_FD_96465 | JGI IMG/M metagenome (GOLD analysis project Ga0126381, IMG submission 96465) | Tropical forest soil microbial communities from Panama - MetaG Plot_28 | ecosystem: Environmental > Terrestrial > Soil > Tropical forest > Bulk soil | place: Panama | collected 2016-02-17
GTTCGGATTGGGCGTAGTGGGATACTTTCAGGCCAATGACGTAGCCAAAAACTTCGCAGTCGCCAAGCACTTCCAAGGTCAAAAGGTTCCGGTCATCGCGAGATTCTCTAACGGTTCTTCCGTGCCTGTCCGTCACGACGAACAGCCGGATACCCGCGGTCTGGCGGTGAAGTTTCAGATAGACGATTCCACCCTATACGACCTCTTATCGATGACTCTTCCAGTTTTCGGCGCGAAGACTCGCGAGGATTTTCTGGGGGTTTCCAAGGCGTTTGTTCCCAAACCTATAAAACCCGAATCCTGGTTTCGGCAACATATTCTCGATCCGTTGATGCTGCGTCAACCTCCGCCGCCATTTCCTCCTGGCGTCACTACAAGCGGCGGTCCTGGACTTGCGAAATACGCGGGCACGCACAAATTCGCGCAAGCCTTCGTGATTAATGCCGGTCTCGCCATGGTGCCGGTGAGTTGGGCACGCACGGCGTACAACGCGGTGCACACGTTCATTCTGTTGGCTCCGGATGGCGAACGCCGCTTCGTTCGCTTTGCTTGGGAACCGGTGGAGGGGGTGTTTCCCGTGCCGTCCAACGAGCTTGCGCAAAAATCCACCGATTTCCTGACGGCGGAACTGGCAGCCCGTCTCGCGATCGCTCCCGTCGAATTCACCTTGAAAATGACCATCGGCGATCCGGGTGACGATTTCGATGATCCCACCATAGTGTGGCCGGTAACCCGGCGCGCGATTCGCATGGGAACGCTGGTGATTGAGGAGTTCGCCGACAGGCGCAACATCAATGTCGAGAAAATGAGCTTCAACCCCATGCGATTGCCTCCAGGAATCGAACCGTCGGGCGACGCAATTCTTCGCGCGCGCGGAGAGATTTATCAGCTTGGCTGTAAGGAACGAAACGGGACGGGATGTCCCGTAATGCACCAGAAGGTGATGCAAGAGAAGGGTGCGGCCGGATGAACTGGTTGATCCAAGTCTTTGAGCGAATCCTGATCCGGATCTGGTCGTGGATTCAGCCCACGAAACAGGCTGAAGGCGGCCCTCGCCCCAGCCGTCAGCTCAGCGACAACTATATGCGCACGATGAATCTGGTGATGCCGTTAAAGAACAAGACGGCGAAAGGGCGCGCTGAGGCTGCGGCGGTAATCGGCGCGAGTCTCGCCGAAATTTACAGCGGACTTGATAACGTCGGAACGGTGCATGTCGCTCGCTTCACGATCGTTGAAAACAATCTTCTGATGTTCTCTTTCTACGATGGTGACTTCCGCACATATATTCGCGACTTCATCCTGACTCTGGGTAACGCGTTCGACGGTGTTGTCGGCCTGGTTGAAAATCCACCGCCCACGCCATGCTGGGAACATATCGACGAATTCATCGAGTGGGTGCATGAGCATGACGCCTTTCAACTGCCCGACGATCCAGGGCAGTTGATCAGCGTGGTGGCTCCCGGCTTGACCAACCTGGAGGACCTGTCGCGTTACCTGGTGCTTCAGCTGGACAAAAATCCTTCCGTCCAATTGGGGAGTTACCGCGCGTACGCGGGATTTTCGGTCGCGCAAGTTCGAGACAAGTTGGGGCAGGGATGGTAGGCGCACAACCAGCACGCGAGACTATAGGCGGCGAGACGATCGACCTGGCCGATGTTCAGGGCAATATTCTGCGCGGCTATCACAAGGCGCGTGTTCGTCACCTTTCCGTGCAGGTTGTCGATGCTCAAAAGGCCAGGGGCTGGCTCAAAGCAACGCTTAGTCCGGGCGCAGCGTTCCCGCAGATTACGATCGCGTCGCATTGGGGTCAACATCCCCCGGACGTGTGTTTCAATCTCGGGGTAACGTTCACGGGACTGAAGGCGCTCGGCGTTCCGGGGTCTACCGCCGACTCTTTTCCCGAGGCGTTTCGCGAGGGGATGGCTGCGCGGTCGCAATACGTAGGCGATTGGGACAATTCGGCGCCTTCCAATTGGCAGGCATGGTTTCAAGACGCGAATGCGCTGCACCTGGTGCTGACGTTGCACGCGAACACCGTTGAGTTGCTCGACCAAGCGGAAGCGGCGATTGCATCGGGCGCCGGGCAAGCTTTCCGAATTCTTGGCCGGAACGAAGGCTATCAGTTCGCCGGCGACCGAGTGCATTTCGGATATCGGGACAGCATCTCGCAGCCGCGGTTCTTCAAGAGCCAGGCGTTCGACGATCAGCCGATCGCGCCGCTGGGCACGGTTCTGCTCGGATATAAGACGGCGATGGAGCAGCTGCGATGGAGCCTGCCGGACCCGCCCGTGCTTGGGTTGAATGGGGCCTTCAACGCATTCCGCGTTCTTGAGCAGGACGTGGCCGGTTTCGAAGCTTTCCTCGATCGGGCAGCGGATCAGTTGATGAAGAGCTCGGCGGCCAATGAGTTGCTGCCGCCGGGAAGCGAGCAGAAGATCCTTCCCGGAGGAACGCGCCTGGAAGCTATGCGCGAAGTGGTCGCCGCCAAGGTGACGGGACGCTGGAGAAACGGGACGCCCATCACTCTTTGGCCGCACGACGCAAATCCGGACCCGTCCTCGGTGACGGCCAATAACTTCGACTATTCCGAAGATGCAGACGGATTGAAGTGTCCCTTCGGCGCGCACATTCGGCGAACCAATCCAAGAAGCGCAAAGATCGTGCAGCGAGTTTCGAATCATACTCGCCGCATCGTCCGCCGCGGCTTTCCCTATGGACCGGCGTTCGATCGGACTCACCCGGATTCGATCGAACGCGGACTATTAGGCAACTTCCTGTGCGCGAATCTTGCGGCCCAATACGAAGCCATTCAATACGATTGGATCAATTTGGGGCTTCAGGATCCGAGGATCACGGGCACAAACGATCCTCTACTCGGCGCGAATGAAGGCGATGTAGGAGTTTTCGATATTTTGACTGGGAGCGGCCCCGTACGGATTCGCGGATTCAGCCGTTTCGTACGCACACGGGGAGGCGCCTATACGTTCCTGCCCAGTATCAGTGCTATGCGCTGGATTGCGTCGTTATGAGATCGGCAAGAATTTTGACGCGCGGCGCAAGGCCTGCCATGGCGTAGCGTATCACGACGACTTCGCGCGGTAATTTATTACTTATCGCCACCGCCATTCATCAAGGGCCCCAGCAAGCTTTTCATCTTCTCGTAGTTTTGATCGAGGAATGCGGCATTCTCCGGGGAAATCGTGTCGGCAGGATAGGCTTTAATCTGACCGCTCTTTTTCAATTCCACGGCCACCATGTCGCCGAGAATATGCGCGGTCAGCACCAGGAACTCGCGCGGCTTCAATCCCACGGCCTTGAGGTCCGCGACTGCTGCAGGGCATTCGTTCAGCTTCTTCTCTCCCAGATCCAGCGTCTTCTCGTTTCCCGGGGGCGAATCCTTGAAGCACATTTGCGCTTTCGAGTCCCCCATCATCGACTTGTAGGCATTTGAGAACTTCTGAAGCGCATCCATGCTGAGACGGTAATCCCGCATTTCGCGGATATCGGGATCGCTATCCGCGCTCTTCTTTGCCTGGGGAGCCGCCGTCGTCAGCGCTGCCCCCATCGCTACGCTGACGAGTAATCGAAAAGTCATGGAGCGTAGTCTAACATGAGGACATCGATAGGACTGTGCATCATGCGTCGGGGAAAACGCCTCAGCGCCGCCGCTCGACGAGGGAATCCGGGCAATCCGACAGACGGGTATCTTGCGGGACGGCCTGCATGTTTCTTTCAGACCGTCGTGGAGACAGGGCGCCACGTACAATAAATCAGATGGCATCCGTCCAGGCCTTAGAGCACGTCCGTGAACGCTTTCTTGCGCGTCGCACCATTGGAATCACGGAAAGCGTCATCCGCGAAATGACGCGACTTTCGATTGAACACAAAGCTGTAAACCTCGCGCAAGGCTTCCCCGATTTCGCAGCGCCCGAAGTGATCAAAAACGCCGCAAAAGCGGCCATTGACGCGGATATCAACCAGTACGCCATCACTTGGGGCGCGAAACGTTTCCGCGACGCGATAACCGCGAAATATCGAAAATTTTATGGCCTCGAGCTCGATCCCGAACGGGAAATCACCGTAGTTTGCGGGTCGACGGAAGGCATGCTCGCATCGCTGCTGGCGGTCACGAATCCGGGCGATGAAGTGATTATCTTCGAGCCCTTCTATGAGAATTTCGGCCCGGACACGCTGCTCGCGAGCGCGGAACGAAAGTTCGTGCGCCTCTATCCGCCTCACTGGCACTTTGATCCTGACGAGCTTCGCCGCGCATTCTCGCCGAAAACCAAAGCGATCATTATCAATACTCCGACCAATCCTACCGGCGGAGTCTTCGGACCGGAGCAACTAAAGACGATCGCCGATCTCTGCCAGGAGTTCGACGCCGTCGCGATCACTGACGAAATCTACGAACACATTATTTATGACGGTGAAAAGCACACCCCGTTGATAACGATGCCGGGTATGCGTGACCGCACTATTTTGATCAACAGTCTGAGCAAGACGTATGCGGTTACGGGATGGCGCGTGGGCTGGGTGATTGCAAGCCCAGATCTAACATCGTCCATTCGAAAGGTTCATGATTTCATGACCGTAGGAGCCGCGGCGCCGCTCCAAGAAGCTGGTGTAACGGCTTTGGGACTTCCCGAGTCTTACTACTCAGAGCTTGCCGAGAAGTACACCGAGAGGCGCGATATGGCCCTGGCGATGCTCGAGCGAGTCGGCTTTCAGTGTTCGAAACCGAAAGGCGCATATTACATCATGGCCGACATCACGAATTTCGGTTTCTCCAGTGATACAGCGTTCGCGAAGCATTTAGTCGAGAACGTGGGAATCGGAGCAGTGCCAGGATCTAGCTTCTTTCATAAGGCCGAATACGGCTCGCATATGATCCGCTTCTGCTTTCCGAAGAAATATGAGACGCTCAAGGAGGCGGCAGAGCGTCTTCGCAAAATATAGTGACGGAGTGAGCGAAGGAGGTTTACCGATGGTCGCTCAATTCTTGCTCCCGGAAACCGTGTCCCGCCAGGACGGGAAAGGCCCGGAACTCAACTTGGGGCACAGCGCGTCGTCGCTGCTGCTTACCTTGGGAATCAATCGCATTATCGAACAGGAAAGCCTGGATGTAACGGTCTGGGGCTCAGAGGATGGGTCGGAATGGCGCCAGATTGCCGCCTTTCCGCAAAAATTCTATTGCGGTACTTATTCGTTGTTCCTTGATCTGGAAGGCCGAGGCCTGAAGCATCTCCGAGCACACTGGCGCATGTCGCGCTGGGGCCGTGGAGACCTGACGCCTCTCTTCGGCTTTTATTTATTTGCCGAAGAAGTGAAGGCTATGGCGGTTGCACATTAGAGCCTGTTGATCAAGCTAGCTGAATAAGCCGCGCCAAAGCCGTTGTCAATATTGACGACGGTCACATTACTAGCGCAACTGTTGAGCATCCCAAGCAGGGCCGCGAGACCGTGGAAGCTCGCGCCGTACCCAACGCTGGTGGGCACCGCAATCACAGGAGCGGAAACCAGGCCTCCTATTACGCTCGGTAACGCGCCTTCCATTCCGGCACAGCAAATGACTACCCTTGCGTCCGAAAGTCGCTCGCGATGACTCATGAGTCTGTGAATTCCCGCGACTCCAACATCGGCGATCGCGTCCACGTCGTTGCCCATGACTTCGGCGGTAACTTGGGCCTCTTCGGCGACCGGCAAATCGCTTGTACCCGCGCATACGACGGCAATTTTCCCTTTACCTAAGATGGTGCGATCGCGCCAAATTCGAATTGCGCGCGAAACCGGGAAGTATTCAGTCTCGGGTGATAATGCTTTTACCCGATCCGCCATCTCACAAGATGCCCGAGTCACCAGCACATTGGGCGACCGCTTCATTAGAGTTCCGACAATGCCCTCTACCTGATCCGGGGTCTTGCCCTGGCCTAAGACGACCTCCGGAATTCCATGCCGAATGGCCCGGTGATGGTCGACCTTGGCAAACCCAAGGTCCTCAAACGGCATATGTCGAAGATGTTCGAGGGCGGCGTCTACATCGACGCTTCCCGATTGTATTTTATGAAGTAGATCCCGAAGTTGCACCTGATCCATTAGCGAGCGTGGTCACCTATGCCGCCGAAAGCAGCATTCCCACGCACCCATGATAACGGAGGCGTCAAACTGCCTTTCGGAAGGTGAACTTTTACAATTCTTAACGTTAATGAATTCGGGAATATGGCGTCCTTGTGTTTAGGAGACGTATGAGAACTGCCCTTTTAGGATTGCTCCTCGCGGCCGCAGGTTTGGCTCAAACATCTGTCTCGCCTGTCATTACCGCGGCGAACCGGTTTCTATCCACTCTCAGCGACACTCAGCACAAGCGCGAAATCTACGCCTTCGATGATGAACAACAACGAGCGCGGTGGTCCAATTTGCCCGTCGGCATGGTCCCCCGCGGCGGCATCCCGATCAAGGAGATGACCGCTGCACAGCGTTCCGCGGCGATGAGTCTGCTTTCCACAATCCTCAGCGCCAGAGGCTATGAAAAGGTCCAGCAAATCATGGAAGCCGACGAGGTGAACCGAATCCAGGAATCCGGCCGAGGCGGAGGGCAAGGCAAAGGGGGATTTAAGCAGGGGAAAGGCCCCGGGGATCCGCAATTCGGTAAAGAGAACTACTACATCTCCTTTCTGGGCGAGCCATCAGAGACAAAACCTTGGATGCTTCAGTTCGGCGGCCATCACCTGGCGTTAAACGTCACCGTTTCCGGCGAGCACGGCATCCTCACCCCCTCGCTCACGGGAGCCCAGCCCGCTCTCTTTACGCAGGACGGCAAGACCGTGCGGCCTCTCGGCCAGGAAAGCGACAAGGCCGCCGCATTGTTCAATTCGCTCGACGAAAGTCAGCGCAAGCAGGCGGTGCTCAGTTTCCGAATGGCGGACCTGGTTTTAGGTCCGGGCCAGGACGGGAAGACCATCCAGCCCGAGGGCCTCAAAGCATCCAGCATGACGACTCCTCAAAAAAACGCGCTGCTGGACTTGATTGCCGAATGGGCCAACATCGTACACCAGACAGCGGCCGCAGAGCGAATGGCGCAACTTCGCAAAGACATCGACCAAACGTGGTTCGCCTGGAGCGGTCCAATAGACGTCACGCCGGGGAAGAACATCTCATCCTATTACCGTATCCAAGGCCCTCATGTAGTGATCGAATACGCGCCACAGGGCCTGGGCGGCGATCCCTCGAATCACGTTCACACGATGTATCGCGACCCAACTAACGATTACGGCCGGTCCAAATGAACGTTCGAGTCGTCATTACCGCTCTAGCATTGGCGTCCTGGCCGTGCTCTGCGCATCGGCTCGATGAGTACCTGCAGGCGACAACCATCTCTCTTTCGCGCAGTCGCATCCGCTTGGAAATGCGCCTCGTCCCCGGAGTAGCTGTGGCTCCGATGATTCTGAAGACGCTCGATAGCGATGGCGATCGGGTCTTCTCGGATGCCGAACAAGACCAGTATGTCAAGCGCCTACGGAGAGACCTCGACGTCACGCTCGATGGCCAGCCTCTCTCTCTTCATCTCACGTCAAAGACGTTTCCATCCATAGCCGACATGGAAGAAGGTCGAGGCGCGATCCGACTGTCTTTCGAAGCGGAAATTGTGGATACCCGCGGGGGCGCACGGGAACTCCGGTTCGAAAACCGGCACTGGCGCCCGATAGGAGCCTATCTCGTAAACGTTCTCACGCCCGAAGATCCAGACATCCGTGTTGTCGCGCAAACGCGTAATTTCGAACAATCATCCTACCGCTTGAGCTATAGCCTGAGTTCGCGGAATCCCATGTACACGTGGTTTGCGGCGGCGGCCATGCTTACGTTCGTGCGAATCGCCTGGTGGAGGCGGTTCGTCGGGCCTAGAGAAGCTCCAAAACCTTGAGCATCTTCTCTATATCCTCAGACGTCAGATAGAAGTGCGGCGAGGTTCGAATCCATCCTGCGCGCGCGGCCGCTGTGATGCCGTTCTTGCGCAGATGCGCCACGACGGCCACGGGATCTACACCCGCTTTGCGAAAGCTGACGATGCCCGCGCCGGTTTCGGGCGTTCTTTCTGCTAATAATTCCCAGCCGCACCTGGTGACGCCATCGGCGATTTCGTCCCCAAGGCGTTGCACGATTGGGCCAATCTTTTCGACGCCAACCTCGAGAATGAATTCCATCGAAGCGCGCAGTCCGAAGCAGCCTATGGTGTTCAAAGTGCCACATTCGTAGCGCCCCGCGTCGTCGCGGAGCGTCAGGTCACGTCTCCCGTAGTGCTCATAGCCGGCAACGTTCGTCCAGCCGAACTCCACGGGTTCCACTCGCGCTTGCAATTCTTTTGAAATGTACAGTACCGCGCAGCCTTCAGGACCGAGCAACCACTTATGCCCGTCAGCCGCGGCGGCATGTATTCGGCATTTGCGGACGTCGAACGGAAAGACGCCAAGCCCTTGGATGGCGTCCACGAAGTAAATGACGCCGCGATCATGGCAGATCTGCCCGATGGCTTCGATGTCTGCACGGTAGCCGCTCAGGAACTGCACGTAGCTGATAGTGAGCAAACGCGCGCTTTGCGCCGCTTGGTCGATCTTTTCAAGTGGATCGGTGACAGAGAGCCACTCGATTCTTACACCCCGGTCTGCCAAGCGTTGCCATGGATATTGATTCGCGGGGAACTCTTCTTTAAAGGCGACAATCTTATCGCCGCGCCGCCAATTCAGCCCCATGGCGATTGTGGCGATGCCTTCGGATGTGTTCTTAGTTAGGGCGACCTCAGCGGGATCGCAATTCATGAGCCGCGCCGTGGCCTTGCGCAGACCGTCATAGCAGGCCAACCATTTGTCGTAATGCAAGGAGCCGTATTCGAGCGAGTCCTTTGCAAGCCACGCCATGGCGTCTGCCCCGGGACGCGAGAGAGGAGCTACAGCGGCGTGATTCAGGTAAATAAGATTTTGCGTGACCGGAAAGTAGTCGGCGTAGGGGCCGGGCCTGGACATCTTATTATCTTAGGCGTGGCCTGGGGGTGCGATGCACACGGCGAGCGAGGCTGTCGCCGAACGCTAGTTTAGGAAATACGTGCGATACAGTGAATCGCGCTGCTTCGGTATGAACCCGGCATCGCGAATCAGCCGGCGCAGCTCTTCTTCTGAAGCCCGATGATGAGTGCCCGCGGCGCTTACGACGTTCTCTTCAATCATGATGCTGCCGACATCATTACCGCCGAAACGCAAACCAACCTGGCAAGTCTTGAGCCCGGGCGTCACCCATGAAGATTGAATATTCAGAATATTCTCGAAATAGAGGCGAGAGAGGGCGAGCATCTTCAGGTACTCGACTGCAGTGGCTTCTTCTTTCACGAACCGTCCGAGCGAAGTGTGTTCACGCTGGAATGACCAGGGAATGAACGCAGTGAAGCCCCCTGTGTCTTCCTGAATCTGGCGCACGATGTCGAAGTGATTCATGCGCTGCTCGATTGTCTCGCCCGTGCCGAACATCATCGTTGCGGTCGTGTTCAACCCGAGCTCATGGCACGTGCGATGCACGGCGATCCACTCATCGACGCCGCACTTGAGCCGGCTGATACGATGGCGGACCTGGTCGTCGAGGATCTCGGCTCCGCCTCCAGGCACCGAATCGAGTCCCGCATCGCGCAGACGGGCGATCGTATCGCGCAGGTTCAGTCCGCTGACTTCGGCGATGTTCGTGATTTCGGGTGCGGAGAAGCAATGCGTCCAGATATTGAAGCGCCTCTTGATCGAACTCAGCAGGTCCTCATACCATTCGATCTTGAGATCGGGATGGAGGCCGCCTTGCATGAGGATGCCGGTGCCGCCGAGATCGATGGTTTCCTGGATCTTCTCGAAGATCGTTTCCTTGTTGTGAACGTAACCTTCGGAATGGCCCATCGGCCGGTAGAACGCGCAGAAGCTGCAATATTCCGTGCAGAAGTTTGTGTAGTTAATGTTGCGATCGATGATGTAGCTGACGATGCCATCCGGGTGCAGGCGGCGGCGCACCTGATCGGCGGCCATGCCGATCCCGATGAGGTCGTCGCTGTGGAACATGTCGATTGCTTCGGCGCGGGTCATCATGCGGATACGGAGGCTCCTTCCAACGCTAGGGCGTGCTTCAGGTACAGCTTCATTCCTTCAAGATCGCGCTTTCCGAGTTCGAACACAATGTGCTCGGTGAGGTACTTGCGTACGAGCGCCGGCGCGAAATTACGGCTTCCCGATTCGTGCGCCACGAGCTCGTCCATGTTATCGAGCCCATAGCGGCAGGAGTCGCGGAATGCTTGCTCGTAGTGTTCTTGGATGAATTCTTTGCGTCCACTCCAGACGGCGAAGACCATCGGGAGACCGGTCATATTGATCCAAACTTCGCCCAGGTCGAGGGTTTCGAAGGGCAGGGAAGCCGGGTCGAGCTTCAGCGCCGCGTCGCCAATGATGAGCGCCGCGTCGGCCAAGCTGAGCATCGCGGGAAGATCTGCCGGACGCGAGATTACGGTCGGCGTTGCTCCGTACTTCTCAGCAAGGATGACTCGCGCGAGCATCACGGACGTCCGAGAACCGGAATCCGTCGCGAGTGTCTTGATTTGCCCGAACGGCACTTTCGAGATGAGCAGGATGGTTCGGACAGGTCCATGACAGGCTATGCCGGTCGACGGAAAGTATTCGAGCCCTTGCCGAGCCATTTCGATCACGGGCACGATCCCGATGTCCGCGTCGCCAGATTGAAGGTGGTCCGCGCAGAGCGAAGGCAGGGCGAACGTCAAATCAAAAATCGAGCGCAAGTCAGGAGAATGTTGGAAACCCCAGACAAGAGGAACTGTGTTCAGATAGCTGACCGCGCACACGCGGGGCTTGGAAGAATTACGGGACGCCAAATGCGATTTTACCAGAGCGCCATTGCAGACTTTACTTTGTTACCCGCGCACTAATTCAGACGGTGATAGAGTAGGCATCGCATGGCTGAAGTCTACAAAGGCGTCGAGATCAATATTTCGACCACCCGAAACGCGCAAAATCGCTGGACCGCCCGTACCGAGTATGCCTCCCCGGGCCAGAAAAACTCCAGCCTGGAAGCTCCAGAAGCGGCCTACGATACTGAAGACGAAGCACATAACGCGGCGCTCCAAGCGGCAATCGAAAGTATAGACCGGATGCGGGCCGCAACGGGCAAACGCTAGCCTCAAAATTAGCCGTCAATTCTCCCTGAAACGCTCTACGCGGAGCATTCACTTAGCTGTGAAAGCGTGGATCTGTTCAAAAAGGAGGACGAATCTATGGCTGGTAAAAGCATTTCCTCACTGGAGGATTTCAAGAAATCAGTAGAATCTGCGGGGCATAAAAACTTAGCAGGCAAAGCTGAAGTGAAAGCTAACGAATCAGCGTTCTCAGAGATGAAGGCGCACATTGGCGGATTGTATAAAGGTGTGACCGAAGTGCACAGTTTCGAGGACGAGAACGGGTCGATCTTCGATTGCATTCCGGTGAATCAGCAGCCATCTCTGAAGGGCGCTTCTCCGGCGCAGGCTCCGGATCTTCCCGCGATGCACAAGCCAAGTGGCCCGGCGGGCGAGGCAGTTGGCGATCGGCATCCCCATGAGATTGCGATTACGTTCAAAGAGGGAAAGAAAGACAAGCACGGGAACGCGATGACGTGCCCGGCAGGCCATATCCCGATGCGGCGCATTACTTTGGAAGAAATGACGCGATTCGAATCCATGCGTCAGTTTTTTCAAAAGAGCCCACATGGGGAAGGCCGTCCGCCCAAGACGAAGGGCAACCCGACCGCGGTGCTGTCGGAAACCTCCGCTCCCGCAGTAGCCGCGACGCATCGCTGGGCGCATGCCTATCAGAATGTCAATAACCTGGGTGGGCATAGCTACCTGAACGTCTGGGATCCTGCGATTGGAGCCAACCAGATTTTCTCGCTCTCTCAACACTGGTATGTGGGCGGGAGCGGGGCAGGCTTGCAGACCGCCGAGTGCGGCTGGCAGGTTTATCCGGGAAAATACAACACCAAACTCCCCGTATTCTTCATTTACTGGACGGCAGATGATTACAACAAGACTGGCTGCTATAACCTTGATTGCTCCGCCTTCGTACAAACGAACCATTCGGTGACAATCGGCGGTACGCTCAGCCCGTCAAGCGTGTATGGCGGAGCGCAGTATGAAATCCAGCTTTCCTACTACCTGTATCAGGGGAATTGGTGGCTCTATTGGGGCGGCGGAGCGGCCAGCAACGCTATCGGCTACTATCCGACTTCGCTCTACAAAGGCGGCGCGATGGCTTCGCATGCGTCGGAAATCGACTATGGCGGCGAAACGGTCGGAACAACCAGTTTTCCGCCAATGGGAAGCGGACACTTCGCGAGTGAAGGCTGGACCAAGGCCTGTTACCAGCGGGACATTACTTATTTCCCGACTGGTGGCGGCCAGGTAAACGCGAGCCTGACACCGTCCGTGGCGTGGCCGAAGTGCTACACCGCAACGGTGACACTTTACGCGACGCCTTGGTTTGAGACTGAGTTCTTCGGAGGACCGGGCGGTAGCTGCTAACCAGCGGCTATAAGAGGCTTCGCGCGACGCCATTACTTCAGGCGATCGCGCGAAGCCAGCAAGCTGGAGAGTAAGTTTGCGATCTCGCTCTTAACCGGCGTTGTTTGTTGCTCGGTAAGCTCCCGGATCGCGCTTTCAAAAGGATCGGGCGCGGCGTATTCAACTTGCGGCTCTGGCGCCTCAGGAAGCGATGCGCCGGCTTTTTCGAGAAGAGCCACGCATTGTGAGCGAGTCTCGGAACCATTCATTTGCTTAAGCGCATGAATGGCGCGATCGATCCTTTCGACTCGCAATCGGCGGTCCCGACGCAGAATCTTGAGCCATTGTTGATCTCCGAACGAGCTTCCATCGGCAAAGAGAGCGATCTTGAGAGAAGCCCGGTTGGGCGAATGCGTTCCCACCTTATTGCAATGCGAAACGCCGATATTCTGGACATGTGAGCCGAGCGCTGGAATTGCACTATCCTCAGGCATCGCGGCCGAGTCGTAGCCAGCGTATGTGTGTTGATTTGCCTCTATCGGATTGCACGGTTCGCGGAGTACTTCAAAAATCCAAGCCACGATGGGAACGCTACTGCGGTTGGTGAGTACAGCTTCACCTTCTCCATTCAGGGCGACTCTTGATTCGAAACTCAATTTCGTTTGAGCGAGAAGAGCTGACACGGAGAACAGCAGAAAGCAGAGCGCACAACGCATATAAGACTAAAGCCGCTTAGCGGATTCTTAGAAGATGAAGCTCAAGCTTCCACGAATGGATCTCGGACTGCTTGTCAGAATGCTTTGCTTGCTGCCGGATAGGATCGTGAGATATCCATCAGAGAGCATATTGCGAAACTCAGCGCCCGCTTCCATCCGACCCCAAGTGTTTCCGAACGACGGCAAAGGCTGATGGACAGACATGTTCCACCCCGTCTGCTGCTGGAGCACGGTGCTGCTGAGGTAAAGATGCTGCGGTGTGAGAGCGTTGAAATCACCCCAACCGTAGCTGGTGGCGAGTTTCGTGCCAGTGTGAGGGATTGTACCCGAGACGCGAGCCGTCACCCAAGGCTTGTTGGTGTTATGCAATAAACCATTGGCTACCGACGCATCATCCAACCGCGTCACCTGCGACTGGGCTGCAAGCACACCGCCGTAGCCGGCCGAAACCGAAACGTCCATGTGATCGCCGAGCGATTGCGACAGGCCGATTGCGCTGCCGCTTCGGCGGTAACTGCCAATATTCAAAATCTGATTATGCGAATCCCAATCGCCAATCAAATTACCCGATGCAAACACGGTCTCATCGCCAATTACCGTCGCTGCGCCGTTGCGAACATCCTCATGGAACACAGCCGCAGAATACTTCCGCGAGCCTTGAATCGTCTCGTAGCCAAGCTCATATCGCTGGGTTAACTCCATGGCCAAGCGATTGTTCTTCAGCGATAGCTGAGGGAGTAGAGCGAGAGCGGCCAAATCCTGGTTCAGGTCAGTCGATGGGATCTCATGTTGCTCGGAAACGAGCGCTACCGGCTGCGAGCCTTCGCTGAAGGCCATGCGAACGACAGATTTATCGCCGACGCGAAGAGTGCCCCGAGCATAAGGGCTTGCGGCGCTGACTTTCGTCAGATAGGATGCTGATTCCAGGCTGGCGCCGTATTCAAGCAGGAATTGCTCGGTCAAATTTACTTTGTCCTGAACACTGATCGCCGCTGTCCGGAGGACCGGACTCGAGTCGCCTGCAGTGGGTGTTCCCGAACCTACGAGCGTCGGCAAGTAGATCTGCCGCACGGTAAGGGAAACCTGCGGACCGGCCCCAGAGCTGCGGGAGTAGGTTGTGCGCAGAGCCCCGGCGGGAAGTCCCGCGCCTGTCGTATAGCCCAACTTTCCGCTGAGCCGCACATCCGAACGGCCGTTTACACGAGTGGACACAGCGAATGCTGTGCCCAGCCCCTGCTGCGAAATATCGCCGTCGTCTGCCGCCGAAACGCGCACAACGCCAGTAGTGTCAGAGAAGACCTTTGCTGAAACCTTGGAACTGCTGGGTCCGCTCTCGCCCGGCAAGATCCTGAGTATTGGGCGGGTTGACGGTGACGCGCGAAGAACCCATTTCCAGTCGTCGGACATTAAAGTGCCCGCGGCGCTCGCGGCAGGCACGATCTCCACTGTGCTGAAAACGCTCGCAAGGTTGATCTTAAGAAGGTTTTCACTGCCAGCGACGACGGCAATGTTCCGGCGAAGGGCGGGAACAAAGCTCGCGAGGCTTACACGGACTGAATAAAGATCCGGAGGAAGACTATCGAAGACAAACTTCCCGGTCTCATTTGTAAAGACTTGTCGGATTTGCTGGTCGTAGCGGTTGTAGAGTGAAACCGAAGCGCCCATTTGAACAACGCCCGCAGAGCTGCGCACTTCACCGAGAATGTGCCCGGCAAGCACGTTCAGGCTTGCGCCCTGAACACTGGTCAAGGCCGCAAGAGACAATGCCAGCGACGCGAACCGAGCAGCGCGAAATGTAGGGCGGTTGCCGGCCATTTGCTACTACCTACTACGTTACCGTAAACGTCGCGCTCGGAGTGACTGTCTGGTTCCGGCGCTTGTCAACCACTTTCATTTTAAGTGTATACTGGCCCGGCTCCAGGTTCTGAAGCGGCAGGACCTTTTCAATCACAACTTGAGCCGCGGTCGATGAAACCGCGCTCACATCTTCTGAAAACTCCAGCACCGGAGCATCCGTACCCGCTTTGAACACCTGATACTCAATGGTCCCATCCGGCTTGCGGTCCTTTTCGTCGGTCTGGAAATTATAAAGCTGGACGTAAATGCCCATCTTCTCGTCGCGGCGGAAGGTCTCAGAAACGCGCGGACGAACTTTGGATGTGCCAATCACGAACTGCCCCACGCCGATATTCTTCGAGGGAACCTTCTCGATAAGGTCCGCTAAAATCAGCGAGCTTGTGCCCAAGTGATCGTCCTCGACCAGGGGCACATCGATCGCCTGCTCATAATTGGTCGTATTGCCGCCGACGATGTCCTTCGCAACCACGTTCAAACGGTATCTGCCAGGAGGAAGCGGGACGGTCTTCTGATAAACCGAAGAACCGTTCACGGCCTGCTGAAGCAATTCAGAAGGAACGTCAACCGTGACCACATCTTCAAATACCTGCACTGTGCGGCGAGTCATGGTGGTGATGCGCGCGTAGATATTCACCGACGCCTGCGACAAGCCTTCTTTCTGCTTGAACTGAAGGTCCTTGCGGTCGAACTGAACCGTAACGTTGGTCAACACGCTGTTGTCAGTCAGAGGAATATAATCGGTCCGAACCTTCATCGGCAAAAGGTTGTACTTAATGCTGGAGCTGACAACCGCTTCCAGATCCTTAAACTTTACGGCAGGAGGCTTCTGCAACTTGGCGAATTGATCCAGACGATCGAACTGATTCATCTTCGCGGGCAGCGGCATGTTGCCGGTACCCAAACGAGTGCCGTCCGTTCGGGTAAAGCGGTCCGACTTATCCGATAAGCCGAGCTGTTCGTACAACGTCAAACCCGCGCCCGGAACGTTGGTCAGCGCGTCTTTTTCTGACGGGTCCATGGTCATGTGGTATTCACCCGTCATAGTCGTGTCTACGAATTCGATTTCGATATCGTTGCCAATGCCCTCAATGTAGCGATAGCGCCACTTCTCAAACGGGAACACCGAGGTGGTGCCGCCGCCTTCTTCGATAGGCCGGTCATAGGTGCCGCCCGAAGGGTGGGAGTCGTTTTCATCCGGGGGACCGTATTGAATATAGATACGGCCGCGATCGGTCTTCCATCCAGGGATACCCGACGCGAAGCGCTCGTTCGCATAGGCAATACGCCGATAGTGCTCTTCGCGAAACTCGTTTTCTTCCGTGTCCGGGCTAGGATCACGGCGCAGCCAGAACTGCTCGATAAACTGCTGGCGTTCCTCGTCTGTCTCAAGCTTGCTGAAAGACTTGCGCTCTTCGTCGGAAATAATATAAACCACTTCCTCGTTGAGCCACTTTTTATAAGGAGTTTCGAGCTCTTTCTTGAGCTTGGCCTCTTGGGCCTTGCGCTGCTTCTCCGTCATCGGTTTCGCGACGGTTTCACGCTGGCTATCAGCCTTCTTCTTCTTATCCTTATCGGTCTTGTCGTCCGCCTGGGCCAGGAACGCAACAGCGGCGATGCCGACCGTGACTACGAGGACGTGCTTCAAGCGCATAGGGTATGCCACCTTGGTTTAATTTTACTCCACTCTGCGCGTTGTCAAGTGGACGGTTTGAGGGTCGGGCCGGTTTCGTCCCTTTTCACGTTAACTTGAAGTAATGCCTCCCATTCGCCTTCGTTTCACTAGTGGTTTCTTCCCATGGTTGTGGTTTCTTCCCATGGTTGCGAGTCACACGCCAGCAGAACTTTTCAGGCGAGCGCTTGTGGGCCGAATAAAAGGCTTCGAACCCCTAACCACCGTCTAAGTTCTTACGAACCTCGCATGCTCCCGATCCTTGCGGACATGATCCACGGGAAAAACCTCGTTATGCATCACCACGTAAACGTCGGGCGGCAGAATGCGTGCGGCGAGGAAGCTTTCAGTCAGGTTCTGCAGTCCGTCGCTTCCCTCGAAGCCGAGCGGACTCATTGCGCCGGTAAGTACCACCGGATGCAACAGTCCGGGCACTCCAGCTTTCACGCGAAGCCCGGTCTCCACCATGGTGTCGGTACCGTGAGTGATCACAATGGGGGCATCCAGCCGCTCCAAAACGGCGGCGACCACCTTCTGGCGGTCCTCTTCCGTCATATCGAGGCTGTCTTTGTTCATCAGGTGCGTCACTAAAATATCGGTGTCATGCATGCGCAGCCGCTTCAGATAGGCGTCTAATTTCTGGTCCCGATTGTAGACCGCTCCCTGCTGCTCTGAATAGATTTTTTCAATTGTGCCGCCCGCGGCAAGAACATAAATCCGCTGCATGGGAAGATGAGTTGAGGTTCCATTATGAAGCTTTCCATTGAAGGGATGCATTGCGATGCGTGCGTGCGGAGGGTTCGCAAGGCTCTTGAGAGCGTCGAAGGAATTCAGGTCGAGGACGTTAAAATCGGCTCTGCGGTAGTGAACGGTTCGCCGGAGAAGCAGAACTCCGCGATCGAGGCCGTTTCCAAAGCCGGTTACAAAGCACAAGCTGCGTAACGTTTGCTTGCCGCGTGGGCGGCATTTCTCAATATGACGCGGACCGTACATCTGAAAGTGAGCGGGATGACGTGCGCGGCCTGCCAATCGCACGTGCAGCGGGCTCTTGACGATACCCCGGGTGTTGAACAGGCCGCTGTCCATTTAATGACAGGCGACGCTACGATAAGCTTCGATCCCTCCACAGCGAACGAGGCTGCTCTGATTCATGCGATTGAGGAAACCGGCTATGAAGCCGAAATCGCGCAGCCGGACGCAGCTGTTGTGGAAGAAGACTCAGGGCCTGCCGTAAAGGCGATTGTAAGCCTCGCGATCGGAGCAATAGCCATGTGGCTTTCCATGCAGTTTATGGAAGTCCGCGCCGTGCAGTTCGCATTATTGATCGCAACTCTCATAACGATGGCCTGGGCAGGGCGCAAAATCTACATCGGCGCGTTTCGAGCAGCGATTCATGGCTCATCCGACATGAACACGCTGGTCGCGCTGGGCACAGGCGCGGCGCTTCTCTATTCCGCGGCCGTCACGTTCGCGCCTTCGTTCTTCCATTCACACGGAATTCACGGCGAAGTCTACTACGAGGCGGCGATTCTCATCTTAGCGTTTGTACTCACCGGCAAAGCGTTGGAAGCTCGCGCAAAGGTACAGACCACGGCCGCCCTGCGCAAGCTGATCGATCTTCAATCTCCCACCGCGCGTGTGGTTCGTGACGGCGTCGAATCCAACGTGGAAGTAGCGCAGTTGCGTACGGGCGAAACTCTCGTGGTTCGTCCCGGCGAGCGCATTCCCGTAGACGGCGAAATGCTCGACGGATCAACCTTCGTCGATGAATCGATGCTCACTGGCGAGCCTTTACCCGTAGAAAAGCGCCAAGGCGATCGGGTCATTGGAGGTACGGTAAACTCGACCGGTTCCTTCCGCTATCGCGCGACAACATTGGGCGAGGCGAGCGTGCTTGCGCGAATTGTGCGACTGATGCGCGAGGCGCAATCAACCCGCGCGCCGATGGAGCGGCTTGCCGATAAGATCAGCGCCATCTTTGTTCCATCGGTTCTTGTGCTGGCTGCGCTCACGTTCGCTGCGTGGATCTGGACTGGCGCCGGATTTACTCGCGCGGCGACTACTGCCGTCGCGGTGCTGATCATCGCATGCCCGTGTGCGATGGGCCTCGCTGTTCCTGCCGCTGTGATGGTCGCCACTGGTCGCGGGGCCGAGGTGGGCTTGTTGATCAAGGGCGGGGAAGCACTCGAAAAGCTCGAAAGCGTGAACACGGTGGTGCTGGACAAGACCGGCACGCTGACAGAAGGAAAGCCGCGAGTGACCTCGGCCACAATCAGCGATGACCATCTCCGTCTGGCGGCCGCCCTCGAAACGCGCTCAGAACACCCTCTCGCGTTGGCCGTCGTAGAGTTCGCGTCTTCGAGGGGATTGAAGATTCCCAGCGCTCAGGAAGGCCGCGCGGAAGCGGGCAGAGGCGTCGAAGGACTGGTCGATGACCACCGCGTCCTCGTAGGCAACGGAGCCTTCCTCGAGCAACAGGGTATTCCTGCGAACGGAGCGGCAATCGCGGTGGCCGTCGATGGACGGCTGTCGGGTAGCCTGGCCGTGACGGACCCTTTGCGGTCCACCTCTCGCGCCGCTGTTGAAAAGCTTCGAGCCTTACATCAGGAAGTGATTCTGCTAAGCGGTGATCGTCGCGCAACCGCCGAGGCGATAGCCGCCGAAGTCGGAATTTCGCGCATCGTCGCCGAAGTTCTGCCGGAAGGCAAAACCCAGGAAATCGCACGTCTCAAAGGAGAAGGCCGTATCGTAGCCATGGTCGGCGACGGCATCAATGATGCGCCAGCCCTCGCGTTGGCGGATGTCGGCATCGCCATGGGTTCGGGTACAGACATCGCGATGGAAGCCGGTGACGTTACGCTGCTACGCCCAGATTTGAGAGGCGTGGCTCAGGCAATCGTTCTATCCCGCGCTGCATGGCGAGTGATGCGCCAGAACCTCGTCTGGGCGCTAGTCTACAACGTAATCGCAATCCCAGCGGCCGCACTCGGCTATCTCAATCCAATCATCGCCAGCGCCGCCATGGCGCTAAGCTCAGTGAGCGTCGTAACGAATAGCCTGCGCCTGAAACGAGTGGAGCTATAAACAGTCCTAACGCCTAGGAGCGCCTACCTTTCTTCCGGTTGAAGCTTCCACACTCCACAAGCCGAAGAGAGGTTGGGGTGGCGCTCTCGATAGCGCTTAAGATTGTGGGTATTTGGTGCTTGATGATCGGCCAATTCTGTGCGGAAAGCGCGAGAACCGCTAACTTCTTGCCGGCAAAATTCTGTTCAGTCGCAGGGCTCTGATCTCCCGTAAGGAAAATGTGAAAGCCGCTCTCTTCCGCCACGCAACAACTCGCCGTTTTTGAGACTGGCCCACCCATGTAGGACGTCGTCACGATGTCATGACTGCATGACGCGCTGAGGCTTGTTCTTAATTTATGGGGTAGGTTGTGGTCGAGTAACACCCTCACTGGACCGATGGGTCACGATGATGGGAATTGGCAAAGGCAATCAATCGCTGAATGGTCGCCATTGACAAATCCGGATAGTTCTCATGAATTTCCTCCAGCGGCGACCCGAGCTCCGCGTCCTGCGCGATCGTGTCCGCGAGAATCCGCGTGCCGAGCACGACAGGTCGGCCGGAGACCTTTCCGGGCACACTCTCCACCAACTCGCAATCAGTCCAATCGACGTAGCTCTGCGTGTTTTTCATGAGTGCGGCCTCCTTCGATGTTCTAACATTCTGTAAGAAAAAGCGAACCGTTACCATTTCTTCTTTAACAATCGATCGTTAAGTAGTTGCAATCCTTCGTCCATATCTCGCGCCGAATGCCATATCGAATGCCTTTACCTTACGCTTAAAACGCCTGGATCTTTGAATCGCCCCGCGGCACGGATCATGCGTCCCGCGTTTGCACTCAGATCGAAGCCCGCCGACCCAACAGCCCCCCTACCTTCTCCAGCAGCGTCTGCTGAGAAACAGGCTTCTCCATTTCCAACCCAATCATGCGCGGATGCGTCTCTCTTAAAGCAACAAGAATCGGATTAGGGTCCTCGGCAATCAGCAAGTCCAAAGTCCCCTCATGCATCTGCCCCAGCGCCACGGCCTCGTCGGCATCGACCGCCTCCAGCAGGTTGTACCCCGCGGCCTCGAAATACTTGTGAATTTGAGCCCGCACTGCCTCGCTCCCATCCACCAACAAGATCGTCGGTGAAAGCGCTTGCCCCGCGAGTTCGAATAAAGCTTGGTCGCCTTCGTGAGGTAAAAGCATTTCCAGCCGCGTGCCTCTCCCCGGAATAGTGCGCGCTGTGAGATACCCGCCATGCTCCCGTGTAATCGAATGCGCCAACGGCAGCGCGAGGGAGCGCTCCTCGGAAGCCACCGGCTCAAAAATATGATCGATGTCCGCTTCCTCGGTGCTATACGACACGGCTAGCATGACAAACCGCTGCCCGTCCTGGTTGAAGGGAAGCCTGGCCTGCTTGGTTTCCAGCATCAACTCGCCGCCCACAGGCATAGAGCGCGAAGCATGTATGACCAGACTCATTACCGCCTGTTCGATTTGCCCCAGGTCCGCATGAA
>Ga0126381_100002139_pt1 | contig 21371 bp, 20 predicted proteins | sample PanSoiMetPlot_28_FD_96465 | JGI IMG/M metagenome (GOLD analysis project Ga0126381, IMG submission 96465) | Tropical forest soil microbial communities from Panama - MetaG Plot_28 | ecosystem: Environmental > Terrestrial > Soil > Tropical forest > Bulk soil | place: Panama | collected 2016-02-17
AAACACTTAACCAGGAGCTTCGATACCGGGCCGCGGCAAGCAGACGCATACCATAAATAAGGCAGACCTCCACAAGTGAAGCGGGACTTGGAGAAAGAATCATTAGGACGAATGGGAACACAAACACCAGGAACTGCGCCGTAACCGCAATAAAGAAATCCAGGTTCCCGCGATCAAAAACCGGACGAAGGTTCTTTGTAAAACCGTCCCAAATTTCTTCGAGCGACCGATACATTCGGCACTGCACAAGGAGTACGCCGTTCGCATTTACGAGCCGCATGCCGATTTGGCCAGCTATAGTTCGGGCTAAGGCGACGTCCTCTGCCATTTTATCTCGAACTGCCTGGTGACCTCCTATCCGGAAGTAGCTTTCCCGTGAAAAGAGCAAGAACTGAAGTTGCGATCCCGAGGCTCGCTACCCAAGCTCCAGAAAAGTTCCGGAAGGGCCACTTGGCCGTCTGGCAAAAATAAATCAACCAATGGGGAACGAAACTTCCGCCAACCACGTACATCAGCGGAATCACTAGTTTCTCCGCTATTGTTTCGCTGATCTGGCAGGGCCAAACCGATAATAGATCTGCTCTGGTCTGCTGCTGTTGACGCACCGCGGCGGAAACCGCTCCCACAGAATCGACCGTATCCGCGTCTGCGAACAACAATAGTTCTCCCGCAGCGGCATTTGCAAGTTGATGACAGGCCCAAGCCTTTCCGGTCCACCCCTTTGGAAGCGGCTCACCGGCTAAGAGCTGCACTTGGCTAAACTGTTTTACAACTTGGGCGGTGCCATCCTCTGAGTAATCGTCCAGCACAAGAATCTCGATGTTCGGGTAGTCCTGATTGACCAAGGAATGTAAACAGGGGCCGATACGGTCAGCCTCATTTCTGGCTGGGATTAACACCGAAACCAAAGGTCTCCGGACCGGCACGGTTCCCGGTCGCAGCAGTCGCAGGAACCCCATATTCACGACCAGCGCCAAAAGCACGGCTACTAGGACCGAAATGACAGTAATATGGTAAATCCAAATCAGCAGATGCACTGGCCGGAAATTTTGCCCTGAATGTCTCTCTATGCAAAATGCATCCAAAGGACAATCAGCTACACCAAGAAATTGTAGGAACTTCTCTACATTTAGTTCGAATGGCTGTTAACCTCAGTCCGTCTTGTCCTAGCCATTTCTGTTAGAAACCATGCAGACCACGAACATTTCCTGGCTTGGGTTGCTGTTGCTCTGCGCCATTCTGTCCTTGAGCGGATGCGCTGAGCTCGAAAACGCAAGATACGACATGATGGGCCCGCCAAAGCACGTGGCCATCTTGATTGATCTCACGAACCAGGAAGCTTTGCTGTACAGTCGCGGTGAGCCGGTACTCACCTCTCAAGTTTCAACCGGAAGAGAAGGTTATAACACTCCGGCGGGACACTACTCGGTAATCGAGAAAGACATTGGCCATCGCTCCTCGATTTACGGAGCGTACATGCGCGATGGCTACATCGTGAAAGAGAACGTCGATGTCAGAAAAGATCCACGGCCGCCCGGATCGAAGTTCGTTGGCGCGCCCATGCCGTATTTCCTGCGGATCGTTCGCGGCGTCGGCCTGCATGCTGGATATTTGCCAGGGTATCCAGCTTCGCATGGGTGCATACGGATGCCCGAATCGAAGGCAAAACGATTTTATGCCGCTGCGCACGTTGGCACGCCGGTGACCGTGCGTCGTTAACCGGGTAAAACCTACTGGCCCGCACCCGTTTGGCCTGACCGACGAGGCCCGGGCGAAATCGCAAGCTCTGATGAAAGAGGAAGCTCGGCCCCTATTTCGCCAAATTCGTGGCCTGCGCTACCGAAGTCGCCTGAAGACGATTCACCCAGTCGCGCAATACCATCTGTTCGTAGAACAACGTGGACCGAGTGCCGTAATTCCAAATCACGTAACGTTGTATGTAATCCACCTCCGTGATATTTTTCGATCCCTGCGAGAGAACATTGCCACGTGAGTCCACCAGGCTGTAGTCGAAGTAAAGCCACATCGGGTATCTCATGTTTACGGCGAAGCGCTTATCATAGACTTGTGGGCCCCTCCAGGGCTCTGTTCGCCCCGCCAGACGGATGTCGGTGAAACGAAGCGACAGGGTAGCCCCTGGGAAACGCCTGGCGACGATCGGCGCCAGGTAATTAGAAATCTTGCTCGCAAAGATTGGTGCGGACCCTCTTTCGTCCCAGCCCTGGATACGGAAATCGGTAAACCTTTGCGGCTGGACGAAATCGATTCGAACGTTACCCCGTTCCACAGCAATCACCGAGGATAGAGCGGCTCCGAGCACAAGGAGCGTTAACCAACGAACATTTGCTTTCATCTTTTTGCCTCCGGGATCCCGTCTCAGGGGATTCCAAAATGCCGCGCCAGGCGCAGCGACTAAAGTACAATAGTCCTGATTCCTGACTGTGCATCCTTATTCCCCCGGAGTTGCTAAATTCGCCTACCCGGCGGGTGCACAGACAACAGCGATTGAACCCACGATTCGTGCAAATGTCGCGATTAAGCTTTGCTGTGTTATTGGTCCTATAGGTCCCACCGTCTACGCATACCTCGAATAAGACCAATGGGACGAATAGGACCAATAAGACTGGACAGCTTGTGTTTCTCGCGTACAGGAACTTCCTGGCTCGAAACTTTGTGTTGTGAAGCTAACGATCTACGATACGACCCTGAGGGACGGAACGCAGGGAGAAGGCATCTCTTTCAGCGTACTGGATAAGATCCGCATTGCCGAGAAACTTGACGCATTTGGCATTCACTACATTGAGGGAGGCTGGCCCGGATCTAACCCTAAAGACGTCGAGTTCTTTTCCGAGACGAAAAACAGGAAGTGGTTGAACGCGAAGCTGTGCGCGTTCGGCAGTACCTGTAAACCAAACACCAATCCGGACGAGGATCCGCAGATCGCGCTGCTCTTAGCCGCCAGCACACCGACGATAACCATTTTCGGAAAAAGCTGGCGTCTGCATGTAGCCGAAGTTTTACGCGTAAGCGCAGAGGAAAATCTCCGTATGATTCGAGATTCTGTGCGCTATCTGAAGTCGCACGGTAAAGAAGTTATCTATGACGCGGAACATTTTTTCGACGGATACAAAGATAACCCGAAATATGCCCTCGCGGCGCTCGAAGCGGCGGCAGACGGGGGCGCAGATTTATTGGTTCTGTGCGATACCAACGGCGGTACGATTGTTCACGAGATCAGTGAAATCACGTCGGTGACGACCAAGCAGTTCCCTGCTCCGATCGGCATCCACACTCATAACGACTGTGAACTAGGCGTCGCGAACGCGCTCGCAGCCGTTCGTGCAGGTGCGGTCCAAGTGCAAGGCACAATTAACGGGTACGGAGAAAGGACCGGAAATTGCAACCTCACTAGCGTTATCCCGAATCTCCAACTCAAACTTGGGATACCAGTCGTGCCAGACCTTTCGCGTTTGCGCGAGCTGTCACTCTTTGTTGATGAACTGGCAAACTGCCAACACAACATTCGAGCGCCTTTTGTCGGTATCACCGCGTTTGCGCACAAAGGGGGAATGCACGTAAACGCCATCCAAAAACTGGCTCGCACCTATGAACATATTGAGCCGAACACCGTTGGTAATCACCAACACATCCTTGTTTCGGAGCTTTCTGGACAAAGCAATGTGATCCTCAAGGCGCGTGAGCTGGGGTTCTGTCTGGAAAAGGGTTCGCCCGAAGTGGCTGCGATTCTGGAAGAAGTAAAACGTCTTGAACACCTTGGATACGAATTCGAAGCAGCAGAGGCCTCCTTTGAACTGCTGATCCGCAGAGCATTAGGTCCACTCAAAGCATTTTGGGAGGTACTCGAATACCATTCGACCTATATCCGATCGGTCCGAAACAAGTATGAAACTTGCGAAGCGACGGTGAAGCTGCGCATTGGAGACCAGGAAATTCACACGGCCGAAGAGGGGGACGGCCCGGTCAACGCTTTGGATGCGGCACTCCGCAAAGCGCTCGTGCCAGTGTATCCCGCAATAGGATCTATGATTTTGGATGACTACAAGGTGCGGATCATTGGGCACAGCCAAGGCACCGGAGCCAGGACCCGTGTCTTAATCGACTCGACTGACCACCATAATCACTGGTGTACGGTCGGCGTCTCGGACAATATCATCGAGGCCAGCTGGCAAGCACTGGAAGACAGTTACGAGTACATCTTAAGGAGACAGGAGCTGGGAGGCAGGAGCTAGGAGACTTGACAGTTTTCGTTCCACGTCTTGGACCAGGATGGATTCCATTTTCCGGTCCACACTCGCCACAATTCGGACTTGAGAGCCGAGCGGTCCCCAAATCTTAGGATCCGTCGGACCGAATAACGCGATGGTTGGGAGGCCGATCGCGGCAGCCAGATGGGTTACGCCGCTGTCATGACCGATGAACACGCGGCTCGCAGCTAGTTCGCTGGCCAGCTCGCGCAGATTCTCATTGTGGAGTACGCGCAGCCCGGGAATGTGGTTGTGCGCCTTGAATGCCGCCATGCGATCGGTGTCGGCTTCCCCGCTGACTAGCAAGAAATCGTCGAAATATTCGGCAACTGACCGAATCAGCTCGCTCCAATAAGGCAATGGCCAATTTTTCTTTTCCGATCCGCTTCCGATATGAAACGCCAGTTGGCCGTGTGTGACCGGTGCTTTCGTTACCTGAATGAAAACTGGCGATCCTGGACGCGGAAGCCCGAGCTGGTCTAAAGCGCCGGCCAATTGATCTGACGCATGCTGCCCTCCTTGAACCAACGGACTAACCGAGACCACTCTGGGAATACCTGCAGCGCGAAGGTTTGCAGCAATTGTGGAGTCAGGGTCGGACAGAAAGCTCACCGCCAAATCGAACGAGCCAATCCGAGGTGGTCGCTCTTGCTTCAGGAAAAGGCGAGCGACCTCAGCTCGATCCAGGTCGCGTACCCAATCCGCGTATTGTGGCTGGGTAAGCTCTGCTTGCGGAAACCGGCCCCACAGTTCGATGAAGGCGTTGGGATATCCCTTTCGGATGCCTGCAAGAGCAGGCAGAGTAAGGATCAAGTCTCCGAGAGCTCCGCCGCGAAGGATAAGAACCTTCATCGACAATTGTGTTTGCTTTGGCTCATAGAACGTCTTTCCCAATCGACCCTGCTGATCGATCGCCGGTAGGATTTGGAGCTATCCTACACGATCAGTAGACTGCCAGCCTTAGCGCTGCCTTCGTCCGATGTCGGCATACCCGGCGACCCGTCCGCCGTAGTCCCGCCGCTGCGGGACGAAGGTGGGTGTCGGCGCTACATTTAATGCGGTTGATTAAACCCAGGCATCGACCCGAGCTGACCACCCTGCTCCCATTGGGTGGGCTGGTTCCAGGGAATGGTGCTTTCTGGCTTCCCAAACCGCGGTGTCTGATTTGATGTCCGGGCGGCTTCTTCATTCGTGGCGGTGCATCCCGAGAAAATCGCTACAGCCACCACTGCCAATAATACTCTCTTCATTTGGTGCCTACTGTTACTGGATCTCCAACCGCTATTTTTGCAAAATTGTCCGGCGATGGAGAGACAAATTGCGCTACGCAACTATCCGGTTCAACCGAAACGACCCGTAGCTGAAACTGCTGGTCTCCTTCCTTCATGACGGTCAGCCGGGAATTTGGGGTTACACCCACTGCGCTGCCCAGGCTGATCGTCAGCGCGCCGGCGTCTCGATTAATTGACAAAATGCTCCCTTCAACAACCTCGCTCGGCTTGCTCTTGCTTTTGGTCGAAGCCAGACGCATCCGGTTTAATTCTTCTTCTACCACCATCAATCGCTTTACCAGAGCTTGACGGTCATTTTCAGCACGCTGCTTCTGCTCAAGATTGCGACCGGCCTCCGTAAGCGCAGCGGTTAATGCCTTGTTTTCGCCGTCCCGCGCTGTCAACTGCTGTGTCGCTTGATTCAGCTTCGCCTTGGTCGCATTCAACTCTTCATTTCGGGTATCACGCTCCTGCTGGGTCAGTCGCTCTTGCGTCGAGAGCCGATCCTCAGTTTGTTTGAGCCGCTGCTGCGTGTTGTTATTTTCCTTTTTAGCTTCGTCTCCTGCGACATGGGCTTGTACCAGGTCCTGGCTTAGCCGAGTAAGTTTCGCTCGATTCAAAAAACCAACTCCGGCGGCAGCGACAGCGCAAAATAGCGCAGCGATAAGCAGAAACCTTACCATGTGCAAAGGCCACTAATAGCCCACACGCGACTACCGTCTACCTATTTTCGTTTTGCGTTTGGCGTTTGGCCTTCGGCGTTTGGCGGACGGATCAAACTAAAGCGGTGTTCTATACGCATGGCGGCCGCACCCCAGCGCCGAACGGTAACGATTTATCGTAACTTTTGTGGCAAAAATGTCCGCAAGATCCCGCCAAACGCAAAAGGCCCGCCAGAGGACTACGGCAGGGAGAAGCATACCACCGTTGCTGCATTCCTGCCCTGGCGGGGTTCGTAAGTTCTCAATCCATAGCCCCTGACGGTTCTAGTCTCTTCGGCCATATTTCGCAGAAGAGCAAGGGCCTAACCCTCAATTTTGCTAAAACAGAATGAAGTTACGGATTGGTTTCATCAGGAACCACTTTCCCGCGATCTTCTTGTATCTCCTGTCCAGGCGATAGCGCCTTGACCGATGCAGTGTCGGAATCGGCTACGATCGATCCGGCCTTTTCTGCCCCCTCAGGAGATTGCTCCTCCCCGCGATCACGGCGTGACTCGGTTTCAGCAGAAACCACTTTCCCCCGATCTGTTTGTATCTCCTGTCCAGGCGATAGCGCTTTGTCCGATGCAGTGTCGGTATCGGTTGCGATCGATCCGACCTTTTTTGCCCACCCAGGAGATAGCTCCTTCCCGCGATCGAGGCGTGACTCTTGACCGGGAGGGAGGCCGTCTACAAAACCTTTTTTCTCTCCCTTAAGGGTCGCGTTCCCGGCAAAATGCGCTGTGGAAGAAGTACGCCGATGCGAACGTGAATGATGGGCGAGTTTTCGGGAAACCTGATGCCTTCCCAGATGCAGTCGATTGCGATGCGAGTCACGGCTCAGGTTAGACATTGTATGGCCGCGGCTATTATGGCCAGCGTTCGCGCCTATGCTGGGACCCATACCGTGGCCAAGTCCATGTCCACCATTCCCACCGCCGCCATTCCCACCGCCACCGCCACCGCCGCCTCCGCCTCCTCCGCCTCCGCCTCCGCCGTGCGCGAAGACTGGGTCAGCTAACAGAACCGATATCAGAAGGCAAAACAGGGAAGGGAGGGCGCGTTTCATAACCTATTTGGGACGCGTGGGAGCGCCAAAATCTTCATCATGATCGAGATACCCCAGAGAAACCGCTTCCGCGCTAAAGCCATTCTCGAATTTTGTCCTGGTACCGTGTGTAAAGGAACCCGATCACGAGCAGAACAACGCCAAGGACCATAAAGCTAATGACCCGATAAACCAACTCCAGCCCCCACACGTCCAAAAGAACAATTTTTGCCAGCGCCAGACAAAGTAGTCCAAGCCCTGCGAACCGGTAAACGCGTTCGCGCAGGAGCATCCCAAGGACGAAGAGCACGCAGGCGAGCAACGACCAGCCAGCGGTCAAATAGAATCCGCCGGGTCGTTGCCATAACCACTGCGTCAGATAGGCGAAAGCGGTCAAGACCGCGCTCGCTGAAAAGTCGCGCTGAAATAAGGGGAGCCACCGCAACGATTCGCCGCGCCGAGTTAAGAGTATATGTTGAAGGCTAAGCGTAACCGGCAAGATAAGGTTCAAAACTCCCAACCGGATTCCTCCGGCGATTAACCCAAAGAACACGAATAGCGCAAACAATTGAATGGCTGTTCCGTTCACCATCAGCCTTCTAGATTTTGCGTACCACCCGGTCACGATCACCGCTGTGCCGATCAGCGTCATCAAAGCAACCTGCGACTGGCGTTCCGCATATTCGCTGGCGAGAAGCAGCACTAGGAGAACCATAGCCGCGTCGTATGCGTAACGCGCACGAAACCAGTTGGTCCCCTTACGAGCCACCTCAACGTATCCCGCAGCTAACCCCAAAGCTACAAGTGGCGTGATCGAGAGCCAAATTGGCAAATTCGGAATCGAAACTGCCGAGAAAGATTGAAGTCCTACTAAAAGAAAAAACTGGCCCGCGATTTGGCCAAGTCTGTTCCGAAAGATTATGCCGTAGACAATCATGCCCACGGAAAGCGCCGGTCCGGTCCATATCCAGTCCCGCGGAGAGAGTGTTCGATGAAACAGGGCCAGAACAACGGCAACGAGCGCTACCGCGGCTATTAGATCGCCTACTTGTTTTTCACGCATGCGAGCAGGCAGTGTCCAATGCCACAGGAGATTCAGGAGTGTCGCGGCAAAGATTAGCGTAAGCGCGCCCGATTCGTGATTGGTTGCAAGTTGTCGGCTAGTCCAAACGATAACCGCCACAAGAAAAAAAACCGGGCTCGACAGCCTGAATAGCGTTTCCGGTAACAAGAAAACCAGCAGCGCAAAACCGAAGGCAACCGTTAACAAAGCAGACAGCTGACTCGGCTCAGCGATTCGGTAGAGTGCAGTACATACCCAGGTCACCGTGCCGAGAAGCCCGTAGAATATCACCTCAAGGCGGCCGCTACGTCGGAATGTTTGACTAGCCCAGGCGTTGAAAAAGAATGCCGCACCGACAGCGAGTCCAGTTAGAAATGGGATCTCGGCTGGCTCGGTTGTTCCCCACAATTCGAACAGGAATAATAACCGGTTGGCTACCACAAATCCGGCCACTACAAAACTGATCAAACTCACCAGGGCTGCACCGAGACGCCAAAGGATGCTTCGGTCACGGCTGAACAGAATCAATAGCCCACTTTCAAATGCGGTGATGATCGCCAGTTGCGCTCCAGAAAAATAAGTCAGGATCGACAGCGTCAAAACCGCGATCGCTTGGCCGAAATACATGCCTCGCAATCTCCGATCACTCGCAAATGGTTCGGGTTGTACCGGCCTTGATCGAAGCTGAAAATGCAAAACCGCTGCCGCGGCCATTAGCGCTGCTCCGAAGAGCGCGGGCATTCGCCAGAAATCCGGTTGCTCCCAAAACAGGTGAACCGCTAAACCGAAGAACAAAAGATTGTTAAGATAAGCAAAGCCGTAACGCTGTCTCTGATGAGGTTCTCCCCACTTCGCAAAAAGGGAAAAGACGGTAAACAATGCCCAGTAGACAGCGAGAACACCCAGCGCAGCCAGGTTATGGCTCGGATCGGCTTCTTCGAAGAAATGCCAGTAGGCGTAGCTCCCGTAGGTAGCAACCAGGCTGGCGAAAGAAAGAATCAGCCATCGATGCCGCGCGAGCAAAAGCATGGCAGCGAGACTGAGCGCGACATTGGAGACCAGCGTAAACCAGAAAACAGTGCTGATGGACGAAGCATAATAGGCCAAAAGAATCGAAAAGATCGCCATGCCTTCCGATCGACGCCGTTCCGATATCCAAACCATTACGGCTGCCCAAAAGATCAAAAGCGTTACTGCAAGCACCGGATTGGGAATCACCTGCAGCCACGGAACATAGTGTGCCGCGTATGTAATGTAGTAGATCGACGCGAGCCCGCCTGACAACACAACCCGCGCGTACCCTTTCAATTGCTCTTTCCCGCGCTCAAGTATGAATCCGAGCGCAGTCAATAGACCGCCTCCTAAGTAGAGTAGCGAGATTTTTCCGACCGCACCGAAATGAGCGATTACATTCTGATAGAGATAGTTGCCGAGGAATACCAATCCGGTGAGCAACAGAACGATGCCGATACGGACAAACCAGTATGTGCCCAACTGGAGCTCGAGCGACTCGGCTTTGGCCTTGGCCGGAATAGAATGACCTGCGAGGGGAGCCGGAGTAGATTCAGAGACGCTCGCTGTTTCAGGCAAACTCACGAATTCAGGCAGAGGCAAAGGCGGAGGCAACGGAGGAGGAGTCGCGGTCTCCGCTGTTTCTTTACCAATCGTCGCGACTCGGGACTGCGAAGATGCGTTTAGCTGGTCTTCGAGAGCAGCGATCCTCTTTGCCAGCGCCGCCAGATCTTGCTGGAGGCGCTGGTGCTCAGACACGATCGATTCGAACTCCCGCTTCTCATCCATGTCCACAGTTTACCAAACAAGGCCTAAGGAAAGCTCATCGATAATAGTGCGGAATCATTACTTGCATCGATAGACAACGTTTGAAGCCGGAATGCAGGGCGCCATCATTGCACGCAGATAAAAATCCATCATATGTATTTGCTTCATGGCGCAACCACTCTTTTTGTTCGCTCATGGTGCCGGGGCACCCTCGGCGCACCCGTGGATGCAACGGTGGGCAAAGCATCTCTCTTTCTTGGGAACGGTTTCGGCTTTCGATTATCCCTATATGAAGGAGCGTCGAAAACGCCCGGACCCGCTGCCAAAACTGATTGCGGCTCATAGAGATGCGCTAGCTCAGGCCCGCAAAGGTCATATCGGTCCGATAGTACTGATCGGCAAAAGCATGGGTGGTCGAGTCGGCTGCCACGTAGCCTGCGAAGAAAAGGTGTCGGCGGTGATTTGCCTTGGCTATCCGCTTTGTGCCGCAGGTGATCGGAGTAGAGTTCGGGCCGAAGTATTGCGTTTGTTGTCGACGCCGATCTTGTTTGTGCAGGGTACTCGGGACTCGCTCTGTCCGTTGGACCTTTTGGCAGAGGTCCGAAACGAAATGAAGGCACCAAATGAGCTCTATGTGGTGGATGGAGGCGACCATTCGCTGCTGGTTGCGAAAGGCCAACTCAAAGCCATCGACAAGACCCAGGAGCAAGTCGAAGAGCAGATCCTTGAAGCGATTCGTTTGTTTGTCGCGGGCTATATGGAAAGTGGCGTCCGGTAGGGCGGAGCTTTATCCCACAGTTAGCCGGATCCGTACGTGTGACAGCCGCGCAAGGTCGTCCGTCCCGCGACGGCGAGATCACACCCGAAGCCCCACCGACGATGGGCCCGTCCCACACCATCTCAATAAGCACCTGGAGGAGGACCCGGCCACCAAGCAGGAGGTCCGTATGGCGGCGGACTGTAGGGCCCCATTTCCGGAGGTCCATACTCGTCGAAGTAAAAACGATGTCTCCGACTGGTGTGATGTGCGTAGCGGTGGCTGGGATGATGAGCCTCGTGCACTTTCGATTTCGCGGTCCTGGCATCAGACCCTTCATCTCGATCTCTCAGATCTGGATCTAAAATGTTCATCCGCTCACGGACATAGGCATTGTAGCGCTGACGATATCGGCGTCTGGCATCCCGCGTTGATGCGTGGCGGGCTCGGCCTAGCAAATACTCCGCGTGCGGACTCCTCATGGCGAGCGATCTGATCCTCTCGAAATGTTTTCGTGTCTTCTCAGAGGAGCCCTCGGACCGCTTCTGGTGCGTCGTAGCTGCGGATTTCGAAAAGGCCGCCGGAACAGCCTTGGTCCGGATTTCTGCATTTTCTTCGGGCGGGAGCGCCGATGATTCAGGTAAGAGGTCAGAAGCTCCTAGATTGCTCGGATCACTCTGTGGCAGGCCCGGAGCTGAAGAATCCATTGGCAGAGGTGTCGGATCTTGAGATGCCTCCGTCGCGTTGCTTACGAAAGCAACGCAGATCAAAATAGAGAAGACGACGGAGACAGCTCTCATTCCGGGCAGCTACCATCTGTATTTACCTGATTTCCCGTGCCGATCCAAGAACTTGCCATTCTCGTCCGGACCTATAGTAGCAATGGCGTGGGCAAGTGCCTCCGCCGACTCCTCAACCGAAATATCCGCATTTTTACCGCCCATATCAGTTCTTACCCAGCCGGGAGAAATGGCGACTACAACGGCGTTCTTCGATCTGAGCTCGGCAGCACACGCGCGGCTGAACATGTTCAACGCCGCTTTCGAGATCGAGTAAGCATAGTTTCCGTGATCGTGCTTGTCCGAAATCGATCCTAGGCTGGAAGATACATTTAGAATTCGCGGCCGGTTACTCTGGAGCAACAGCGGGCTGAAGCTCTGAATCACTCGCGCGGCACCAATCACGTTTGTTTTAAAGGCTCTCTCGATCAGCTCCAAATCCATTTCCAAAATTGATTCATCCCCTTCTTCCGGAAAGATCGCTGCGTTGTTAACAATCACATCGAGACGTCCGTGATGTTTCTGCAACTGTTTCGCTGCTTCTCGCACCCCAGCAGCGTCGTCGACGTCAAACTTCAGCAGCGTGACGGCGTTAGCATGTTGCTTCTTTAACACCTTCAACTCGGTTGACTCTTCAGCTCGTCTGGCGGCTGCAATAACCGTGTGTCCGCCAGCAAGCAACGTTTTTGTCAGGCCAAGGCCAATACCGCGATTCGATCCAGTGATGAGTATCGTGTCCATATGTTCACATTGTTTTCGATATTCTCCCTACCGTAGTCCTTCGGTCGCGAAATAGCATGGCTTTTGGCGAAAGCCATGCTATTTCGTGAGCAGGAAATCGCTTTGGAAACTTTGATCTCAGTCCTTTCCGGTCTGCCGCCGCGTTCGGAGGTTTTTTCCAAGGAGACGATCATCGTGGGCCGAGCGTTAGAAGCCGATCTGGTGTTGAATCATCCGGAGGTCTCGCGACGTCATTGCCGGATCCTTCGCGAGGCTGGAACATGGTTCGCCGAAGACCTCGGCAGCCAGCGCGGAACGACTGTCAGCGGCACTCGAATCTCCGGTAGAACCGAGCTTAAGACCGGAGATCGCATCCAGATCGGACCGGTAACCTTAGCATTCGGTACCGGAGTCGAGGAGACGCCCACTTTAGGCGAGTCAGGCGCACCACTCGGCGCGTTGCTGCTCAGAGGTAAACCGACAGAAACAATTCCTTTGGAATCGACTCTGGTGTTCGGTCGCAGCGACGAAGCCGACGTTCTGTTGAGCGATCCGATCGTTTCAAGAAAACATGCTCAAATCGAAGCCGGCGCCAATGGGTATCAACTCCAGGACCTGCATAGCAGGGCGGGATCATTCGTGAACGGGCGGCGATTCGATAAGCATGATCTGATCATCGGGGACCAGATACAGCTCGGGCCGTTCTTCTTCGTTTATACCGGGCGCAGTCTGCAGCGCATTCGCCGTCTTTCGGTTGGACGAATCGTGGCTTACGGCCTGACCAAGCAGGGTGATCGCGGTCCGATTCTGCGCGACGCCGGATTCGTAGCGGAACCAGGCCAATTCATCGGAATCCTTGGTCCAAGCGGTGCTGGCAAGACAACGTTGCTGAACGCACTGAGCGGGCTCAGGCCAGCGGAGAACGGAACAATTCTTGTCGATCAGACAGATCTCTACCGCCACGTGGATCGACTTCGCTCTCTGTTTGGCTATGTGCCGCAAGACGATATTGTACACTTGGAGTTAACGGTTGCTGAGGCGCTCAGATTCGCTGCCAGACTCCGTTTGCCGGCAGGCACGCCCAAAAGCGATATCCGAAGGCTCGTGGATCACACCATTGCGAACCTTGGACTGTCGGATCGCGCGACCTTGAAAATTGGCCGACTATCCGGCGGTCAGCGCAAGCGCGTTAGCGTCGGGGTTGAACTGCTGAGCAGGCCGCCGCTGTTGTTTCTCGATGAGCCAACTTCCGGTCTCGATCCGCTAGCCGAGTTCAAACTCATGGAACTTCTTCGCCGGCTCGCCGACACAGGATGCACGATTGTTTGTACAACTCATGTCATGGAGAACGTCTACCTCATGGATCAGATCGCTATCATCTCAGAGGGTCGCGTCATTTTTCAGGGAGCTCCCGACGAGGCTCGCGGCCGGTTCGGTGTTTCGAAGTTGTCTTCTTTGTATGACGCTCTGCAAACGATTGATCCAAAGAGCCTTGCCAGTTTCCAACCGCCGATTCCGCCAGAAACCGAGCAGGCTAAATCCGTTCCTGTTCCAGCTCCCAAACCAAAGAAACCATTTTCGCTTCCGATTTTGCTCGAGCGCCAGATGGCGATTTTTCGAGCTGATTTCAAGAACTTCATCATTCTGCTGGGGCAACCGATCGTCATTGGCGGACTCGTCGCCTGGGCGGCGAGCGATCCTTCGCTGGCTCATTTCTTTTCGTATATAGCCACATTGTGGTTCGGATGCAGCAACTCTGCTCAGGAGATCGTGCGCGAATTACCGATCTACCGCCGGGAACGTTTGGTCGGTCTCAGCCGTTTTAGTTATCTGGCCAGCAAATTCCTTTGGATGGGAACGCTCACCACCATTCAATCTCTGCTACTTTATTTCACGATCGCAATCGGACGATGGGGTACTCACGGTGCAGTGACCTGGCAGCTGATCGGACTTGTTCTGCTCGCGTTCGCTGCGACGGGAATTGGTCTAACCGTCTCGGCGTTTGCGCGTTCCGCGATTCAGGCTGTGATGCTTATTCCGGTGCTGTTGATTCCGCAGATCCTTTTTTCCGGTCACACCGTAGAAGTCAAGGATATGTCGCCGCCGGTTCTCGCGATCAGTCAGCTCATGCCAAGCTTCGCCACAGAACGAATCTTCGACACCAGCCTGCTTCTCAATCAAAGGCTTACGGGCCAGTTCCCCCAAGATTATCCTCTTCCCTATCACAACATTAATGCATGGTACCGTTCAATCACAGGCGAGCGCTTGAAGACCGGTACAACCTATGTAGAAGCTCGCCCAATCTGGGCCGGCTACCTATCGCTTGTACTTTGGACAATCGCAGGATTCGGAGCCTGTTTCATCCTGCTGGGGCGCAAAGAACGCGAAACGGAATAGAGTTGAAACGCCGGGAGCGCCGGAAACGCCGAGATCGCCGGGAGCGGAAAGCACCGAACGCGTAGCATCGGGATCGTTTAATCGGTTGGCTGTGACTTTCCACGATTTTGCTGACTCGATGCCACGGCCCCAAGCTTTTGCCCGTTCGTTCCCGGCGTTCCCGGCGATCCCGGCGCTGTCACAGTTCCTTGAAGCCGTAGACTCGTACAAGTTGGCTTTTTCCTTTGAGCTGAAATTCGCCGAAGTCGACGAACTCGCGTCCTGGAGGCAGCACAGTACGAAAATCCTCGGAAAGAACCAGATCCCGACCCAGCTTCTTCATTACGCCTTCGAGGCGGAAGGTTGTGTTGACCGTGTCGCCGATGATGGTCGCGTCCCGAAGAGCGACTTGGCCGACATTGCTACTTGTCACCCGCCCGAAATGGGTGGCGATCCCTACGCGGAACGGTGTACCGCTCCCCGGCCAGGTACGGCCTTTTGCCAGTTGTAAAATCGTTAACGCGACATCGAGACAAATCGCGCATTCTGTTCCCTGCTCATCACGCGCCGGCCAATAAGCCAGAAGCGCATCACCGATGTATTTGTCGATAATACCGCCGGAAGATTGGACGGCATTACCAATATCACGAAACCAGTTCCCGATAATCTGAGCCAGTTCTCGTTCGCTCAATCTCTCGGCCATCGTGCTAAAGCCTCTGACGTCGCACACCAACAGCGCAGCCGAGAGCAAGGCCTGGCTGCCTTCCAGGCTCACCGCCGCTAACGTCGCGTCGACCTGGGTCTTCGGCTCATCGTCCGGGCTCTGGTCAAAGATCAGTTCGTAGCCGGCAATTCTCACGCGCGACCCAGGTTCAAGAACTACTGGCATCACCACTCTCTGATCATTGACGAAAGTTCCGTTTCGGCTGCCGAGATCCATCAGTTGGTACTGAAACCCGTTGTGACAACGAACAATTGCATGCTGTCGGGAAACGTGGCTGCCCGGTAATGAAATCGTATTGTCTATCGTACGGCCAACCGTCGCCGTATTTTTAATCTCTATCTCAAAGGATTCTCCCTCAGGAGGATAAACACAGAACTTTGCGGGCATCGTTTTGGGTCAGCAGACAATCAAGCATGCCGATGATTGTTTTTCCAACCCCAATGCCACAGCCTTACCCGAATGGACCAGAGATCGTGTCGGCGTATCGGCGTGTTGCCGTATAGCTTTGCAAACGTGGGATAAAAATACGCCGATACGCCGACACCAAATATTCTGTTGACTCCGCCCCCCTCCTCCCATACTGTCGCCCGATTCCATCAAGAGTGGCAGAGGGACTGGCCCGATGAAGCCACGGCAACCGGTTCGGCGTTAGCCGGACGACCAGGTGCCAATTCCAGGCTCAGCGAAATGTTGGGCAAAGATGGAGAGCGTGACTTCTACCAAACTTCGCAGCTCTTGTTGGAACCACATCTTTTTTGGTTCAAACATAGTTTTCACGCCATGGATAATTCTGCTTTCTTTTCGCACCTTCAGTGTCGGGAATGTGGCCGGAAATACCCCAAAGAGGCCGTCCACGTTTGCGAGTTCGATTTTGGTCCGCTCGAGTCGGCCTACGATTATCAGGCGATCGGCGCGACATTGACTCGAGAAAAGATTCTCTCCCGGCCCCACTCGATGTGGCGGTACAAAGAATTGCTGCCGATTGAGAACGAACCGACGGTCGGACTGCAGACGGGCTTCACACCTCTAGTTCCTGCCTATCGCCTGGCGGCACGTCTCGGAGTGAAAGAGCTCTACATCAAGAACGATACCGTTAACTATCCTTCTCTCTCATTTAAAGACCGCGTAGTCTCGGTAGCGTTAAGTCGGGCAAAAGAGCTTGGGATCGATACCGTTGCTTGTGCTTCCACTGGCAACCTGGCGAATTCGGTGGCGGCTAATGCCGCAGCTTCAGGACTACGAAGCTTTGTACTGATCCCCGCAGACCTGGAAGGAAGCAAGATTCTGGGGTCGCTGGTTTTCGGCACAAACGTGATCGGTGTTCAAGGACCATATGACCAAGTGAACCGCCTTTGTTCCGAGGTAGCGGGGAAATATGGATGGGGATTTGTAAACGTAAACTTACGGCCTTACTACGCCGAGGGCTCAAAGACTGTCGGCTTTGAAATTATTGAACAGCTTGGCTGGCGCCTGCCTCAACACACAGTTATTCCGATGGCTAGTGGATCGCTTCTCACCAAGATTCATAAAGCGTACGGAGAATTCACGAAGCTCGGCCTGGTTGGACCCGGGCGCACGTCCATTCATGGGGCACAGGCTTCAGGTTGTTCTCCCATCAGCACCGCTCTAAAGAACAATAGCGAAATTGTCCGGCCGGTGGCTAAACCGCAAACGATCGCAAAATCCTTGTCCATTGGTACGCCGGCGGACGGCTACTATGCCATTCGCACGATGAAAGAAACCGGCGGCTCGGCCGAAGATTGTACCGACACCGAAATCTTAGAAGGCATTAAACTATTAGCTGAGACCGAAGGTATTTTTGCTGAGACCGCTGGAGGAGTGACGGTCGCTTGCACGAAAAAACTGATCGAAAACGGTTCAATCCCACGAAGTGAATGTGTTGTGGTCTGTGTCACTGGTCACGGGTTGAAGACCCAGGAAGCAATCGTTGACCATATCGGCCAACCCAACATCATCCGGCCAAGCTTGAAAGAATTTGAAACGCTGGTCGAGACCCGACTACAATCTGCATAATCTTATGTCCGTATCCGTCCGAATCCCGACCCCTCTGCGAAAACTGACGCAAGACCAGGAACTGGTTGATGGCCAAGGCGATACCATTCGCGAGATCCTGGATAACCTCGAAAAGAATTACCCAGGGTTAAAAGAAAGAGTGTGTGACGAACAAGGGAGCGTGCGTCGATTCGTCAATATCTTTGTAAACGACGAAGATATCCGTTTTCTCCAAGACACCGCCACGGTTGTGAAATCCGGGGACGAAGTCAGCATCGTGCCTGCGATTGCGGGTGGGTAAGCCCGGGCCAGTTGCCGGTTCTCCGTTTTCGGTTTTCCGACTCCGCACAAGGCTACGTCGGACATGTCAGTTTTCGGTTGGCAACATTCAGTGCGCCAATCGGTAGCTGAGAGGCCAAGATTTTGTTTCTGGCTTGCGTGGGAAAACGGAATGTGATGAAAGAGCGGCCATGCAATTTATCGGGCGCTGTGCTCATTTTTATATAACGTTATTTGTTTCCCTAGTATCTCTCTCTGCTGCGGTAGCTCAGAATGTCGGTGAGATTCAAGCGACGATCGCCGGCAATCATTTGTATATTCCGCTTCGCATTAACGGGCACAATGCGCGGCCTTGGCTAGTGGACACCGGTGCGTTTCCCTGCGTGATTTTTGAAGGCGAAGCAAACCGGCTGAAGTTAGAAGCGCCGGCCGCAGACTCAAAGCTGCCAAGCTCTCTGTCCAGCGAGGGAAAACAACATAGAGTTGTGCTCGCCTCCGACGTCAGTTGCGGAACAATGAGCTTCGGCAAGGTACCAATGATCGTTTTGACTAGAGGCGGGCCGGCTGATTATCTCAATCAACCGAGAAACACAGCCGGAGAGTCCATTGGGATCGGACACATAAGACAGTTTAGAAACGAATTCTTATCCGGTGGAGTCCTTGGACTCGGCCTCTTGTCCCAATACGGTGCGGTCATCAACTACATCAATGGCCAGATCTTTTTTTCAGTCCATGGAGGCGCCCTTCCGGTCCAACGTCAGAACTACGAACGCATGGGGTATACCTATGTGCCATTGGAGGTCCGGAACAATCGCAGACTAGAGGTTATCGGAACAATCGGGGGATCCGAGTACAGCTTCCTAATTGATACAGGGGCCGCCCACACAGTCCTATTGGATCAAATCCGATTAAGGCAGCGCGTGCCCGCATTTCCGAGTAGCGCCCGGATGGTTGGGGGATTCCACAATTTCAAAAACCAGGGTTTGTGGGTCGGTCGTGTGCCCGGATTCCGTTTGGGCAACCAGGACGTGAGCGATACGTCTGTTGCTTTCGGTCAGATGTACGCACCCGAACAAGGCCTTTCGCATCCGTTTGCAGGATTCATCGGGCCAGATATCCTCGCAGAGCATTCGGCAATCATCGATATCGGCCATCGAGCTCTTTACCTCAAGCAAAACGGGAAACGAGGCTAAAAAGAAGTAGCGTCATCCATGCAGATCTCATTGGGGCGGCGCTCCGTCGCTGCCGTTTTCTACCGTCATCCTGGGGACCTGAATGGCATTCGAACTCAAATACCTGCGACGCAAGATTCCGGAACCCCCGGCCATGTTTTGAAGGCGAAAAAACCTCCGCTTGTTTACCCCGAAAAATCGGGCGACAACGATTAGTCTTTCCCAATAGTAGCAGGATGAGGTTGTACTGCGCGCTGGCGCTCTGGTTTCTCTTCTATTTCCTGCAGCCAGCTATCAGTCAAGATTTTGGGACGTCGAATTCAGTTCCCGGCGACCCGTCCGCCGGAGCCTTGGCGAAGGAGGTTCCCGGTGTTCCCATCCACATCGTTCGCGATACCCAGAACCATCTTTTCATCCCAATCACTGTAAATGGCGTACAATCGTGGTGGGGCCTTGATACAGGATTCATGTTCTCGATCATCGATCCCGCGATTGCTCGCAAAGCGCACCTGAAGCAAGCCGCGGACGCGAACCATGTTCCGTTTAACGCGCGCGTGAATAGTCAAATTTGCCCGATCGTTACGGTTGCCGATCTTCGATCCGGTGCACTCTCTTTTGGCCAAGCTAAGATTCCTGTATTCGAAATTGATTCCAGGCGTCACGAAAAATCACCGGAAGTCGGTAACAGCTTCGAAATGGGAGGAATTCTCGGCATGGATTTTCTTTCGCGGTTTCACGCAATCATCGACTTCGACCGGCAGGAGCTCGTTCTATCCTTGAACGGGTCTGGCCCGCCGGCAGACGCCACCGATCCCGGCTACACGCAAGTAGCTCTGCGCAGAGTCAACGGCCGAAGACTGGAAGTATCTTGCCAACTTGGAACGACTACCTCGCCGTTTCTGGTGGATACAGGTGCACCCGGAACTTCGTGTCCGGTTCAGCTCGCAGTCCAAAACCGAATCCGGCTCCGCCACAAGCCGTTCACTGAGGCGCTGATTGGCGGTGGCCCGACTCGAGCTTTTACTGGTCGAGTTAACGATTTCCGAATCGGCACCTTCTCTTGCGGAAACACCGATCTTAATTTCGCTGATCTCTCGCTGCGGCGATCATATTCCGGTCAGCCACCCGAGTATCTCCTTGGCGTCGACCTTCTCTGGAAATACCACGCGATCCTCGACATCGACCACAGCCTCCTTGAACTCAGCCAGTCACGGCGTTGACAGATCGACCCACACTTCAGATCCGTCCCATCAGTCCTATTGGTCCTATAGGATACATTTGCCCCATCCTTACAGATTGGTCGGATCGTCGTTCAAGTCGACAGGCGGCGGAGTCGGCATATCGACCGCCGGTTGCGTTTGCTGACGATCCAGTGGTCCGGCCGGTTCCGCCCGGCGCACTTGCGGCGGCGGTTTGTCCACCGGAAGCGCTCGCGGAGCAGGAGTCCAGCTTGCCTTAGCGGATTGAGCCAGCTGGGCGCCTTCTTTCACACGTGGTTTGATCGACTGGAAAGGATCATTCCCGATGACCGTAGGTTCTCGCATCGGGACCGGCTGTATTTGAGCCGGATCAGCAGCACTCGCAGCGCGCGGAGCGTCCTGCGTATGCAGCGTCCGCACGAACGATCGCGTATCATCTCCATGCAACCAGCAGGTCTCCTTCGGGAGTTGTTGCGGACTAGAGAATTCAAAGAACGTCCCTTTCTTTGGCGGGGAATCCGGATCCGAAATGGAGGTAAGCAAACATTTCGGCGTGGCAGGTAGTCCAGTATTCAGACAGACCTCGACACGCTTGAGATCAATCGGCCGGCCAAGTTCTCGCGGCGGCTGTTTCGCAAACGAGGTGTTCATTACTTCGGTCCAAATCGGCAGAGCGACTTGATTCGAGAATGCGCCTCGGTAGATCGTCTGCGGTTTATCGAAGCCAACCCAGACGCCACAGGTTATCTCGCTATCGTAGCCGACGAACCAATCATCCATGAAATTGTAGGATGTCCCGGTTTTGCCTGCCGCTGGTAACCTCTTCAGTCCAAACTGCCGGTAGGCGTTGGATCCAGTCCCGTTTTGCAAAGCCTCAGTCAGAAAAGAATGCATTTCGTAGGCTACCCCAGCGTTTATGACCGGGACCCGCTTCAATTTCTCCTGATAAACTTCGCGCCCGTCCTGCGTTTCGATCTTTGTGACCAGTAGCAGATGCTCTGGTCGGGAGCCGCTTCCCGGAAACATCAGATAAGCTTTTACCAGGTCGGCCAGTGTCATTTCACTGCTACCCAGGAAAGTCGACGGATATGACCGAAGGTTTTCCTGGATTCCTGCTTTTTTGGCTAGCTGTAGCACAGATTCCAAGCCGGTCTCGACTCCTACTCGTACCGTTGCCGCGTTTTTCGAGTCCGCCAGAATCTTGCGCATTGGTAACGGTCCTTCG
>Ga0126381_100002140_pt1 | contig 21368 bp, 19 predicted proteins | sample PanSoiMetPlot_28_FD_96465 | JGI IMG/M metagenome (GOLD analysis project Ga0126381, IMG submission 96465) | Tropical forest soil microbial communities from Panama - MetaG Plot_28 | ecosystem: Environmental > Terrestrial > Soil > Tropical forest > Bulk soil | place: Panama | collected 2016-02-17
GGGCTTGCAGTCATGGATGCCACGGCCTTCGCGCTTGCCCGGGAAAACCGTATGCCTATCATCGTGTTCTCGATCCGCAACGAGGGCGCAATCGGGGCGGCGTTGCGGGGCGAGGGGCGCTCCACGAGGGTCGGTGTATAAGTCACTCCCCCCGGGGCTGCGATCAGGTCCGCAGCGTCGGGGATTTGAAGCGCCCGGCGAGCCAAATCGGAGTGAAGGGGATTGCCATGGCAACCGCAACACACGACATCAACGAGCTCAAGCGCAGGATGCAGGGTGCAATCGCAACCCTTAAGCAGGAGCTTGGCGGGCTGCGGACCGGCCGTGCCTCGGCGACGCTGCTTGATCCGATTCAGGTCGAGGCCTACGGCACCCACATGCCGCTCAACCAGCTTGCGACTGTCAGCGTGCCCGAGCCGCGATTGATCTCGGTGCAGGTCTGGGACCGTTCCATGGTTCATGCGGTCGAGAAGGCGATCGCGGCCTCGCATCTGGGGCTCACGCCTTCGACCGAGGGGCAGGTGCTGCGGCTGCGCATCCCCGAGCTCAACGAGGAGCGCCGCAAGGAGCTCGTCAAGGTCGCCCACAAATATGCCGAGGCTGCGAAGGTGGCCGTGCGCCACGTACGGCGCGATGGGCTCGACGTGCTGAAGAAGCTTTTGAAAGATCACAAGGTCAGCGAGGACGACGAGAAGCGCTCCTCCGACCAGGTGCAGAAGGCGACCGATGAGATGATCTCCGAGGTCGACCGGATGCTCGCCGCGAAGGAAAAGGAAATCCTCACGGTGTGAGGCGGGATGAAAATGTCGAATGCAGCGCCACCCCCCGTCTCGATCCGCGCCTTCGCGATCCCCAGACACGTCGCCATCATCATGGATGGGAACGGGCGCTGGGCGGCGGCGCGCGGGCTGCCGCGCGGCGAAGGGCATCGGCGCGGGGTCGAGGCGTTGCGGCGCACCGTGCGCGCCGCCGGCGATCTCGGCATCGCCGTATTGACGATCTTCTCGTTCAGCGCCGAGAACTGGTCGCGGCCGCCCGCGGAAATCCGCGAGCTCATGGGCCTGCTGCGGCGGTTCATTCGCAACGATCTCGCCGACCTCCATCGGCACGGGGTCAAGGTGCGCGTCATCGGCGATCGCGGCGATCTTGCGCCTGATATCAAGGATCTGCTCGAAGAAGCCGAGGAGGTGACGCGCGAGAACGACAGGCTCGTGCTGGTCGTCGCCTTCAATTACGGCGCCCGGCAGGAGATTACGCGGGCGGCGCAGCGCCTGGCGGCACAGGTGGCCGCCGGCTGCCTGTCGGTCACGGCGGTGACGGCGGAGGCGCTCGCGGCACATCTCGATGCGCCCGATCTGCCCGATCCCGATCTCATCATTCGCACGAGCGGCGAGCAGAGGTTGTCGAATTTTCTGCTCTGGCAGGCAGCCTATAGCGAGCTCGTTTTCGTACCGGTCCATTGGCCGGACTTCGATCGGGCCGCGCTCGAGCAGGCGATTGCCGAATATCGCCGCCGCGAGCGCCGCTTCGGCGGCCTGGTGGCCAAGACCGGATCGTGACCGGTGCGTGCGGGCGATCCCGGCTCTTCCGGTGTGCAGGCGAGCGGCAGCGAACTGATGCTGCGGATCGCCTCCGCGCTCCTGCTCGCGCCGCTCGCGCTCGGCTCGGCCTATATCGGCGGCTGGCCTTTCGTGATCTTCTGGAGCCTCGCCGCGTTAGGCATATGGTGGGAATGGACTTGGCTGGTTGCGGGCGAGAGGTCGAAATGGGTCCTCATGGCGGGTGGATCGGCGCTGGTGATCTCGCTTGTGCTGGCGAGCCTGGGCCGCCCGGCGGTGGCGGTGCTCGTTGTCGCGCTCGGTTCCGCGGCGGCCGGTGCAGTAGCGCCGGCAGGGCGGCGCGGATGGGCGGCTGCAGGTCTGCCTTATGCGGGCGCGGTCGGAATCGCGCCGATCATGCTTCGTTTCGACAGCGAGGATGGCTTTCTCGCCATGGTGTTCCTGTTCGCGATCGTGTGGACGACCGACAGCGCGGCCTATTTCTGCGGGCGCATGATCGGCGGTCCCAAGCTCTTGGCGCAGGTCAGCCCCAAGAAAACCTGGTCGGGCGCGATCGGCGGGCTCGCAGGCGCGATAATCGCCGCCATCGCGGTCGCAGAGGTCGCGGGGCTCGCGCAAGTGGCGGCGCTTGCGGGCATCGGTGCGATCCTGTCGGTTTTTGCGCAGGCGGGAGACTTGTTCGAATCCCGATTGAAGCGCACCTTCGGGGCCAAGGATTCGAGCCACCTTATCCCCGGTCACGGGGGCTTGATGGATCGCCTGGACGGCTTTGTGGCGGCTGCGGCCGCGGCGGCGTTGATTGGCATCCTGCTGGGCGGCATCGAAGCGCCGGCGCAGGGTCTGTTGGTATGGTAGATTCATGAGTCGGCAAGCCCCAAGGTCGCAGCCCGCATCGTCCGCCTCCGCCAACGGGGAGCGCTCCGTGACGCTGCTGGGCGCCACCGGCTCGATCGGTGCAAGCACCATCGATCTCATCAAGCGCGAGCCCGAGCGCTATCGCGTGGAAGCGGTGAGCGCGCACAAGAGCGCCGCTGCACTCGCCACGCTCGCGCGCGAGACGAACGCCCGGTTTGCGGCGATCGGCGACCCGGCCGCATACCGAGAGCTCAAGGACGCGCTCGGGGGAACCGACATCGCGGTCGGCGCCGGTCCGGACGCCTTGGTCGAAGCCGCGCAACGGCCGGCGCAATGGGTGATCGGCGCAATCACCGGCGCTGCCGGGCTCAAGCCGACACTGGCGGCCGCCGAACGCGGCGCGATCGTGGCGCTCGCCAACAAGGAGTGCCTGGTTTGCGCCGGAGGCCTTTTCATGCGGCGCGCGGCGGCCTCGGGCGCCACGGTCCTGCCGGTCGATTCCGAGCACAATGCGTTGTTCCAGGCGATGGCGGCAGGCCGCCGCGAAGACGTCCGCCGGGTGATCCTGACGGCCTCGGGCGGCCCGTTCCGCACCAAGACAGCTGCCGAGATCAAGGCGGCAACGCCGGAGCAGGCGCTGCGCCATCCGAACTGGTCGATGGGACCCAAGGTCACGATCGATTCGGCGACCCTGATGAACAAGGGGTTGGAGGTGATCGAAGCCCATCACCTGTTTGCGTTGAAACCCGCCGAGATCGACGTGCTGGTGCACCCCCAGTCGATCGTGCATGGGCTGGTGGAATTCCGGGATGGATCGCTGATCGCCCAGCTGGGCAGCCCCGACATGCGCATTCCGATCGCGCACTGCCTGGCTTGGCCCGACCAGCGCCTGTTCGGGCCGGCCCCCCGCCTCGATCTGGCGCGGGTCGCCTCTTTGACCTTCGAGGAGCCCGACTTGGCGCGCTTCCCCGCCCTCGGCCTTGCGAGGCGGGCGCTCGATGCTGGCGGGGGAGCGCCAACAGTCCTCAATGCGGCGAACGAAATCGCAGTTGCGGAATTTCTCTCCCGCAAGCTTGGGTTCGGCGGCATCACGGTCCTGGTCGAGGCGACGCTGGAGGCTGCCGTCGCCCAGGGCCTCACCCGGGACCCTGCGACAATCGAGGAGGCGATCGATATTGACCATAGCGCAAGGTTATTGGCACACGGTCTCCTGCCCGAAATTGCCGCAAAGGTATCCTAGAGTGCGTCCGAGACGGGGTCAGGGCGCCATGGCTGGGGAGGTCAACGCGCGATGAGCTTCGATTTTCTGCATGGATTGGGGGCTTTTGGCGTTTTTCCCTTTTTGGTTGTATTAACCATAGTCGTATTTTTTCACGAGTTTGGCCATTTCCTGGTGGCCCGCTGGTGCGGGGTCCGGGTTGTCACCTTCTCGATCGGGTTCGGTCCCGAGCTTTTCGGGTTTTATGACCGTCACGACACCCGCTGGAAAATCTCCGCCATTCCGCTGGGCGGCTATGTCAAGTTCTTTGGCGACGAGAACGCGGCAAGCGTGCCCGATCAGGCCGCGATCGCCGCCATGAGCGAAGCGGAGCGCAAGGTCAGCTTCGTGCACCAGAAAGTGGCGCCCCGGGCGGCCATCGTGGTGGCAGGTCCGATCGCCAATTTCATCCTGTCTATCGCGATATTCGCCGGAATCTTCATGACCGCCGGGCGGCAACTCACCCCCGCCCGGATCGACGAGGTCGTGCCCGACAGCGCTGCCGCAATGGCCGGCCTCCAGGCGGGCGATGTGATTGTCGCAATCGATGGCCAGCCCATCGACACCTTCACCGACATGCAGCGGATCGTCTCGACGAGCTCTGGGCGAACACTGGCGCTGACGGTTGAGCGGGGAAGCGACAAGCTCGAGGTCAAGGCTACGCCGACTGCAAACAGCTATTGCAACGCGGTTCTGGGAATCCGCAATCGCGGGGGGAACGCGCGATTGCAGCGGGAAAATCCGGTGACGGCCGTCGGCCTCGGTGTCGATCAGACGATCTTTGTTGTCGAACGATCAGTCTGCTTTGTCGCGGGCGTCATCCTCGGCCGCGAATCGGCAAGCCAACTCGGTGGCCCGATTCGAATCGCCGAAGCTGCAGGCGATGCTTGGCAAGCCGGCCTTGATGCAGGAGGGCTCGGCACCGCCATCGTCTGGTTGCTGAACCTGACCGCCTTTTTGTCGGCTTCGATCGGCCTGCTCAATCTCTTCCCGATCCCGATGCTGGATGGCGGTCACCTGCTTTACTACGCCATAGAGGCTGCACGCGGGCGGCCCTTGTCCGAACGGGCGCAGGAGGTCGGCTTCCGCATCGGGCTCGCGATCGTGGTGATGCTGATGATATTTGCGACGAAAAATGACCTGACCGGGCTATGGTACCGTTACATGTCCTGAGCCGGTAACTGATGGGGGCAACCAACTGGTAGTAAAGGAAAATTGTGCAAATCTGTTGATTTGCATCAAGCTCAGAACCGGTTAGAAAAGGGGTTCTGCCGGTTCGAACGCGGCCAAGCGGGGGAAAAAGGGGAAACGGGCGGGATGAACCTTTGTGGGCGTTTGATTCGGGGGCTGAGCGTTGCCAGCTTTGTCCTCGCGGGTGTCGTTTTGAATGTGTCTGCCGTCAGCCTGACGGGAGGCGCCGCTTATTCGCAGACGGTCGATTCAATCATTGTGGAGGGTAACCGGCGCGTCGAGGCGCCGACGATCCGGTCTTACTTCAAGGCCGGGCCGGGCGGGCGGCTGGACGCCCAGAGCATCGATGACGGCTACAAGGCGCTCTACGCCACCGGCCTGTTCCAGGATGTGCGCATCAGCCAGTCGGGCGGGCGGATTGTCGTGACCGTGATCGAAAACCCGGTCATCAACCGGATCGCCTTCGAGGGAAACCGAAAGATCAAGGACGATCAGCTCAAGGGGGAAATCCAATCCAAGGAACGCGGGACCCTCTCGCGCGCGGTGGTGCAGTCCGACGTGCAGCGCATTGTCGAGGTCTACCGGCGGGGAGGCCGCTTCGACGTCCGAGTCGAGCCCAAGGTCATCGACCTTCCCAACAGTCGGGTCGATCTCGTCTTCGAGATCAGGGAAGGACAGAAAACCGACGTCAAGACCATCCTGTTCGTCGGCAACCACGCCTATTCGAGCTACCGCCTCAAGGACGAGATCAAGACCTCGGAAAGCAATCTCCTGGCCTTTCTGCAGACCACCAATATCTATGATCCGGACCGGATCGAGGCCGACCGCGAGCTGCTGCGCCGCTTCTACCTCAAGCACGGCTACATCGACATTCGAGTCGTATCGGCGGTGGGCGAGTACGACCCCACGCAGGGCGGGTTTGTCATCACCTTCACGGTCGACGAGGGCCAGCAATATCGGATCGGCCGGATCGACGTGAACTCCACCATCCCGGGCTTGAGCCCCGGCCTGGTGCGGCCGCGGTTGCGCATGTCTGAAGGCGACGTCTACAACGCCGAGGCGATCGAGAAGTCGGTCGAGGACATGACGGTCGAGGCCGCAAAGCAGGGCTTTGCGTTCGCGACCGTGCGCCCGGGCGCGGATCGCCACAACGAAAACCGGACCATCAACCTCGTCTTCAGCGTCGATGAGGGGCAGCGCGCCTACATCGAGCGCATCAACATCCGCGGAAATACCAAGACCCGCGACTATGTGGTCCGCCGGGAATTCGACCTTGCTGAGGGCGACGCCTATAACCGCGCGCTGATCAGTCGTGCCGAGCGGCGCCTCAAGAACCTCACCTATTTCAAGAACGTCAGGATCACCACCGAGCCCGGCTCGGCGCCGGACCGGGTCATCGTCAATGTCGACGTGGAGGATCAGTCGACCGGTGAGATCTCGCTGTCCGGCGGTTACTCGACCTCGGACGGGGCGTTGGCGGAGGCTAGCATCGGCGAGCGCAACCTGTTTGGTCTTGGCCTGGCCGCGCGGGCCTCGGTCCAGTACGGCCAGTATTCGAAGGGTGCGAACCTTTCCTTCGTAGAGCCCTACCTGCTGGGCTACCGGCTGGCGGCCGGCATCGACCTCTATGCCAAGCAGCAATTGCCCTCGAACTTCGTCTCCTATCAGACCGACACGGTCGGCGCCAATCTCAGGCTGGGCGTCGCGCTACGCGAAGATCTCTCCATGCAGCTGCGCTATTCGGCCTATCGGCAAGAGATCAAGCTGCCCTCATTTTTGCAAAATTGCAACAACATCAATCCGGATTTCATCTCGACCTTCCCGACTCCTTCAAATGGTGTCAACGGCTACGGGGACACGCCCGCCACGACCTTCCCGGGGCTCGCCGGCACCGGGACCACCAACCAGAATTGCTATACCGATGGCGAAGCCTCGCTCCCGGTCAAAATCGAGCTTCTGAGCGGAGCGGTCTTCACCTCGCTGGTGGGCTATACGCTCGCCTACAATACGGTCGACGACAACCGCAACCCGTCGAGCGGCATCGCGGCGTCGTTCAATCAGGATTTTGCCGGCGTCGGCGGCGACGTCAGGTTTGTTCGCCAAACCGTGGACTTCCGCAAATACTATGAGGTGCTCTCCGATGTCGTCGGAGTCGTGCACCTGCAGGGCGGCTTGATTCGCGGCTGGGGCAACGGCTCGGTGGATTTCGGCCAGATCGGAACGAACGGCGTGCGCATGCTCGATAACTTTCAGATGGGGCCGAACCTCGTCCGCGGCTTTGCGCCCGCCGGCATCGGCCCGCGCGATCTGACCTTCGGCACTACCAATGACGCGATCGGCGGCACGCAGTTCTGGGGTGCCAGCGTCGAGTTCCAGGCGCCGCTTTTCATGCTGCCGAAGGACATCGGGCTGAAGTTCGCGACCTACGCAGACGCCGGCTCGCTCTGGCACTACATGGGACCGCTAAGCCTGCCGGCGACCGGCGAGACGATGACGCCTTCGACCGACTCCATGTTTATCAACTCGTCCGCCGGCGTTGGTCTGCTCTGGGCTTCTCCGTTTGGACCAATCAGGTTCGATCTGGCCTATCCGATTACGAAGCGCTCCTTCGATCGGACTCAGATTTTCCGGTTCAGCGGCGGCACGAGCTTCTGACGGCGCGCCGCCCGGCGCCCGAGATATGCGATATCGGAGGCCGGAAGTTCGACAATCCGGCGAAGATCGCCCACAATGAATGAAGGGGCGCCATTGCGTCCCTGCATCGCGAGCCGGTATATCCGGCCGCGCCGCGATCGATAATGGCGCAGGCAGCGCGGGACCGGCGGGCATGTCCGGGCGGGAAGGAGCCGAGAGGGTGCGAAGGCGGCTCATGGGGAAGATCACATGAGCGAGCCGACCGTTGCCATCGAGGCCGCCGATATCGCCGTCATCCTGCGGGCGCTGCCGCACCGCTATCCGTTCCTGATGGTCGATCGCATCATCGGCGTACGCGGCGACGAGGCGGCGATCGGCATCAAGAACGTGACCATCAACGAGCCGCAGTTTCTCGGCCATTTTCCCGGCAATCCGGTCTTTCCCGGCGTGCTGATGATCGAGGGCATGGCGCAGACGGCGGGAGTGATCTGCCTGCTAGGCAAGAATGGGCCGCAGCAGGCAGGCCAAGTCTATTTCCTGACCATCGACAAGGCCAAGTTTCGCAAGCCGGTCCTGCCCGGGGACACGATCGAGTATCACATGACCAAGATCGCCCGGAAAAGGAACATGTGGTGGTTCCGCGGCGAAGCCATGGTGGCGGGACAGCTCGTCGCCGAGGCCGAAGTCGGCGCCCTGCTGTCGTGAGGCCGGGAATGGGCACGATCGACCCCAGCGCCCGGATCGAAGCGGGGGCTGTCATCGGACAGGATGTGTCGATCGGCCCTTTTTGCGTCATCGGCCCCAATGTGGTCCTGGGCGAGGGCTGCAAGCTCCTGGCCCATGTGCATCTGAGCGGCCACACCGGGATCGGAGCGAGGACGGTCATCTATCCGTTCGCCTCGCTCGGCACTCCGCCGCAATCAGTCAAATATCGTGGGGGGGCGACCCGCCTCATCGTGGGCGCGCACTGTGATATCCGCGAAGGCGTGACCATGAACACCGGCACCGAGGACGGCGGCGGTGTGACCGTGGTCGGCGACCGGTGCTTCTTCATGGCCGGCTCGCATGTCGGGCACGACTGCCGGGTGGGCAGCGACGTGACGTTCGCCAACAACGCGGTCATCGGCGGCCATGTCATGATCGGCGACCGCGCGGTGCTGGGTGGGCAGGCGGCGGTGCACCAATTCGTGCGGGTGGGGGAAGACGCAATGATCGGGGGGGTCAGCGGTGTCGCCAGTGACGTGATCCCGTTCGGATTTGCGCTGGGTCAGAGGGCCGAGCTTGTCGGGTTGAACATGGTCGGGCTCAAGCGGCGAGGTCATAGCCGCGCCGACCTGCATCAGCTTCGCCAGGGCTTTCGGGCATTGTTCCTGGGGGCCGGTGAGTTTCGCGATCGCGTCGAGGCGGTAGCGGCGAAATATGTCGCCGCGCCGCTGGTCCGCAAGATCATTGATTTTCTGCGCGAAGGAGGATCGCGCTCGCCCATGATGCCGCCACGGAGCCGTGAAGGCGGACATCCGGAAGCAGCGGCGATGCATGAGTGACCTCAAGCGAGCCGTCAAGGAGAGCGAAGGGCCGCTTGCGATCATCTGCGGGGGCGGCAGCCTGCCGTTTGCGGTCGCCGATGCGGCGCTCCGCCACGGCCGCGGCATTGTCATGTTTGCGTTGCGCGGCTTTGCCGATCCGGGCAGGGTCGAAGCGTATCCGCATCATTGGACCAGGCTCGGTCAATACGGCCGGTTTTGCCGCATCGCCCGGCAAGAGGGCTGCCAGGAGGTCGTTTGCGTCGGTTCGGTCGTGCGGCCGGCGGTCCGGCATATCTGGCCGGACCCCGCCGGCCTGCTGCTCATGTCGCGGATCGTGTTTCGAGGCGGTGACAATCGCCTGTTGTCGAGCATCATGACAGCCTTCGAGAATGACGGCTTCCGGCCCCTCGGAGCACACGAGGTCGCGCCGGAAATCCTGCTGCCGGAGGGCGCGCTCGGCGGTTTCCATCCAACCCGTGCTCAGCGTGAAGATATCGCGCTCGGCCTGTCTGTGTTGCATGCCATCGGACCCTTCGATGTCGGACAGGCCGCGATCGTCGCCGACAAACATGTGTTGGCGGTGGAGGGCGCGGGAGGTACCGATGAGATGCTGGCCCACTTCGCCGACCTTCGCCGCCGCAGCCGCATCCGTTCCAAGGGAGGGGTCCTGATCAAGGCGCCAAAGCCAGGGCAGGATCGCCGGATCGATCTGCCCGCGATCGGACCGCACACCGTCGAGGGCGCTGAGCGCGCCGGACTTGCGGGCATTGCCAGCATTGCCGGCGCGACCATCGTTGCGGAGGGCGAGCGGGTGAGGCAGGGCGCAGATCGCGCACGGATTTTTGTCGTGGGTGTCCGCGAGCACGCCGCAAGCTCGAACGGATAGATGATGCGTGCTCCGCAAACGCGCGATCGAAGCTGCACCTTCGCCCTCGTCGCCGGCGAGAAATCGGGCGACCGACTCGGTGCTGCCTTGATGCGGGCGCTCAAGGAGCGCACTGGCGGCGCAATCCGTTTTGCCGGCGTCGGCGGACATGACATGGCGCAGGAGGGTCTCCAGAGTCTGTTCCCGATCGACAACCTCGCGATCATCGGCTTCGCCGCCATCCCGCGGCAGCTGCCCCTCATCCTGCGGCGCATCCGCGAGACGACACAGCTGGTGCTCGCCGCTCGGCCCGATGCGCTCGTGATCATCGACAGCCCCGATTTCACCCACCGGGTGGCGAGGCGCGTTCGGAAAGCCGCGCCATCCATCCCAATCATCGATTATGTCTCGCCCACGGTCTGGGCCTGGCGGCCCGGCCGCGCGCGGGCAATGCGCAGCTACGTCGACCACGTTCTGGCGCTCCTGCCGTTCGAGCCGGAAGCGCATCGGCGGCTCGGCGGCCCGCCGTGTACTTATGTGGGGCACCCGGTTGCCGAGGAGCTTGCGCTGCTGCGGCCAGATGCCGAGGAGGCGCGGCGCCGCCTGGCGGAGCCGCCCCTCGTGCTCGTATTGCCGGGGAGCCGCGGCGGCGAAATCCGCAGGCTCCTTCCGGTTTTCGGGCAGGCGATGGCGATCCTCGGCGCAAGGCGTGCGGCGATCGAGATCGTCCTGCCGACGCTTCCGCATCTGGAGGCGCGGATCAAGGCAGCCACCGCCGGTTGGCCGCTGCAGCCGCGCATCGTTGTCGATGTCAGTGAGAAGCAGACTGCGTTCCGCCGCGCCCGCGCGGCGCTCACGAAATCGGGCACCGTCACGCTTGAGCTTGCGCTCGCCGGCGTGCCCATGGTCGCGGCGTACAAAGTCTCTCTCATCGAGGAGGTCGTGGCGCGACTCGCCATCCAGGTGTCCACTGCCAATCTCCCCAACCTCATCCTGGGGGAGAACGTGGTGGGGGAATATTTCCAGCGCATGTGCACGCCGCAAAACCTCGCTGACGCGCTCGTCCCGCTCCTCGCCGAGGGACCGCCGCGGAGCCGGCAAATCGACGCTTTTCGCCGCGTCGACAGGATAATGGACTGCGGGGCGGCTTCGCCGAGCGGCCGCGCTGCCGACATCGTCATCGAGATCGCGGGACGCGGAACGGACCGGTCACGGTCGATGGATGCAAGCGAACGCCAGTGACGTGCTGCGGTCCGATTACTTGCGCCGGGAGATCGGGATATAGTCGCGCCGGGTCGATCCGGTATAAAGCTGGCGCGGACGGCCGATCTTCTGGTCCGGATCCTCGATCATCTCCTTCCATTGCGCAATCCACCCGACCGTGCGCGCGACCGCAAACAGCACTGTGAACATGTTGGTCGGAAAACCCATCGCCTTGAGGGTTATGCCCGAATAGAAGTCGATGTTGGGATAAAGCTTCTTCTCGATGAAATAGTCGTCGTGCAGCGCGACCCGTTCGAGCTCGACCGCCACGTCGAGCAACGGATCGTCCTTGACGCCAAGCTCAGCCAGGACCTCGTGGCAGGTCTTCTGCATGATCTTGGCGCGCGGATCGTAGTTCTTGTAGACGCGGTGGCCGAAACCCATGAGGCGGAACGAATCGTTCTTGTCCTTGGCGCGCCGCACATATTCGGGGATGCGCTCCGGCGTGCCGATCTCGCGCAGCATGTTGAGCGCGGCCTCGTTGGCGCCGCCATGCGCCGGACCCCACAGGCAGGCGCAGCCTGCCGCTATGCAGGCGAATGGATTGGCACCGGAGGATCCGGCCAACCGCACCGTCGAGGTCGAGGCATTCTGCTCGTGATCGGCGTGCAGGATGAAGATGCGATCCATTGCACGGGCAAACACGCCGTTGATCTTGTACTCCTCGCACGGCACCGCATAGCACATGCGCAGGAAGTTGGAGGCGTAGTCGAGATCGTTCTTCGGATAGACGAAAGGCTGTCCGACCGAATATTTGTACGCCATGGCGGCTAGCGTGGGCATCTTGGCGATCATGCGCAGTGAAGCGACCATGCGCTGATGCGCATCGGAGATGTCGGTCGAGTCGTGATAGAAGGCCGAAAGAGCGCCGACGCAGCCGGTCATGATGGCCATCGGATGCGCGTCGCGCCGGAAGCCCTGGAAGAACCTGCTCATCTGCTCGTGAACCATCGTGTGATGGGTCACGCGGTTGTCGAAGTCGGCCTTCTGTGCCGGGGTGGGCAGCTCGCCATACAACAGGAGATAACAGGTCTCGAGAAAATCGCCGTGCTCGGCAAGCTGCTCGATCGGATAGCCGCGATAGAGCAGGATGCCCTCGTCACCGTCGATGAAGGTGATCTTGGATTCGCAGCTGCCGGTGGAGGTGTAGCCCGGATCGTAGGTGAAGATGCCGGCCTGCGAATAGAGCTTGCCGATGTCCATGACCGAGGGGCCGATGGTCCCCTCGTAGATCGGGAACGAGTGATCCTTGTTGTCGATCGTGAGCTTGCCGCTCTTGGTGTTGGCACCGGTCTTTGCGTCCATGATCGTGCCCTCGGTAGCCTCGCTTCAGCAGGCGCGTCGCGCTCGCCATCAAGTGCGACGGTGCCGCAAAACCCGTCGGCAAGCCCGCGCCAGCAGCCCCTTGGGTTGGGTAGCCCATCCAAGTGTGCACCGCAAGATGGCGCCGGGAAGCAGCGTGCCGGCAATCTCGCTCTTGCCCCGCACCCGGCCTTTGGAGCACCTTATCCGGCCACCTGATCGCGCAGCCGCGCGAGGCTCTCGGACTTTCCCAGCACCGCAAGGACATCGAAAATGCCCGGCGAGGTCGTCCGCCCGGTCAGGGCCGCCCGCAACGGCTGCGCCACGCTGCCGAGCTTTGCGCCCTTGCGCTCCGCAAAGGTGCGCACCGCCTGCTCGGCCTGCTCCGCCGTCCACGGCTCGACCGCATCGAGGGCACCTGCGATCTCGCCCAGCATGGCGCGGGCGTCGGCGGTGAGCAGCGCGGCCGCCTTGTCATCGAGCGCAAGCGGGCGTCCGCGCAGCAGGAAACGCGCCCCGTCGAGGAGGTCGACCAGCGTCTTGGCGCGTTCCTTGAGACCGGGCATGGCCGCCAAGAGCTGTCCGCGCAGCTGCGGCGTCATCTCGGCGGCAAGCTCGGGCCCGCCCGCGATATGCGGCAGGAGCCGCTCGACCTCCTTGAGGAGATCGCCGTCGGCGGTATTGCGCATGTAATGGCCGTTGATGCTCTCGAGCTTGGCAAAGTCGAAGCGCGCAGGCGAGCGTCCGATCTGCGGCAGATCGAAGGTCGCGACCATTTCCTCGGTGGAGAAAATCTCCTGGTCGCCGTGGCTCCATCCGAGCCGCACCAGATAGTTTCGCAGCGCCGCCGGCAGGTATCCCATGGCCCGGTAGGCATCGACCCCAAGCGCGCCGTGTCGCTTCGAGAGTTTCGAGCCGTCCGGCCCATGGATCAGCGGAATATGCGCCATCACCGGCACCTTCCAGCCGAGCGCGTCGTAGATATGCTTCTGGCGGGCCGCGTTGGTCAGGTGGTCATCGCCGCGGATGATGTGGGTGACATTCATGTCATGATCGTCGACCACCACCGCCAGCATATAGGTTGGCGTGCCGTCGGAGCGCAGCAGCACCAGATCATCGAGGTTCTCGTTCTGCCAAGCGACCCGGCCCTGGACCTGGTCCTCGATGACTGTCTCGCCGGTGAGGGGAGCCTTGAGGCGGATCACCGGCTTGATGCCGGGCGGAGCCTCACTCGGGCCGCGATCGCGCCAGCGGCCGTCATAGAGCTTGGAGGTGCCGGCACGGCGCGCCGCTTCCCGCATCTGCGCAAGCTCCTCGGGCGACGCGTAGCAGCGGTATGCCTTGCCGGCGGCGAGAAGCTCCTCGACAACCTCGCGGTGCCGGGCCGAGCGGGCAAACTGATAGATGGTATCTCCGTCCCATTCGATGCCAAGCCAGGCAAGCCCGTCCAGGATCGCGTCGATTGCCGCCTGGGTCGAGCGCTCGCGATCGGTATCCTCGATCCGCAGCAGCATCCTGCCGCCGCGGCCGCGGGTATAGAGCCAGTTGAACAGCGCCGTCCGCGCACTTCCGATATGGAGGAAGCCGGTGGGGGAGGGTGCAAAGCGGGTTACGACGGTCTCGGGCATCTGGGCATCGCAGCCTTGTCAGTGGCGCCGGCCGTGTAGCACAGGCACTGGCGGAGTCGTGACAATTCACCTTTGATCGGAAGCACGGCTTCGGCGTGGGGCCACCTTGGCGGCGGAATGCGGATTTGCCACATAAGGGCGTGACGGAACCGGCGCAGGGATAGAGGCTCAAGAGCATGACGGCAAGCGAAACACTCGTTGCGGAGGCGGGACGCGACTTCATCCGCGACATCATTGCGGCGGACCTGAAGTCCGGACGGCACGCAACTGTGGTCACCCGGTTTCCGCCGGAGCCCAACGGCTATCTTCATATCGGGCATGCCAAGGCCATTTACCTCAATTTCTCAGTCGCCGACGAGTTCGGCGGACGCTGCCATCTGCGCTTCGACGACACCAATCCGGCCAAGGAGGAGCAGGAGTACATCGACGCCATCAAGGCCGATGTGCATTGGCTCGGCTTCGATTGGGGCAAGCATCTCTATCATGCGTCGGACTATTTCGAGCAGCTTTACCAGTGGGCCGAGCATCTGATCCGCGCCGGCGACGCCTATGTGGATGACCAGTCGCATGAGGAGATGCGGGTCCGGCGCGGCACCCTGACCGAGCCCGGGCAGAACAGCCCCTACCGGGAGCGCAGCATCGAGGAGAACCTCGACCTGTTCCGGCGGATGCGGGCGGGCGAGTTTCCCAACGGGGCACGCGTGTTGCGCGCCAAGATCGACATGGCGTCGGGCAACATCAACCTGCGCGACCCCGTGCTTTACCGCATCCTGCACGCCGGCCACCCGCGCACCGGCACCGCCTGGTGCATCTATCCGAGCTACGATTTCGCCCATGGCCAGTCGGACGCGATCGAGGGAATCACGCACTCGCTCTGTACGCTCGAGTTCGAGGATCATCGGCCGCTCTATGACTGGTTCCTCGATCACCTGCCGGTGCCCTCGCGGCCGCGCCAGATCGAGTTCGCGCGCCTCAATCTGCCCTACACGGTGATGTCAAAGCGGGTGCTGACCCAGCTCGTGCGGCAGGGCCATGTGTCGGGCTGGGACGATCCGCGCATGCCGACCCTTGCGGGCCTGCGCCGCCGCGGTGTGCCGCCCGCCGCGATCCGCGATTTCGTGCGCCGGGTCGGGGTGGCCAAGGCCAACAGCGTGGTCGATATCGCGATGTTCGAGCACGCGGTTCGCGAGGTGCTGAACCGGTCGGCGCCGCGGCGCATGGCGGTGCTGCGGCCGCTGAAGGTCACCATCGAGAACTATCCGGTGGGGGCGGGCGAGGAGCTCGAAGCGCTCAACAATCCGGAAGATCCTTCGGCCGGCACGCGGCGCATCCGCTTTTCCCGCGAGATCTATATCGAGCGCGACGACTTCATGATCGATCCGCCGAAGAAATTCTTTCGGCTTGCGCCGGGCCGCGAGGTGCGGCTGCGCTACGCCTATTTCATCACCTGCCGCGAGGTGGTGAAGAATGCCGCCGGCGAGGTGGTCGAGCTCAAGTGCACCTATGACCCGGCAACCCGCGGCGGCAACGCGCCCGACGGGCGCAAGGTGCAGGCGACGCTGCATTGGGTCAGCGCCGAGGCGATGACGGCCGAGGTTCGCCTCTACAATCCGCTGTTCACCCGACCCGATCCGGGAGGTGTCTCCGATTTTGCCGCAAGCCTCAACCCCCAATCGCTCGAAGTGCTGACGGACGCCCGCATCGAGCCGGCCTTGGGTAACGCCCTGCCGGGTGTCGCGGTGCAGTTCGAGCGGCAGGGCTATTTCTGCCGGGATGCCGACTGGAAGACGAACCATCCGGTCTTCAACCGCACGGTCGGCCTGCGCGACACCTGGGCCAAGGTGAGCAGCGCCGGCTGAGCAACCGGCGCTGACCCTCAATAGCGGCGGAACAAGCCGACGAGCTTGCCCTGGATGCGCACCCGTTGGGGCGGCAGGATACGCACCTCGTAGGCAGCGTTGGCCGGCTCGAGCGCGATCGAGGCGCCGCGCCGGCGGAACCGCTTCAAGGTCGCCTCCTCGTCGTCGATCACGGCGACCACGATGTCGCCGGTCTCGGCCGCTTCGGTCTTCCGCAGGAGCGCAGTGTCGCCATCCAGAATGCCGGCATCGATCATCGAATCGCCGCGCACTTCGAGGGCGAAATGCTCGCCCGAGCTCAAGAGGTCCGGCGGCACGTTGATGACATGGCTCTTGGTCTCGATCGCCTGGATTGGCGTTCCGGCGGCGATCCGGCCCATGACCGGAACCGCAACCGGCCGGCCGCCGTCGTCTTCCGAGGCCGTGCGAACGCGCCCGAGATTGCCCTCGATCACGCTCGGCGTGAAGCCGCGGGTCCGTGCGCCGCCGATCCCGTGCGCAACCGATTCGGGCAGCTTGATCACCTCGATGGCGCGCGCCCGATTGGGAAGCCGGCGAATGAACCCGCGCTCTTCGAGCGCGGTGATCAGCCGATGGATCCCGGATTTGGAGCGCAGGTCGAGCGCGTCCTTCATCTCGTCGAAGGACGGGGGCACGCCGGTCTCCTTCAACCGCTCGTGTATGAAACGCAGAAGCTCGAACTGCTTGCGTGTGAGCATCGTGGCCTTTCCCCAGCTTCGAGAGCGATGTTCCTCGACGATCCTTTGGTCGACCTATGGCGATTGACTCTTGTGACTCTTGGCCTGACCTATTCGACGCGCCAGAAACAAATCATGAACATACCCTATCCGTTCCATATGTGTTCTGCAACCATTTAATTTGAAGTGAAGAACTGCATTTGCGGCTAAAGCGCGAGCTTAACGATGGAGCACGGGCTGCCAGCGGGGGCCGGCGGCGCATACGGCGTGCGAATCACCAAGCAGTCGGCGTGCGCCAACGGGGCCAGCATGGAACTGTCCTGGACCGGATAGGGGGTCGCCAGCAAGGAACCGTTGGGGCCAGGCTCGATGGTGGCGCGCAGATAGTCGGCGCGCTCGTCGTTTGCCGGCAGATCGCAGCCGAGCAGCGCCTGCTCGGGTTCCTGGGCAATGTCGCTGCGGCCGCAAAGCCGCCGGATCAGCGGCACCAGGAACAGGAACGAGCAGACATAGGCCGACACCGGGTTGCCGGGGAGCCCCAGCACATGCATGCCGCCGAGCCGGCCGTGCAGCATGGGCCGGCCGGGGCGCATGGCGATCTTCCAGAACGAGAGCGTGAGGCCCTCGCCGGCGAGTGCCTTCTGCACGAGGTCATATTCCCCGACTGAAGCGCCCCCGGAGGTCACCAGGATATCCGCCCCGCTCTCTCGCGCGCGCCGCACCCCAGCGACGGTTTCGGCCAGGCGATCCGGCACAATGCCGAGATCGATGATCTCGCAGCCCTCGCGGCGCGCCAGCGCGATCGTGGCGTATCCGTTCGAATAGACGATCTCGCCGGGTCCAGGCTCCGAGCCCGGCATCACCAGCTCGTCCCCGGTCGCCAGCACCGCCACCAAGGGGCGCCGGTGCACCGGAACCGTGGGATGGTTCATGGCGGCCGCCAGGGCGAGATCGCGATCGCTCAGCCGATGGCCCCCTGCAAGGAGCCCGGCGCCGGCCGCGAAATCGAGCCCCTTGGGGCGGACATTGCGGCCCTTGCCGGTCGGCTTCTCCACGACCACCGCGTCGGCCTTGCGCCGGGTGTGCTCCTGGATGACCACCGTATCGGCGCCTGCCGGCATCACGCCGCCGGTGAAGATGCGGGCCGCCTCGCCGGCGCCCACCGTGCCGGCAAACGGGCGTCCCGCCGCCACCTCGCCGATGACCCTCAGGGTTGCCGGCGCCTGCGCGACATCCGCGGCCAGCACCGCATAGCCGTCCATGGCAGACACATCCGCAGGGGGTTGGGTGCGCAAGGCCGCAAGGCTCTCCGCCAGCACGCGGCCATGGGCCTGCCCGAGCGGCACTCTCTCGGCGCTCAGAGGCGCAGCGTCCCGCAGCACCAGCGCAAGGGCTTCCGCAACCGGCAACAACGCCACGCTCGATCTCCCGCAGGCGAGGGCACGCCTCGCCGGTTTCCCGTCGTCACCGCCCCGTCGCCCGATAATGTCCCGACTTCCCGCCGCTCTTCTCGATCAACCGAATGCCCTCGATGCGCATGCCGCGCTCCACCGCCTTCACCATGTCGTAGATGGTGAGGCAGGCGACCGCGACCGCCGTCAGGGCCTCCATCTCCACACCGGTCTGCCCTGTCACCTTGGCGCTCGCGCGCACCAGCAGGCCGGGCAATTTTCGATCCGGCTCAATCTCCACGGCAATCTTGGACACCGGTAGCGGATGGCACAGCGGGATCAGCTCATGGGTGCGTTTGGCGGCCATGATGCCGGCGATGCGCGCGGCGCCGAGCACGTCGCCTTTCTTGGCATTGCCCGCAAGCACGAGATCGAGCGTACCCGCCCCCATCACCACCCGCCCTTCGGCAACAGCCACGCGCGCGGTTGCGGCTTTGGTGGAGACATCCACCATGCGCGCCTCGCCGCCCTTGGCGAGATGGCTGAGCTTGCGCGGCCGCCCCATGCGCTACTCCGCGGCGCCCAGCGGGCGCGGCTCGCTCGCCCGCGCCGCGCCCGCAAGGAGCGCGCGGGTTGCAGCCTCGACATCGCTCTGCCGCATCAGGCTCTCGCCCACCAGGAAGGCGGCAATGCCGAGCGCATGGAGCGCGGCCATGTCGGCGGGCGTGAAAATGCCGCTTTCCCCGACCGCGATGCGATCCCGGGGGATCGTTGGCGCCAAGAGGCGGCTCGTCGCAAATGTCGTCTCGAAGGTCCGAAGGTTGCGGTTATTAATGCCGATGAGGCGCGAGCGAAGCCTTGCCGCGCGTTCAAGCTCGCGCTCATCGTGCACCTCAATGAGGACATCCATGCCAAGCCCGATGGCCGCATCCTCGAGATCGCGCGCCAGCGCATCGTCCACCGCCGCCATGATGATCAGGATGCAATCGGCGCCCCATGAGCGCGCCTCGACGACCTGATAAGGATCGTACATGAAATCCTTGCGCAAAACCGGTAGGTTGGTCGCCGCCCGCGCGCCGATCAGATGCTCAGGGCTGCCCGCAAATGACGGCGCGTCGGTGAGCACCGAAATGCAGGCGGCGCCGCCCCGCGAATAGGCGCGCGCCAGGGCGGGCGGATCGAAGTCGGCGCGGATCAGCCCCTTCGAGGGGCTCGCCTTCTTGATCTCGGCGATCAGCGCGTACTGGCCCCGGTCGATCTGACGCTCGATCGCAGTGCGGAAGCCGCGCGGGGAGGGGGCTGCGCGGGCCGCAGCCTCCATTGCGGCAAGCGGCCGGGCGCGCTTGGCGGAGGCGATCTCCTCGCGCTTGTAGCTTTCGATCTTGACCAGGATATCGGCCATCAAGCGCCTCGCGTCCCGGGCCTGACCCGGGACCGTTCCAAGCTCGGGATATGTAACGGTCCCGTGTCTGTGGCGCACCGCCAAAATGCAGTGCGGCTTGGCCGGGAGACCTCAGGCATTGGAAACCGCAATCAGGCGATCCAGACGCCCTTCGGCCTCGCCCGAATCAACCGATTTAGAGGCGAGCGCAACCCCCGCCTTGAGGTCGCCGGCGCGTCCCGCCACGATCAGTCCGGCCGCGGCGTTGAGGATGGCGACATCCCGGTACGGTCCCTTGCGCCCTTTGAGCACATCGAGAAGGGCCTCCGCATTCGCCTTGGCGTCGCCGCCGCGCAGTTCCTCAGCCTTGACCCGCTTGAGACCCACATCCTCGGGGGCAATCTCGAAGGTTTTCACGGAGCCGCGTTCGAGCGCCGCCACGTAGGTTGGGCCGGACGTGGTGATCTCATCGAGCCCATCGGAGCCATGCACCACCCACGCCTGCTCCGACCCGAGATTTTTCAGCACCTCGGCCAAGGGCTCGATCCATTGCCGCGAGAACACGCCGACCATCTGCCGCCTGACCCCGGCCGGATTGGAGAGCGGACCGAGCAGGTTGAAGATCGTGCGGGTGCCAAGCTCGACCCGGGTCGGCCCTACGTTCTTCATGGCGGGGTGGTGGGCGGGCGCGAACATGAAGCCGATGCCGGCATCGCGGATGCAGCGCGCCACGCTGTCGGGCGCAAGCTCGACCGCGACCCCCAGCGCCCCCAGCACATCGGCGGCGCCCGAGCGCGAGGAAAGCGCCCGATTGCCGTGCTTGGCGACCGGCACCCCGGCGCCCGCCACGATGAAGGCCGCGCAGGTCGAAATGTTGTAGGACCCCGACGCGTCGCCGCCGGTGCCCACCACGTCGATGGCGTCGGGCGGCGCCTTCACCCGCAGCATCTTCTCGCGCATGACCGTGACGGCTCCGGTGATCTCCTCCACGGTCTCACCGCGCACCCGCAGCGCCATCAAGAGGCCGCCGATCTGGGAGGGCGTTGCCTCGCCCGACATCATGCGGTCGAAACCGCGCGCGGCTTCCTCGCGCGTGAGCGCCGCCCCGGTTGCCGCCTTGGCGATCAATGCCTTGAAATCGTCAGTCACCTGCCCCCGCTCCCGCTATCGCGACGCCCGCCGCCGGCCCTGCGGCCGGCGCAACGGCCGATCCCTCGATGAATTCCACGCCGCCGCCAGATCGAGAAAGTTCTTGATGATGAGATGGCCATGCTCGGAGGCGATGCTTTCGGGATGGAACTGCACCCCGTGCACCGGCAGTCTCGCGTGGGCCACTCCCATCACCAGGCGGTCGTCGGTCTCGGCCACGACCTTAAGATCGTCCGGCAGGCCTTTGCGCTCGACCACGAGCGAATGGTAGCGCGTTGCCTGGAACGGTCCATTGATGCCGCGAAAGACGCCTTCCCCGTTGTGCCTGATCCGCGAGACCTTGCCGTGCACCAGCACCGGCGCCCGCACCACCGCGCCGCCGAAAACCTGGCCGATCGCCTGATGGCCGAGACAGACCCCGAAGATCGGAATGCTGTCCGCCGCCCGCGCAATAAGATCGAGGCAGATGCCGGCCTCGTTTGGGGTGCAGGGTCCGGGCGACAGGACGATCGCCTCCGGGTCGGCCGCGATCACCTGATCGACCGAAATCTTGTCGTTGCGATGGACCACGACCTGTGCCCCCAGCCCGCCGAGATAGTGGAACAGGTTGAAGGTGAAGCTGTCGTAATTGTCGATCAGGACGATCATGGCGTCCGCTCTGGTGTCCGCCCGCCTCTTAGAGCATTTTCAACAAAAGTGGAATCCGGAATTGCCCGCTGGCGGCGGGCCACTCAAGGATTGCAAAGACCGTTCGGCCGCTATCCGCGATGGACCGGGTCGACCCACAGGACCTGCTCGGGCTTTTCGAC
>Ga0126381_100002142_pt1 | contig 21356 bp, 15 predicted proteins | sample PanSoiMetPlot_28_FD_96465 | JGI IMG/M metagenome (GOLD analysis project Ga0126381, IMG submission 96465) | Tropical forest soil microbial communities from Panama - MetaG Plot_28 | ecosystem: Environmental > Terrestrial > Soil > Tropical forest > Bulk soil | place: Panama | collected 2016-02-17
ACGTTGGGCAATCTCTCGCGCTCGGGAGGGATCTTTTACGCTAAAGAGCTCAATCACGTCGCTGGCTACGTCCATGCGGCCTGCGGCATTGATGCGTGGGGCGATGCGGAATGCAACCTCTTGAGAGCTCAAGGGCTTACCGCCAAGCTGCGCCACCGCGAGCAGCGCCTTGAGACCGGGATTCACGGCCGATCGCAAGGCATTCAGTCCCAAGCTGGCAATAACGCGGTTCTCACCCACCAGCGGCACCGCATCGGCAATGGTCGCAATAGCCGCGATTTTCATAAACGACAAAAGCAGTTGCGACTGATCGCGCTGGGGAAGCCGTTTGGCCATGAGAGCTTGGGCTAGCTTCAGCGCGATTCCTGCGGCGCATAGCGATTTCGAGGGATACTCACAGCCCGGCTGATTGGGATTTACGACCGCATAGGCAGGGGGCAGACCCGCCGGCCCAGGCAGGTGGTGGTCGGTAATGATCAGATCGACCCCCGCCTGTCGTGCACTCTCGGCCGCGGCGAAGGCGCGAGTACCTGCATCCACACTGATCACCAGGCGAATGCCGGCGGCGGCGGCCCGTTCGATCACATCGCCGCGTAAGTCGTAGCCTTCCCGAATGCGGTGTGGCACATGGAATTCGGTCGCGCCCCCACAGAGCTCCACGGCGGTTTTTAGGATCACCACGGCCGTGGTCCCGTCGACATCATAGTCGCCGTAGATGAGAACTTTTTCTTGCCGCTCGATTGCGCACTCTAGCCGTTCCACGGCGGCTTTCATTCCCGCCATCAAATAAGGCGAGTGGAGGTCGTTGAGCGACGGGGTCAGGAATCGAAGAGCCGTTTCCGCCAGATCGATACCGCGCTGCACCAGTAAGAAAGCGAGCAGTTCGGTCAGCAACGGATTCCGCCGCAGCAGGGGGTGCGAAGAAATCCCATCGGCCAAACTGCGGGTGATTTGTGGTGAGGCTTGTCGCAACTCCCAGCGCACGGCTATTCGTCGTCCGGCCCGGACTCGTCGATGGCGATACCGCCGAAGTCCTCGGCCACCTCAACTAGGTGCTGGTAATGGTCATACCATTCGGTAGAGGCTTCGTAGAGCATCATCACGCCCTGAAAGGCGAAGCCCAGCTGCACGAACCCGGTCTTGCCGAGATAGGTTCGTAACCAGCGGGCGTCTTCCAGATCATCGTCGCTGGTGAATTCCGCGTTGCCCAGGCGCTGGATGATGTCATCGAGCTCCTCGCGTTCCAGCTGCCAGGAATCCATGGTGATAAAGGGAGTACCCGCCGCTTTTGCCAGCTCTACAAAGTCCTTCCAACTCTCACTGTCGTCACTCGGCTTCCACACCACGGTCTGTACTTCTTCATGGTCGACATAGCCGGGAAAGCGGCGAATGCCGTGGCCTTCGATGAAAGCTACCATGTCATCCTTCAGGGTTACCAGATCGTCTGGCAGGGCAGGCATGATCATTGAGCATTGTATGCCAGTAAGCCACTAGCCGTCAGCCATCGCCTGAAATGTTACCTTCGAGAGCTACAGGCGGGAAGCATCTCGGAGCGCCTCGAAACCGACGGCTTTTGCTGTGCTAAACTAAATTTCACCCAAAATTTTGACCGCCACATGCTGCTTTCGAAAGAATATGTGGGCTACCTGGCCCGCGAAACCGTCAAACGACTGAGCGCATCTGAATTTATAGAAACCAAATCGCTGCCGTCAGTTAGAGAAAAAGTCTACGCCGCGATGCTGGACGAACTCACGCTCGAAGACCGGATCAATGACGAGGTCCGAGTAATTCTTGAAACCTACTCCGAGGAGATGCGCAACACCGGGGCCAATTATCAGGAAATGTTTCGCAAAGTGAAAAACGAACTGGTCCGTAAATACAGGGCGGTGCTGTGAGGATCAGCCGCGACAAAGTGAACAAGGTCGCGCACCTAGTGACCGATACCCTGGCCGGCATGGAGGACGTAGACTTTATCGAGGATCGCAACACCATTCGTCTGGAAGTGCGGAAAATTTTGGAAGACCTGCTGAATCAGGAAGCCAAAATCGACCAGACTGCCCGTCAGAAAATTGAAAGTCAGAAACGCACCATTCTCGAGGGCAGCCAGGAATGGGATATCCTTTACCGCAAGTACTACAACGAGGAAGTAAAGAAGCTGGGACTCTGAAATCCCTTCACCTCGCTCCCAATCGCCCCCCTTCGGCTTCGCTAACTGAGAGATTAAGAGATAATGAAGTGCAGACGAAGATGTACGGAAACGACCAACTTTCCTTAGACATTAAGGCGGCAGCACAAGCGGCGGGGTTTGACCTGGCAGGCATAGCTCCCGTCGAGAGCTTTCCTGAGCTTGGGCGATTTCCCCAATGGATCGCCGAAGGCCGTGCCGGAGAGATGAAATACCTGGAGTCACGTAACGAAAACGGTCAACTGCGTCGTTCCTCGCTGCAAAGCGAGTTTCCCTGGGCGCGCAGCGTGCTGGTTTGCGCCGTCAATTACAACACCGCCCACCGCTATTCGACTGCGGCCGCGAATCGCGATCAGGGGTGGATCTCCCGCTACGCTTGGAGCCGCGAGGATTACCATGATTCGGTCCTCGGGCGATTGCGCCAGGTCGAAACCCACCTCAAAGTTAACTGCGGCCCGGGCCTTGAAACCCGCGCCTATGTCGATACCGGACCGGTGGTCGAACGCGTATTCGCCAAATACGCAGGGCTGGGCTGGCTGGGCAAAAACACCTGCCTCATTAACCAGCGGATTGGCTCCTGGCTATTTTTGGGAGTCATCATCACTTCTCTCGAACTCGTGCCCGATCAGCCTGCGGCCGATCGTTGCGGAACCTGCGCCCGCTGCATTGATGCCTGCCCTACCCAGGCGCTGGTTGGGCCTTACGAGCTGGATTCGACGCGCTGTATCGCCTATTTGACCATCGAGAAGCGGGGATCCATACCGGACAAACTGCGCTCGGGTATCGGTCGGCAAGTCTTTGGCTGTGACATTTGCCAGGATGTTTGTCCTTGGAACCGGCGGGCTCCGGCCACCGACAAACCGGAGTTTCAGCCGCGCGAAGGTCTGGTAAATCCTGCCTTGGCATGGCTGGCGGAGGTCTCGGACGAGGAGTTTCGCGAGCGCTTTCGCGGTTCTCCGATTAAACGCACGAAGCGCAACGGCTTGCGAAGAAATGCGCTCATCGCCATCGGCAACACCCAAGATCCAAGCTTCTTGCCCGTACTGGAGCGGGCATCGCGTGATCAAGATCCGGTGGTGGCGGAGAGCGCGGAGTGGGCCAAGCATTTGTGCCGACCACCAGCAGGACAGCCTGGAGTTGACACCTTCGGACATGGTAGCAAGGTAAGTGTCAAGTTATAATCGATTTAGATCCTTCAGGAGTATTCATGGCGCTCCAAAAAACTGACAAAATCTGGCATAACGGCAAGTTGATTCGTTGGGAAGATGCGACCCTGCATGTCATGTCGCACGTAGTGCACTATGGCTCCTCGGTATTTGAGGGAATACGTTGCTATCTACCGCCGTCTGGCCCAGCCATTTTCCGCGCCCACGACCACATCGAGCGCTTGATTGATTCCGCGAAGATTTACCGCATGAACGTTGGCTTCAGTCGCGACGAGCTGGTACATTCCATGGTGGAATTGGTCCAGACCAATGGGATATGGCCGTGCTATTTGCGACCCGTAGTCTTCCGCGGTTATGGGGACGCTGGAGTTTCACCCGATAATTGCCCGGTCGAGGTTTATCTGGTGAATTATCCCTGGGGCAAGTATCTGACTCAGGATGATTCGGGGGTGGATGTCTGCGTTTCCTCCTGGACCCGCATTGCCCCGAACACCCTGCCGGCATTGGCCAAATCTGGCGCCAATTACATGAATTCGCAGCTGATCCGCATGGAAGCTACGGTCAACGGCTATGCCGAAGGCATTGCCCTCGATGCCCATGGTTATGTCAGCGAAGGATCGGGAGAGAATGTCTTCATCGTGCGTCAAGGGGTGTTGCAGACCGCACCACTTGGCAATTCCGTGTTGCCGGGAATCACCCGCGACTCGATTCTGAAACTAGCACGCGACCTGGGCATTCCTGTAGTCGAGGCCCCGATTCCACGAGAGCTGCTCTATATCGCGGACGAGGTATTCTTTACCGGCACCGCCGCCGAAGTTACCCCCATTCGTTCGGTAGACCGAATTCCGGTGGGCGACCGATCGGTGGGCCGCATTACTCGTGCTCTGCAGCGCGAATTCTTTGCCATCGTGCACGGCGACAAGGCGGATCGATTCGCCTGGCTTACGCCGGTGCCCATACGGACGAAGCAACCGGTCGGAGTCTAGTTGGTCGCAGCGATTACCACGGGGACATAACAGCAGTGCCGGTCGGCCCAGGAAAAACACCAGCCTCAGGGATTACAGCGGTTGCTTACCAGCATCGACAAGCCGCCTCTTGGCCTGAGCGATAAATGGGTTAAGGGTTCTCGATCGTCTCCCGGGCGCAGCGAAAACTGAAATCGCCGCAGAAGGCACGCTGCCACAAGCGTCATCTCTGTCAACGCAAACTGCGCGCCAATGCAGGCTCGCGGTCCTGCTCCGAAGGGAAAATATGCGAATGGCGAGACCTTTTGCTCCTTCTCGCCAAGAAAACGCTCGGGATCGAAGCGCTCCGGGTCGGGGAACCAACGCTCGTCTCGATGGGTCACGTAGGAAAACGCGTACACGATGCTGCCTTTGGGAATTTCATAACCGCCCAGCTCAATTTGCTGATTGGCTTCCCGAGCAAATATTCCAATAGCGGGCGGATAGAGCCGAAGTGTTTCCTTGATGACCGCGCCGAGAAAAGGGAGCTTCGCCACGTCGGAGAAGTCGGGGCGATTGTTTTCAAGGACGTTCTCGATTTCCCGGTGTGCCTTTCTCTGTACCTCCGGGTGCTTCCCCATGATGTACCAAAGCCAAGCGAGCCCCGCGGCGGTGGTGTCGTGGCCTGCCAGAAACAGCACCATGGCTTCATCTCTGGCTTGTTCATCGCTCATCCGAGTCTTCGAATCCTCCGCATCTACCGCAGCGAGCAACATGGAAACAAGGTCTCCTCGGTCCTCCCCGGTTTTTCGTCGCTCAGCAATGAACTGGCGGATAGTGGAGTCGAGATAATTGATGGCCCATTTCTTTGCTCGTAGGCGCGGAAGAGGAATCCAATTGGGCCAATGAATAATCTCCCCGAATTCCCGGACTGCGGTCGCAGATAGGGTCGTAACTGCCTTGCGCAAATCATCGATTTGCTGAGTTAGCTCGATATCAAAGAACGTCTTGGCCGCGATTTCCAGTGTTAACCGCGTCATGGCGGCTTCCATATCAATTGGGCTCGACTCAGGCAAACCGTACCACCGGTCGCCCAGCCTCTCCGACTTATTCACCATGACGTCGGCGTAGGCAGCGAAACGCTTCAGCTGAAACGTAGGCTGTACCAAACGCCGTTGACGCGCCCAGAATTCGCCTTCGCTTAACAGCAGTCCGTTTCCGTCCCATTGCCGGAGAACGCGCACTTGGAACCGGAGTTTAGGAAGCAATTTTGCTTTCTCGGTCGCAATTTCCCTGATTTGATCGGGGTGGAAAAAGAAGAAGGCTCGGTAGGGCCCCATTCGCGAGTACACGATGTCACCGTAACGGTTGTGAAGCTCCATCAGAAAAGGTAGAGGCGCGGCACGGAATCTACGGACAAAATTCACTCCGAAGAGCTCTCTTGGGCCGGGTGCCCTTTCCTCGGCTGGCCGATTCGTCCCGCTGGGAGAAGGGAGGAGGGGACGAGGACGATCGATCGGGGTTTGCAGGGTAATTTCTCTTTCTTTTTGCGATCCGTTTTCGGGACGGCAGCCCGGAGCCGGGTCGCCTTCTCGCTTTCGCTGTGCACGGCGTCACCATGGCTGGTGTAGCTCACAGCCAAGGGCGCGACAACTGTGTTTATCTACGGGTCCCGGGCGTCGGTCCGAAACTGGCGACTTCTCTAGGCAAAGATTTTCGGCCAGAGGCTTTTCCGATATTGGGCTATTTTCCTGCGGACTGGTGAGATACTCGTTCCAGCCCATTTGCTGTGCGATGGTTTTCAACCGGCGCTTCGGGTGGCTTCCCTCAGCTTCGCCACTTTAAGACCACCGGTCCCGTGAGCGGATGTTTCATTTCTCCACCGCTACGGCGGGCCTCCAAGAGAGCCGACTTCAGGCCGAAGTACCATTTGGCGGGACGGTCGGCGTCGTCGATGAGCATCAGATGCGGGTTATTCAGCAGACCCTGGCTTTGCAACTCCATCGTGCGTCGGTCCTGCTCGACAAACTTGGCAAAGACGAACTTCAGCAAGCCAGCAGCGAATGGAAACCAGCGAAAGATGTTCCAACAAGCGACCACGTCAATGCGCGAGCGATCGCGGGTGATGGGCGTCACCGTGGTCAGCGAGGAGAACCAGTACTTGCCGGCGCGAATGGTTTCGCGCCGCAGATTGGGCAGCTCAAAGTCGATCGTGGTGGTAATCGATTCCGCGTCGGCGTAGGCCCGCAACAACTTGTAAGGGGCGCTGTTCGAGCTGGGCGTGTGCGCACTCATGCGAAAACCGCGAGGAATGGGCTCAAATTGCTTCTCTTTCTCGTGGATGCTGTGTCGCGTACGCCACCACCAGGCCTGATGCACAAAAGGACCATGCGCCGGGTCCATGAGGCCGATGATTCCGTGATCCACCGTGCAAGGAAGCTCGGCGCTCAGATATGCGCTCTTGTACTTCTCGGAAAATTTAGCCACCGTGGGAACCGGCTCGGTGGGTTCTTGGCGAGCTGTAAATCCTGCCCCCGGCGGTCCCGGATCGGGAATGAAAACCCAGATGAAACTATCCTGCTCTTGGCAGGCGTGGCTGCCGGCAAAGATACGCTCCACTTTGAGATTTTGGCCAGCGGCAAGCGACGGAATCAGCCGACACTGGCCGCTGTCGACATCAAATCTCCATCCGTGGTAACTGCATTCAAGCTGGGCGCCTTCGAGCCGGCCGCAGGATAGCGGCATGCCACGATGCGGGCAGGCATCGCGCAGCGCAAATGGGATTCCACTCGCGTCGCGGCCGATGACCAACGAAATTTCAAGCAACCTGGTCTTTTCAAGCTGGTTGCGCACCAGCCGGTCGGACGCCATAGCCCGATACCAGAAGCCCGTCAGCATCAAAGAATCGGGAGCTTCACGCTTGGGCAATTCAGCAATGGACATGGAGCAAAGTCAGCCTATCACAGCAGCTACAAGGCGGTAGCGCGTCCCCCTTCGGCCAGCTCATCTCGTTGCATAGGCAATCATCGCCATCGTCGCGGTGATTTTTGCCATTAAAAATATAGTGTTGCTCAACTGGCAAACCTGTATTGTTATTGCTTTATCCCGTGGGAGCCATGAAACTTGGGGGATTTCTACTGCTCGTTTCCGGATGGGGCATCGTCGTCGCCGCTCTGCGGCTACTACATGGGGCAAGGGTTGCGCCCTTCATCCTGGCGGGACTCGCTACCGAACTACTCGGTTTAATTGTTGTCGGCAAAGCACATCTAAGTCGCGGTAAGGACCACCCCTAATGTCTGACACCGCGGTGTGGTTTGCCCTCTGTCTGGTTTTCATTTTGCTGGTTCCGCTTTCGGTCGCCGGTCTTGCCCTCATCAATACAGGCCTAGGCCGCTCCCGCAGCGCAGCCCATGCCATGACCTCATCCCTTTCAGTCGTGGCTGTCGCAGGACTCGTGTACTTCGTCTTCGGGTTCTCTGTCCAAGCCTATCCCGTCAATTTTGCCAAGATGGTTATGGCGGATCAGAGAGTCCTCGGAGCTCCGGGGCTGTTTCTGAGGGGCGTAGATTACGGCTTTCCCTTACTGCCGGTGGTGTTGGGCATATTCAGCGTTGGCTTAGCTTCGATCGTCCCTTTAGGTGCGGCTGCCGATCGCTTGCGTTTAGGCGCCGCGTGTCTGGCGACCGTCATCTTCGCCGGGCTCACCTACCCTGGCTTCGCCCATTGGGCGGTGAATGGATTCCTGTCCCAACTTGTCTCTAACCCAGCCATCGGCAGAAGCTACCTGGACGATGGTGGCTCAGGAATGATCCAGGCTAGCGGCGGACTAGCGGCGCTTTCATTGGCATGGCTGGTGGGACCACGGAGAGGAAAGTACTCCTCGAGCGGCCTCCCGGCGGCCATACCCGCACATAATGGTGTGCTTGTTCTCTTTGGCAGCATGCTGGCGTGGATAGGATGGATAGGCTTGAACGCTTCCGGGGCCATGCTTTACCGGGGAGTGTCGGCGGAACGATCGCTGTTGGTAGCAGTGAATACGAGCTTGACCGCCATGGCCGGCGCGCTCGTGGCTGCCGCCGTAACCCGAATACGCTTTCGCCGGCCGGACGCCTCTCTGATCGCCAACGGCTGGATGGCCGGGTTGGTATCGAGCAGCGCAGGGTGTGCGGTGCTTAAGCCAGCCACGGCAATTCTGACGGGCATGGTAGCCGGAGCGCTGCTGGTCCTCTCCGTGGAATGGTTCGAAGTGAGCTTGAAGGTCGATGATCCCTGCGGATCAATTTCCGTGCATGCTGTCGGCGGACTCTGGGGTGTGCTGGCGGCCGGAATCTTTAGCGGCGGTCAACAGCTTCTGGCGCAAGTCGTGGGCGTCGCGACGCTTCTAGGCTTTACTCTGCCCTTCACCTACGGCGCCAATTGGCTGCTCAGCCGACTGCTCGCCTATCGGGTTTCAAGCGACGGAGAGCGCCAAGGTCTCGATCTACACGAACTGGGGGCCGACGCCTATCCCGAGTTTGTGGTGCACTCCGATGAATTCCTGCAGCGATGAAGGCCTCTAGGAGGCGCCGATCACTCAGGAATTCTCCTCGGCCACATACATAATCTGGTGCTTGAAGATAAACAGATTGGGTCGTCCTTCGCGGGTTAAACGCAGCATATTACGGTCGTAGTACTCAATCCACCCACGCAGGCTTTCCCCATTCACCAGCTTGACCGATACCGGGCGTTGTTTCTCGGTCAAGGATCTTAAATACGCGGCCTCCTCGTTGGTGGACTCAGGAGGCGGCATTTTGGGCTTACGACGAGCGGCGTCAGAGAACGGCATGCACAAAATTGTACCTGTTTTGCTCGCTCGCGGTGTTGACCTGCCGTTCCTTATAGTTACCCAAGCCGGAAAACTTGAACAGTGGATTTTCCAACAGCGCCTGTGCGTCTATGGGCTGTGAAAATCCGCGGTTCCCCTGGGGTTGCAGGGGAAGGGGGCTTGGTGTGCTGCAAGATGAGATGCCCCCCTTCCCCTGCCATCGACAATGACCCCATGTTAGAGGCTTTTGGGCAAATAGTTGTGAATGAGATTGCGCATGAAGTTTTCTGGACCCCTCACGGATCAAAACGAAATTTTTAGACCCCACTCGAGCGAACGCGGTGCGCCTTGTGCGTTCATACCTGACTGTAGCGACGTGCGGTTGCTGCGTCCGGCGGGACTGGTAAGAACCGCTGAAGTGCCTCCCACTGTGTTCTGCGGCTGCAGGGCGGTGGCCGAAGGCGAGAGACTTCCTGCCCCGAAATTGAGCACCCCATTTTGGGTATTACCGGGCAGATCGAAGTTGGCGAAGTTGAAGACATTAAAGAAACCGATACTGGGCTCAAACGTGATGCGATCCTGCAGCTTGTGTTGCCAGCTGAGCCTTACGTCCAAGGTTTTAAGCCAGCTCAGCCCAACAGGGTTTGAAACCGCGGCCGCCAGCGCCTGCTCGACCCCGCCCATTTGTTCGAGATCCTGCAGCGAAAAGATACCGGCATTCACCAGCATATTGCCGGCCGGGGTGGCAGGGTTCGACCCGCCGGCAAGCGTGTTGTTGTAGTTTTGGATTAAACTGCCAAGACTCCCGGGGTTGATCTTACGCATGTAGGAACCCACGTTGCTTCCCGGGATGATATCGCCCGTAGTCCCATCGCCCGTCACGTCCGTGACCAGCACTTCGGCACCACCGGAAATCTGAGGAAAGGTCAGGGTCACGGGAAGCGGGCTGTCGAACTGGCCCATGAAGCTCAAGCGAAATGACCGACGCATTTCAAAGTAGGCGCCAAAAGCGATCTGGTGCGTACGGTCGAGAGCCGTGGGCCCGGTGAAGGCTGTCGGGTTGTCATAGTCTGTTGCCTGGCTCACGAAATCTGAGTCCGCCGTTTGGCTGGTGTAATGGACGTGTGCGTAGGACACTTCGAAACTGGCGCGCTCGATGCCGGTGACACGAAAGTTCCCCAGGTGCTGTTTTAAGGAAACGTTGAAGCTGCTGAAAACTGAGCGGCCCACGGGGAAGTTCATTACATTCACTCCCAGATTGGGATTCACGCCAGGAAATGCGCACAAGGAACAGGGGGCACCGCCGGTGACTTCGGCTGGACCACCGATGCCGGCGCGACCGTAGGCAGCGAGCGCTCCCGCCGGACCGAGTCTGACCACCATGCAAGTCACCTGATTGGTCCCGGCCGGGCAGCCGTTTGCCACTTGCGCGGCATTCCGGTCGGCCAGCGCATTTAGTGCATTGAAAGTCCCGGCCGCGCCTCCATGATTTACATCGACGCCCAATAGCGTGCGCGTAGTAACATTGCGGAAATAATCAAAGGTGAACATCAGACCCGGCCGGAACTCATGCTGGAACCCCAGATTCATTTCGACCGATCGTGGGGTCTGGTAATTGGGGGCTAGCAAGCTCAGGCCGTTCTCATAAGGCCCGGCAAAAGCTCCGGCGTTGCCAATAAATGACGGATTTGGCGCTGAGCCCTGGGCGGCGGTCGCGGCTTGGTAAGTCTGTTCGAGGGCTACGGCCAAGGGAGCGGCGAATCGGACTGGAGTATTACACCAGGTAGGCGAGACGGTTCGGTTGCCATTCACAATCCCGGCGCCATTAGCGATCAAACTGCCGGGAACTCCGGGGTTTGTGGGCCATTGAATTGAACCCGGCGCCCCACTGACGCAAACCGCCGGCATGCTGAAGAAGGATCCCGTCGGAAGCCGCAAGGGACGGTCAAAAAACAGCGTATTGAAAAGTGTGTTGTCGTAATAGAGTCCGATTCCCCCACGAATCGTAGTCTTTCCCGAACCTGACGGGTCCCAGGCTGCCCCCAGGCGCGGAGCAAAATTCAAGTTGGGCTGACGAACCCGATTGCCCAGTTTGGGTCCCCAGGCATTCAGTTGCGGGATTGGCGCAAGATCGCTGTTCGTCCGCCCATCGTCTCGAACCCAATCGACTCCATAGCTGACGACCAGATTGTGCTCAAGTTTCCATACATCGCCGAGGTAGGCGCGCAGACGATTGTCGTCGTATCCCCCGCCGGGCAATCCGAACTGCGATCGCTCGCTCGTCGACGCGCGGCCGTTGCCAAAAAAAGCCCACTCCACAGGATAATTCAGGGGATCGGCAGGATCACCGGTTGAACCGAGCGCTCGATTCGCCGAAACCGGCGTGCTGCCGGGATCGGAAAGCGTAGGCGCGAGGGAAAAGAAGGCAGCTAGTCCGCCGATCAAAATCCGATCATAGCTACCCCCGTAACGCAACAGGTGTGCACCGATGGGGTGAGTACCGTCATAACGAAATTCGCCATTTGACTGTATCGTCTTTTGCGGGGCTAGAAAACTGGGGCCAGAACAAAAAAGACCGCCGGGGGCGCATGCCTGCCTGGCCCCGCCGCCGATATTCAGCGTGACGTTGGGTATGGGATTCGCCGCTCCAGTAACTTCCGCCGACTGGTTGTTGATCACGTTTCTAAATTTCAAGTAGGCAAAGCGAAAAGCATGCGTGAACGCCTCGGAGGAAAGATCGGCTCCTAGGGTGTGGGCGGGAGTGTTGGTCTTGGTCAGAAGTGGCTGCAAGCTTGGTCCGGAAGCATAGGGACGCCGGTCGCTGTTCTGATCGTAAGCAAAGCGATAAAAGGCACGAGCTGTCTTTGAGAACTGGTAGTCGAGCCGCCCTAGGCCTTCAATCTCGCGAAATGGCTCTTGAATGGTGGTCGATAACGGAGACAAGAAAGCAAACGGCCCCGCGGCCAGGACGGGATTTCTGAGGTCCTGAACGTTGCGCTCGGCACTGAGAAAAAAGAACAGCTTGTCGGGGATCAGGGCACCCCCAAGCGCGCCCCCGTATTGCTCGCGCTCCCAGGAATCGCTCTTGCCGCCCGGTAGACTTGCAGCTCCGACCGCGCCATTGCGATAGAAACCGAATCCTTCGCCGTGCAAATGATTCGACCCCGAACGGGTAGTGATGTTCAACCAAGCATCGGACACCAACTGGTCAGGAACCGGAGCCGAAAGCCTCTCCAGGTGAAATTCCTCAATGGCGCTGGCGGGAATGTTTTGGGTCACGGTGCCCACGGTCTGGTCGGAAATATCGATGCGATCCACCTCAATGCTCGCGGACCGGCCGAAACGTCCGCTAAAAGAAATCGAAGAAAAGCCATTCTTGCTGGGATCAAAGGTTCCGCCTTCCTGCTTTTGCACCGCCGGTTCCAGTTGTGGGTAGTCGAGAAAGTTGCGCCCATTCACGGGTAAATTCTCGGTGCTTCGCGCCGGTAGCACTCCCGGGACAGGCTCCGGATCCAGGCGGAAATCAGCAGGCGCCGCCGCCCCTGCCTGGACGGTAATGGTCTTGCCGGCGGTGATGAAGGACTTGGCTTCCCCACGCAGGCTGTAATCGTCGGGGACGAGCGCGGGCGAGATAAAACTACCGGTCGCATCGCTTCTTGCCACCACCGTCTGTCCCGTGGACTTGTTGGTAATGGTGATTCTGGCATCGACAATCGGCGCACCGGTCGAAGACAGCACCTTGCCGGAAATCGTGCCCGTATCCGGTTGCTGCGCAAATCCTTCCGTCACGGCGACGGTGATTAGCAAGAGGAGTAGAAAGGCAATTGGTTCCAGTGATTTACCTCGGCATACTTCGCGTAACGCCACTCTCATGGGCAAACTTTCTGATTTTCCTGGGGTGGTTAATTTTCGTAGTGACCGACAATTGTCACTTTGCTGCGACGAAATTGCAAACTACGGTAAAGCGGACTGCCTGCTAAACAAGGACTTGGGCCGACAATTTTCGACCGCCTGTGCTGAACCAATCGCTTCGGAAATCGCTGAAACTTACTGGTTTCGATCCATCTATGATAGAGATGCAGGGTTGATTCGCGTTAGTTGTTAGAAACGGGCGCTCACTCCAGTCTTGAGGTGTAGTACCCGGTCCGGTGGCGAGCGTTGTATTCAGAACTCTGGGGAACTCCGGTAAGTCGGATCTCGATACGACGGAAATCGGAATCGGCCACCCGCTGGACGGGATAGTAGGCGACTAGATACTGGGTGCGTAGTTCGTCGCTAATGGCGTGGAACGCCTCGTCGAGCTGCGCCAGGGTCGTGGCGTAGAAATATTTCCCGCCAGTATCTTCCGAGAGCTGGATGAGCGCATGCTCGCCGCCGGTGTCCCGCCCGGCGCTAGCTTCGATGGGAACCACGATGATGCTGTAGACCGTGGCCTCAGAAATCTGCGCCGCGCGCAGCGCCTCCTGGTAATCGGTCTTGCTGACCGTATCGCCTCCATCGGTGATGATCACCATAGCTTTGCGGCCTTGGCGGCTTTCAAGCGCCTCAGACCCGAGGTAGATGGCATCGTAGAGAGCCGTGGCCGCCCCCAGATGCAGATGGTCAATGCCGCGGTCGATGCTTCTTATATCCGAGGTGAATGCGACTGCTTGGTCCACGGTTTCGCTGAATCCGTACACCGCCAACCCATCGACCGGGCGCAGTATCGCATGGGCAAAGCGCCGAGCGGAGTTGAGTTCTAGCGGCAGGTCCTTGCGGGTGCTCAAGCTGGTGTCAATGGCCATGACGATCGACAGCGGGAGCTCGGATTCTTTGGCGAACACGGCGACCTTTTGGGGGTGGCCGTCCTCGAACACTTGAAAGTTGTCGCGGCCGAGAGTGCTGACGGGCGCACCGCGGCCGTCGGTGACGGTGACAAAGACGTTCACCAACTTCACATCGACTTTAATGGTGGGACCTTGTTGCTCGTTGCCGGCATCGGGCTTTGAGGCCGCGGGTTTTGCCTCTCCAGCCCAGGGCGGCTTGGGTACGCTCGTCGCGGTCTGCGCCGAACAGACAGACGCAGCCACGAGTAAGAGAAGGAAACTTCGCATTGCGGGGCTAATCACTTGGATGCAGGCGTTCCGGAATTTGTGCCGGCACGGAGTTCTCCGGGAAACGGCTCGCCGTCTGCCCATACCGCCCCATCCGCGAAATGTTCCTTCTTCCAAATGGGGACAGTTTGCTTGAGGGTGTCGATCAGCCAGCGGCAAGCCTCAAACCCAGCCGCTCGATGCGCGGAAGCAACCACGATAAGAACACTGGTTGCCCCGATTTCCAGCCGACCCAGGCGGTGGACAAGCGCCACCTGACGAATGGCAAAGCGCGACAAGGCTTGGGCGGCAAGCAATTGCATCTCGCTGAGAGCCATGGCTTCATAGGCTTCGTACTCGAGAAACAAAGTTGCGCGGCCGCGGCTATGGTTGCGCACAATGCCTTCAAACACGACTGTGGCGCCATCAGCAGGTTGCTTGATGGATTCGAGGATGGCCGCGCTTGGAATTCTTTCCCGCACGATGGCCACTTGCGTCTTGGGCTCATCCGCTACCGATGTCGAGCCACCACTGACGGGGGGAAGCAGAGCCACTTCGTCCCCGGTGCTCAGTTCCTCTCCCCAGTCGGCATACTTCTGGTTTACTGAGACGGCAATCGAAGACAGCGCCCCTTTCAGCGCGGGCAGTTGTCGCTCGTAATGTTCAACCAAATCCCCGGCGGTCGAACGATCAGGTAAGGTAAGGGTTTCGACGCTGCGGCCGGTGAGATCTTTCAATACTCCGAAAAAAAGCACGCGAACTTGCATGAACTCGGTTTACCAAGGTCTAGTGTAGCGCGAAAACCGCTCTCGACAGCTTGTCCGCTGGCACTCGGAATTGCCTCGAGGCCGGCTTCTAGCCGGGCCTCGAGTACTGGTCAGCGAAATTTCTCCGGTTCTTTTCCTTTTTGATTGTCAGAGCCGTGATGTTCTTCCTGACGGCTTGGGTGCTGTGGAGCCGCAGCGGGATGGGCTTCGTTTCGCGGTGCTGCCGATTCCACACGCTCAGGGGGCCGACTCGGAGCTACCGGAACGGCCTGCCGTTCGACAGGAACCGACTCGTGCCGATTCTCGTTAGGGAAAGCCTGCGGCTGCGCTGGCGGCTGGAGCACATTCCGAGGAGTTTCGGGTCGAGAATACGTTGGCTGCTCCGGCCGGCTCGGCCTCAAGGGAGCGGGCTCGGATTGTACCGGCGACTGGTGCCGGTTGTCGTTCGGAAACGACTCGGCCCGCCCCGGCTGCTTCGAGGTGTTGCGAGGAGTTTCAGGTCGAGAATAGGTCGGCACCGTCCGCTGTTGCTGCCCTTCGAACTGCGGCGGCTCCGGTCGGCTCGAAGGAGGCCGAGGCAGCTCGCGCGCCGGGCGATTGCTTTCCGGCGTGGCCGGACGAACCTCCGTCGTCGGCTGATCCACACTCGGGCGTGGACTGGCTGCGCCGCGCTCTGGGGTCATGGGAAAACTCTGCTGCCCTCCAGGGCGAGGCCCCCCCATTCCGGGCCGCACCACAGCCGGATTTTGTTCTCCACCGGGATGCGGGCTCGAACCGTAGTTCGCCGGTCCGCGACCGTTTTCAACGCTCACCGCACGTCCCGTGTTGCTCGTTGCCGCTACGGCGCCATGCGCGCCTCGCGTGAGCACCGGAGCTTCAGACGACGGCGCAGCCCGTACGGTCCGTACTGGCGCTGGAGTGAAGGTTCGAGTCTCTCCAGGAACCACCGCCGGCCGATTGAAGCTGACGGGTTGACGGGTTGATACCACTTCGCGGCTCATAATCTGCGGCGGAGGGGCAACCCGAACCGGATGCCCGACTCCGATGACACTCTGCCGCGAGGGCTGAATCGTGGTCACCACTTCGTGATTGATGGGCGCGGATACGATCTGACGCTGATCGACACGGACTACGTTTGCCGCCACCGGGCGGGCGTTGACGAAAGTCTCGCGATTGACGACGGTGACGCCATTCGTGACCCGCTGGTTGATGTAAGTCACATTGGTGACGCGGTTGACGGTCACATTGTGGTAGACATTGGTGACCTCGACCATCGTGACGCGCGTGTTGGTGATATTGACAGTCTGTACGTAGCGCGGGCTAGTGCGATACCAGGGAACGTAGACTTCCCCTGGCGCTAAGGGGAACCAACCCACGCCGACGCCCACGCCGGTATGGAAGCCGCCCCCGCCGACGAACGCCACCAGTGCCGGTGAATAGACGGGCGCGACCGCTACCGGTCCCGGAACCCAACACCAGCCGCCTGCAACGAACGCCCAGCGGCCATAGTGGAAGGGAGCAAACCCCCAGGGCTCCTGCTCAACCCAAGTCCAGCCCCAGGGGGCAACAAACACCCAATGTCCGTAGCGATAGGGAGCCCAGCCGTAAGGAACACCAACCGGAGTCCAAACATAGCCATAGGTTGGTACGTAGCGCCAGCGTCCGTACTCATCTAGATCTTCATAACCTGTGATCTCTGGAGACACATAACGTAGGCTCTGAATATGGTCTTCATGTTGGTCGCGATCCAGGCACCAACGGTCGAACTCATCGTAGGCACCGACTTCGTCTACATCGTAGCGCAGCTGGTCGACACCGGAAAAAGTGCCTCGCTGTCCAGCTAGCAAGCGATACGAACTGCCCGCGCCGGTGATTTCTGCTTCACCATGAAAAACTCTTGCCGTGGTGTCGTCACCATTTTCGTTCACATCGACACGATACTCGCCGGGCTGGTTGACGGTAAAAGCTAGATTCGGAGTGCTAATTTCAAGCGTGTCGTCGCTCGAGGCATGGCGCACACGGAAAAACAGCGATCCCATCGACAAACGCAATTGGGTAACGTGGTTGTCCAGGTCGAGGAAAGTAACGCTGGTTTCCGAGCCCAGGCGGATTGAGGTCGATCCAATCTGCACCTCTGCCAGGGCGTCTTTGTCGGCCCAGAGATTATCGCCCGTCGTTAAGGGGCGATTGGCAACCGCATCCAGCCAGTCTCCTTGCCCACCCGGCTGAAACGAAACTGAACCGCGAAGATAACCGATGCGACCGGCGCGGGCCGGTGGATCGCGGTCTTCGTCTTCGGCCGAAACGGTTGGCACAAGCTGCAAGAACAACAGCATGGCCCCGAAAATCGCTGCGATAGAAAGCGGTGTGCGTCGTGTCATAAGAGTTCCTTCTCAGAGTGCTTTCACTACTAAGCATCTGGAACGACTCGATTCATGTTGATTAAACACCCGCGGGGAGCACAAGTTCCATACGGTCATGTGCCTACTTGATTGCCCCGGAGGGATCTTTCTAGGGCCATCAATTCAGGGCATTTAGGGGCAATTCGGGGTTCGCCGCAGCCAGGAGAGATGGAACGAAAGTAACTCGGACCCTCGCCGGGCGAGTTCGCTGGGGGTAGGCCATCGCCGGCACCCCAGCGGTTCCGGCTGGGTCTAGCTAACCGGCTGCTCGGCCAACACCTTTTCCCGTTCCTCAGCATCGCGCTGCTCTTCGCCGAGCGAGGTAGGAAGGGCCAAATCCAGCACTTCGCGGATGGTCTTAACGTAGTGGATGTTGATATTTTCCAGCTGTTCGAGCGTCAGGTCCTCGTTGACGTTCATCTTGTTTTCCGCGGGCAAGATGACATCGTGCACCCCGGCGCGCTTTGCGGCTAACACCTTCTCTTTAATTCCGCCCACGGGGAGAACGTTGCCGCTAAGGGTGATTTCGCCGGTCATAGCGGTTAAGGGCCGCACGGGACGATCTTTTAACAGCGAAACCAGAGCCGTGGCCATAGTCACGCCCGCCGAGGGTCCGTCTTTGGGAATGGCGCCGGCCGGCACATGGATATGAATATCATGCTCGGCGAAGAAGCCCTCCTCAAGTCCAAGCTGCTTGGCGTTCGATCGCACCCAGGTAAGCGCGGCCTGCATCGACTCTTGCATCACCTGGCCGATTTGCCCGGTCATGGTGAATCCACCTTTGCCCCTCATGACGTTGGCTTCGACGAATAACACATCGCCGCCCGTGGGAGTCCACGCTAAACCCACCGCTACTCCTGCACGCTTGGTGCGCTCGGCGATTTCGCCTTCGCTGCGCACTTTAATGCCGCCCAGAAACTCCTGCACCACTTCTTGTGTGACCACTAACTTCTCGGTCTTGCCCTCGGCCAAGCGGCGAGCTTGCTTGCGGCAAATCGTGCCGATGTTGCGTTCGAGATTCCGTACCCCCGCTTCGCGGGTGTAGTGGCGAATGACATGGCTCACCGCCTCAGGGGTAAATTCAATCTGATCGACCGCAATCCCGTTCTCTTCGATTTGCCGGGGAATCAGATATTGAAAGGCAATGTGAAGCTTTTCTTCCTCCGTGTATCCTTGAAGCTCGATGATCTCCATGCGATCGCGCAAGGGCTCGGCAATGGGATCGAGCATATTTGCCGTGGTGATAAACAGCACCTTGGAGAGATCGAAGGGCACATCAAGATAGTTGTCGCGGAAAGTGGAGTTCTGCTCCGGATCGAGCGCTTCGAGCAATGCCGAGCCTGGGTCACCGCGAAAGTCGCGTCCCACCTTGTCGATCTCGTCAAGCATGAACACCGGATCTTTGGTCTCGGCGCGGCGAATGCCTTGGATGATTTGCCCCGGCAGCGCGCCGATATAAGTGCGGCGATGGCCGCGAATCTCGGCTTCATCGTGCACCCCGCCGAGGGAAATACGGACGAACTTGCGGCCCAAGGCGCGAGCAATCGAGCGGCCGAGCGAGGTTTTGCCCACCCCTGGAGGCCCCACAAAGCAAAGTATTGGACCCTTCATTGCCGGCTTGAGTCGCCGCACTGACAGATAGTCAAGGATCCGATCCTTGACCTTCTGCAGGTCGTAGTGATCGGTATCCAGGATTTCCTTGGCTTTGGGAATGTCGACTTCGATTCCGGAGGTCTTCGCCCAGGGTAGAACCGCCAGCCATTCAATGTAGTTGCGAGTGACGCCGTAGTCAGCCGCCATCGGCGACATGCGGGAGAGCCGCCCGAGTTCCTTCAGCGCCTCCTTTTTCACCTCGTCGGGCATCCCTGCGGCTTCGATTTTCTGCCGCAGCTCCTCGGTGTCACGCTGTCCTTCATCCTGCTCGCCGAGCTCTTTCTGAATGGCCTTCATCTGCTCGCGCAGGTAATATTCGCGTTGGCTCTGCTGCACTCGGTCCTGCACCTCGGACTGGATCTTGTTGCGCAATTGCTGCACCTCAAGCTCTTTAGCGAGATGCTGGTTCACCTTCTCCAGGCGAACACGAACGTCGGTAGTCTCCAGCGTGTCTTGCTTATCGGCAGTCGACAGCGACGGCAGAGAGGAGGCAATAAAGTCTACGAGCCTACCCGGCTCTTCAATATTCATGGCCACAGTCGACAGTTCGTCGGACAGGGTCGGCGATCCGGCCACGATCTGTTGGAACAAGGTCAGCACATTGCGCTGCAGGGCTTCCACTTCGGCGGTCTTCGGAGGAATGGCTTCTGGCACCGTCTCCACCCGCGCCTGCATGAAAGGCGACAGCTGCGTAAACTCCACCAGCCGGACTCGCTCTAATCCCTCGGCGAAAACGAAAAGGCTCTGGTTGGGCATCTTGACGACCTTGTGCACCACCGCCAAGCTGCCTACGGTATAGAGATCGGTGGGTTGAGGAACATCGACGCGCGCCTCGCGCTGCGCCACCACCACAATCGTCTTGTCCTCGCCTAAGGAATTAATCAGTTGTACCGAACTTTCTCGACCCACAGTCAACGGCAACACCGCGTGGGGAAAAAGTACCGTGTCTCGAACTGGCAATACTGGAAGGGATCTGTTTTCTACGGGCATTGTTCTCTCATCGCGTTGTTTTTGGCCCCGCGCAGCACTGGTTCCATTGAGTTGAGTGTATCTTACTCAACTTTGATGCCGAGCGCGTGGGAAAGATTCATCACTGGAACGAACGAGCTGATTCACGAAGCATTGGCATTCTACACGGCAATCGTGAGTTCGAGTGGAAAACGACAGTTCAGCAGAATGTAGTTCGCCAACCAGGTCGCGATATGCACTTGTGGGCAGCGAGATGAGGCCCGTATGGACGGCTGCAGGAGTTCATGCCGCGGGATAGACACCCAGGATTTTTACCTGCTCCGCGACTTTTGAGAGCTCATCTAACGCTTCCTTGGCCAGCTTGTCCCGGCCACGCAAGAAGTCGGCGAAGAAAACATATTCCCAGGGGCGTCCTCGCATGGGCCGCGACTCGATTTTGCTCAGGCTAATCTGGCGATCGGCGAACACTCGCAGCGCCTGATAAAGGGCTCCGGGCAGGTTGCGGAGCGCGAAGGCGACGGAGGTCTTATTGGCTCCGGACAAGATTCGAACTCGTTTGCGAAGGAGGAAAAAGCGAGTGAAGTTGCGCTTGTCGTCCTCGATGCCAGCTGCCAGAATGCGTCCGCCATATACCAGGGCGGCACGCCGACCGGCGACTCCCGCCGCATCCGGCAGCCGCTCGGCAATGACATGCTTGACTCCGCCGGCGGTATCGTAGAACGGCACCGGCTGAATTCGTGCATTCTGACGAAAGAAGTCACGACACTGATCCAGGGCAACGGGATGCGAAAAGGCGCGGCGCACATCCGCTTTCTTGACCCCGTGCGGGGCAATCAGGTTGTGAATGATCCGCAAGTGAAACTCGCGCTGAATGAAAACATCGCGTTCAAGCAGCAAGTCAGCATGTTCGGTGACGGTTCCGGCCAATGTGTTCTCGATGGGAATGACAGCAACCTGCGCTTTCCCTTCCTCGAGTTGATCGAAAACCTCCCTCGATCGCGCACAGGGAACCAGGCGCGCGCCAGGCACCATGCGTAGAGCCGCCTCGTGACTGAACGATCCCGCTTCTCCTTGAATAGCCACTCTCATTCGACGAAGTTATCTGCTCGAAACCGGTGAAAGCAACTTCTTCTCGAATACGAGAGCGTCGACGCCGTTTGAATAGTAACGAGGAACGCTCTTGATTACGGTGTAGCCGTGCCGCTTGTAAAAGCAAAGCGCAGCGGCATTATCGACGGCGGTTTCCAGTTGAATGGCAGCACAAGCCGACGAGCGTAGTCGCTCCTCGGCCGCAGCCAGTAGCCGTGAGCCCACGCGGTGGCGCCGCGCGTCCCGACACACGTCGATGGTGATGATGTGTCCAGTTCCGCGCCGGCTGCGCTCGGCCACCAGGA